>Ga0335071_10001947_pt1 | contig 22280 bp, 15 predicted proteins | sample Lox_Sample_15_FD_206724 | JGI IMG/M metagenome (GOLD analysis project Ga0335071, IMG submission 206724) | Soil microbial communities from Loxahatchee National Wildlife Refuge, Florida, United States - Lox_Sample_1.5 | ecosystem: Environmental > Terrestrial > Soil > Wetlands | place: USA... | reverse complement strand
CGATCATTCCTAGATCGCCGTGCATGGCTTCCGCGGGATGGAGATAGAGCGCGGGCGTGCCCATCGAACTGAGGGTCGCTGCAACTTTGCGGGCGATGAGTCCACTCTTACCCATGCCCGTGACCACGACGCGTCCCGCACAGCCGAACAATACATCGATGGCGCGTTCGAAGTCTGATGCCATAGGCCCAGCGATGCGGTCGGCAAGCGCCCGCAGGGCGTCCGCTTCAATCCGCACGACGTTCTCGGCAGTGTTCTTCATCGGTGAATTGCGTGCTTTATTGCGGCTGCGTATTAGTCGGCTGCTGCTGTTTGGCGGTCACTGGTTTCGCTGCAACCGCCCCCTTGGGGGTGATCACGATCACTGCAACCTCGTTTGGGCCGCCCGTAATAGGGACTGGTTGGCCGTTAAACGACAGTTCGATTGCACCGGCGTTGCCTGTCCAAAAAACTACTTCATCGCGGGCGCGAATCGTCTTCACGTCCGGAGGTCCAATGATTCCACGGACTGTGATTTTGCCGTCCTGTTTGATCGATACCCAGGCACGGTCTTTTGGGCGAACAACTACTTCGAACGGTTGCTCGGCGTGCGTAGTGGAAGCAGCAGGGGAGGTTTGCGCATTCGTGAGGCCCACAGCAGAATTGGCTGCGTCGCCGGGTTTTGTTGGATTCTTGACGCCAGTCGTCGGGCTTGCAGGTTCCGTCGTTGAAGTTCCTTCTTTGTGACCCGTCGGAGTCGTGGTTCCGGCAGTGCCGGCTTCCGGTTGAGACGCACCTGCACTCGAACTCTGCGGGGCGGAAATCGCTGATGCCGGAGGCGGCATCGCGGCGGCACGCGCGGCGTCGAGCTTTGCCCGGCGATCTTGCATCTTCTCCTGATAGATGTGCCAGCCACCTACGCCGGCTGCGATGACCAACAGAAGGATCAGAACCGGTATGAAGGGAAACCCGGCCATGCGTGAGCCCCCGGAATCTCCCGTCGCACGATCGATGCGCGAAGAGTTCTGCTCGGCAATGACTCGGGGATCGAGCGAAGACTCACCCGCTGCCTGCAGGTAGTCAGCTACCGCTTCTTCTTCATTTAGTCCCAGGTACTTGGCGTAAGCGCGAACAAATCCCTTGTTGAAGATCCCACCCGGCAGTAGCTCAAAGTGCTCTTCTTCCAGCGCGCGCAGCAACCGCGTGCCAATTTTGGTTGCTTCCGCGATATCATCCAGCGACACGCCCCGCATCTCACGCTCACGTCGAAGCCGGTCGCCGAATGATCCCATTGTCTTCGATTCCTCGTTAAGTCCCTGCCGTGCCAAGCCACGCCGAGCCTCGTCCAATCTCTGCCAGGTGTCGCTGCTGCGGGTCATAACGCTGCTGCAAACGCGAAAGTCTTTCGCTTTCCCAAGTTGAATTGCACTACCCGCCTAGAGACGGTCGTCCTATAGGATAAACCACTACTTTCCTGTAACATGAAGATCGAAGTTCGGCACTCGTTCTCTCCGCGCTGTTCGTCCCCCACGATGCGGCTGCGGTTGGCGCATTCTGGCAGCTTCGACTCTACGACAGGTCATCGAACTTTGGTGGCACCGATAGATAACGATCGACAGCTCTACGAGTTAAAGATCTTCCACGACGTCGCCAAGGCGCTGACGTCGACGCTCGACCTCGACACGATTCTCCAGACAATCATGGAAAAAATGGCCGCCTATTTTGAGCCGGCCACCTGGTCGCTGGTGATAATCGACGAAAATACTCACGAGCCGTACTACGCGGCGTCCGTCGGCAAAGGTGCGGAAGGCCTTGCTTTGCTTCGACTTACAGACGGCTCCAGCCTGGCGCAATGGGTCATGGCGCACGGCGAATTACTCGTAATTGAGAATGTCAATGCTGATCCCCAAATTGACCCCGACAGCCGGGCCGAGTGGTTCGATGGGAGTTGCCCGGTCGTATGCGTACCCATACGGACCGGCGGAAGGATTCTGGGGGTTATTGAGCTGGTCAATATCGACCTGAGCGTCTACGCCAGCAGCCAAATGTTGCTGCAAACACTGGCCGATTACGCCGCCATCGCGATCGAGAATGCCCGTGCCGTAAAGCGTATTCAGGAATTGAGTATCACGGACGACTGTACCGGCCTCTACAATGCCCGGCACCTATTTACGGTGATTGCCGACGAGTTACATCGCTCCGCGAGGTTCGGTTACGAATTTACGCTCTTGTTTCTGGACATTGACCACTTCAAGCACGTGAATGATCACTACGGGCACATGGCGGGCAGCCGTCTTCTCGCGCAGGTCGGCGAGTGCCTGCGCGAAAGCCTCCGCCTGGTGGATGCTGCATTTCGCTACGGCGGAGACGAGTTCGCGATACTCCTACCGCAAACCTCCAGTGAGGCGGGACTGCGGGTCGCCCGCCGGATCGCTCACGTATTACGAACCCGAAAGTGGCTGTCGGATCAAGACATCAAAATCGATCTGCGCGCCAGCATCGGCGTCGCTACATATCCTGCCGACGGCGTGACCGCACAGCAAATTGTCCAGCGAGCCGACGACATGATGTATGCCGTGAAGCAGGCAGGTCGCGACAACATCGCCGTCTGCGGTCATGGCATCGTAGGTCTGGAAGACAGCACGGCGCCATCAAACTAGGCCAACGGCTTATTTCTTGTCCGAGTCAGTTGCGACAGGCGCCGTTCGCCATGTATCCGGGTTTGGCGGAGCTTCAGGGTTGACTCCAAAGTCCCACACGTAGAGATTCATCTCGTCCGGTCCCAGCATTTCCACGACGGCATACTCGCCGGGTGCCAGTGCCTGCGCCGGCGTAACCTTAACCCACTCCCCGGTCCCGACCTTGTCAACGTTTGCAGGAAGGAAATTGCTTTGCTGCGTAGCCTTTCCGGTGAAGCTGACCTTCAGGCTGCCTAGGATTCTGCTGTCTTTCTTTGCGTCGACCTTGACGATGCGGAAGCGACCCTGAAGTGCCATGTCGGGCAGCGCCCCTTCGTCAATGTCAATGTAGATGGTGGGTGTTGCGGCATGGGACTGGATGCGTGCGTGCGCACCTTTCAGTTCAAACGCGTGCTTCGAACCGCCAAGTGGATTGATAGTGCTCCTCAGCACACTCTTCTTGTTCGCTTTGTCATTGAGCTCGCTGCCATTTTGCAGAATCTCGGCCAGCTCAGGCTTGCCTCCGAAGTGATCCAGCAAAAAGACGCCCCCAGATCCCGGAAGTCGAAGCCCGGGCAGAATCTCAGGAGAGTTCGCCTCCTCCCGATCCTGCTCTTCCTTTTCTTCGGGGGTTTCTACATGGGCGCGAGCTTTCCCCGCAACCAGCTCCGATTCGTATTTCTTGGTGGCGTCCCAATCGACGAGCGATGCGGGCAGGTCTTCCCACTCGTAGCGCTCCGCACTTAGGTAGTGCAACCGATCTCCCTGGACCTCGTATTTCAACACCATCTGATACGAGCCGTCTTTCAGGATTATGCGCTTAGTTTGCTGCTCAGGCGTAACTGATGAAGCCGTTTGCGCGTCACCAGCGAGTGCGAGGAATGCCAAGATAAGGAGGACGAGCGACAATCGCAGGTTCTGACGGCTCACGATACGTAGTTTAGACCCCAAAGGGGATGTCCCCGCAATGCCTGTGCGTATTTCAGACGGGGAGGTTAATCGCGAGGGCGGGAGGGTTGTGACCGATGTCACAGCCCGGCTCGGAGGCATTAGAAACAATAGGGCACGGTGCATCCAGGCCGCACATGCTTGCTATGGCGGCGTCCGTTCTTCGTACCCTTAGAGGAGAGGTCCTGCATGGACAGTGCGCTTCTGATTCATCGCCTGCAATTCGCCTTCACCGTCACCTTTCATTACCTGTTTCCACAATTGACAATGGGCTTGGCGCCGTTGATCGTCATCCTTAAGACGCTCGCGATCCGAACAAACGACGAAACCTATAATCAGGCGGCCAAGTTCTGGGCCAAGATTTTCGGCATCAATTTTGCGATTGGTGTGGTAACCGGCATTCCGATGGAATTCCAGTTCGGCACCAACTGGTCGCATTTCTCGCGATTCGCCGGCGGCGTAATTGGTCAGACGCTCGCCATGGAAGGCTGCTTCGCCTTTTTCCTCGAATCCACCTTCCTCGGTCTTTTCCTTTATGGAGAGAAGCGGCTGAGCAGGGGCATGCACTGGTTTTCGGCATTGATGGTCTTCATCGGTTCCTGGGCATCCGGTTACTTCATCGTTGCCACTGATGCCTGGATGCAAAACCCGGTTGGCTACGAAAAGGCCGTTGACGGCTCGGTGCAACTTTCCAGCTTCTGGGCCCTGGTTCTGAATCCGTGGGCATGGCTCCAATATGCGCACAATATGAGCGGAGCAGTAATCACCGGCTCGTTCGTGATGGCCGCTGTTGGTGCTTTTTACTTACTAGGAAGGCGGCATGAAGACCAGGCGAGGATCTTCGTGCGTATCGGCGTGACAGTCGGTCTGATCTTCAGCTTGCTGCAGCTCTTCCCGACCGGAGACCTGGCTGGCCGCATGGTGGCCGAGAAGCAGCCCGTTACACTGGCCGCGATGGAGGCACTCTTTAAGACCCAGGAGGGAGCGCCGCTGGTCATCATCGGCCAGCCGAACATGGCCGAGCAGCGTCTCGACAACCCTATTGCAGTGCCGAATATGCTGAGTTTCCTCACCTATCGCAGGTGGAACGCTCACGTCCATGGCCTGAATGAATTTGCTCAAAGCGACTGGCCGCAGAACATTCCGCTGTTGTACTTCGCCTATCACATCATGGTCGGCCTCGGCACCGTATTCATTGCTGTCATGGGCCTCGCTGCGATCCTGCTCTGGCGAAAAAAACTGTACGAATCACGTTGGCTGCTGTGGATCTTGATGCTGATGTTCCCGTTCCCGTATATTGCCAACACTGCTGGCTGGATGACCGCCGAAATGGGACGACAGCCGTGGCTGGTATACGGCCTACTACGCACCGAAGAAGGCTTTTCGAAGCTGGTGTCGGCCGGGAACGGCTGGTTCACCTTCCTCGGTTTCCTCGGCATGTACACGATTCTGGGAATCCTATTCCTCTTCCTGGTGCGACGCGAAATTGAACACGGGCCTGACCCGGTTCCTGCGCCTAATCGGCCTCAGTCCGGCCGCCTGACCCCTGCGGAGGTGCGATAGCCATGCCTACGATCTGGTTCATGATTGTCGCCGTAATGGTGGCCATGTACGTGTTGTTGGACGGTTTTGACATCGGCGCCGGCGCCGTCCATCTGTACATCGCCAGAAACGACACCGAACGCCGCACCATCCTTCGTGCCATCGGCCCCGTTTGGGACGGTAACGAAGTCTGGCTGCTCGCCGCCGGCGGAGTACTCTATTTCGCCTTTCCGCTGCTATACGCATCGAGTTTCAGCGGCTTCTACCTGCCGCTGATCATGGTACTGTGGCTCCTGATGTTGCGCGGCATTGGCATCGAGTTTCGCAACCACATTGGTCACGGATTGTGGAATGACGCGTTTGACGTCACCTTTTCCATCGCCAGCATTCTGCTTGCGATCTTCCTGGGAGCGGCGCTCGGGAATGTGGTTCGCGGAGTGCCGCTCAACGCCGATGGCTATTTCTTCGAACCGCTGTGGACGGACTTCCTGGTCGGCACCAATAACGGGATCCTCGACTGGTACACGGTGCTGTGCGGCGTCGTTGCTCTCGTCACGCTGGTAGTTCACGGTTCGCTGTACGTGGCTACGAAGACGGAGGGCGACCTCAATGCGAGGGCGCGTCAGGTGGCTCGGGTGCTTTGGCCGGTGCAGCTTGTCTTAACCGGACTGAGCCTGGTTGCTACCATGTACGTTCGCCCCGGCGTTACGACCAACTACATAAAATGGCCGATCGGCTGTCTGGTTCCAGTAGTGGTGATCGCCAGCCTGGTGTATTTGTTCATCGCCGAGCGCGGCAGAAATGACAAGGGCGCATTTCTTGCATCCTGCGGCTACATCCTGGGAATGCTGGTAGGAGCTGCCTTTGCGCTTTTTCCCATGGTACTGCCGGCCAGCACTGATCCCAACTACAGCTTGACCATCTACAACACGGCGACCGGCGCTCATGGAATGCTGGTTGGGTTTGTGTGGTGGACGATGGGCATGATCCTTGCGGCCGTTTATTTCATCTTCATCTATCGCATGTTCCGTGGCAAAGTGCGGGTCGAAGAAGGAGCAGCCGATCATGGGTACTGACGCGGTTCCTTGATACAACGATTGAGGCTCCGATGGCTGCGGAGCCTTAGTCGTTTGCACCGCAAAAGTGAGCTACCACACCCGGCAACGCTTTTCCGGCGCCATGGGCTGGCCCGCCTTGCAACCGAAAGCCTGCTGGAACTCAGGCAGGTTCGAAACCACACCGTTGGTACGGTACCTGCTTGGTGAGTGCGGGTCCACTTTTGCCCGTATGCGCAGGTTCTCCGGACGCTCATTGCTGCACCAGCTCTGCGCATAGCCGACGAAAAAGCGCTGCTCCGGCGTAAGGCCATCAATGGGTTGCAGCTTCTTGTTCTGGGTCTCCTCTTTCCAGGCCATATACGCGAGCATCAATCCGCCCAGGTCGGCCACGTCTTCGCCCAGTGTGAGCGCGCTGTTGATGTTAATATCGTCCACAATCACGTACTGCGCATACTGGTCCTGAATACACTGCGCGCGGGCCTTAAATTCTTCTTCGTCCTGCGGTTGCCACCAATCTCGAAGATTTCCCTTCGCATCAAACTGACGGCCTTCATCGTCGAAGCCGTGCGTTAGCTCGTGTCCGATGGTGCCACCCGTGTCGCCGTAATTGGGCGCGTCATCCATCTTCATGTCGAACGCCGGTGGCTGAAGCTGGCCGGCCGGGAAATTCACCGAATTGTTTTGCGGGTCGTAGTTCGCGTTGACTGTTGCAGGCGTCAGGTACCAATCGTTGCGGTCCACCGCTTTGCCGATCTTGTTGAGCTGCCGCCGGAACTCGAACTCGTTGGCCCGCTGTCCATTCCCTATTGCATCGCCACGCACGATGTTCAGTGCCGTGTAATCCCGCCACTTGTCGGGGTAACCTACGTGGTTGGCTACGGCGTGCAGTTTCTCCAGGGCCTGTTGTTTGGTGGCCGGACTCATCCAGGTCAGCTGATTGATGTCTTTTTCCATCGCGGCTTCGATCTGCGCGACCATGGTGTTGGTGCGCTGTTTTGCAGCGGGACTGAATGTGATCTCAACAAACGCCTGCCCCAGGGCGAAGCCTAAAGCCCGGTCGGTGTAGTTCACGCATCTCTTCCATCGCGGTTGCAGTTCCTGCTGCCCGCGCATGGTCTTGCCGTAGAACGAGAAGTCTTCGTTGACGAACTCGGTGGGAAGCCAACGGGCTTGCGCGTGCACCAGGTGCCAGCGCAAATACGCCCGGAGCGCAGAGATTTCTTCGGACGCAACGACCGCATCCATGGCCTTCATGAAGTCAGGAGCAGCCACATTGAGCGACTGCAAATCGCCCAGCCCAAATGCCGTGAAGTAGGTCTTCCAGGAAAACGTAGGGCTCAACGCCTCCAGCTCCTTTACTGTCATGCGGTGATACACGTTGTTCGGGTCCCGTCGGGCGACCCGAGTCAACCACCCCTTGGCAAGAGCTGTTTCGATGCGCATCACCGTCTGTGCGTCGGTTGCCGCAGCCTGCCGCGTCTCGCCCAGCAACTCGAACATCTTTTGCACGTGCGCGACATATTTCGCACGGATGTCCTGTGAGCGGGCGTCGTCTTTCAGGTAGTAGTCGCGGTCGGGCAATCCAAGGCCGCCCTGATCGACGACGGCAATCACTTCCGAAGAGTTCTTCGCGTCCTGCTCGGAGCCGAAGCGGAACAGGGCCGCATTGCCGAAGTAGATGGTGATGTCTTTCGGGTGCAGGTAGGCGAGGGTCGGCGCGAGGTCGGCCTTGGACTTCATGGCGGCGATGCGATCGAGGCTCGGCTTAAGCCCTGTAACTCCTGCTTTGTTGGTTGCAGCTTCATCGATACATGACGCGTAATAGTCACCAATCTTCTGATTAACCGGACCGCGATGTGGGTCGTTGGCCGATGCGTTTTCCAAGATGTTGCGCAGCAGGACACGGTTCTCGTCCTGCATCTTCGAATACACGCTCCACGAGGGCTGGTCCGGAGGGATGGGATTGTTCTTCTGCCAGCCGCCGCAGGCGTACGCATAGAAATCGACACAGGGATCGACCGTTCGGTCCATAGCCGTAACATCCAGACCCGGGGTATAGGGAATCGATGGCGGCTGTGCCAAACACAGAGACACAAATGGACAGATGAAGCCGAGAAAGACCATGGCGGTACGGAGCACGAGAATCCTCCTATCGGTTCAACCGTTCACGATATCGGCATGGGCCGTGTTGAAACAACCCTGAAGACGGCCGCGCCCCAGACTGTGGGTGCAGTTCCGGGGCGCAGCGTACAACGGCAAAACTATTGAATGAGCTACACGGCTGCCACGGGCGGAGATGCGGCCTTGTGTTCGATCTCGTGTGCGACCGCGATCGACAGCCGGCGGATACCCTCGCGAATCATGTCGGGCGTTGCGTTCGAGAAGTTCAGCCGCATATGCGAACCGGCATCGCCTTCTGCGAAAAACGGATGTCCAGGCACGAACGCGACATTGTGTTTGACCGCGTCGTCGAACAGCCGCTTGCAGTCCACGCCCGCCGGTAGCGTTACCCATAGGAACAGGCCGCCCTGCGGGTGTGTCCACTTCACCCCGGGCGGGAAATAGTCGCTCAGCGCGGCCAGCATCGCGTCTCGACGCTCCTTGTAGCACTGGCGGATGGTCTTTACATGCTCGTCAAGGAATCCATCGCGCGCGACTTCGTAGATCACCATCTGGGCGAATGTGCTGGTATGCAGGTCAGCGGACTGCTTGAGCTGTACGAGCTTGGTGATGACCTCCGGCGGCGCGACGATCCAGCCCAGGCGAAGTCCGGGCGCCAGTACCTTCGAGAAGGTGCTGAGGTAGATCACATTGCCGAAGTGGTAGCCGTTGTCGCGCAGCACGTTCATGCGATCCAGCACGACCAGCGGCTTAAGGTGATCGCCCTCGTAGCGGAGCTGGCCGTAGGGATCATCTTCGATAATGGGGATGCCGTACTTGTCGGATAACCAAACCAGTTGCATGCGGCGATCTTCCGAGAGCGTCACGCCACCGGGATTCTGGAAATTCGGCAGGATGTACATGAACTTCGGCCCTGAGCGCAGCGCGTTTTCGAGCAGCCGTGTCTGCAGACCCTGGCCATCAACGGGGACCGTCACGTATTCCGCCCCCATCAGGTCGAACGCCTGCAGCGCGCCGAGATATGTCGGCGACTCGACGAGGATGCGGTCGCCGCGGTTGATCAGCAGCTTCGCGATCAGGTCGAGCGCCTGTTGCGAGCCGGAGGTAATCAGCACGTTGTCGACGGTGGCCACGATGCCATACCGTGCCATCTGCCCGACGATGAGCTCACGCAGCGGCAAGTAGCCCTCTGACGGTCCGTACTGCAGGGCTTCCGCCGGATGAGCGGCGAGCACCAGCTCGCATGCTTCGCGAAAACGCTCTACCGGGAAGACGTCCGGCGCCGGCAGCCCGCCGGCGAAGGAAATGATCTCTGGCTTGGTTGTGAGTTTTAGAAGTTCACGAATGACGGAACTTTTTACTGTCTTGGTCCGCTGTGCATAGCGGTGGGCCCAGGGCGCAGCCATTTTTACACCCCCAATCACGTCTCCATTGTTTTCTGATGCGTCAGGGAATGTCTGTGATACAGAACACTGAGTGATGGTTATGTTTCATGCGGCCGGATAAAATGAATCGTTTGTTTCATGGCAGCCGGTCGTAGGCGCGCGCCATCTGCCGCAGTCGGTTGCCTATTCCCAAGGTCAGCTCCTCTGCCCGGTACCGCCATCGCCAGTTACCTGACGAGGTTCCCGGCAGGTTCATGCGCCCCTCGCTGCCCACGCCCAACACGTCCTGCAACGGGAAGATGACCGTATCGGCTACTGACTCCATCAGCGTCCGAATCATTTCCCAGTGGATCTCACTGCCGTCCGTGTCGAGATACAGCCGCGCGAACTCCATTTCCTCAGCTACATCCTCCGGAGTGCGCGTGCTGTCGCCTTCGCCGGTGCTGGTCCACCAGCCTACGACAGTATCGTTGTCATGTGTGCCGGTATACGCTACGCGGTGCCGCGGATAATTATGCGGCTTGAAGTCCGGTGCCTGCGGGTCTTTGCCAAACGCGAACTGCAAGATCGCCATTCCAGGGAACCCAAACTGATTGCGCAAACCCTCAACCTCTGGGGTAATCACACCGAGGTTTTCCGCCAGTATCGGCAGCGGCCCAAGTGCCGCTTCCACCGCCTCGAACAGCGCCGCGCCCGGGCCTTTTACCCAACGCCCGTTCACCGCCGTCGTTTCCGTGCCAGGAATCTCGTAATACGCCTCAAACCCACGGAAGTGGTCGAGACGGATCAAGTCCAGCATCTCGAAGGCCCGCCGGAAGCGCGCAATCCACCACTTATATTCGGTCCGCGCATGCACCTCCCAGCGGTAGATCGGGTTGCCCCAGCACTGTCCCGTCGCGCTGAAGTAGTCCGGCGGAACGCCGGCAATCACTCGTGGTGTGCCGTCAGGATTGAGGTCGAACATGTCCGGTGCCGCCCAGACATCGGAGCTGTCCTGCGCGACGTAAATCGGCACGTCACCCATCATGCGAGTGCCGTTCCGTCCGCAATGGGCCTTGAGATCTGACCACTCGCGATCAAACTCAAACTGAATGAACTTGTGGGCGTCAATTTGCTCAGCGAGTTCGCGGCGCGCTTCGTCGAGGGCCACCGGTTCACGCAGCGCCAGCGCCGGCTCCCACCGCGTCCACATCACGTAGTCGTGCGTTTCCTTCAGCGCCATGAACAGCGCGAACTCTTCGAGCCATTCCCAATGCAGTTTGCAAAATGCCTCGTATGCTGCGCGCTCCGCTGCCCCGGCATTCTGTCGAAATCCCTCCGCCGCCTTGCGCAGTAACGGCAGTTTCCACTTGATCAGCGTTCCGAAATCCACGTTGTCGCGCGGCATCTTTGGCTGCTGACTTAAATCCTCTGCCGCGAGGTATCCGCGCTTCACCAGCGTGTCGAGATTGATGAGGAGTGGATTACCTGCAAACGCCGAGAAGCACTGGTAGGGTGAATCGCCGTAGCCGGTTGGGCCGAGCGGAAGCACTTGCCAGATACCTTGTCCGGCGTCCTTCAGAAAGTCGGCGAACCGATGTGCCTCGCCGCCAAGCTCGCCGATGCCATGCGAACCCGGAAGGGAGGTTGGATGTAGAAGAATGCCGCTCGATCGTGGAAAACTCATCCTGAGGAACCCGTCAACTGTATTGAACGACCTATTTCACACTGCGTGGCTTGAGTGTTGCGATGACCTCTGCGTCTGCAGGCAAAGGCGCGGCCTCCGCAATCAACTCAGCACCCGGATCGACTACTCGTTGCATTAGCACCGCTGCCAGCGCCATGAACACGCCGCCGGCAATCACTGCCGCCAGCCTGTTGTTGTTGAGCACGTGGTTCATTACCCAGCCAAATCCGAGCGACGCGATGATTTCCGGCAGCACGATAAAGAAGTTGAAGATGCCCATGTACACGCCGGTATGTTCGGTCGGCAGCGAGCCTGCTAACACTGAGTACGGCATCGCCAGCGTGCTCGCCCACGCAATCCCCACACCTGTCATCGACAGCAACAGCATGTTCTTGTCGTGTATCACAGCCACCGATAGAAGCCCGAGCGCCCCGCACAACAGGCACAGGCTATGGGTGTGCTTGCGGCTAATCTTCGCCGCGAGTTTCGGCAGGAAGAACGAGAACACGAAGCACACCAGAGAGTACCATCCAAAGCAAACTCCGCCCCATTCCACACCGCGCGTATATAGCGGCGAACTCTGGTCGCCGGCTCCAAATACGTTGTGTGCCACTGCCACCGGGAAATACAGCCACATGCAAAACAGACCGAGCCATGTGAGCAACTGCACCGGAGCCAGCTGTCGCATGGTGGCCGGCATATTTCGAATGGCCGTGAAGATCTCTTCTGCATGGCTGGCGATTCCGCGATGCTCCGACTTCTTCTGCCGGAAGGCGTGCAGGTCTTCCGGCGGATACTCGCCTGTCGTCAGGATCGTCCACAGCACAGCGCCAAAAAACGCAGCGGCGCCGATGTAAAACGACAGCCGCACCGTCGTCGGTATCGCGTGCGGCCCGTGCTCGAGTCCTACACCAAAGACGTTCGTCATGAGCCACGGCAGCGCCGAGGCCACTACCGCACCCAATCCGATAAACAGGCTCTGCATGGCGAAGCCTTGGGTGCGTTGTTCCTCCGGCAGCAGGTCTGCCACAAACGCGCGGAACGGCTCCATACTGATGTTGATCGATGAGTCCAGAATCCACAGTAACCCTGCCGCCATCCACAGTGCCGACGAGCGCGGCATCAGAATCAGCGCGCACGAGCTCAGGATCGCTCCTCCCAGAAAATACGGGCGTCTCCGGCCCAGCCGAGTCCACGTGTTGTCGCTGGCGTGGCCGATGATCGGCTGTACGATCAGTCCGGTTAGCGGCGCCGCTAACCACAGGATCGGAATTTTATCGGCGGTTGCACCTAGATATTCGTAGATGGCACTCATATTCGCCATCTGCAGTCCCCAGCCGAATTGAATCCCGAGGAACCCGAGGCTCATGTTCCAGATTTGCCAGAAACTCTTGCGCGGTTTCTGTACCATTGCCTGTCTCCGTCTTTGCGTCGCCACCCCGAGCGCAAAGACCATTCGCAACTGTACTCCGTTTGCCGCCGAAGTTCCATGCCTCCGTCTTACTCGACAAGCTGACCCTTTGCTACCATCGCTCTGGGTTTGTGAGCCTGTTCCTTTGGGGGCCGATATGGTCAACTCCCGACGTCCACTTGCAGCGATCTTCATCGCAGTTGCACTCGCCTTCTCTGCCGCTGCGCAGCCGAAAATCACCAAGGTCGAGCCACCGAACTGGTGGACGGGTTTTGTCTCTCCCGTCATGGTATTGCTCTACGGCGAGAACCTTACCGATGGAACGATATCCGTGTCGTATCCCGGCGTGAAGATTCGGAAGACCCAGCTTCAACCGGACGGCAAGCACGCCTTCCTCTGGCTAAACATTGCCAAGTCCGCCAAACCCGGCAATGTGGCTATCCGCCTCAAGAGCGGGACCGGCGACGCCACCGCAACTTTGCAACTCCTGGCACGCCCGCCGCAACAAGGCCGGTTCCAGGGCGTAAACCGGGATGACGTCATCTACCTCATCATGCCGGACCGCTTTGCTGACGGCGACCCGTCAAACGACATGCCCAAAGGAGCAGCGCCCGGAACCTATGACCGCACCAAGCCCAAGGCCTACCACGGCGGTGACCTCAAGGGCATCGAATCACACCTGCCTTATTTCAACGACCTCGGCGTTACCACGCTGTGGCTCAACCCCATCTTCGACAACGACAACGTGAGCGAAACCTACCACGGCTACGGCGCGACCGATCTCTACGCCATCGAAGACCACTTCGGTTCAATTTCCGAATTTCAGCAACTGGTGGACTCGGCGCATCAGCAGGGAATTAAGATACTTCTCGATATGGTGCCGAATCACGTCGGCCCCAACCATCCGTGGGCAGCCTCGCAGCCTGCCCCAGGATGGTTGCATGGCACCGTCCAAAGCCACATCGATACCGACTACGACTTTCCTCCCGTTACCGATATTCATGCTGTCCCGAAGAATTATCGCAGCGCACTCGACGGATGGTTCGCCAACATCTTGCCGGACTTGGCGCAGGAGAACCCGCTGGTTGCCCAGTACCTCCTGCAAAACGCCTACTGGTGGATGGAGACCGGCGGTGTGGACGGCTTCCGCATTGATACCTTCCCCTACGTCCCGCGCACATTCTGGACTACCTACCTGCAAAGCCTGCAGAAAACGTATCCGCATTTCTTTGCCGTCGGAGAGGTCTACCGAGATGACCCGACCGTCGTTTCCTACTTTGCCGGCGGTCAGACTGGCTTCGACGGCATAGACACTCACCTCACCACGACATTCGATTTCCCGTTGCAGTCGGCGATCACGCAGGTGGTGAATCATGGTGCATCCGCGAAAAAGATCGTCGAAGTGCTGCGGATGGATCGCCTCTACCCGCACCCTGAATTGCTCGTCACCTTCATCGGCAACCACGACATGAAGCGCTTTGTCACCGACGCAGGAGGTTCGACTGCCAAGCTGAAACTGGCAATTTCGCTGCAAGCCACGATCCGAGGCATACCTCAACTCTACTCCGGCGACGAGATCGCCATGCCAGGCGGCGATGATCCCGACAATCGCCGCGATTTTCCCGGAGGTTTCCCCGGCGACACACAGAACGCGTTTGCCCCGGCGGGAAGGACGCCCGAGCAACAGGATGTTTACGCGCACGTCCAGCGCTTGCTCAAGCTCCGCCGCGAGCATACCGCGCTGCGGTTCGGTGACCAGAAGCACCTTATCGTTACCGACGACTACTACCTGTTCACGAGGGAAGCACCTGGCGAGCGGCTGCTCATCGCTTTCTATAAGGGAGACACCCCCAAGGAGATTTCCATCGACCTGACCGGCTCATCCATCGCGAATGCCAAGGGCTTCTCCCCGTTGAATACCAACGCAACAGCGCAACTGCAGGAAACGGCTCTGCACCTGCAGCTCTTACCCCAGTCGGTCGCAATCTACCGCGTGGAGTAGGCTCGGCGGACTCGCCATTTCGTAGTCAAGTTCCCACGACTCAGTGACGGATGTCACTGTGAGCACTGGCATCTGCCGTTAGAGTGGGAAGCGGTGCGTGGGTTCCTGCTGGTATCAACAGTAAGGAAGCACCGCGGCTTTCATCATTGTTCTGCTGCCGGACGCGACGTAAAATGTCGGGCAGTTTCGAAATACCTAAATCGACAAGGAGATTTGCATTCCATGAAGCGTTTCATCGTTCTGTTGTTCGCACTGAGCATGGTTTCGGCCATGTCGGTCGTCGCCGAAGACGGTGCGGCCATCTACAAGTCGAAGTGTGCCATGTGCCATGGCCCCGACGGCGCCGGCAAGAGCGGCCCGTCCCTGAAGGGCGTGTCGGCAGCGACCGTCAATGACGTCCTCACAAAGGGCGGCAAGAAGGCCCCACACACCAAGGCGATGACCCTGACCCCAGACCAGGTCAAGGCTGTGGCCGACTACGTTGCTACCCTGAAGTAGCCTTTGCGGCATAGTGAAGAGCCGGTCCGAGTGGCCGGCTTTTTGTTTTGTGCCGTTCGGGGAGGTTCGCGGCTGCGTCACTCCACCCAGTCCGCGATGAATATATTCGTCTCGTGCGGCTGCTTGCCGTTTCGGTTTGACGCCCACACGAGTCGTTTGCCGTCCGAGGTGAACATCGGGAAACCGTCGAAGTCGGGATGATACGTGATTCGTTCCAGCCCTGTCCCGTCTTCGTTGATGATGTATAGGTCAAAGTCGCGTCCATTCTTCGGGTCGGCCATGTTCGACGCGAAGATGATCCGCTTCCCGTCGGGATGGAAGTACGGTGCGAAATTCGCCGCACCATTGCGGGTTACCTGGTGCTTGTTGCTGCCGTCTGCGTTCATCACCCAGATTTCCAGGTTGCCCGGCCGGATCAGCCCTTTCGCCAAGAGCGCTTTGTAGTCGGCAACTTCTTCGGGCGTCTTCGGATGTTCCGCGCGGTATACGATCTTCTTCCCGTCATACGACCAGAATGGCCCACCATCGTATCCCAGCTCATGCGTCAACTGCTTAACATTGCTGCCGTCGGCGTCCATGGTGTAGATGTCGAGATCGCCATTGCGCATCGATGTAAACACGATCTTCTTGCCGTCGCGCGTAATCGTTGCTTCGGCGTCGTATCCAGGCGTCGTAGTCAGCCTGTGTGCGTTACTTCCATCAAGGTTGGCGGTGTAAATGTCATAGGTTGCATAAATCGGCCACACGTAGCCCTGCGAGTAATCCGGCTTAGGCGGACATGACAGCGACGCAGCTTGCGTCGATGAATACAGAATCTTCTTCCCGTCCGGGAAGATGTAGCTGCAGGTCGTGCGTCCCTTGCCGCTGCTCACCATTTTGGGCATCGCAGGCTTGCCGTCCGGCGTATCGACCGGCATCGTGTAGATCTGGTCGCACTCCACGCCCTCGCCCTGGTGCTGGAAGATCAGAAATTTGTCGTCAATCGAAAAGTACGCCTCGGCATTCTGCCCACCAAACGTCAACTGCTTGACGTTCTTCAGGTGCTTCTCCTGCGCCAACGTCAGTGACGACTGCTGCGCCTCGACCGCAATGCACCCGGTTAGCACTGCCGCGATAGGTATCAGTCCCCATATCTGCTGAAACTTCAAGCCTGGTTCCCCACGAATGAAAGTTGCGCTGTAGCGATTCTATTCGAAGGGCTACTTTGCCGCTGTCACCACGGCCACTCCATAATGCGGCAGCGTTACTGCCTGAGTACTCCCGCCATTCAGCACGTCGTGCATCGAAGCCGGCAGCTTCACGGTCTGAGGGCTCTTGGCGAAGTTCACCAGCACATACACTGTGCGGTTCGCGCCGTAGCGTGCAGAAACCTCCACACCCTCGGGAACCGGCCCCAGGGCCGGCTTCACGTCGCTAATGTCCGTCATCCACTTCACCGCGACGCTCATTGTCTTCGGGTCGAGCCATGCCCCGATGTACGTAATCCGCCCCTTGCCGACCTTGCGCGTGATCGCCGCGGGTTGCCCGTCGAGCCAGCCGTTGCTCTTTCCGTAGCGCATGAGCACCTCAACGTCAGCGTCCTTGGCGCTCAGCAGCTCCGCCCACAAAGGGCTCTCTCCCGCACCCCACTTGCCCTCGATCGGTACCGCATCCACCAGCGCGTAGTATTGTTCCACTCGTCCGCCCAGCATGTCCGTCAGCGGTCCAGGCTGCCTCTGTGTCCACAACGAATTGTTGTCATCCTTCATGGCAGACCGCTGCCCCAGAACCAGGTGCCCGCCATTCTTCACGTATTGCATTAAGTTCTGCGCCACCGGCTCCGATACCACGTTCAGCCCCGGTGCCACCACCAACTTGTACTTCGATAGATTTGCTGTTGGCGGTGCAATATCCACCGACTGCGTCGCTTCCCGAAGGGGCGCGTAGTAGCTCAGGATCTCTTTTTCCGGCGAGTAATCCTTGTTGTGCTTCTGCCACTGGATTGCCCATCGGCTGTCATAGGAGTGCAGAATCGCCACCTCGGACTTCACCGACGTCCCGGCCAGCTCTGCGCAAGCTTTTTCGAATTCTTTCCCAACCTGGGCGATCTCCGGATATAGCGGGTCCGGTTCGCCGTCCGGCCCGACCAACGTGCCGTGATACTGTTCCTGCCCGTTCAGGGCGCTGCGCCATTGCCAGTAGCTAACGGTGTCGGCGCCGTGGCCGATGTCGTGCCATGCCATCGCTCGCACTTCGCCTTTGTCGAGCCAGTTGTTGATGTCGGCCCAGTTCACTCCGCCCGGCTGTGTCTCCATCACCCAGAAGTTCTTGCCTTTGAGGCCGCGCGTCAAATCGTGCGCCGCGCCGTTGCGCATCGTATCGAGGTGCCCTTGTCCCACGTAATCATCCCACGCGGCCAGATCGAGGTCCTGCGCGACCGTGTAGTGGTCGTAGCCGTCGTACCAGCCCATCATGTTCGTCGTAATGAACTGCTTCGCGTCGGAGTTCGCACGAATCACCTCGAGCTGGTTTTTCTGGTAGCTCCGCCAGGTATCGCTGACGAACCGCATCCAGCTCAGCAACAGCCCTGGGTTTCCGTAACCCACCTGGATCGGAATCTGGTCCCAATTGGAATACGTCTCGCTCCAGTATGCCGTCGTCCAGCGCCGGTTCAGATTGTCGAGCGTGCTGTAGCGCTGCTTCACCCACTGCTGGAACTGCGCTCGGGTGTCCTCGTCAAACGACACTTCCGCATACTCGTTGTCGATCTGCCATCCCACGACGTTCGGATTGTGCCCGAACCGCTTCGCCAACTGCTCCGCCATCGCCCGCGCCAACTCGCGGTACTTCGTGTTCGCCCAGTTGAACTGCTGCCGGTTGCCGTGCTGGTCCTTGCGGCCGTCCTGCATCGTGCGCAGTGTCTCCGGATACTTCCGCGTCAGCCATGCCGGCGGCGCCGCCGATGGCGTTCCGATTACCGTTACGATCCCATGCTTCGCCGCCGCCGCAACGGCTCGGTCGAGCCAGTCAAGGTCATACTGCCCCTCGCTCGGTTCCATTCGACTCCACGCAAACTCGCCCACGCGCACCATGTGAATCCCGGCCTGCTGCATCAGCGTTAGGTCCGCATCCCACCGCGACTCCGGCCACTGCTCCGGATACCACGCCGTTCCCAGCAAGATTGCCGGCACCTTCGGCGCGTCCTGTGCATGCATCGCGCCCGCAACGAATACGATTGTGTACGCGACCGAAACCGCCAGGCAATTGAAGAGTCTTATCCGTTTCATCCGCGCTCATCCGTAGTTGATTTTGCTATCCGCCGCCGGACTGGGGAAAACCCCAAATCTCCCCAATAATCCGTTGGAAGTTCGCACCCAGCACTTTTTCGATCACCGCCGACGTCTGTCCCCGCTTCTGCAATTCATAGGCAATCACTTCCATGTGGTCTGGCCCGTTCAAATCCGGCACATAGGGATACCGGTCTTCTCCGGGCGCCCCAATTCCCATCTGCTTCCGGCGCGCGACGTCTTCATCGAATGCCGTCTTCTGCTCGGGCGTCAATTGCACCGCTTGAATCGAGCCATCCGAGCCGATCCCCACATGCTCCTCGCCGCAAATCTTCAGCGCCCCCAGCACATGATTGATCACGTGTTCCCGCGTGGGCACCGCAGGCGACGCCACCAGGTACGGCATCAGATAGACGCCGAAGTACCCACCCTTGTCCGCGAGCTCCTTCATCACCTCATCCGGCTTGTTTCGCGGATGCGCATAGATCGACGCACAGCCCGAGTGTGAAATCAGCACCGGCTTCTTCGACGCCGCGATCGCTTCCGAAGTCGTGCGGTAGCCGCTGTGACTCAAGTCCACGGCTACGCCGATCTCGTTCATCTTTTCGACCGCTTTCAGCCCAGCCTTGCTAAGCCCCGCATTCCCCGGCTCCAGGCATCCATCGCCGAAGATGCTGCGGTTGTTGTATGTGAGCTGCATGATCCGCACGCCCAGGTTGCGAAACGTCTCGATCCGCGTTGGGTCCTGCTCCAGGAATTCCGAATACTGGAACCCAGGCATCAGGCCGAGCTTACCCTCGCGCTTGGCGCGCGCGATGTCGGGCTGGGTACGCACCATCAGGAAGGCATCAGGCCATCGCTCCACGAGCCGTTCCAGTTCCCCAAGTTCGCGAAGGGTTTCGTCAAAGCCTCGCTCAGAAACCGTAACATTGATCGCCGTGATCCCCGATTTGCTCACGACATCGATCAACTCCGCATTGATCTTGTCCACACTTCCGCTGAACGGCCCGCACAGCGTATCGACCACCACGCTCTTGCGATAGAGCGCGGCGATTTCAGCGGGGAACTGCTCTGCCGCCTCGGCGAACCAGGTTGGCGCCATCGCTGCCACCGCCGCAGCTCGTCCCATTGTCACCAGGAATTCCCTGCGACTCCTCATTCTCCTCCTACGGCAAAACCTCAAAACTGCCGTGTAGTGACCCGGTGGAATCCTCGCCCGCCCACACGTCAAACACCGCCGGTTCCAGCACCCACTTCTTCTCCGACGAACTCCAGTACGTCAACTCGTCCTTCCCCAGCGTGAAGTGCAGCCTCTTCTTTTCGCCCGGAGCCAGCCCCACTTTCTCGAAGCCCTTCAACTGACGCACTGGCCGCGACGCGCTGCCCGACTGTTGATGGACATACAATTGCACCACCTCATCTCCGGCGATCGCTCCCGTGTTCTGCACATCCACCGACACGCCGACGCTCTCGCCCAATTTCGCCTTCAATTTGTCCACCTTCAGATTGCTCACGGCGAAGTTCGTGTAGCTCAGCCCATACCCAAACGGATAGAGCGGCGTACTCTTCAGATCCTGATAGCGCGAACCGAAGTCCGGCTTCGTTTCCGGCTCATGGGTCAGCATATGGTCGTAATAAAGCGGCTCTTGCCCCGCGCTTTGCGGCCAAGTCACGGTCAGCTTTCCGCCCGGATTCGCATCGCCGAACAGCACATCGGCCACAGCGTTCCCGCCTTGCGATCCCGGCTCCCACGCCTCCAGAATTGCCGCCACATGCTCCGCTGCCCATGAAATGTTCAGCGGACGCCCATTAATCAGCACCAGCACCACCGGCTTTCCCGTCGCTACCACCGCCTGCAGCAACTCCTGCTGCCGCCCGGCCAACCGTAGCGTCCCATTCGAGGCTGCTTCGCCCGCCATCAGCGCATCTTCACCCAGCACCATCACCGCAAGGTCGCTGCGCTTGGCCGTCGCTACCGCTGTATCGAAAGCTGCTTGCGCATCGGCTGGACTCTGCGCCTTCTGAGCGTGCAGCTTCACTCCCGGATAAAACTCGAAATTCGACGGAATCTCGCGTTGTATCGACGGCCCACTCGCATACTCCACCTTGATCGCAGAACCCACTTTCTCTTTGATCCCTTGAATGACGGTTACGACGTCCGCGCCACCTGTGATCATGCCGCCCCAGAAGCCCACCTGCGCCGGCCCCGAATCCGCTACCGGCCCAATGACTGCAATCGAGCGATACTTGTTTCCCGACTTGTCCAGCGGCAGCATCGCGTTATCGTTCTTCAGTAGCACCATCGACTTCTGTGCCGCTTCGCGCGCCAGTTTCGGCGTCGCCGGATCGTTCAGCACCCCCGGAAGCCTGGACAAATCGGCATACGGATTCTCAAACAACCCCATCTTGTACTTCACCACCAGCAGCGGACGCACCAGCTCATCCAGCGCTGCCACGCTCACTTTGCCTGACTGAATCAGCTTGGGCAGTTCCTGCAGGTAGGTGTAGCTCGCCATGTCCATGTTCACGCCGGCATGAATGGCCAGCCACGCCGCGTCTTCCCGGTTCCGCGCATAGCCGTGTGTCACCAGGCTTCCTATCGCCTCCGCATCACTCACTACAAATCCCCTGAACTTCCAGTCTTCTCGCAGCACATCGTGTAGCAACCAATAGTTGCCCGTCGCGGGAACCTCGTTCAGGTCCATGTAGGCGCTCATCAGGCTGCCCACGCCTGCATCCAGGGCTGCCTTGAACGGAGGAAAATATACGTTCCACAGCAGGTCGTCAGGAACATAAGACGAATCGTAGTCACGCCCGCCGTCCGCCGCGCCGTACGCTGCGAAGTGCTTCACGCAAGCCAGCACATGTCCCGGCGTTCCCAATTCCGGCCCCTGAAACCCGCGCACCTGCGCCTTCGCTATTGCCGCCCCGAGATAGGGGTCCTCTCCCGCGCCCTCCACCATGCGTCCCCAGCGTGCATCGCGCGCGATATCCACCATCGGCGCGAACGACCAATTGATGCCTCCCGCCCGCGCTTCTCGCGCCGCTGCCGTTTGCACCCGTTCTACCAGCGCTGGGTCCCAAGTCGCCGACATCGCCAGCGGCGGCGGGAAGATCGTGTGGTAGCCGTGAATTACATCCAGCCCGATCAGCAGCGGGACGTGCAGCCGCGACTCTTCCACTGCGACCCTCTGCAGTTTGTTAATTGCACCCGGATCAGAAGCCCAAAGCACCGAGCCGGCCAGCCCTTTGCGAACCAGTTCTTCGTCGTTGGGCATGTCTCTTCGATATGTGCCCCCGGCCTGGTTGAGCTGACCAATCTTCTCCTCCACTGTCATTTGCTTGAGCAGAGCATCGGCCCGCTGTTCGGCTGTTTTCGGCGCCGGCTGCGCCGCGACGAAAAGCGGAGAGCGAACGATGCCAAAGATTACGAAACAGAACGCCAGAACATTGCGGATGAGCCGCGCGTCGGAAGTCCGAAACGGTTGGGTCACGTTGAAGGGCCTCGCGGTGTGAATACGGTGTGACAACGAGCGCACCAGTCCGCCATCCTAACACCTGAGCGCCATCGAGAATACACAACAGTGGTTCGGCCGCCCGAAATCAAATATGGCCGCTCGCCAATGCGAACGGCCGCATCAATTCAAGCCATTCTTTCGACAGTTCGGAAGTTGCTCTCAACCGGGGCAACTAAATCCGGCGGCAAACAGCCGATGCCTGAGAATC
>Ga0335071_10001946_pt1 | contig 22280 bp, 26 predicted proteins | sample Lox_Sample_15_FD_206724 | JGI IMG/M metagenome (GOLD analysis project Ga0335071, IMG submission 206724) | Soil microbial communities from Loxahatchee National Wildlife Refuge, Florida, United States - Lox_Sample_1.5 | ecosystem: Environmental > Terrestrial > Soil > Wetlands | place: USA... | reverse complement strand
ACGACCACACGGACAGCGCGCAACGGCGCCCGCACGGCCATTGAGTAACGAAGGACGCCGCAGCCAGCCGCCCAGTGACGCGCGCGCGCCGGCGACTGAGCATGTGGCCAAACATGGAAATGCCGAGCGTCCGGGGTCGGGTCGTCCGGGCGCTGACCGTCCGAATCCGTCGGGGCCCGGTCATCGCCGTCAGGTTCCCCCCGACGACCGGCTGACCACGGTCCTGCCCCCAGTTGTCGATGACCGGTCGCCTCGGCGGTCAGATCCCCCCATCGAAGAAGTCAGAGCCGCGCTCGACGCCCCTCCGTCGACGCCTCTGCAACGGGATCCACTCGAGGAGGTGAAGGCCGCGCTGGACAGCCGGGCTGCAACTTCGCCATCCTCCGACCGGCCGGGTCTGAGTGGCGGTCCACCGCAAGGACCTCCGCCCCCGCCATGGCGCCGCCACCGTCCCGGCGGGGGCGGTGGCTTCGGGGCTCGGCCGCGGGGCGAGGTGCACTGGATGCACCAGATCAACTGGTTGTGGGTCCGGCGAGCGGCCTATCTCTGCGCGGCGGTGCTGGTGCTGTTGCCGATCGTCACCTTCACCATGGCGTACTTCATCGTCGACATCCCCAAGCCGGGCGACCTCCGTACCAACCAGGTCTCGACCATCCTGGCCAGTGACGGCTCGGAGATCGCAAAGATCATCCCGCCCGAAGGCAACCGGGTCGACGTCAACATCAACCAAGTGCCCGTGCACGTACGCCGGGCGGTGATCGCTGCGGAAGACCGCAATTTCTATTCCAATCCGGGCTTTGACTTCAGGGCCTTCGCGCGGGCGATCAACAACGATCTGTTCGGTGGCGGCGATCTGCAGGGCGGATCGACGATCACCCAGCAATACGTGAAGAACGCAATGGTGGGTTCGGCCCAGCACGGGTTCAGCGGTCTGATGCGCAAGGCCAAGGAATTGGTCATCGCCACGAAGATGTCGGGGGAGTGGTCCAAAGACGATGTGTTGCAGGCCTACCTGAACATAATCTACTTCGGCCGTGGCGCCTACGGGATCTCCGCTGCCGCCAAGGCGTATTTCGACAAGCCTGTCGAGCAGCTCACCGTCTCCGAGGGGGCGCTATTGGCGGCCCTGATCCGCCGGCCGTCCTCGCTGGATCCCGCGGTCGATCCACAGGGCGCCATGGCCCGGTGGAACTGGGTGCTCGACGGCATGGTGGAAACCAAGGCTTTGTCACCAAGTGACCGCGCGGCGCAGGTGTTTCCCGCGACCGTGCCGCCCGATCAGGCGCGTGCCCAGAATCAGACGACGGGACCCAACGGGCTCATCGAACGTCAGGTGATCAAAGAGCTGATGGAGCTGTTCAACATCGACGAGCAGACCCTGAACACCCAAGGTCTGCAGGTCACCACCACCATCGATCCCAAAGCTCAGCAGGCGGGGGAGAAGGCGGTGTCGAAATACCTCGACGGCCAGGACTCAGATATGCGGGCCGCGGTGGTGTCGGTCGACCCGCACAACGGCGCGATACGCGCCTACTACGGCGGCACCGACGCCAACGGTTTCGACTTCGCCCAGGCCGGCCTGCAGACCGGATCGTCGTTCAAGGTGTTCTGTCTGATCGCGGCGCTAGAGGAGGGCATCGGACTGGGCTACCAGATCGACAGTTCGCCGCTGACGGTCGACGGCATCAAGATCACCAATGTCGACGGCGAAAGCTGCGGGACCTGCAACATCGCCCAGGCGCTCAAGCAGTCGTTGAACACCTCCTACTACCGGCTGATGCTCAAGCTCAAGGGTGGCCCGCAGGCCGTCGCCGACGCCGCCCACCAAGCCGGCGTCGCGAAAAGCTTCCCCGGCGTGGACCACACCCTGTCCGAGGACGGCAAGGGTGGACCACCGAACAACGGGATCGTGTTGGGCCAGTACCAAACCCGGGTCATCGACATGGCGACGGCGTATGCCACGCTGGCCGACTCCGGCCTCTACCACCGGCCACATCTCGTGCAGAAGGTGGTCAATTCCGACGGCCAGGTGCTCTTCGATGCCAGCAACTCCGACAACAGCGGCGAGCAGCGCATCCCCAAGGCTGTTGCCGACAACGTCACCGCCGCCATGGAGCCGATCGCCAGCTATTCGCGCGGCCACGCCTTGGCCGGCGGCAGGCCGTCGGCGGCCAAAACCGGCACCACGCAGTTGGGTGATACCACCTCCAACAAGGACGCCTGGATGGTCGGATACACACCGTCGCTGTCGACGGCGGTGTGGGTGGGCACCTTCAAAGACGACGTGCCGCTGGTAACCGCCTCGGGTGCCCCGGTTTACGGTTCAGGGCTGCCGTCGGACATCTGGAAGTCGACCATGGAGGGTGCACTAAAGGGCACCTCGAACGAGCCCTTCCCCAAGCCGACCGAGATCGGCGGGTACGCGGGCGTGCCCGCGCCGCCGCCGCCGAAGGCGCCGCCGTCGGAGACTGTTATCCAGCCCACCATTGAAGTGGCGCCGGGCATCACCATCCCGGTCGGCCCGCCCACGACGGTCACCGGGGCGCCGCCAGCACCCGGCGGTGGCGGGCCGGGCGGCGCCGAGCCGGGTGGCGTCCCGCCGGGTGGCCCGCAAGCTCCGCCGCCTGGCCAGACGCCGCCGTGACCGGCGCTGGGCAGAGCGCCACCATTTCACCGGAGCCGCTGGCCCCCGATCGGCGCAGCGTCGAGAATCGTGATTGCCCGAGCCGCAACGACGTTTTGGGCGCCGCTCTGGCGGACGTCATCGGGGGGTCGGTGGGCCGGCATGCGTTGATCGGCCGCACCCGGGTGATGACCCCGCTGCGGGCGATGTTCGTGTTCGCGCTCGTTTTCCTGGCGCTCGGCTGGTCGACGAAGGCGGCGTGCTTACAGAGCACCGGCACCGGGACCGGCGACCAGCGCGTCGCCAACTGGGAGAACCAGCGCGCCTACTACGAGTTGTGCTACTCCGATACGGTGCCGCTCTACGGCGCAGAGTTGTTGAGCCAGGGCAAATTCCCGTACAAGTCGAGCTGGATCGAGACCGACGGCAACGGCGCCCCGCAGACCCGCTACGACGGCCAGCCGGCGGTGCGCTACATGGAATATCCGGTGCTGACCGGGATGTACCAGTACGTGTCGATGGCGCTGGCCAAGACCTACACCGCGTTGAGCAAGCTCGCTCCCCTGCCGGTGGTGGCCGAGGTGGTGATGTTTTTCAACATCGCGGCCTTCGGCTTGGCGCTGGCCTGGCTGGCGACCGTCTGGGCAAGCGCTGGGCTGGCGGGCCGGCAGATCTGGGATGCGGCCCTGGTGGCCGCCTCACCGCTGCTGATCTTTCAGATATTCACCAACTTCGATGCGCTGGCAACGGGATTCGCGATGGCTGGACTGCTGGCATGGGCGCGGCGCAAACCGGTGCCGGCCGGGCTACTGATCGGGTTGGGCGCCGCGGCCAAGCTGTATCCGCTGTTGTTCCTGGGCCCCATGCTGATCTTGGGGATTCGGACCCGATGCCTGGGGGCTTGGGGTCGCACCGCGGCGACGGCAGCGGCCACCTGGCTGCTGGTGAATCTGCCTGTACTGGTGCTGTTTCCGCGCGGATGGTCGGAGTTCTTTCGGCTCAACACCCGACGTGGTGAGGACATGGACTCGTTGTACAGCGTCGTCAAATCATTTACCGGCTGGCGGGGATTCGACCCCAAGCTCGGGTTCTGGCAGCCGCCTACCGTGCTCAATACCGTGGTCACGGTGTTGTTTGTAATCGGTTGCGCAGCAATCGCATACATTGCGCTGACCGCGCCGAAACGGCCGCGCGTGGCGCAGCTGGTGTTCTTGGTAGTGGCGGTTTTTCTGTTGACCAACAAGGTTTGGAGCCCGCAGTTTTCGCTGTGGCTGGTGCCGCTGGCCGTCCTGGCTTTGCCGCATCGCCGGATCTTGTTGGCGTGGATGACGATTGACGCGGTGGTGTGGGTGCCGCGGATGTATTACCTGTATGGCAACCCGAACCGGTCGCTGCCCCAGCAATCCTTCACCACGACGGTGTTGCTGCGCGACATCGTGGTGATAGCGCTGTGCGCGCTGGTAATTCGGCAGATATACCGGCCCGAGGAGGACTTGGTGCGCTGGGGCGGACGGGTAGACGACCCGTCGGGCGGCCCTTTTGATCGGGCCCCCGACATGTCGCCCGGGTGGCTGCCGGAGCGGTTGCGACCCGCCGGAATGCGCCGCGCGCCGGTATCGGTGCCTGAAGCTGTCAAAGAGGCGGTGGCGCCATGACCCGCGCCGACGACGATGATGCCGGCGTAGCCGGGGTCGGTGGGGGCACCGCCCGCTTGCGGGGGAGAGTGGCGCCATGACCCTGGTCGCCATCCCGCTGTTCACGCGGGTGACCGCACTCGACGCGGTGGGGCCTTATGAGGTGCTGCAACGCATTCCTTCGATCGACGTGGTGTTCGTCGGGCACCGGCGCGGTGAGGTGCGCACTGAGAACGGAATGCTCGGCATCATGTGCGACGCCCGGTTCGACGAGATCGGCGCACCGGACGTGGTGGTCTGCCCAGGTGGCATCGGGACCCGGCAATTGATTCACGACGAAACGATTTTGGCGTGGCTGCGATCGGTGCACCCGCAGACCACGTTCACCACCTCGGTATGCACGGGGGCGCTGCTGCTGGCCGCGGCAGGTCTGCTGGACGGGCTGACCGCCACCACCCACTGGCGGGCGAAGGACCTACTGAACGAGTTGGGCGCCCGCTACGTCTCGCAACGACTGGTCGAACATCTACCGCAGCGGATCATCACCGCCGCCGGCGTTTCCAGCGGCATTGACATGGCCTTGCGGCTGGTCGAGCTGCTGGTCGATCGGCAGGCGGCCCAGGCCGCTCAATTGCTCATCGAATACGACCCGCAGCCGCCGTTCGACTCGGGCTCGCTGGCCAAGGCGGACGCCGCGGCGAAGGCCAGAGCCAGCGAATATTTGGACGCCCGGCAGTAACCGGGCTCGCCCGGATTTCTTCCGTCAGCCCGGGTCCGGTAACCTGGTGCGGTTGCCGACGCAGGCGACCCTCCTGCCACGGACCGACCGTGGCCGCTTGAGACCAGAGGAGGTGGTGAGGTTTCCATGCGTCCATACGAAATCATGGTCATTCTCGACCCCACGCTCGACGAACGCACTGTCGCACCGTCCTTTGAGACGTTCCTCAACGTCGTCCGTAAAGACGGCGGAACCGTCGACAAGGTCGACATCTGGGGTAAGCGCCGGCTGGCCTACGAGATCGCCAAGCACGCCGAAGGCATCTACGTCGTCGTCGACTTGAAGGCGGCGCCGGCGACGGTATCCGAGCTCGACCGCCAGCTCAGCCTCAACGAGTCGGTATTGCGCACCAAGGTGATGCGCACCGACAAGCACTAACAGCCGTGGCCGCGCCGCAGACCCACCGTCGGTCGGGTTGCGTAGGCTCAGCGGAGACCACCGCCGGACAGGCCGAGCCAGGAGGAAATTGTGGCTGGTGACACCACTATCACCGTTGTCGGAAACCTGACCGCTGACCCCGAACTGCGGTTCACTCCGTCGGGTGCTGCCGTCGCGAATTTCACCGTGGCGTCGACTCCGCGGATCTATGACCGGCAGAGCGGGGAATGGAAGGACGGCGAAGCGCTGTTCTTGCGGTGCAACATCTGGCGAGAAGCCGCTGAGAACGTCGCCGAGAGCCTGACTCGTGGCGCTCGGGTGATCGTCAGCGGCCGGCTCAAGCAGCGTTCCTTCGAGACCCGCGAAGGCGAGAAGCGCACCGTCGTCGAGGTCGAGGTCGACGAAATCGGCCCGTCCTTGCGGTATGCCACCGCCAAGGTGAACAAGGCCAGCCGCAGCGGTGGCGGTGGCGGCGGCTTCGGCGGCGGATCGCGTCAGGGGTCGGCGCCGGCCAGCGGCGCACCCGCTGACGACCCGTGGGGCAGTGCTCCGGCGTCGGGGTCCTTCGGCGGCGGCGACGACGAACCACCATTTTGACCAAGGAACTTCAGCAGTAATAACGACACAGAAAGACAGAAATGGCCAAGTCCAACAAGCGACGTCCGGCTCCGGAAAAGCCGGTCAAGACACGCAAATGTGTCTTCTGCGCGAAAAAGGAACAAGCAATCGACTACAAGGACACCGCGCTGCTGCGCACCTACATCAGTGAGCGCGGCAAGATCCGGGCGCGTCGGGTCACCGGCAACTGCGTGCAGCACCAACGCGACATCGCGCTCGCGGTGAAGAATGCCCGCGAGGTGGCTTTGCTGCCCTTTACCTCCTCGGCGCGATAGCCGGGGGCCAACGGAAAGTACGAAACGATGAAGCTGATTCTGACGGCTGACGTCGACCACCTCGGTACCGTCGGCGACACGGTCGAGGTGAAAGACGGCTACGGCCGCAACTTCCTGCTGCCGCGCGGCTTGGCGATCGTCGCCTCCCGCGGTGCGCAGAAGCAGGCGGACGAGATCCGTCGCTCCCGGGAAACCAAGGCGGTGCGTGACCTCGAGCACGCCAACGAGCTCAAGACGGCGATCGAGGCACTGGGCTCGGTTCCGCTGCCCGTGAAGACCGCATCCGACTCGGGAAAGCTGTTCGGCTCGGTGACCGCCGGTGATGTGGTTGCGGCGATCAAGAAGGCCGGCGGACCAAACCTCGACCGGCGAATTGTCCGGCTGCCCAAAACGCATATCAAGGCCGTCGGTACCCATCCGGTGTCGGTGCACCTGCACCCGGAGGTCGACGTGCAGGTTGCGCTCGAGGTAGTCGCCGAGAGCTAAGCAGCCAGCGTTTGCTCTTTCCCGGCGGCGGCCATAACTGGCCGCCGCCGGGCTTGGTTGTGCTGCCAGCGCGCCGCGCCGGCTCCTTCGCCGCGCGATCCCGCGGCCGCTGGCGAACTATTTCGGTCGAGGCGTCCGCCCGGCCCCTTAACCACCTCGTAACGCGGCGAAAACACGGCCGAAAGCCAACACGCCCGGCGCAGTAACCTGTCGCGACACGCCGTAGCAATTCTTGTCCACACCAGATCCGGCACGTTGTACTGCTTTTATCAGCGCCGATATCGAAATATCCCGGTTTATTCCACAGGTTTTCCACACCCCGCTCAACACAGGTGTCGACGGATATGCACACGCGATGCACAGCCTTATGAACAGCGGCCCCTTTAACTGCTCGCCAGCAACGTTTACCGTCGTCCCGTCGCGAGGCTATACGGGCGTCCGGGTCAGGGATGTCGCCGCCTTGACTTACGCTCTGAATATCGGCTATCGAATGTATGTTCGGCTGCGTGTCTTAGGGGAGGAGGCAGTCCATGGCGGTCGTCGATGACCTGGCCCCGGGCATGGATTCCTCATCGCCCAGCGAGGACTTCGGTCGCCAGCCCCCGCAGGACCTGGCGGCGGAGCAGGCGGTGCTGGGCGGCATGCTGCTGAGCAAGGACGCCATCGCCGATGTGCTGGAACGGCTGCGCCCCGGCGACTTCTATCGCCCCGCCCACCAGAACGTCTACGACGCGATCCTGGACCTCTATGGGCGCGGCGAGCCGGCCGACGCGGTGACCGTCGCGGCGGAGCTGGACCGCCGCGGGATGCTGCGCCGGATCGGCGGTGCACCGTATCTGCACACCCTGATTTCGACGGTGCCCACCGCCGCCAACGCCGGGTACTACGCCGGCATCGTGGCCGAGAAAGCCTTGCTGCGCCGGCTGGTGGAGGCCGGGACGCGGGTGGTGCAGTACGGGTACGCGGGCGCCGAGGGGGCCGATGTCGCCGAGGTGGTCGATCGTGCGCAGGCGGAGATCTACGACGTCGCCGAGCGGCGGATGTCCGAGGATTTCGTTCCGCTCGAAGACTTGCTGCAGCCGACGATGGACGAGATCGACGCCATCGCGTCCAGCGGCGGCTTGTCTCGTGGCGTACCGACCGGTTTCACCGAGCTCGACGAGGTGACCAATGGTCTGCACCCCGGGCAGATGATCATCGTGGCGGCCCGGCCTGGTGTGGGGAAAGCACTCGCGTTGGACACGCCGCTGCCCACGCCGACCGGCTGGACGACGATGGCTGATGTCGCGGTCGGTGACGAATTGCTCGATGCCGACGGACTGCCGACACGGGTGGTGGCCGCGGCGGATGTCATGTTTGGCCGCCCGTGCTACCGGATCGAATTCTCAGATGGCACGGTGATCGTCGCCGACGCCGCCCACCAGTGGCCGACCACTTCAGGCATCCGGACCTCGGTACAGTTGCGCGGCGGGCTGGACGCAATCGCCGCGGCCGGTTCGACTACCCGCCACGCAGAGGGTTGCGCCGCCACGACGCTGATGGCTACCGCGCTGCGGATCGAGTCGGTGCGCCAGGTGGACAGTGTCCCCGTGCGATGCGTGCAGGTCAATCAGGCACCGCACCTGTATCTGGCCGGCCGGGGGATGGTGCCGACCCACAATTCGACCTTGGGATTGGATTTTTTGCGCTCGTGTTCGATCAAGCACCGCATGGCCAGCGTCATCTTCTCGCTCGAAATGAGCAAGTCCGAGATCGTGATGCGGCTGCTGTCGGCGGAGGCCAAAATCAAACTCGCCGATATGCGCTCGGGTCGGATGAGCGACGACGACTGGACGCGGCTGGCGCGGCGGATGAGCGAAATAAGCGAGGCGCCGCTGTACATCGACGATTCGCCGAATCTGACGATGATGGAGATTCGCGCCAAGGCGCGTCGGCTACGGCAGAAGGCCGACCTGCGCTTGATTGTGGTCGACTACATGCAGCTGATGACCTCGGGGAAAAAGCACGAGTCCCGTCAAGTCGAGGTGTCCGAATTCTCCCGCCATCTCAAGCTTTTGGCGAAGGAGCTCGAGGTTCCGGTGGTCGCGATCAGTCAGCTCAACCGCGGGCCCGAGCAGCGCACCGATAAGAAGCCGATGTTGGCTGACCTTCGCGAGTCTGGGTGCTTGACCGCCGCCACCCGGATTTTGCGTGCCGACACCGGTGCCGAGGTCACATTTGGCGAACTGATGCGGACGGGCGAGCGGCCGTTGGTGTGGTCGTTGGACGAGAAGCTTCGGATGGTCGCGCGGCCGATGACCAACGTGTTCCCGAGTGGGCGCAAGGAAGTATTCCGGCTCAGGCTGGCCTCAGGCCGTGAGGTAGAGGCTACGGGGAACCACCCCTTTATGAAGCTCGAAGGCTGGACTCCGTTGGAACAGTTGAAGGTTGGTGACCGGATCGCGGCGCCCCGGCGGGTACCGGAGCCGGTCGACACGCAGCGCATGCACGATTCCGAGGTGATCCTGCTTGCTTACATGATCGGCGACGGGTCTTGTGTGAAGCGCCAACCGATCCGATACGCCTCGGTGGACGAGGCGAATCTTCTCGCTGTGACCGTGTCGGCAGCGCACTTCGGTGTGACGGCGGTCCGCGACGACTACCCGGCTGCGCGGGTGTCCACGCTGCGGTTGCCGTCGCCCGACCGGCTGGCTCGGGGTCGGCGCAACCCAGTCGCCGCCTGGCTCGATGGGCTGGGTCTGTTCGGCAAGCGCAGTTACGACAAGTTCGTGCCCGAGGCCGTATTCCGTGCACCTAATGACCAGGTGGCGTTGTTCCTGCGTCACCTGTGGGCGACCGATGGCTCCGTTCGATGGGACGCTAGAGTCGGGCAGGCGCGAATTTATTATGCGTCCACCAGTCGGCGCCTTATCGAGGATGTCGCTCAATTGCTGCTCCGTGTTGGAGTTTTCGCCAGAATAAAACGCGCACCAAAGCTTGGGTATCGTGACTCCTGGCACGTGTGCATTTACGGCGCGGAAAGCCAGCTCAGGTTCCTTAGGCACCTCGGAGCCCACGGCGCCAAAGCTACTGCCTGCCAGCAAGTTATAGGCCGGCTGGAGGGATTGGTGCGCAATCCGAACCTGGACACCGTGCCACGGGAGGTCTGGGGGCAAGTCCGAGATGCTTTGTCTGCCAAACAGATGACCCATCGCCAGTTCGCCTCCGCTATGGGCAGCCAGTTCTGCGGATCGACGATGTGGAAGCACTCGCCTAGTCGGTCCAGGCTACATCGTGCGTCGGCTGTGCTCGATGATCAACACATTCATGCGCTCGCGACCAGTGATGTCTTTTGGGACCGAATCGTCGAAATTACCAGCATCGGCGAACAAGACGTTTATGACGGAACTGTAAGCGGCACAAATAATTTCGTGGCAAATGGTATTAATCTACACAATTCTTTGGAACAAGATGCTGACGTCGTTATCCTGCTGCACCGGCCGGACGCATTCGAGCGTGACGATCCACGTGGGGGAGAGGCGGATTTCATTCTCGCCAAACACCGTAACGGCCCGACCAAGACGGTGACCGTCGCGCATCAGCTGCACTTGTCGCGCTTCGCAAACATGGCGCGGTAACTGTGGTTTCTTCTAGGTTCTCATCGAGCGAGGCGGAATTCACGTTTTCGTGACATCCAAAGTGAACACCCGCCCCCTCAGTCTTGTGCCGTCGCAAACGCGAAATGGATTGTGTGTCAGGGGCATCGCTGTCGTCCCTGGCGGTGACGCGAGTGCGGTTCTCAGCAGGTGAGCCGAGTTGTCGAGTCCCACGGCCCCTGATTCAGAACATGTCGGGTTACGGGATCGATTATTTCGCCGGACGTGCCGTGCGCGATGCCGTCGTCGCCCACCGTTCCCGTGAAGTGGATCATGGCTTTGGTACCGTACCAACCGATGTTGAAATCGATGTTGCGGCCCTTGATGCCACCGGCGGTAACATTTGCATCCGAAGACAGTTCTGGGGTGACGTGGATGGTTGCTGCTGGCCCGAGCGACGCCCCACTGGCGTCGACGGTCACGTCGTAGCCGCTGGAGTGGTGGATATTCAACTGCGACCCCGGTACCGTGCAGTTCGCATCGGCGTGTGCTGTTGACACCGGCAGGAATCCCGAAACGATTGCCGCTGGCACAACACCGAGCACCGCGCCAATAGGCTTCTTGCGGTTTCGCTTCATCGTGTTCCTTCAGCTTGGGTGCGGCCCAGTTGGCCGTCTCAGAGGTAGATGCTCCCAAGGATGGATTCTCAACGCCTTCTCGGCGACCGCATTTACCTCGTCAGTTCCATCAAGGCAAAACAAGAATAAGCAGGCTTCGACTCCCACGCCACGTTCGGTGAACTTGGTTAGTCGTTCCTCGATCGCCTCCGCAACTGCTCGCGCTCCCATAGCCCGGGCACCCGATCGAGGTCACGACCAATGACAGCCACGCGGGGTAAAGCAGTCGAGTCCACCCGCGGACTGCACTCGTCGTGTCACGAGGTGATACTCACGCCAAAGAACGCGTCGGGTTAGGCGTCGTACGCGCGCAGCAGCGCCCGCGTGCGGGCCCGGCCCTCCGGCGACGGATCGAACGTCGCGCCGACATACTCGTCTACGCCTGCGGCCCGCAGTTCGTCGAGCCGGCCGCGGACGGTGTCCTCGTCGCCGATGATGGCGGCGTCCTGCGGCCCCGCATACCCCTCGCGGTCGAGCATGGCCCGGTACGACGGCAGCTGGCCGTAGATGGCGAACTGTTCGGCCGCCTGCTTGCGGGCGGCGTCGATGTCGTCAGTGACGCTGACCGGCAACGACGCGACGACGCGCACTGCGCCCTCGCGGCCGGCGTCGGCGGCTGCCTGCCGGAGCGTCGGCCCGATGTGCTCGCGCAATGTCTTGGGTCCGGTCATCCAGGTGCAGGTGCCCGACGTGCGCCGGCCGGCGAGCTTGAGCAGCTGCGGACCCAGCGCCGCGATGTATACATCGGGCCGCGGTGCCCCTGAGATCATCAGCGCGCCGCGGGTGCTCACTGTCTCCCCCGTCGCGTTGGCGGGTTCACCGGCCAGCAGTGGCAGCAGACCGTCTAGGTACTCGTTCAGCCTGCGCACCGGCTTATCCCAGGGGATGCCCCACATCCCCTCAGTGACCGCCTGATGGGTCATGCCGAGCCCGAGTATGAACCGCCCACCAGAGGCGAGGCTCAGCGTGAGGGCGCGCTGCGCCATCAGCATCGGATGCTGATTTTGGATGGGCACCACACCACTGGCCACCTCGATCACGTCGACCTCGTGCAACGCGATGGCCAGGACGGTGAGGAGGTCTGGCTCGTAGGGTAATTGGCTCATCCACACCCGTTTGAAGCCTTCGTCCCGCAGCATCGCGAGGTTACTGATCGTCGCGTCGATCGGCGACTGATCGCCCGATCCGCTGAGTTGCCCGAACATACTGACCTGCATCACCACCTGCTCCTCTGCGTCGTCCTCGCGATGAGAACGCTCTCGCCGTTCAATGTATGCCCAGGCCTTATCGTTGAAGCGCGCTACGGTCGGCCGCGGTGCCTGGGGTCAAGGCACCACTCGTCTTGGTGTGACCCCCACAGTCGAGGCGAGGAAAGCCCTACCTGCGGGGTGCACAGCTCCAGTGGATCTGCGGCGGCTTCACGCGCGCGCACAACGGATCGCCCTTGGCGTCGGTGAGGCTCGGCGTCCCGACCAGCGTCCCCGTGGTCGTGGCGGCCTGGAAGACATCGGTCGGCACGTCGGCCAGCATGAGCTCGGCGCGGCGAAACATTCGTGAAATGACCGTCGTCGCCGCTGACCCAGCTCAGGTAGATGAAGCGTTCTCCGGGGCGTCCCTGAATGTGCGATCCGCGGACGTCGGTTCTGTACGGAACAATCCAGGGTCCACTCGGCTGACGCTGCATCGCCGGGATGGAGATCCAGGAGCTCATCGCGGCGGTTCTTACGTTGCACGCCGACATGGATATTGGAGTAACGTGAGAAGTTGTCGCCGGCACCGCATTCGCGTCCGGGTAGCTGAATTCCTATGATCCGGGTCTGCACGTCCCCATTGTCGCACCGGGCCATGAAACCTGTTCTGCCGCAACAGCACAGAAGTTTAGTGCACGTGTTCACACGCCACCCGCTCTGCTCGGAAAATGTGTGGCGGCGTGTCCGGCTCCGGGAGGCAAGGCAGACTGCCCGGTCGGACCCAGACGATTTCGATCACCGAATCATGGCTGCACTGATTCTTCAAGCGTTCACCACGCGTTGCATTTCGGCGGCGACACTGGCACCAGACGAGGGAGGGGCGGATTGAGTCCAATCGAACACGTGGTGATCATCGTGAAGGAAAACCACACATTCGACAACTACTTCGGCACGTTCCCGGGTGCGAACGGAGTGACACTGGCGCGCGCGGAAAACCCACCGCCCGATGACCCCGACCACCGCCACCAAGCGTGGATGGTTCGCGGCGAGGATACCCGCTACCGGGTGCAGTACACCGAATCCGACATCGGCGGCTATTTTGATTTGGCTCGTCGATACACGTTGTGCGACAACTACTTCTCTGAGGTGGCGGGCCCGTCCACACCCAACCACCTGATGCTGATCTGCGCCGACTCAGCGGTGATCAACAACCCCCATCACCACTACCGACCCACCCCGAGTGACCGCTACCAGCTGCCCTCACTGCCGGACGCCCTTGACAAGGCGGGCCTGTCGTGGGGCAACTACGGTGGTTACGCTTTCGCCTACATCGACGGGCTGCGCACCCGGGGCAACAACCACCCTCGCGATCTGTTCGCCGAACACGCCCGATCGGGACAGCTGCCCGCCGTGTCGTGGGTTTACGGCGACGGAAAACCCGATCTGTCCGAACACCCCACGCAAAACGTCACCGACGGCATGAACTGGACCTTCCAACAAATCGCCGCCGTCGTCAACGGCGGCCTCTGGGACAGTGTGGCGATCTTCATCACCTGGGATGACTGGGGCGGGTGGTATGACCACGTCGAGCCGCCCGTGGTCGAAACGTGGGACCACACTCACGCGCAACGCAGCGTTGACGAATTAGCCGAATTCGACGGCCAGCCCTTCCGATACGGGTCACGCGTGCCGTGCCTAGTGGTGGGACCCTACGCTAAACCTGGCCACATCAGCACCCAGCTCAACTCCCATGTGAGCCTACTCAAGTTCTGCGAGTTCACCTTTGACCTCACCTCGCTGACCGACCGCGACGCGGCCTCCAATGGCATGACCGACTGCATCGACACGTCTCAGGAACCCAACGCGCATCCCTAAAGCCGGGCCTTCACTGGATCAGGTGACTGCATCGGCTCGACGCCGTGCGAGCAACAAGCTCAGTACCGCAAACATCGCCAGCAACGGGTGCACGATCCGGTCGCGCATGTCGACCGGCACCACCCCCAACAGGTCGGTGCCATGGAACGCTTCGAGCCCGGTCGCCAGCACGTAAACCGCTCCGACCACCGCGACGGCCGGCCACGCCGCACGCGGCCGCACGACACCGACCACCAGCAGCGCCGCCAGCACCAACTGCCAAACCGCGCGCCACCCGTCACCGGGCAGGTCGAAATTCGCGCCGACCGCCGATGTCGATACCGCCCGTATCGCCAGGAACAGCCCGACCACAATGCAGTACCAGCGTGGCGCACCAACCCCGCAAACCCAACCTGTACGCACCCGACACCCCTGCATTCTCGACCGCACTTACTGCCATGGTGGCAATAGCATCGGCTGACTATACTGCCGCTGTGGCAGTAACGGAAGGGGTCGCACATCCAACCCGTCCACCGGCTCCGCGGCGGCGTCGCGCCCCGGCGGACGCGCGACACGAAATTATCGACGCTGCACGGGAATTACTGGAAAGACAACCAGCGCACACGGTGTCGGTCGCCGCCGTCATGGCCCACACCACGCTGTCCCGCAAATCGTTCTACGTCTACTTCCGCGACCGAAGCGAACTCCTCGAGGCCCTGGTCCGACCACTGCGCGCCGACGCCGACGCCGCACTGGAGCGATGGCGCACCGCCGACGACCCCGTCGCCGCCGGGCGGACGGCGTTGGCCAGCGCAGCGCGCACCTACCGGCGCCACAGCGCGATCCTGCGGGCAGTGTTCTGGTCATCGGTCGACGACCCGGACATCGAGGCCACGCGGTCCGCACTGATCGATCCGGTTGTCGCGGTCGCCGAGACCATCATCGACCGCATCGCCCCCGATCTTCCGGACCCGCACCAGACAGCCCTCGCACTCGTCACCATGAACATCCACCGGATGCTCAGCCTCACAACGGAAACCAGCGACACCGAACTCGACGCACTCGTGAACACCCTCGCCACCATCTGGGAACGGACCATCAACACCGCAGTCGGGTGAAGCGGACGACGAATCCCTGTATGCCTACTGATCACATGACGGATACCTAGCCGTGGCACGGTAGCCGCGTGCAAACCGGATCACGGGCCAAACAACTACGCTTCGTCGACCGATTCCACCAGTTCTGTGAAGCGGTCGTCACTCGGCTTCCGTTCGGGCTCGGGTCGGTCGTCGCGCCGACGTTTCTTGGTTTCTGTCTGATCAACGGTCTGACCTTCTGTGTCGATTTGGCCATCCTCACGGCCCTGCACAGCGGGCTGCGCGTTGCGGTGCCGATCGCCGTCACATGTGCGTACGTGTGCGCCTTCGCGCTCAGCTACGTGCTCAACCGCACCATCAACTTTCGGTCTCACGCGCCGGTCGGCCGACAGGTTGCGGTCTATGTCGTGGTGGTGATCGTCAACTACCTGGCTCTCATCCTCGGTGTGTCCAGCGCGTTGGTGGCGGTCGGAGTCCAGTACCAGCTGGTCGCGAATCGCGGCCGGCATCTGCGAGGCGGTGTACATGTATTGCGCGATGAGATGGCTGGTCTTCCGCCGTTGATCTTTGGCGTCCTAACGGTGGCGGCGCCAGGGCCATGTGCGGCTTGCACGGCCGGCCGGGCGAGCCTGTAGGCGGGTGATACGTATGCTGCCGCCGATGAGCACCGTCGCGAGCGGCAGCTCCCCCAGCACGGCGGTCAACACAGCCACGGCAAAGTCGCCGCGCCTGGCGGTCAACGTGTCGAACCACGCGTCACACAGCAGCAGCACCCCGGTGGAAAACGCGAACAGCGGCAGCAGGCGGTGCTGGGCGTAGCCGAGCACCGCTGTGGCGATCATGAATATGAGCAGCAAGACGTCGAAGCCGACCCAGGTCGCCTGCCAATGCTGAGCGGGGTAGCTCTCTGGCAGGGTTAGTCCCAGATAGATGGTCCAGGGGATCAGCGCGACCGCCGCGCTAAGCGTCAGCCACTCGCGTAGCCGGCGAATCTGACCCGGACGCCGTGACCGCATCACCGACTACTACCACGCGATCGATAACTGCGGGTGACGGGAAAACGCGCCCGGCATCCCGAGGATTTACGAACGACGCACAGCGGCTCCGCCATTCGCGGCGAATCATCGGAACCCATCGGTAGAGCTTGCGGCTCCTGAATTTTCGCTGCATTTCCGCGCCGGTTGGCCGCACTGCTGTTGAGCCAGCACGCGAGGACCCCGGCGACCAGCCCGATGGCGACACCGACGTCCGGGCGCTGGCCGAGTATCAGCCACGACAACGGCGCCGCGGCCGCTCGAATCACCGCGAACAGCATGTCCACCGCAGCCGCCCCCGTGGGTGTTGATGGCCCGCACGTAGAGGCTGACCGCAAGCGTGGCATCGAGCAGCACCATGCCGCTGATCGCGACGACGGCCTTGACGGTGTCGTGCACGGCGAATGGTGTGAGGGTCGCCAGTATTGCTGCCGGAATCAGCGCGACGGCATTCTGCACCGCCCTCATCGCGCGGAAGTCGACGCGCGCACAGTACCTTTGTTGGTACACGCCGCCAGCCGAAAGACCCAGCAACGCAACGACAAGCAGCGCGATGACTGGGTCGATGCCATGGGTGCCCATCAGCCGCTTGGCGCACGCGGCGAGCACCGCGACGACGCCGAGAACCAGCGCGGCTATCCGCAGTAAGTCCAGCCCCTCCCAAGGAACAGGGCGGCCAGGATCGCCGTGGCCACCGGGTTCATCGCGATCACGACGGCACAGAGCACCGCTGGCGCTCCCAGCCGAATCGCCTCATACAGGCAGCAGAATTGCACCGCTTGGATGAGCAGCCCGACAACCACGACATGCCCGAGTTGTGCGCCGCGCGGCCAGGGCGCTTTCGCCAGCACCGTCCAGCAGATCAAAATCGTTGCGGCTAAACCAAATCGGAGCACCAAGGCGGCCATGGGCGTCATCGATGCCACGGCGAGCGCTCCGATGGGATAACCGAGCGCGCTCGACAGATCTGGCCTGGATCGGGCCAACGCGTCGGGAATCGTTCAGCTGAAATGGGTTTCGGCACGGACATTCGTCGCTCGGGCGCACGATCCGCTGCCTTTGGTGATCTTCCCTGAGCCCTGCACGCTGCGTGAGCCCGCCTGCTCGATGCTGGAGAAACACGATATCGCCTATGAGGTCGCCGCCGAATGCGGCGATCTTTCCGGGCTTTTTGCGGCGGTGCGGTCAGGGCTTGGGGTGGCGCTGCTGCCGATGATTGGAAAGCTGCCTGACGGTCTGTGCCCAGCCGAGGGACTCCCGCCGGCCAACTGCGCATCGGTATTGGTGCGCGGTCGTGCGGGGGTAGATCCGGACGTGCTCAGCACGCTCGACGCTGCGGTGCGTGACCTGCTGGTCGCTCAAAATTGAACCGAGTGCCCTGTCGTCGCCTGCCGCTACAGGCGGCGCTGCTGTTGAGCAAACGACCGTTGTCGATGCTGGGTTCTTCCTGCTCCCGCCGGATTGGGCGCGATTGGTAACCAAGAGTTGGTCCAACCGTTCTATCCCTAAGCGACGTCGCGGCGCCGGACACAGCTAGGGTCACCGTTCTACAGCCAACTCATGTCTCTCCGCAAGGTTCGGCCAATGACCCAAGAACTGTCCTCTCCGGTGCCCGCGCAACCGGCCCTATCGCCGGCGCGGCTCCGCCGCGCACCCTGGATCATCGCCGGCGTGGCGGCAATAGTCGTCGCGAGCGTCACTGCCTTGGTGTACATGCTGGTGGTTCGCGAGTCATCGCCAGAGCCGATGGTTTTACACCTTGGCGGCGTCAACGAACCCGCGGCCGTGGCCGTCGACACGGCGGGCACCGTGTACGTCGCCGACTATAACAATGACAGGGTGGTCGAGTACCTGACCGGCCCAAGAGCCTCAAAGATATTGCCGTTCAATGGCATTCGCGCCTCCCCCGACGGCGTGGCCGTGGACACCTCGGGCAACGTGTAGGTCGCCAACGGCGGCGACAGTCCAGTGATGGAGTGGGACGTCAAATCCCAGACCCAGCACGTGCTGGCATTCACCGGCCCCGACGCCCAGGGGCGTGAGCCGGTAGATCCCCATGGTGTGGCCGTCGACAACGCGGGTGCCGTCTATGTCGTCGACCAAGCCAACAACCGGATGTTGAAGATGTCGTCTGGCTCGAACACCCCAACGGCACTGCCATTTAACGATCTCAACGCCCCCTCGGCCGTAGCCGTCGACGCCGCGGGTGCCGTATACGTCTCTGACTACGGTCACAACAGAGTGGTGAGGTTAGTGGCCGGGTCGAGCAGTCAGACCGAGCTCAACCATCCCCACGGTGTGGCGGTAGACGGCTCGGGTGCGCTATACATCGCTGACTGGGGCAACAATCGGGTACTGAAAGTGCCGTCGCACCAACGCATCGGATTCGAGGTCTGGGACAACGTGCGGGCCGGGCAAACCTATGGCCGCAGTTGACCGTTGGTCTACCGCGTGCTTTCGTCGGCGGTCTGATGCCGAGACTGGTGCAGACCCGGCGCGTCCGGGTCTTCGTTAAGGTGCTCGAGTTTTTCCTGCAATTCGCGCTGTTCTTCGGTCGCCGTCCGGGCATCCTTCGGCGCGGCGGGCGGGTCGATGTTTACTTGCTGGTCCACGAATGGCTCCTTTGAGCGTCCAATCCTTCCTGCCAGGGTGTCCGGAATCACGCGCTGCGAAACCTCCACCGGTGGTTATGAGCATGCGTAGGCGGTACCGTGCGGCAGCATGTGCTGGCGAACGAGTTTGTGCCAGCGCCGCTGCCGGTAGCGATAAATGCCGATTGCGAGGGCTGCCACCATCGGCGTGGCAGCCCCTGCGTCGATGTCGACGGTGTCGCTGTAGCGGCACGACTGTTCGTCGATTGCTTGGACCTTCAGGGTGTGGTCCCAGGCTTTGAGGATGCCGCCGTACTCGTGGGTGCGCACCGTTTTGTGGGTCTCGTCGATCTGCACGATTTCGATCGTGTGCCGGTAGACGGGTATCAGATGAAAAGCGAACAGCCATGCCCGGCCGCATTCACTCAAGCGCAGCGGTTCGCTGCGGCCCACCAGCGCCGGCACGCCGAACAGGCCTTTGCATACGTACAGGAAGGTGACCGGCGAGAGCATCGCCGGCCATACCCGGTCGGCTGTCGTGGGCAGGACCGTTTCGACGTGAATGGTGCGCATGGCTTAATCGGTTTCAACGCTACTTCAGGTCGGCGGAAACTTGCTGCAATGCGGCGAGGTGGTCGTTAACGGTGGCCAGCCCGGCATTCATGGTGTTCACCGACAGGTGGGTGGCGCCGGCGTCTTCCCAGGCGGCGATGCCGGCGGCCACCTTGTCGCGATCGTCGGTCCAGTTGAGCCGGCCTTCCATGCCGATGCTGGCCGGGTTGCGGCCGGCGGCCACGGCCGCGCGCTGCACCTGCTCAACCGCATACTCCAAACCGGGACCGGGGCCCATCATCGGGAACCAGCCGTCTCCGAGCCGTCCGGCGCGTTCGTAGGCGCGGTCGGAGGCGGCACCGAACCACACCGGGATCGGACGTTGGGTCGGCAGCGGAGCCAGGCCGGCCCCGGTCACCGTGTGGTATTTCCCGTTGAAGGTGACCGACCGCTCGGTCCATAGCCGGCGCATGAGCTCGACTTGCTCTTCGGAGCGGGCGCCGCGGTTGGTGAATTTCTCGCCGAGCGCCTCGTACTCGACGGCGTTCCAGCCCAACCCGATACCAAGCCGGAACCGCCCGCCGGTGAGCAGATCGACTTCGGCGGCCTGCTTGGCCACCAATGCCGACTGTCGCTGCGGCAGGATGATGACACCGGTGACCAGCTCCAGCGAGGTGATCGCCGCCAGGTAGCCGAACATCACGAACGGCTCATGGAACGCTGAGTCGATGTTGTAGGGGCCCTGCCAGCCGTGGTGGACGTCGGGGTCGGCGCCCACCACGTGGTCATAGGCCAGGATGTGGGTGAACCCGAGTTCTTCGACACCCTGACCGTACGCGCGCACGCCCGCCGGATCTCCGCCGAGCTCGGTTTGCGGGAAGACAACTCCAATGCGCATGCGCGGTTCAACCCAGCCGCGGCGCGATTGCTTCCCGGGCAGGACAGAAAAGGTTGGGACGGTGCCGTCTTCGCGCCTCTCGGCAAGTGGTCGCTCGAAGCGACGGTTCTCAAAGTGGTACCCGGGGGAATGCCCGACACCGTCGGGCTTGTCAACGGCGGCCCGCGAAAGGTTATTCCCTTCGGCCAGCCGCGAACGCACCGCGCGCGAGCCGGGAGTATCGAGTTTGGTCGATGATGTAGGCGTGACGGTGCAGCAGATCGGTGGGGTGCTAAGGGTCGGGCAATTCGAGCCGACATTCAACGACGAGCTGGTCGCGCGCTACCAGATTCCCACCCTGCCGGACGGGCCCGGACGCGCCGAGTTTCTAGCCGAGCACACGGCCGGCATTCGAGTGGTGCTGACGTCGGGGCGGCCCGGCCTGGACGCCGACACCATCGCGGCGCTGCCCAACCTGGAGGTGATCGTCAACAACGGGGCCGGTGTGGATCTGATTGACTTGGACGCGGCGAAGCGCCGCGGCATCGGCGTGAGCAACACACCCGATGTGCTGTCGGACACCGTCGCCGATACCGCGCTGGGGCTGATCGTGATGACGCTGCGCCGTTTTGGGGCCGCCGATCGCTACGTACGGGCGGGCAGATGGGTGCGCGATGGCTCGTTTCCGTACGGCAGGGACGTCAGCGGCCTGCAGGTCGGCATCCTGGGGCTGGGCCGTATCGGTTCAGCCATCGCGACCCGGCTGCTCGGATTCGACTGTGCCATCGCCTATCACAATCGCCATCGGATCGAAGGGTCGCCGTATCGCTATGCGGAGTCGCCCCTGCAGCTGGCTGAATCGGTCGACGTTCTGGTGGTCGCCACCACGGGGGACCACAAAACCCGCCACCTGGTCGACCGCGCCGTCCTCGAGGCGCTGGGTCCGGATGGCTACCTGATCAACATCGCACGCGGCGGTGTGGTCGACCAAGATGCGCTGGTGGAATTGGTCACCGGCGGCGGATTGGGCGGAGCGGGCCTGGACGTGTTCGCCGATGAACCGAACGTGCCCGCTGAGCTGCTCGGGTTGGACAATGTGGTGCTGTTCCCGCACATCGGCAGTGCAACGGCACGGACGCGCAGGGCGATGGCGCTTCTGGCCATTCGAAACCTCGAAAGCTACCTTGCCACAGGCGAATTGGTCACTCCGGTGGTGCGACCGCGCCGATGATGGCGCGTTTGTCAGATGCCTCACAACGGATCGATGTGGTCGGTTGGGCGAATAACGGGTATCAGTGCGTTCGGCCCGTCCTCAACCCTTGAGACCACAATGAGTGAAACGACCCAACGCCAGCTAGGACAAACCGACAGTCCGATCGAGGACGAACTCGAAGACGCCTTCACCCGGATGCTGAGCGAAGGCACCCAGCGCCTGCACCGTAGCTGGCGAGGGGTGCTGGTCACCGGGTTTTTCGGTGGCACCGAGGTAGCGCTCGGCGTGCTCGCCTATCTGTCGGTGTTGAACTTCACCCACCAGCCGCTGTTGGCCGGCCTGGCGTTCTCGATCGGCTTCCTCGCCCTGCTGCTGGGCCGCAGCGAGCTGTTCACCGAGGGATTCGTCATTCCCGTCGTCACGGTGGCCGCCAAGCGCGCCAGTCTGCTGCAGTTGCTCAAACTGTGGGGTAGGACCAGGTTCGCCAACCTGGTCGGCGGCTGGGTCATCATGTGGCTGATCATGACGGGCTTCCCGCAGTTGCACGCGCAGACCATCGAATCCGGCGCCCACTTCGCTCTCGCGCCGCTGTCGTGGCAAAGCCTGTCGTTGGCCGTTCTCGGTGGGATGGTCATCACGTTGATGTACAGCAAGGACCGGCTGCAAGACGAACGCGCCGAGGCCGACGCTAGCTGAACGAACTAGCTACTTCGACCTGAAAAAGTCGGCGCGTTGATGCACGGTCGGATGGGGCTGAGCTGGGAGGATGGCCTCAATGCCCTTGTTGCGGAAGGGATTGAGGCCATCGTGTTTCGTACTGTAGGCGAT
>Ga0335071_10001945_pt1 | contig 22283 bp, 18 predicted proteins | sample Lox_Sample_15_FD_206724 | JGI IMG/M metagenome (GOLD analysis project Ga0335071, IMG submission 206724) | Soil microbial communities from Loxahatchee National Wildlife Refuge, Florida, United States - Lox_Sample_1.5 | ecosystem: Environmental > Terrestrial > Soil > Wetlands | place: USA... | reverse complement strand
GATGCGGGTACGGGCATGGTCCACATCGCTCCCGGGCACGGTGCCGAGGACTACGAGATCGGTATGGAGTACGGCCTGGACAACTATGCCCCCGTCGACGAGGACGGCAACTTCACGAAGGACGTGGAGTTCTTTGCCGGCCAGTTCGTATTCGATGCCAACGGGGCCGTCAACCGGAAACTCGAGGAAGTGGGAGCACTGCTGGGCGTCGGCGACATCGAGCATTCTTATCCCCACTGCTGGCGCTGCAAGAAGCCCATCATCTTCCGCTCCACCGAGCAGTGGTTCATCTCCATGGAGAAAAACGGGCTGCGCGCCAAGGCCCTCGAGTGCATCAACAACGTCCAGTGGATCCCCTCGTGGGGCCGCGACCGGATCTACGGCATGGTGGAAAACCGGCCCGACTGGTGTATCTCGCGCCAGAGGCTCTGGGGTGTGCCCATCATTTTATTCTACTGCAAGGACTGCGACACCGTTGTGTATTCGAAAGAGATCCTCGATCATGTCGTAGGGCTCATGAACGAGCACGGCGCCGACATCTGGTTCGAGCGAGAGCCGAAGGACCTGATGCCGACAGGCTCAGCCTGTCCGAACTGCAAGGGGACCACGTTCCGTAAGGAGACGAACATCCTCGATGTCTGGTTCGACTCCGGGGTGAGCCACGCGGCCGTTCTCGAGACCAGGGATTATCTTCGATCCCCCTGCGATATGTACCTTGAGGGCAGCGACCAGCACCGCGGCTGGTTCCACTCGTCTCTCCTGGAATCGGTGGGGACGAGAGGCCGTGCCCCCTACACATCGGTGCTCACCCACGGCTTCGTTGTCGACGGAGAAGGGAAGAAGATGTCCAAGTCCGTGGGCAACGTCATAGACCCCCAGGAGATCCTCGACAAGTTCGGCGCCGAGATCCTGCGCCTTTGGGTCGCCGCCGAGGACTACACCGTCGACATCCGGATCTCCGATGAGATTCTGGAGCGACTCGTCGAAGCCTATCGCCGGATCCGCAACACGAGCCGCTATATCCTCGGCAACCTGAGCGATTTCGATGCAACGAAAGACCGGGTCCCCTACGCCGAGATGGAGGAAATCGACCGGTGGGCCCTGTACCGTCTGCAGGCCGTCATCGAGCGGTCACGAAAGGCTTACGAGAATTTCCAGTTCCATATCGTCTACTACACGCTGTACAATTTCTGCACCGTCGATCTCAGCGCTCTCTATCTCGATGTGCTCAAGGACCGCCTTTACACATCGGGAAAAGCCTCGAGGCAAAGACGTTCCGCCCAGAGCGCCGTGTTCGTCATCCTGGATGCCATGACGAGGATGCTTGCCCCGATCCTCACTTTCACGGCAGAAGAGGTGTGGCAGAGCCTGCCCGCTTACGAGGGAAAGGCGGCAAGTGTCCACCTGACGCAGTTCCCCGAGGTGAACCCGGCCTGGGCCGATGAAAAGCTGGGCGATACCTGGAAGACCCTGATTGCAGCGCGTGGCGAGATCTCCAAGGCCATGGAGACAGCCCGGAAAAACAAGGTCATCGGTCACCCGCTGGATGCCGCCGTCACCGTCGCCGGTCCGGAGAAACTCGTGGAACTTCTCGCGAAGTACGAGGAGGATATGAAGGCGTTGTGCATCATCTCCGGGTTCCGCGTGCAGAAAGGCGGCGAACTGAAAGATGCCTTTGAGAGCACGGAACTGCCAGGTCTCAAGATCGCCGTTGCCAAGGCGGGCGGCGAGAAATGCCAGCGCTGCTGGGTCTGGAGTGAAGAGCTGGGGCGTGATGCCAATCATCCGAAGATCTGCCCGAGGTGCCTGGCGAACCTGGGGTAATGGGCACAGGGTATAGGGTTCAGGGGACAGGGAAGAGAAGACAAACCGAAATCCCCCTGGCATCCCCCTTTGAAAAAGGGGGAGTGAGGGGGATTTTAAAATGGGGAAATGCCTTGAAGCGAAACTACCTGTTGTTCGTTCTGACCGCGCTGGTGATCATCGTGCTCGACCAGATCACGAAGGTCTACATCGACACGCACATGACGCTGCATGAATCCATCCCTGTCATTCACGGCTTTTTCAATATCACCTATGTGAAAAACCCCGGAGCGGCCTTTGGCATCCTGTCTGACGCATCGCCTGTCATCCGAGCCCTCTTCCTCATCGGGGTGTCCATTTTTGCGGCAGGACTTATTGTCTATTATATCGCCAGGATGAAGAAGGAAGATATCCTGCTTGTCTACGGAATGTCTCTTATCATGGGGGGAGCTGTGGGCAACCTCATCGACCGCATCCGCTTGGGAGAGGTGATCGATTTCCTCGACGTCTTCATCTCCACGTACCACTGGCCTGCCTTTAACGTGGCCGACTCGGCCGTGACCGTGGGGGCCGTCATCCTCTTCTACAAGCTCATCAAGGGACAAGTGTGAAAGGGTCCAGGGACAAGAGGGTAGGGACAAGGCAGAACCCGCAATCCGCAAGACGAAAATAAAAGGATCGGAAATTCGTTCCGATCCTTTTTTATTTCAGAAGCCTGTGGCCTGCGGCCTGTAACCTACGTTACCTTGCATTCGGGCATTTTTGACCAGTCTAAATGAAAAGACAGACGTATTCTTTACCCGGCCGTCAGTTCCTTTCCGGGGATTTGACTCTTTTAGTACATTTTGGCTCGCTTTACACCTTTCACCCACAAAGCGTCAGGAATGATTTATCCAAACATTCACGATTACAAATAGAAAGATGATGGGAAACGCAAGACTTTGAGCAGTGAGGACAATTACCGTTATGGGGATATTTCAGATATGACTGTCGGGGAAAGGATAACGATCGCCTATTTCACGATCAGATTACTCTTAACGGATTTGACCCCCTTGACGCTTTTGGTGATTTGCACCGCTTTATCAGCGGCCTTTTTAGAATCAACGGTGCCGGTCAGTTGAACGTTGCCTTTTATCGTTTCGACATGGATCTTGAATGGATTGAGAGAAGCATCCCCGGCAAGCATAGACTTTACTTTGGTCGTGATCCACGAATCGTCAACACCTTCTCCCTGGGTCTTTTCAGTCATTACTCCGGGTGCATAATCCAGGCTTGTTGCCATATTCTTGCCGTCTTTTGTCCTGTATTGAATTAAAATCTTGTCGCCGAATAACAGGTCTTTAAACTTTACGTCCTTTGCAAATTTAGCTTTCGAAACGTCGAAGGTCATTTCGCCCTGTTCGTTCTTTCCAACCACTGTCTTTGCGGCTGTGTCTGCGGAGACGACTGCACCGGCCCAACTCTTTGGTTTGTCCTTTGCTGCCATGACTGTTGTCACAAAGACTACGCTGATCATTAAGGCCATGAGGATCATCAATACTTTTTTCATACTTCTTACCTCCTTGGTTTCTTTATTCACTTCGTGATGTATTCTTCACATGGATGGTTATCCAGGCAATTCTCCACCGCGAAGTTATCCGTATCGAGCCGATGCCTCTCTATCCCAAATCGGGCAAATACTAAATTTCCGGTTAACTTCACATACCAACTATATTAAATATACGTATATTATTCTATAATCTTTTTCTAAGTCTAGTAAATACCGTTTTCCCCTTCGATTGCCGTTTGAGCTCTTCTGTTCTATCGAGAACAGAAGTTGAGGAGTACAGGAAGAAAGTCTGTCTAGGGTCTAAAGCTTCATCCTCCATGCTGCCTTAGATACACCGCGCAGGACAGGGGAGCCAGCGAAAGAGAAACATCTCCCCCGTCACCCGATATCCGTGCAGGCAATGCACTTCCGGGTCCGGCCCAACGGCGATCAGCCGAGTCAAAGCGCAACGCCCACGCGCCCGACGGGAACGGCAGCGACACGCGCGCTGCTTTTGTGTCGAAGTGGAAGAAGACGATGAGGTCTTCCTCGTCATTCCAGAAGCGGATCAGGAGAATCCGTTCTTCATCGTAGCAGAGCGCCCCCATGCATTGTTTGTCCAGAAGGCCGATGAATCGAAGTTCCTTCCGCAGACTGATCAGTCCATGATGGTACAGCCTGAGGCTGCTGTTGAATTCGGAATCGTCCTTTGCGCCTTCGGCACTTAGCAGCGGGACAAAGGGGGATAAAAGCAACGCCGCGCCGATGAGCTGTTGTACTTCCATTGCTGCACGGTCTTTCTTCCCCGCGTCGTCCAGCCGCGGACAGCGGACCAGAAAACGGTCTCCGGATATATTCCTGGACGATCGTCCATGGCGTCTGCCGTGCGAGGCGGAGAACTCTCCCGAAAAGACAAAACCTTCCAGATAGGCCTTTTTAAGGACTTGCGGACTACCGGCATTAAAAGAAGGGTGTATCTTTTTGCGCGTGAGAACGCCCTGGAGGGCAAGCTCAAAGTCAGGATTCCACAGGGCGTCGAGTCCGATTCCACCATCCTCCCGGCCGCGGATCAGGCGGGGGTCGTTGCGCCGGCTGTGCGCGACAAGATGCAGGGGGCGTCCGATGGAGTCTGCTTCAGCGCGGGTGATGCCAGCCAACTCTTCGAGCAGCGATGTCGGCGACAGATCGACAAGACCGTCGATGTTGCCGACGTCCAGGGTATCGACGTGAAATTCCCTGAACCACCGCACTGTGCATTCCGTAAAATAGCGCCGCACGTCGTCGCTGTGAGGACCGTCCAGGTTGAGATGACGATCCGGACCCTGGCCCGCAAAGTAAGGACCGAAGGGTACCAGGGGATCTCCTTCAATGCTTTGTTGAAAAAGGGGAAGAGCGAGCATGACGGCAAGACCGCGTTGATGACACGCATCAACGAGCCGCCTCAGCTCTGCCGGTCCTCCCAGGGACGCGGGCACAGAATAAGGCAGGGACGAGCGGAGCGGTAGGGACGGTCCCTCCAGTGTGACCCGCAGGGCGGTTGCGCCAAAATCGCGAAGTGAATTCAGGCCGACGATTCGCTCCCCAAAAGGGACGGCGCAGTGCCGGCCCTCGTAGAGGATATAATCAGCCAGTGGCAGACCGCACCACCGCCGGTCTTTCCAGGCAAAGCGCGAATCGATAACGCAGGAGGGGCCGCGGGGGCCATGGGGCTGGTATCGCGAGGCAGGGTCGGGCCTCTCGATCAGGCCGTCGAGGCGATAGACATAGAGTGCTCCCGGGTGGATTCCCTCCAGGATGGCGTGATGATAACCGGTTGCCTCCCTCTTGAGCCGTACCGTGCGGGTTCGTGGGGAGACAATGCGCAGGTCCACCCGTTCCGCCCCGGGCGACCAGACGACAAAGGATGAACGTTTGCGGTCCAGGCAGGCAGAGCCCAGTGGCAGCCTTCCTTCCACGTCCGACCTCCTTGGTCGCAGTCTGTAGAAATCCCCTATGAAAAAGATGTCCCGATGCTCACAATATTACGGGCACCGCTTTTTGCGGGGACTCACGGAATCTCTTCGCGACCGAACGGGATGTAGAGCCCGTTCAGAGGGGCTATCGGCCTCTTTGTTTTTTGGGCGGGGTCTCGTCTTTTCGGGGCCGTCCCCGGCGACGTTTCTTGACAGGCTCTTTCGCCGGGAGATCGAGGATCCGGACGAGTTGTGCGAGGCTCATGGAGAGGCGCTTGAGTTTGTTATCCGGCAACGATTCAAACCCTCCCGGCATGGAGTCCTGTGCCGCTCCCATGGTTTTTCGCAGGGCGGCCTTGCCTTTTGCGGTCAGCCTGACGTGAACCTGACGCCGATCCTTTTTCGAGCGCTTCCGGGCAACGAACTTCCGGTCCTCGAGACGATCGACGATACCGACCACCGTTGCCGGGTGGAGATAGATGCGTCCGGCGAGATCGGAGATGCGCATGCCGGGCGACTCGGAAAGGGTCTTCATGGCCTGCAGCTGAGGGCCGGTGACCCCTGTTTCCTTGCGAATCCTTTTCGAACGGGTTTGCAGGAGCTGGACGAGATGTCTCAGATTGCCGTTGATCTCTTTGACGAGGGTCTTGTTCGCTGCCATAGGCTCTCCTGTTGAAATGTCCGAGAGGATACAATTCGTATACAAATAAAAGCTTCGAATGTCAATGCGCTGCTCTGGACGGCCGCCGCGGCGGCCTTGCACAAAATTGCAATTCCTGTATCATGCAAACCGTGGGATCATCCGATCAAATCGCCGGGAGGGAAGAGGGCCGTTGCCGCAGAACCGGGGTTCGAGAGAGAAGCCGCCGCAAGCACGCAGGAAGAGCATGGCAGGAGATCCGACGGATCAGCGGATCGACAGGGACCCGCTTCTGAAACCCTATCGGGAGAAGCTGGATCACCATGCCCGTCAGGTCCTGGAGACGGAGCGCCGACTGACGGACGGACGGATGCGTCTGGCTGACTTCGCGAGCGGTCACGAGTATTTCGGATTGCATCGCCGGGGAGGAGAATGGGTGTTGCGGGAGTGGGCGCCGAATGCAACCCGCATTTTCCTCATCGGGACGATGACCCAATGGCAGGAAAAGGAGCCCTTTGCCCTCGAACGGCAAGATGGCGAAGACGGAGTGTGGGAGATCCGTCTGCCATCCGGTGCGATGAGCCACGGCGATCTGTACCGGTTGCGGATCCACTGGATGGAAGGGCAGGGGGATCGCATCCCCGCCTGGGCCCGTCGCGTCGTGCAGGATCCCGACACGCTCATCTTCAGCGCTCAGGTCTGGGACCCGCCTGTCCCCTATCGATGGCGGCATGAAGGGTTTCTCTGTCCGGCGCAGCCGCCCTTCGTTTACGAGGCTCACATCGGGATGGCCCAGGAGAAGGAGGGCATCGGCACCTACCGGGAATTCACGGCAAACATCCTGCCGCGCATCGTGCGCTCCGGCTACTCCGTCATTCAGCTCATGGCCATCCAGGAGCATCCCTACTATGGTTCCTTTGGCTACCAGGTCAGCAATTTCTTCGCTGCTTCATCTCGGTTCGGGACCCCGGAGGAACTCAAGGAACTTGTCGATGCCGCACACGCCGAAGGACTTTGCGTGATCATGGACCTTGTTCACTCCCATGCCGCATCCAACGAGGTGGAAGGCTTGAGCCGCTTTGACGGCACGACCTACCTGTACTTCCACAAGGGGCCGCGGGGTTGGCACGAGGCCTGGGATTCGCGCTGCTTCGACTACGGCAAGCCCCAGGTCCTGCACTTTCTGTTGTCCAACTGCCGGTTCTGGCTCGACGAGTACCACTTTGACGGCTACCGGTTCGACGGCGTGACGAGCATGCTTTACCTGCACCACGGTCTGGGGAAGGCCTTCCTGTCCTATGAAGATTATTTTGACGCGAGCGTCGACGGGGATGCCCTGACGTACCTGGCCCTGGCGAACCGTGTGATCCACGATGTCCGGCCGGACGCCGTTACCATCGCCGAGGACGTGAGCGGCATGCCGGGGCTGGCCGTTCCCGCCGTTCAGGGGGGGACGGGGTTCGACTACCGATTCGCCATGGGAATTCCCGATTACTGGATCCGGCTTACCAAGGACACGGCCGACGAGGACTGGCCCTTGGGGCACCTTTGGCACGAGCTCAACAACCGGCGGCGTGACGAGAAGACGATCAGCTACTGCGAGTCCCACGACCAGGCCCTCGTGGGGGACAAGACTCTCATCTTCCGCATGATTGACGCCGACATGTACACCGACATGAGCATCTTTCGGAAAAATATCCGGGTGGACCGGGGAGTGGCCCTTCACAAGATGATCCGCCTCGTGACGCTGGCCACGGCCGGAAACGGGTACCTGAATTTCATGGGGAACGAGTTCGGTCACCCCGAGTGGATCGACTTCCCGCGGGAGGGCAATGGATGGTCCTACTGGCATGCCCGGCGCCAGTGGAGACTCGTGGACGACGGGACCCTGCGCTATCGGAAGCTGGCGCAATTCGACGAAGACATGATTGGATTTGCCAGGCGGGCGGCCCTGCTGGGATCCGGGGATCCCCATCTCATCCACGAGCACAACGAAGACAAGATCCTCGCGTTCCGGAGGTCGGGGCACCTCTTTGTCTTCAACTTCCACCCCTCACGATCCTTCGATGGTTACCGCATTGAAGCGCAGCCGGGAACCTACCGGCTCGTCCTCGACAGCGACGCCGAGATCTACGACGGCCACGGGCGGCTCGCTCCGGATCAGGTCTATTACACTCAGCCGGAGGGGAGGGGAGCAGACCTTCGCCATCGGGTCAGTCTCTATTTGCCTACCCGCACGGCCATCGTTCTGCGCTTTGAAGAACCCTCTTGATCGACGCTCTGCCCGCCTTCGCGCTACCCTTTTTCTTTTTCTCCCCTCAAGACCGTCTCGAGATCCATGATCTTTTCCGGCGGGCCTACGATGAAGAGGATATCCGCCGGCTGATGACGAGACGCAAGTCTGATCGGCTGGGCCTAGCCCATCAGTGCCGGCAGCCACAGGGCGATCTGAGGGAAAAGGATGAGCAGGATCGCCGTGGCGAGCTGGGCCATGAGCATATGGAGTGCGCCCCGGAAGATCACGTGAAGCGGTACATCACGGGCCACCCCGCCCACGACGTAGACATTGATGCCCACGGGCGGGGTGATGACGCCCATCTCGGTGACGACGACGATGATCACACCGAACCAGATGGGGTCGAAACCCAGGGATGTGACGACGGGGTAGATGATGGGGATCGTAAGGGTGATCATGGCGAGCGAGTCCATGAGGCAACCCATGATGATGTAGATGAAGATAATGACGGCCATGATCATGTTCGGCGAAAGCGGCAGCCCCTGTACCCAGCTTCCCGCGTCGAAGGGAATCCGGGTGACCGCGAGGAAATGCCCGAAAACCGTGGCGCCCGCAACAATGACAAGGATCATGCAGGAAACACGGGTCGTTTCATTGAGCGCCTGGACAAATCCCTTCCAGGTCAGGTTCCGGCCGACCAGCGCAATCAGGATCGTCCCGAATGCGCCTACGGCGGCAGCTTCCGTGGGCGTGAAGATCCCCAGGAAGAGGCCGCCCATGACGGCGGCAAAGAGGACGAAGGTCTCGATGACTCCGGCCAGTGAGGCCAGCTTCTCCCGGAGGGTGGCTTTCGGCGCCGGCGTGACCAGCTCCGGCTTGAGCCACGTCCAGATGAAGATCGTGACAATGAAAAGCAGCGCCATGAGGATACCCGGCATCACCCCCGCAAGGAAAAGCTTCCCGATGGACTGCTCCGTCAGGATGCCGTAAATGATGAAGATGGTGCTGGGCGGGATCAGGATTCCCAGGCTCCCGCCTGCGGCGACCACACCCGTTGCAAGCGCGGGGTCATAGTTGTACTTCTTCATCTGCGGCAAGGCCACCGAGGCCATTGTGGCGGCGGTGGCGCTCGTGGAGCCGCAAATGGCCGAAAACCCGGCGCAGGCGCCGATGGTGGCCACGGCGAGCCCCCCGCGCAGGTGTCCGAGAAACTTGTGGGCGGCGTTGAAAAGCCGGCCGCTGATGCCCGCGTGGTGAGCGACCTGCCCCATGAGGACAAACAGTGGGATCACCGTGAGGTTGTAGGATCCGAAGATGGAGAAGAAATCCTGCGCCATGAGCTGCAGCGCCGCGTCCCAGGAAACGAGGAAGGCAAAGCCCTCAAAGCCCACGAGGGCCATGACGAAGCCCACGGGGATCTTCAGGAACATGAGGGCAATCAGAATGACAAACCCGTAGATGCCGGCTTCCGTGGGCGTCATGGCGCAAGCCCCCTTTTCAGCTGCCGGAGTGCATCCAGGAAAAGCACGAGCGAGAGCATCCCGCACCCTGCGACGAGGGCGAAGACAAAAGGCCACGTTGGAATCCCTATCGTGGGGGAAACCTCCCCGCTCTCGAGAAGGTCTATCGCGTACACCTGGCATTGCCAGGCAAGCAGGCCAAACAAAACGGCCGACACGAGGTGCCCCATCCCCTCGATGAAGGCCCGCGGCCTTGCAGGCAGATGGTCGACGAGGAGTTCCACGGAGATGTGGCCCCGCTCGACGGAGGTGTAGGCCATTGCGAAGGCGACGATCACTGCACCGAAGTAACCCACCAGTTCATAGGTCCCGGGGATGGGACTGCCAAAAAGACGCATCACGACATCCGCGCAGGTCAGCAGCATGATGAACATGACTGCCGCCGCCGAGACCCCGTTGAGCCGGATGGAGATTCGATCAATCCCTTTTGCGATCGTGCGAAGCACGGCTGGACGCTCCTCTACGCTTGCCGCTTATTTAAATTGCTTGCGGTACTTGGTGATCAGGGTCTCGGCCTCTTTCACGGACTTGCGGCCCGGGACCCCCTTCTGCTCTGCCTCTTTGATGTACTCCTCGATTGTGGGCCGTACGGCCTTCTTCCAGCGCGCGCTCTCCTGGGCCGAAAGGGGTATGATCTGGTTGCCGAGGCTCAGCGTGAAGGCGCGTCCCTCCTTGTCCGCGTCATCCCAGGCCTTTCCGTGCACGTCGATCCATTCACGGCTCACCTCGTCGAAGACCTTGCGGACATCGAGGGGAAGGGCGTTCCACTTCTTGAGGTTCATGACAACGAAAAATGCCGTTGTATATCCCACGTCGAAACAGTCCGTCGTGGATTTGATCACCTCGGCCTGCTTCCAGCCCTTGAGCACCTCGATGGGACCGATCGTGCCGTCAGCAATTCCCTTGCTCAGCGCCTCGTAGGTCTCCCCCTGCGGCATGGCGACGGGGACGGCCCCCAGTGAGCTGACGACCTTGGCGCTGAACCCCGTCGAGCGGATTTTCATTCCTTTGAGGTCTTCCAGGGTCTTGACGGGTTTCTTGGTATGGAGCAGGCCCGGGCCGTGGGCGTGCATGTAGAGGACCTTCACGTTCTCCAAGGCCTTGGGTTTCAACGACAGGTAGAAGTCATTGGCCACGCGGGTGGCGACCCGTCCGTTGGGGTAGCCAAGGGGCAAATCGAGGGCCTCCATCTGGGGAAAGCGACCCCGGGTATAGGCGAATGCGGACATGCCGATATCCGAGATTCCTTTGACGACACCGTCGTAGCACTGGTCGGCTGGAGTCAACGTCCCACCGGGAAATGTGGAAATTTTCACAGTTCCGCTGCTGCGCTTCTCGATTTCCTTCGCCCAGGCCTCCGCCGCCTTGGTCTGGGCGTGCGTGGGCGGGAAGAAGATGCTGTAGGTCAGGCCGGTTGCCGCTTCGGCTGCCGTCCAGGCATTGAACGTGATCGCCGCCGCGAGCAACAGAACCCATGATAGGTGTCCCTTCATCGTCTTTTTCATGATTCCCTCCTGCAAATGACTGTGTCCGATACGACCGTTCCTAGGATCCCGTCGTCGGCCGGAAGCAAAGAAATGGTTCGGCTGACGTCTATACGGGATGGACCGTGAAAAACGTGAGGTGTTCCGGGAAGCCTGCATGCCCACCTGGGGGGTGAACAGCAGGCATTAATACATGTAGGAGTAAAGGCGAAGGAAGGATACGAAAGGTTTCTTATTGAATGTGCTGTCGTTCATACGCTCTTGGGCCTTATGATCTTGAATCGGTTTATTCCGTTAAGTGATTTTCCGAGTCCTGTCAAGGTGTTTTTCGCCGGCGACTATTTGGTATCCTTGAGTTTCTCCAGTTCTTCGCGGTATTTGTCGGCTTCCGCCTTGGCCCTCTCGAGCTCGACGCGAGCCTTGTTGAGCTCTTCTTTTTCTTTTTCCTGGGTCTCGCGGATCTTGTCCTTCAGCTCGTCGAGGCCTACGTAAACAGCGAGCGCTCCGCCCATGATGAGAAGAATCGGGACAGCGCCCATAACCAGTACAAGAAAGTGCTTATACCAGAAGATGAGCAGGACCAGGCCCAGCATGACCGATACACCGCCGCCAATGAGGACTGACATGGTCTTCTCCTTCCTTTTCGAGTGCGCTCTGAAGTGCCAGTAGCGGTTCCGTGATTCCTGCCCGAACGGTAACCCTGAGAAAAGATGGTCTTTTTTCTAACACAAAACGCAGGTGCAGGCAAGACGAAAAGAAAATAGTGCTTGATAAAATCGGGTCGTTTTCTTAGTATTACCTGCCATAAAAGACAGGCGCAAGGGTAAAGGGTAAAGGGTAGAGGCAGAAGGCCTCAATGCCTGATGCCTACGCGTAAAAGAGAGTGGAATATCGATCATGATCGAGCCTGATTTCAATAAAAGCGGCGGCCTCGTTCCCGCCGTCGTCCAGGACAATGTCACGAAGGAAGTCCTGATGCTGGCCTACATGAACGAGCTTGCGTGGCGAAAGACCCTCGAAACGGGAAAGGCCACCTACTGGAGCCGATCCCGAAATGAGCTTTGGGTCAAGGGAGAAACCTCGGGAAACGTCCAGATCGTGAAGGAGATCCGGATCGACTGCGACAACGACACCATTTTGCTGCTGGTGGACCAGATCGGCAAAGCAGCCTGTCACACAGGTTATCGCTCGTGTTTTTACCGGAGAGTTTCGGGAGACAGGGAGGAAATCGTGGGCGAGCTTATCTTCAACCCGAAGGACGTTTACAAATGAAAAAACTCAAGTTGGGTATTCCCAAGGGGAGCCTCGAATCCAATACGGTCGATCTGTTCAAGCGAGCGGGCTGGCGCATCAGTTACGACAGCCGCAGCTATTTCCCGGAAATTGATGACGAAGAAATCTCCTGCTCTTTGGTGAGGGCTCAGGAGATGTCCAAATACATCGAGGCGGGGACGCTGGATCTGGGCCTCACGGGCCATGACTGGGTCACCGAAAATGAGTCGGATGTCATTGTCGTTGAGGACTTGATCTACTCCAAGGTGCTGGCCAAATCGGCCCGCTGGGTCCTTGTCGTGCGCGAGGATTCGCCTGTCACAAAGATCGAGGATCTTCAGGGAAAGAAAATCTCCACGGAGCTCGTCAACTTCACGAAGCGCTACTTCAAGGAGCGCGGCATCGACGTCAAAGTGGAGTTTTCCTGGGGCGCGACCGAAGCGAAGGTGGTCGAGGGTCTTGTCGATGCCATCGTGGAGGTCACCGAGACGGGGAGCACGATCAAAGCGAACCGGTTGCGCATCGTCCACGAACTGATGCGGACCAACACCCAGCTCATCGCCAACAAGCAAGCATGGGACGATCCCTGGAAGCGACGCAAGATCGAACAGATCCGCACGATGCTCAAGGGGTCGCTTCTGGGCATGGGGAAGGTGGTCATCAAGATGAACGTCGCCAAGGAGAATTTGGGCCGGGTGATTCTGCTGCTGCCCTCCCTGAAGGCGCCGACGATCTCGAATCTCTACAACGAGGAATGGTTTGCCGTGGAGACCGTTGTGGACAGCAACATTATCCGCGACCTGATTCCCCTGCTGCAGGAGGCGGGAGCGGAGGGGATTATAGAGTATGCCCTCAACAAAGTTGTCTGATGGGCTGGTGAAAAATGCCCATCTGCGGCGTTGCCCTCGTCCCTCGTCCTGTAAAGACCTTTTCCGCTGTTCTCCTCCCCTGGTGGGAGGAGGAAGTGGAGGAGGGGGATCATTCCCCCTCACCTCTGTCCTCTCCCGCGGAGAGGAGAGGAAGATTAAGGTTCAAGGTCGCTAGAGGCCTCGCTCCTCGGGATTTCGGGCGCCTTGCATCTGCACATTTTTGACCAGCCCAGAATAGAGGTCTTGCGGTCAGTCCAAGGGAGTTCATATGGCAAGAAAAGCGAAGATCGAGCGGAAGACGTCGGAGACGGACATCCGCATCCTTCTGGATCTTGATGGAACGGGCAAAGGGAAAATCGCCACGACGATCCCGTTTCTCGATCACATGCTCACCCTGATGGCCCGGCATGGCCTCTTTGACCTCACGATGAAGGCCAGAGGCGACACGGACGTTGATGATCACCACCTCGTCGAGGATCTCGGCATCTGCCTCGGGAAAGCATTCAGAAAGGCGCTCTCCGCAAAGGAGGGGATCAATCGTTACGGGTCCGCCACGGTCCCCATGGATGAGAGCCTGGCAGCGGTTCACATCGATCTGTCGGGTCGATCCTACCTTGTGTACCACGTGGATTTCGGCAGCCGGAAGATCAAGACTTTTGACCTCGCGCTGATCCGCGAATTCCTGAAGGCCTTCGCCGATCAGGGCGGAATGACCTTGCACGTCAATGTCATGTATGGTAAGAACAATCACCACATCGCAGAGGCGATCTTCAAGGCGCTTGCCCGTGCCCTGCGTGATGCCGTTGCCGTGAATACGCGTGTCCGGGGGGTCCTTTCGACGAAGGGAACCCTTTGAAAATGAAAGTGGTATTCTGATCCTGGCGGGGCAGGACGAAAAGCAAGCCTCTCCGCAAAAGGATCCCTCTCATTTTCTTTTTGTTCGTTGCATCGCCCGTTTCAGCAACCCGAGACACTTCCGGCAGGGAGATAACGTGAAGCCCTTTTCGAGAACCTGTCCCGCACGTCTTGCATTCCTTTGCATCGTTTTGGCTCTCTTCGTCGGATGCGCTTCGAGCACGCCGGTGCGCACGGCAGAGGCCGAAAAAGAGCCCGTCGTCCTCAAGAGGATTGCCGTCGTGCCTTTCGAGAAGCTGACCTCCGACGATGCCAGCCGCGTCGCCCGCAGTCCTATCGGCGGGACCGTTTTCAACACCTGCGCCCTGCCCCAGAATGCCGAGGCGATCGTGCAGGATCTTTTCCTGCAGCGACTGGAAAAATCGGGGAAGTTCTCCTTTATCCCGCCCTACCAGAGCGATGCCGTTTACCAGAGGATCAAAAGCGACAGCTCGAAGGAATCCATGACGCAGCAACTGCAGATGACAGGCAAGGCTCTTGAGGCCGACGGCGTGGCAATCGGGTATGTGTCCTGTTTCCGGGAGCGGGTCGGGTATGCCTATTCTGCAGAGAGGCCGGCATCGGTTACGTTCGGGATCTACTTGATCCGTGTGAGTGATGGCGATATCGTCTGGGGGAGAATTTACGATAAGACCCAGCAATCCTTTTCCGAGAACGTTTTCCAGGCCTCCACGTTCTTCAGCAGGGGCCTGAAGTGGGTGACGGCAGCGGAGCTGGCCGAAGACGGCATTGATGAGATTATGAACACCTTCCCCGGGTATCGATAAGCCCCCGGCTGGCCGCGAGAAGATGCCGGTCCGGCGCCCCGCCCGGGGATGAGCCGGAAACCGGCTTTTTTTATAGGGATCAGAACCGGGCCACCGGTTCCGGAGCGACAGTCCTTGATTATCATTCCAGCGATTGACATCCGAGGCGGCAGGTGCGTCAGGCTCCTGCAGGGGGATTTTCAGAGGGAAATCGTCTACAGCGCAGACCCCGTGGAAGTGGCTCTGCGATGGGCTGGCAATGGGGCTGAGCGTATCCACATCGTCGATCTCGACGGCTCCCGCGAAGGCCGTCCCGTCAATGAGGCCATCGTCCGGCGGATTCTCTCTTCCGTGAGCATCCCGATCGAGCTCGGCGGCGGTATCCGCGACCTGCAAACGGTAGAGGATTACATCGGGATGGGCGTTCAGTGGATCATTCTCGGCACGGCAGCCCTGAAGAATCGCGATTTCGTGGTTGAGACCACCCGCCGCTTCCCGGGTCGGATCATCCTGGGCATCGACGCACGGGACGGAAAGGTCGCTGTTGAAGGATGGACGGAAACAACGGGAGCCGATGTCCTCGAGGTAGCCAGACGGTATGAGAGGATGGGGCTCGCGGCACTTGTCTATACGGACATCGCCCGGGATGGAATGGAAACGGGGGTCAACGTTGCAGCAACGGAGCGTCTCGCCCGCTCCATAGAGATCCCCGTCATTGCCTCGGGTGGCGTGGCGGGTATCGGGGACATCAAGAGGCTTTTGGCTGCGTCGACTCCCGGGATCCTCGGCGTCATCACTGGAAAAGCGCTGTATACGGGCGCTATGGATCTTGAGGAGGCGATCCGGTTGACGAAGCGATCGAAGGTGGGAAACTGAGGTGCTAAAATCGAAGCCGGTTCTCCCTGCTTCTGACCTTGAACCCTGGACCCTGTTTGAGGAGGTATGGAAATGAGCGACTGCATTTTCTGCAAGATCGTCAAGGGGGAAATCCCCTGCAGCAAGGTCCTGGAAACAGACACGATCCTCGCCTTCAATGACATTCACCCCGTAGCGCCCGTCCATGTGCTCATCGTTCCGAAAAATCACATTGCGACCTTTAACGATGTCAAGGAAGGCCAGCAGGGAATCCTCGGGGACATGGTCCGGGCCGCGCAGAGGATCGCCCGTGAGAAGGGAATCGCCGAGAAGGGATATCGGGTCACCGTCAACGTCAACCCCGACGGAGGGCAGATCATTTTCCATCTCCATATGCATGTCTTCGGGGGTCGGAAACTCACCGACGCCATGGGTTGATCGAGAGACGTTTCCCGTTGACTTGCCGTACCAAAGCTGATAGGAATTTGCCGCCGGAAAGCGGCCATTGATAGGGACAGAAACGTCTTCGGGGAGGATGGATATGATGAATCAAAGACTGGTGATGTGGTTTGATGAGCTGCAATTAAAGGATATTCCTGAGGTTGGAGGGAAGAATGCCTCGCTGGGAGAGATGAGGCAGAACCTGCAGAAAAAGGGGGTCAACATCCCCGACGGGTACGCGGTCACGGCCTATGCCTACCGCTACCTCATCGATTCGGCCGGGATCTGGGAGACCATCAAGGAGATCCTCAAGGATCTCGACACGCACAACATGCAGAACCTCAGCTCGCGGGGCAAGAAGATCCGCAACCTGATCTACAATGCCCCGATGCCCAAGGACCTGAGGGATGCAATCATCAAAGCGTACAAGAAGCTCTGTGACGAGTACGGTCCGAACACGGACGTTGCCGTCCGCAGCTCCGCAACGGCGGAAGACCTTCCCGATGCCAGTTTCGCGGGACAGCAGGAGACCTACCTGAACATCCGGGGCGAAGAAGCCCTCATCGATGCCTGCAAGCACTGCTTCGCCTCCCTCTTTACGGACCGTGCCATTTCCTATCGCGTAGACAAGGGCTTCGACCATGAGTCCGTTTTCCTGTCTATCGGCGTCCAGAAGATGGTCCGCTCTGACATCGGCGCCTCGGGCGTCATTTTCTCCATCGATACCGAGTCAGGCTTCAAGGACGCCGTCCTGATCACGGCCTCCTACGGTCTCGGTGAGACGGTCGTCCAGGGGACGGTGAACCCCGATGAGTTCTACGTCTTCAAGCCCACCCTGAAGAAGGGATTCAGGCCCATCGTGCAGAAGAAACTCGGAACCAAAGAAATCAAGATGGTCTACTCCAAAAAGAAAGGGATGGAGTCGACGGAGGTCAAGCCCGTCCCCAAGGCGCAGCGCGGGGTCTACTGCATCAGCGACGACGAGATCATTACGTTGGCCAAGTGGGCCTGCATTATCGAGGACCACTATTCAGCTGAGGCGGGATTCTTCAAGCCCATGGACATCGAGTGGGGCAAGGACGGCAAAACAGGTGAGCTCTTCATCCTTCAGGCCCGTCCCGAGACGGTCCAGTCCCAGAAGGACGCAAACGTCCTGGAAAATTATGTGCTTCTTGAGAAAAAGAAACCCTTGGTGTCGGGCACTGCCGTAGGCTCCAAGATCGGTGCCGGCCCTGTGAACGTGATTGCCAGTGTGAGCGACATCAAGAACTTCAAGAAGGGCGAGGTCCTGGTTACGGACATGACGGACCCCGACTGGGAGCCCATCATGAAGATCGCCGCGGCCATTGTCACCAACAAGGGCGGCAGGACCTGCCATGCTGCCATCGTGAGCCGCGAGCTCGGTGTACCCTGCATCGTGGGGACCGGCAAGGGCACAGAGGCCCTGAAGAAGGCGAAGGAGGCCACCGTTTCCTGCGCCGAAGGCGAAGTCGGAAACGTCTACGAGGGCATCCTCAAGTTCGATATCAAGCGGGTCAATCTGGAGAGCCTGCAGCGCCCCAAGACCTGGATGCAGATGAATGTGGCCACTCCGGAGACAGCCTTCGACCTGGCCTTCATCCCAAACGACGGCGTTGGACTTGCGCGCTTGGAGTTCATCATTGCCCAGCATGTCCGGGTCCACCCGATGGCGCTTCTGCAGTTCGAGAAGGTCCAGGACAAGAAGATCCGCAAGGAGATCGAGGAATTGACTCGGAACTACGAGGTCCGTTCGGACTTCTTCGTCGACATGCTCGCCCAGGGCATCGCGAAGATCGCCGCAGCCTTCTACCCGAAGCAGTCCGTCACGCGCATGAGCGATTTCAAGAGCAACGAGTACGCGAACCTGATCGGCGGGAAGTACTTTGAGCCTCACGAGGAAAATCCCATGATCGGCTGGCGAGGGGCTTCCCGGTACTACGACGACAAGTACCGCGACGGCTTCGCCCTGGAGTGCAGGGCCATCAAGAAGGTCCGAAACGAGATGGGGCTCACGAACGTCGTTCCCATGATCCCCTTCTGCCGGACCGTCGAGGAGGGCAAGAGGGTGCTGGAAGTCATGCGCACCAACGGTCTTGTCCAGGGTGAGAACGGCCTCGAGATCTATATGATGGTCGAGATCCCGAGCAACGTAATTCTGATCGAGGAGTACGGGAAGATCTTCGACGGCTTCTCCATCGGCTCCAACGACCTGTGCCAGCTCACGCTGGGGCTGGATCGCGACTCTGCCCAGGTGGCCCACATTTTTGACGAGCGCAATCAGGCCGTTCAGGACCTGATCCGGGATGCGATTGTCAAGGCAAGAAAAATGAAGAAAAAGATCGGCATTTGCGGGCAGGCGCCCAGTGACTACCCCGAGTTTGCCCGGTTCCTCGTTGAGTGCGGGATCGATGCCATTTCGCTGATCTCGGACACCGTGATCAAGACAACGCTCGACATCATCGAGTACGAGAAAAGCATGGGGAAGTGATAAAGGGTATAGGGTATAGGGTATAGGGTATAGGGAAGATGACCCTGTACTGAGAATGAACTCAGTTCAATTCGAGACCGCGGTAGTAATGGAGGAGGATCTCCCGGTAGGGGGATCCTCCTTCTGCCATTATACGGGCCCCCCATTGGCTCAATCCCACCCCGTGACCGGAACCCCGGCCCTCCAGGCGAATCCCTTGACTGCTGCGCTCCATCTTGAACAGGGTGCTCTTGATCCGGGCGGGATCGGTCATCATCCGGAACTCGTTTCCCCCGACGACGGTTGTCCCCGCGCTGTGGGTGATCTTCATCCTGACAGCGCGTCCCGAAGGACTGTGGGCCGCCGTCTCGACATCGCTGATGCTCTCCAGCTTGATCCCATTGCGGCTCATGGCATCGCGGATCTGATCGTAGCTCAGAAAGGCTGACCAGTCCGCACCGGGCGCCCGTGTGCTGCAGTCATCAGAGACGGACTGAAGATAGGGAATGGCGACACGCCAGACGTTGCGGGCATCCTCCGTTATCCCGCCGCTGTTGGCGTGAAAGTAGGTCAAGGCGGGTCTTCCGTTGAATGTGAGGATCCGGCCCCGGGTGGCATCGACGGCCCGTCGGGTTCTTTCCGTCTCTGCAGCAATTCCTCCGTACACCTGGGAGGTGGTGGAGGCACTGATGTCGTATTCGCGGGCGGCGTTGACGGCCATCTGGTAACGGGCAAAGGTCCTCGAGACAACGGCCTGGGCTTTGAGGGCCTCCTCAGGCCAGTTGGGGGGCATTTCACGGGGGACAACCCCGTTGAGGTAGTCTTCGAGGTCAATCACATTGATCACCCTGATACGACCCTTGTCCGTCACGGCCAGCCGCAGCATGCCCCTGTACCAGACCCTGTTGAGACGGATCTGACCGCCTTTCTCCGTTGTAAGAAGCAGCTCAGAGAAGGGGTAAGCGGTGCCGTTGACCGACAGGACCCCGCCCTCGAATCGGACCCGGGCCTCCTTCGGAGCGGTGACTGTCATGAGAACGCTGCTGCTGTCCGGACTCCGGATCTGCAGGGATGCATTGCCCGACAGCCCCGTTTCGGCACCATTTTCCAGAACAAGGACCCGAATGGATGCACTTTGTATTTTCCGCGAAGCCTGTTCTCGCTGCTTGCGCTCTTGCTCGGAGGGCGGATTATCGCTCGCGTCGCGCAGGAAGGAGGCCACATCCGCTCTGCTGCCTTTTGGAAATTTTTTTAGATAGAGTACGAACAGGCTTGAGGCCTCCGGGTATCGAGCCCGTTCGTACTGAATCGTGGCTGTCTGAAAAATCGCATCGGCCTCGTAGACGGAACCCGGGTATTTTTCTCTCACCTGGTTGTAGAGAGGAAGTGCTGCCTCGTAGTCTTTGAGGAAGGTGCCGTAGATCGCAGCTGACATCATGAGTGCACGGGCTCGCTGTTCTCCCGTTTTTATCTGCTCAAGGATTTCCTGGTAGTCGCTCAGGGCCTCCAGGTATTCTCCCTGGGCGAAATGGTCCTCGGCCTCACGCATTTTCCGCGCCGCCTCATCGGCCAGGGCAGGGGAGGGGGAACAAACGATAGAAAAGGCAAACAGGATAAAAGCGACGATCATTCGGTAAGACAGCAGAAGAGGACGGTGAGTCAACTTCATTATCGGTTTGTCTCGCCACTTTCGGAAGGGGATTGTTCACCCTCACCCCGACCCTCTCCCATAAACGGAACAGGATCATTCCCCCTCCTCCACTTCCTCCTCCCACCAGGGGAGGAGAACAGAGGACAAGGTCTCCTAGGGAGAGGGCGCCTGTGAGGAAGGGCTTCTCTGAAGCCCAGTGTTAGTTAGTAGGTGTCGGAGCAGGCTGTAAGCCGAGTCCTGTTCCCCCTCCAGTTACCCTCGGGGGGCGATGATCATTCATCTGGGACAACAGTTGCCTGCTGTCTCTAGCGACCTACCCGGGAGCTCGGGCGGGCTACCCTCAAACGCTCCCCTATGTGGTCTTGCTCCGGATGGGGTTTACCTGGCTTCCCCGGTCACCCGAGGAACGGTGAGCTCTTACCTCGCCTTTTCACCCTTACCCCTCGACAAGCTCGGGGCGGTATATTTTCTGTGGCACTTTCCCTGGGGTCACCCCCGGTCGCCGTTAGCGACCATCCTGCCCTGTGGAGCTCGGACTTTCCTCCGGCCCGGCAAAGGGTCAGCGATCATCCCGCCTGCTCCGGCACACTTCATATTCCAATGATTACGACATCTTTGCAATAGGTTTTTCTGCAAGAGCAAAAGGGACCAGGGACGCGGGTGTAGGGACGAGTCGGGAGTGTTTCAGTGTCTGAGTGTCTAAGTGTCTACGTGTCTACGTGTTTGAGTGAAGACTGGGAAAGAGGATTGTTCCTCTGTCGCCCGCGCGAAGCGCCCACTCAGGCACTTCCGCACGCAGGCACTCACGCACTTCCTTTCAGGGCTTCATCGATGGCGTCGTTGGCCAGTCTGTCGGCCAAGGCGTTTTCGCTTCGCGGGACATGTTCGACTTTCCAGGCGTCGAACCGGTCCAGGAGGTCCCGGATTTCCGCCATGAGCGGCTTCAGGGCCGGATTCTTTACGCGATAGATTCCCTGGATCTGGCGGACGAGAAGCTCCGAGTCGAGATAGACGGAAATGTCTGTGGCCCCTCGCTTCAGGGCCTCTCCGAGGCCGAGGATAAGGGCTTGGTACTCTGCGATATTGTTGGTGCAGTGGCCGAGGAATTCCTTCGCCTTTCCAACCACCTCGCCATTGCTGTCCACAAGGACGGCACCCGCCCCGCCCCTGCCTGGATTTCCCCGGCAGGCGCCATCGGTGAAAAGCGACAGAACCTTATCCGGCATTGGCACTCTCGTCCCAGTAGAGGATCCGACTGCAATTGGGGCAGCAGATGAGTTCCTCTGAGCGCTGAAGTTCGTTGTACAGCTGGGGCGGAAGATTCATATTGCAGCCGCTGCATACGGCGTTTCGGGCCGATACGACGGCAATCCCGTTGCGGCGGCCCTTGATCATCTCATATCGGCGCAGCAGTTCGGGCTTCAGGCCCGGGACAAGGGCTTCGAATCTTTTCTTTTGATCTTCTAGCAGCCCATCGATCGAGGCAAGCTCCTCGTCGATCTTTTTCCGCGCCGCTTCGTAGCCGCCTCTGTACTGCTCGAAATCTTTTTCGTGGATCTTGACGAAACCCTTTTTCTCGTCAATTCGGTCGTAGAGGATGAGGATTTCCTCTTCGATCCTGCCGCTGCTCTTTTCAACCGTATCGATCTCTGTGAGCATGGCCTGATATTCCTTGTTGGTCTTCACTTCCAGCAGGCGCTCCTTGGCTTTCCGGAGCTTTTCCTGACCCTGCTTCAGCTCCGATTCCTTTTCCTTGTGGAGCTTGCTCAAACCTTCGAGGCCTTGTCGCTCCTCTTCCGCCTTGTCTTTCCTGGTCTGGAAGTCCTGATCAAGTTCCCGTGCCTTTTCGGGAAGGGTCTGCTTCTTTGTGTTCAGAGTCCGGA
>Ga0335071_10001944_pt1 | contig 22284 bp, 13 predicted proteins | sample Lox_Sample_15_FD_206724 | JGI IMG/M metagenome (GOLD analysis project Ga0335071, IMG submission 206724) | Soil microbial communities from Loxahatchee National Wildlife Refuge, Florida, United States - Lox_Sample_1.5 | ecosystem: Environmental > Terrestrial > Soil > Wetlands | place: USA... | reverse complement strand
ATGACCTCGTCGAACGGGAAAAACAGCCGGATCCTGCTCCTTCCTTAACAGGTAAGGCTGCAGGAACTTTCCGTATCTGAGTAAGGTCAGCATATCTTTAAATAATTATCTTTAGCTCAGCTGTAACAGGTTGCAACAATCAAACAATATGAATTCAAGTTCAGATCTTATTAAGAACTATTATAAAAACCTGCCTTCGGTTGTCGATAAGGTCAGGAAATCTCTAAACAGGCCATTGACCCTTAGCGAAAAAATCCTTTATGCCCATCTTGCTGAAAAAGACAATATCGGGCCACTGAAAAGAGGAACTGATTATGTGGAATTCTTCCCCGACAGGGTTGCAATGCAGGATGCAACCGCCCAGATGGCCCTCCTCCAGTTTATAATGGCTGGCAAAGAGACATCGGCAGTTCCGGCGTCTGTTCATTGCGATCACCTGATCATGGCAAAGCTGGGTTCATCGGCCGACCTCCAGGAGGCAAATGTGACAAACAGGGAAGTATATGATTTCCTCGGCTCTATCTGCGATAAGTACGACATTGACTTCTGGAAGCCCGGTGCGGGTATAATTCACCAGATAATTCTTGAGAACTATGCATTCCCGGGAGGGATGATGATAGGGACCGATTCGCACACGGTTAACGCCGGCGGTCTTGGAATGGTTGCCGTTGGCGTGGGCGGTGCCGATGCCGTGGATGTCATGTCGGGCATGGGCTGGGAACTGAAATTCCCGAAGCTTATCGGTATAAAGCTTACAGGCAGGCTTAACGGCTGGGCATCGGCCAAGGATGTTATCCTGAAGATAGCAGGTCTACTTACTGTAAAGGGAGGCACAGGATCAATCCTGGAATATTTCGGTGAAGGGGCAGAATCGCTGTCCTGCACGGGAAAAGCCACAATCTGCAACATGGGCGCCGAAGTCGGAGCAACCTGCTCGGTATTCGGTTACGATAAAAGCCTGTCGGGCTACCTGGCATCAACCGGCCGTAAAGAAATAGCTTTTCTCGCCGACGGAATAAGCAGGCACCTGAATGCCGATCCTGAAGTTCACCGTGATCCTTCAGCATATTACGACCAGGTGATCGAGATAAACCTGAGCGAACTGGAACCATATATTAACGGGCCGTTCACCCCAGACCTTGCAACTCCTCTGTCTAAGATGAAGGAAGCTGCAGCCCGCAATGGCTGGCCCGTAAAAATTGACGTCGGGCTGATCGGGTCGTGCACAAATTCATCATACGAGGACCTGTCGAGGGCGGCTTCCGTTGCAAAGGATGCCCTTCAGAAAAACCTCGTGGCTAAGTCGGGGTTCACAATAACACCCGGATCGGAACAGATAAGGGCAATCTCCGGTCACGACGGGTTCCTTGAGACCTTTGAAAAGATCGGCGGTAAGGTGTTCGCCAACGCATGCGGACCATGCATAGGCCAGTGGGACCGTGAAGGTGCAGAGAGAAAGGAAGTCAACACCGTGATCCATTCCTTCAACAGGAATTTCGCTAAAAGAACGGACGGCAACCCGAACACTCATGCATTCGTTGCCTCCCCTGAAATTGTCACAGCACTTGCTATTGCAGGCGACCTGACCTTCAACCCGCTTACCGATTTCCTTGTAAACAGCAAAGGTGAAAAGGTCAGGCTGAGCGAGCCTTCAGGTCCGGAACTTCCGCCGGGAGGCTTCCTGAAGACAGCTCCGGGAATAAAGGAAAGGCCCGCTGATAAATCGGCTGTTGCGGTTAAGATAAATCCAGGTTCCGACAGGCTCCAGGCTCTAGAGCCCTTCAGCGAATGGAACGGCAAAGACTATTTGTCGCTTCCTCTGCTCATGAAGGTTAAGGGCAAATGCACTACCGATCACATATCCATGGCAGGTATCTGGCTTAAATACAGGGGCCATCTCGACAATATCTCCAATAACTACATGATCGGAGCGGTGAACTTCTTCAATGAGCGGACCAACAGTATTCTTAACCAGCAGGATGGAAAATATGAAACCGTGCCCGCTGTTGCCAGGGCCTACAAGGCGACCGGCACGGGTTCGGTTGTAGCTGGTGAAGAAAACTTCGGGGAAGGTTCTTCGAGAGAACATGCTGCAATGGAACCGAGGTTCCTGAACGTGAAAGCTGTAATTGTTAAGTCGTTTGCACGCATTCACGAAACTAACCTGAAGAAACAGGGCGTACTTGCCCTGACATTCGCCGATAAACCGGACTATGACAGGATTAGGGAAGATGACAGGCTGGATATCACGGGCCTTGGTGAATTCAAGCCGGGCATTCAGCTCAGGATCGTACTTCATCATTCGGATGGTTCGCGGGAAGAGTTTCCTGTCAATCACTCCTACAATGAGACCCAGATAGAATGGTTCAGGGCGGGAAGTGCGCTGAATTTAATAAGGCGTAAGGGTATAAAGGTGTAAAGGTACAAAGGTGTAAGGGTGAAATGGTATAATGATTAAATTGAATTAAGATAAGATGGGTGAGAAAATTAAGATTGAAAAGGGGAAATTGATAGTACCGGATGTTCCGGTAATACCGTTTATCGAGGGAGATGGCACAGGGAGGGATATCTGGAATGCATCGGTGAGAATTTTTGATGCGGCAGTTGAAAAAAGTTATAACGGCAAGAGAAAGGTTGCCTGGAAAGAGGTACTGGCAGGTGAAAAAGCATATAACCTGACAGGAAACTGGCTGCCCGATGAGACCCTTGATGCATTCAGGGAGTACCTTGTCGGGATAAAGGGTCCCCTCACCACGCCTGTGGGAGGAGGGATGAGATCACTCAATGTTGCATTGCGCCAGGTCCTCGACCTCTATACCTGCTACCGGCCGGTAAGGTATTTCAGCGGGGTGCCGAGCCCTGTAAAGACACCCGAAAAGGTAAACATGCACATTTTCAGGGAAAATACGGAGGATATTTATGCAGGCATTGAATATATGAACGGGACCCCTGAAGCTGACAAGGTGAAGAAGTTTCTGCTTGAAGAGATGGGAGTCAGGTCGATCAGGTTCCCTGAAACGGCATCTATCGGAATAAAGCCGGTTTCGGTGGAAGGATCTGAAAGATTGATCCGCCAGGCCATCCTTTTTGCTAAGAAGAGAAAGCTTCCCTCGGTAACCCTTGTACACAAGGGAAACATCATGAAGTTTACCGAAGGCTCATTCATGAAATGGGGTTATGCTCTTGCCGAGCGTGAGTTCGGTGGGGATGTATTTACCTGGAACCGGTACAGGAAAATTGTTGAAGAAAAGGGGGAAGCTGCTGCAAATGAAGCCCAGGAAAAGGCAGAATCGGAAGGTAAAATAATTATCAAGGATGTGATTGCTGATGCATTTCTCCAGCAGATCCTCACGAGGCCGGCCGAATATTCGGTAATTGCCACACTTAACCTGAACGGCGATTATATATCCGATGCATTAGCTGCCATAGTTGGAGGTATCGGGATAGCGCCGGGGGCAAATATAAATTATGAAACCGGTCATGCCATATTTGAGGCCACCCACGGAACCGCACCGAAATATGCCGGCCAGGATAAGGTTAACCCCGGGTCGGTCGTCCTATCTGGTGCGCTGATGTTTGAATACCTTGGATGGGAAGAAGCAGCAGTGAAAATCTATAATGGCCTTGAGAAGACTATACAGAGCAAAATGGTAACTTACGATTTTCACAGGCTGACCGAAAATGCAACGTTGCTTAAAACATCAGAATTTGCAGATGTTATTATAAGAAATATCAAGTAGCCAACCAATAAAAGTACATTCCCATGTCAGAGGTTCAATTCTTTTCCAAGCTTGAGACATCTGTCAGAGAAGCCTGCCAGATCGACACAGCTTTATTTGAAAAATATGATGTCAAACGCGGCCTCCGCAATGCCGATGGTACCGGTGTACTGGTCGGTCTCACCAGGATCGGTGAGGTGGTTGGCTACAAGAAGGACGGCGACAAGGTGGTTGCCATCCCAGGAAGGCTCCTTTACAGGGGAATAGATATCGAGGACCTTACGGCCGGGTTCCAGAAGGATAAAAGGCACGGGTTCGACGAAACCGTTTTCCTCCTGCTGACCGGCAAGCTGCCAAATGCTGAAGAGCTTAAGGTTTTCTCCGAGCACATGGCATCGCTCAGGGCCCTGCCCGACGACTTTACAAAGGACATGATACTCTCAATGAAGGGCAAGGACGTGCTGAACATACTGGCCAGGTCGGTGCTGGGACTATATACACTTGATGAGCATCCCGACAGCATTGCACTCGACAACATGATCAGGCAGTCGCTGAACCTGGTGGCAAAATTCCCTACAATCGTGGCATATTCGTACCAGGCCCTGAGACATCTCTACAAGGGAAAAACCCTTTCGATTAGGCATCCCCAGACCGATCTGACAACAGCAGAGAATTTCCTATACCTGATAAAGGGCGACTGCAAGGGATTCTCCAAGCTTGAAGCCGACCTGCTCGATCTCCTGCTCGTGCTTCACGCTGAACATGGAGGCGGTAACAACTCGACCTTCACCATGAGAGTCACTTCGTCGTCCGAAACTGACATTTACTCTTCGATCACATCTGCTATAGGTTCCCTGAAAGGTCCGCTTCATGGTGGTGCGAACGTAAGGGTACTCGAGATGATGAACAACATGAAACAGCATGTTAAGAACTGGAAAGACGAGGAGGAAGTGAAAGCTCACCTGCTCAAGATTCTTAACAGGCAGGCAAACGACTTCTCGGGAAAAATATATGGTATCGGGCACGCAGTTTATACAATATCCGATCCGCGGGCTGCCATCCTCAAGTCGAAAGCCAAGGAGCTGGCCATTGAAAAGGGGCGTCTTGATGAATTCGAGCTTTACGAACTTGTCGAAAGGCTCACGCCCGAGGTTTTCAGGATATTCAAGGGAGAAAAATCGACCAAGGTAGTTTGTATAAACGTCGACTTCTATTCGGGCTTCGTTTATTCATGCCTCGATATCTCAAAGGAACTCTATACTCCTCTCTTTGCCATCGGGCGTGTTGCCGGCTGGTGCACCCACCGTATCGAGGAGCTCACATTTTCCGCAAAGAGAATTATTAGGCCGGCATTCAAAAATGTGTTTGGAACTCAGGATTATATACCTCTTACAATCCGTCAATAATAAATTCTAAATATCTAAGCCATGATCAACCACACTCACGAGTGCATTGATGGTGCACTCGAACAGCTTCTCGACGGCAACCTCAGGCAGGCTGTCAAATGTTTTGAAAATACAAGGCAGGAACATCCTGATAACATTCATGTTCTTCTCGAGCTTGCAAATATATACTATATACTTGGCGAGCTGTCAAAGTCAATTTCATGTTATGAGGATGTGCTGAAGCTTAAGCCGGGAAGTCCTTATGTCCTTTACAAGATGGGAGTAGCTCTCTACAGATCGACTCATTTCACAGAGGCAGCCGACGTATTCAACAGGATCGTGGATGCCGGCAAGAATGTACCCATGACGTACCTTTGGCTCGGCCTTTGCTATTATCATCTCGGGAAGGAAGAGAAAAGTATAGAAGCGTACAGGAAGCTTCTCGAGAGCTGCCCCGAGACCATGATGGCAAACTACTATATGGGTGTGGCCCTTAAATCGTCGGGTAAATATGACGAGGCAATCGAGCATTTTGAAAAGCTGCTCCATCAGAATAATCATCATGTTTCAGCCCTGTATCACCTGGGAAGGGCTTACATGAAAAACTTCAACTACGAAAAAGCGAAGGAATATTTCAAGCAGGCAATGGAGCTTGATCCCGAGAATAAGAATGCGCTTGAAATGATCAATTTCCTGCAGGCCGATTAGCCTGTTCCTCTCCAGGAGATCATTTTCTCTGTGAAGATCCTTTGACGACAAGCTTGGTTTTTATGACGAATGTCTGGGACGGCTTGTCGTTTTTCTTTTCAATTCTTTCCAGAAGCAGCCTTACCGCCTCCTTTCCCATTGTGTAACCAAACTGTTCAACGGAGCTGAGGGGCGGATCGGTAAGGTCCGACATGATCCCGCTTGTAAAACCGACAAGGGCAACATCATCAGGAACGGATAGCCCAGCTTTCTTAATGATCTTCATCGATTCGGCAGCAGTAAGATCATTGACAGCAAATATCCCGTCGGGCCTGTTTCTTCTTTTGAGCAGCCCGGGGACTATTGCCTGTGCCTCCTCGGCTGTGTCGCACCTTATTATATTTGATTCGTGCACCGGCAACCCGCATTCCTTTAACGCCCTGATATAGCCATCCTTCCTCCCGGTGCCAATATTCAGGTTCTGCGGACCGCAAAGATGGACTATGTTCCTGCATCCCTGCGAAACCAGGTGTTTAACCGCTTCGCACGCACCAGCCTCGTCATCCACGATCACCCTGTCGGTATCGACCGATTCGCATATCCTGTCGAAAAATACAAGGGGGAGATTGGAATCCAGTATTTCATTATAATGATCGAATGTGAATGTTGTCTTTGCCTGTGAAACAAGAATTCCATCAACGCGGCTTGACATGAGCGCCTGGACCGATTTTACCTCCCGCTCAAACGATTCGTTCGACTGGCAGAACATTACATGATACCCCGAGTCGTATGCAAGATCCTCCATCCCGCTTATTACGGTGGAAAAGAAATAGTGGACAATTTCGGGTATTACCACACCTATTGTTTTGCTCTGCCCTATTTTCAGGCTGAGAGCAATGGGATCGGGCTGGTAATGCAGCTTTTTTACCAGCTCACTTACTGCCTTCCTTGTCGAAGGGCTTATATCGGGGTGATTTTTAAGCGCTTTCGATACTGTTGAAGGAGAAATTCCCAGTTCCCTTGCGATATCCTTGATTGTGACTTTTCCTTTTAGCATTTCTTTCCTCTCCGGACATGGATAATCCGAAATTTACTAGAATTATTTATCATTTCCTATAGCCAATTCCTGCGGCTTTTGCGGCTCTTTTAAAACGCTTCAGGGGTAAAAAAATTACCGAGAAACCGGGCCCGTAATGCGAATGATGCCATTTCAATCGATTGCGAAACATATATAATTAATTGTAAATTAATGCGTTCAAACATTTTGATGATTAAAATCTTTTCCTACTTTTGCTATGATCGGGTAACCGACCCGGACATTTGTTATTTATAACACCATTCTAACCATAAATTATTAAACCAGACTTTCTATGAAAAAACGAATCTGTTTGATGCTGTCGACGTTTTTTCTGGGCATTTTTCTGGCTGGCGCAGTCAGTGCTCAGGGAATTAAAGTGACAGGTAAGGTCAAAGATGCAGCAGATGGTTCTGCTCTGGCAGGGGTAACTGTCATGGAAAAAGGGACCACCAACGGGACAATGACTGATATGCAGGGAGCATTCAGTATCAATGTTCCTCCGACTGCAACTCTTGTATTCTCGTATGTCGGGTATCTCTCACAGGAGGTTCCCGTGAACAATCAGACCACAATAAACATCAGCCTTGGCGTTAATGTAACGGCCCTGCAGGATGTTGTGGTAATAGGTTACGGAACTGTCAAGAAATCAGATGCGACCGGATCAGTAACCGCAATCAGTTCAAAGGATTTTAACAAAGGTGCAATAAGTCAGCCGCAGGACCTTCTGGTCGGAAAGACAGCAGGGGTTGTTATTACTACTGCAGGTGGAGCTCCCGGTAGCGGTGCCACAATCAGGATTCGTGGAGGATCATCACTGAATGCCTCCAATGATCCTCTGATTATCATCGACGGAGTTCCGATCGACAACAATGGTGTAACCGGAAGTGCTAACTTTCTCTCCTTTATTAACCCGAATGATATTGAGACTTTCACCGTTCTCAAGGATGCCTCGGCAACAGCAATTTATGGATCGAGGGCATCAAACGGTGTAATCCTTATTACAACAAAGAAAGGGACAACAGGAAATCCTTTCAAGATTTCCTATAACGGAAATGTTTCAATATCAAGTCCGATAAAATTTGTCGACGTATTCTCAGGCGACCAGTTGAGAAATATCGCATTCTCAAAAGTCGATCTCTTTGGTGCATCGAGCCTGAATTCACTCTGGAGCGAAAACACAAACTGGCAGAAGGAAATTTTCCGTACTGCTGTATCTCACGATCATAACCTCAGTGTAACCGGGGCATATAAATCACTGCCTTACAGGGTATCTATCGGTTATACCGGACAGGATGGGATCCTGAAAAATACTGATATGCAGAGGGTAACCGGTTCAATTAACCTTAACCCTTCCCTGTTCAATAATTCCCTGAAAGTTGATGTGAATCTCAAAGCCATGTCAACCAACCAGAATTTCGGCGACCAGGGTGCAATCGGATCTGCAATCAATATGGATCCTACCAAACCAGTTATGGACTCAAACCCTGTTTCATCCAAGACTGCAGGATATTTCCAGTGGCAGAATTATGGAGCCAGTCTGGGAACTCCCAACCCTGTTGAGCAGGCTTTGGCAATAGATAACAGGTCCGTGGTTAACAGGTTAATAGGAAATGTTCAGCTTAATTACAAATTGCCGTTCATCCCTGACCTTGTAGCCAATCTTAACCTCGCGACCGACTATTCATCAAGTACAGGTCATAACAGGATGCCTGTAACAGCCCCGACTGCTCTTACAAGTCCTTTGAGCAACGGAAGACTGGATGACTATCATGGCAAAAACTACAACGACCTTCTGGATTTCTACCTCAATTATGTGAAGGACCTTAACGGTATAAAGAGCAGGATTGAAGCCACTGCAGGTTATTCGTGGCAGCATTTCCAGCGCCAGGGTGACAATTACGCAAGGGGTATTGTGGATGGAACTCATCCGTACCAGAAATCTGACAGTTCATCATTTATTACCGAGAATTACCTGGTCTCATTTTTCGGTCGTGTAAATTATTCGTTTATGAGCAGGTATCTCCTTACATTTACATTACGCGATGATGGTTCTTCACGTTTTTCAAAGGCAAACCGCTGGGGTCTTTTCCCATCAGCAGCACTTGCCTGGAAGATCAAGGATGAATCGTTCCTAAAAAATGTCAAGGCTGTTTCTGATTTCAAATTAAGATTAGGCTGGGGTAAAACCGGGCAGCAGGATATTGGAAATGACTATCCGGCCCAGGCAATTTATACCCAATCGCTTGATGGAAGCTACTACATGATAAACGGTCAGTATATTCCTACATTAAGACCTGATCCGTACGATCCAAACATCAAGTGGGAAGAAACGACAACCAAGAATATAGGTCTTGATTTCGGATTTCTCGATAACCGTATTACCGGTTCTGTCGACCTGTATAACAGGGTAACCAATAACCTGCTTAACCTGGTCACGATCCCTTCAGGAAGTAACTTTTCCAACAAACTCTACACCAACGTCGGTAGCCTGAAGAACAATGGAGTTGAATTCACATTAAATGCAATTCCGATTTCGAAGAAAGATATGACCCTTGAGATCGGATTCAATGTTACATACAATAAGCAGGAAATTACAAAGCTTCTCCTTTCAGATGATCCGACTTACATCGGTGTTCTTGAAGGAAGCGCCTTCACCGGTTTGAACCAGGTGACCAGGGTCGGCTATCCTGCCCATTCATTCTTTGTTAACAAGCAGGTTTACGATGCAAATGGCAACCCGATTGAAGGCTTGTATGTGGACCTTTCCGGTTTGGGTGGTGCAGTGAGCGGTAACAATGCCGACAAATATATATTCCATAATCCTGCTCCCGATTACCTGATGGGTATCTCCGCCAAATTCAACTACAAGAGCTTCGACATGTCGGTTTCGACCCGTGCAAGTATCGGTAACTATGTTTACAACCAGGTTGCCGCTGGCGCTTCTTATGACCAGATGTCCCAGATCGGTTACTGGAAAAATTTCCCGACCTACCTTGCTGAAACAAACTTTGTCAAACGGCAGTTCACAAGCGATTACTTTGTTTACAATGCTTCGTTCTTCAAGTTTGACAATATAAGCGCAGGGTATACTTTCAACAAAATAGCTGACAAGGGTACCCTGAGGGTAAGCTTTACCGTGCAGAATGCCTTCACAATGACCAAGTATCCGGGCATTGATCCTGAAGTACCGGGAGGCATTGATAACAATTTCTATCCCAGGCCGAGAACTTTTATGCTTGGAGTAAATCTTACATACTAATACCCTAATATTAACAGATATGAAAAAGAAATATATAATAGCGGGATTAGTTCTTTCAATAGCAATGCTGATTGCTTCATGTGTGAAAGACCTTAATGTCAATCCAAAGGACCCCACAAAGATTATGTCGGGGAACCTGGGAGATAATCCTGAATACTATGCAGAAGTACTTGGCAAGATATATGCCAGTTTTATAATCAGCGGCCAGAGACCCGATTGGTCCCAGAGTGATATATCAGCCTCTGATGCCGACTTTTTTACTACCACAAGGGCGTTGTGGAATCTCCAGGAAATAACTACCGATGAAGCCATCTGTGCATGGGGTGATGTTGGTATATCCGACCTTAATACACAGACCTGGAGCACAAGCAATCCGTTCCTTACGGCACTTTACCAGCGTCTTAGCCTGAGCATCACATATGCAAATGATTTTATTGGCAAGACAAACGGTAACAGCAATGCCACCATTCAGAAATACAATGCCGAAGCAAGATTTCTAAGGGCGCTCGCTTACTATTACCACATGGACCTTTTCGGGAACCCGCCGTTTACAACGGAAGCGGACGGAGTAGGAAAATTTTACCCGAAACAGCTTGATCCCACACCAGCCGTCGGCCGTCAAATGCTATTCAACTATATTGTCAAAGAACTTCATGATATTGAAACCAAGCTAGGCGATCCCGGATCATCATATCCTGAAGCCGACAAGGGTGCATGCTGGATGCTTCTTGCCAGGGTGTACCTGAATGCCAAGGTTTATACCGGGACAGCCAAATGGGATAGCTGCAAGCTGTACTGCGACAAAGTAATAAACAGCGGTGTTTACAGCTTAAATCCTGATTACAGGCATAACTTCACTGCAGACAATGATTTTAATCACAATTCCGAAATGATATTCGCCTGGTCACAGGATGGAATTCATACACAGGGTTATGTAGGATCCACATTTATTATCGAATCATGCAGCGATGCCACCTACATCAGGGCAGAAGACTTTCACGGTCTCACCTCAAATACCAACTGGAACGGTAACAGGGCAAGGGCTCAGTTCATGAATATTCTTGTCGACACAATCAGCACATACGGGAATAATCCGATACCCGGCGGAGATCCTACATTTTCACTCTGCCCCGACAAAAGGGTATTCCTGAAAATGAAGAAGCTCATGAATATCCCAAGTCCCACATCGAATGGTGACTACGGTATCGGCGTTTATAAATTCACGGCAAAAAATGCTGATGGTTCACTTCCCCTGGATTTTAACGCTGCATTCGCATGCACCGATTTCCCGATATTCCGGCTTGCAGATGCATATCTCATGAGGGCAGAAGCTCTTTTCAATATGAGCGATGCTGCCAATGCGGTCCTCGATGTCAACCTGATCAGGGAACGTGCATATGGAGATAACAGCGGTGATATAACTTCAGGACAGCTTACATCGCAGTTTTTACTTGACGAAAGGTGCCGTGAGTTTTATTACGAGGCACAGAGAAGAACTGACCTTATCCGCTTCGGAAAATTTACCGATGGTAATTACAACTGGCAGTGGAAGGGTAATACTTACGCCGGGATCAATACCCCCAACCATCTTAATCTCTTCCCTATCCCGGGTGACGAGGTTTCTGCGAATCCTAATATCAAGCAAAATCCTGGTTATTAATCTCATAAAATTAAAAGTATGAAAAGGATTATTTTAATTTGTTTCGTTATAATCGGGATGATCGGCATCTTTACTGGTTGCAAAAAAGATGAAACCAGGGTTGTTATGCTGACTTCGCCGGTTGTTCCCACAATCAAAACCTTACCCAATCTGGTTTTATTGAGGGCAAACGGGTCGGATAGTGTGACATTCGTTGGCACTTCTGTAGATCCGGGCTTCTCGTCTTCAGCAAACTACTTTATCGAAGCATGCGTGCACGGTAATAATTTTGCCGACGCTCTCACCGTCTGGTCAGGAATTCAGGATACCCACGTTGTAATGAAGACAGCTGACCTTAATGGCGTACTTCTTAAGAAGTTTCCTGCCGATTCAACCATTTCAGTGGATTTCAGGATAAGAGCAGTACTTGTAGTCGATGCCGGATCGGGAGCTCCCGGATCCGGAGCGGATCCGATAACCTATGTATCGGGGATATCTACGGTAAATGTTAATCCTTATGGCTTCCCACGTCTGGACCTGCTAAATTCCGGTATAACACAGAAAATTGAATCGCCGCTGGGAGATGGAAAGTATGTAGGCATAGTGTACCTTGATCCTTCAAAACCCTTTACACTTAAGGATCCCGAGACCAGTACCGTATATGGAGGTACCGGTGGAACATTGGCTGAAAATGGAACCGCTTTCACTCCGACAACACTTGGATACTACAGGCTCACTGCCAATACCTCGGCTCTTACCTATACTCTTGATCCGTATAATGTCGGGCTTGTGGGATCGGCAACACCGAACGGATGGAACAGTCCTGACCAGAAAATGACTTACAATACTCAGACCGGGACCTGGGATATTACTATTACACTTGTTGCAGGCGATATCAAGTTCAGATTGAATGACGACTGGGCCTGGAACCTTGGAGGTACACTTAGCGCCCTGTCCCATAACGGATCTAACTATACCGTTACGGCCGGTAACTATACGATAAGTCTTACGATCACGACTTATGGGCCCGCTGGCTCCGAAGCCGGTACTTTTACACTTACAAAGAACTAGCAGAAGGAACAATTAAAAAACTGATTTATGAAAAAAATATATTTTTACAGAGTACTGGCTCTCTTCGTATTCGCGGTCATGCTGGTGGTTTCCTGTACAAAGGAAACAGCAAATACCCGGCTCGCACCGAAGCTTTCTACATCCCAGGTGCTGAATATCGGATCTGATTCAGCAACCGTTATCGGATTCATCGTGGCTGCAGGAGACGGATTTACTGAAAAAGGCATTTGCTATGATATTGCCACCGGCCCGACAACAGCCAAATCTAAGGTTGTTTTCAGCGGAACTTCCAACTCGGCAACATTCACTGTGAAGATCTCCCAACTTCTGTACGCGACAAAGTATTACGCACGTGCGTATGCAATAAATACTTCCGGAACAATTTATGGCGATGAGATCACATTTACAACACTTCCCGTCGGACCGACAGTAACCACCGATTCCATTAATTCAATTACTGGAACCACCGCCAAAGTTTACGGAACTGTGACTGTCAGCGGAGGATCCCCTGTTACGGCACGTGGAGTCGTTTACAGTAAAACCCATAATCCGACAACTGCTAACAGCAAAACATCAGATGGAACCGGAACAGGAACATTTACCAGCTCCCTTACCGGGCTCGACGGTCTGACTACCTACTACGTTCGTGCTTATGCTACCAATACCGCCGGTACCGGCTACGGTGCAGAAGACAGCCTGACAACACTGGTAAGCGTACAGACCTGGAATGTTCCCGGTGATTATGTTACAGCCAGCTACCCGGGAACCACGCTCGGCAACTGGGCACCCGACCAGTCACCACAGGTAATGAGCACAAAGGCCTCCCCGAACAATATCGAAGGATATGTTTACATGGCTAATGTATCCAACCAGTGGAAATTTGCAACAAAACCCAACTGGAACGGACCCAATTATGGTGACGGCGGTAGTGGTACACTGAGTACCGACGGAGGTAACTTCACATCTGCTGCAGGATATTATAAATTAAATGTAAATACGGGAGTTAACCCCTACACCTATACTGCTGTCGCAACCGTATGGGGAGTCATAGGTGATGCAACACCTGGTGGCTGGGGTGATGAAACACCTCTTACGTATAACCCGTCGACCCGTACCTGGAACGGTGGTATGCATATACTTGCATCCAAAAATTTCAAGTTCAGGGCAAATCATGACTGGGGTTACAACTACGGGGCACCGGCAGGTAAAGACACCCTGGTCGCAAGCGGTGATAATATTGCTTCCACGGTTGAACAGGATTATGCCTTCACGCTCGACCTGAGTCATCCGAATGCTTATACTTTCTCGGCCAATACCTGGGGCCTCATCGGAGACGCAACAGGCAGCTGGGGTACCGATCAGAACATGACATGGGACGCAGTAAATGGAAGATTCACAATTACACTCGACCTTGTTGTTGGTGCTATCAAATTCAGGGCCAACGATGCCTGGGATATCAATCTCGGCGGAAGCCTGGGTGCTCTGACCAATGGCGGTGATAATATTCCTATCGGCACTGCAGGTAATTATACCGTAACGCTGAACCCATGGACAAAGGTTGGTACGGTGACTATGAATGTAAAATGACATTTGAATTTTAACATTTTAATCTCAGAAACCTCTTCCGGATCATTGGAAGAGGTTTTTGATCTGTATATCTTCGTGATGAAATTGTCCGGCTTTCAGTTCCAGCTACTTAGCAGCCGGATGAATAAATGCATGATTAAGAATATCAAATTGAAAGTCAAAACCGCAAACCTCTTCTGAAAAGATGAAAATCCAGGGTTTATTATCTGTTATGATTCTGTTGCTCTCATGCGGTAAATCAAGCACACAGGAGATAAAGGATTCCACTTCCGGTGTTAAATTCTACACTCCCTCGGAATTCCTTATGGGTGCTGATCTTTCGTATGTAAACCAGATACTTGAACATGGATATGTTTATAAAGACTCGGGTAAGGTGACGGATCCATACGTGATATTTCATAAGTACGGGGCCAATGTGATACGCTTCAGGTTGTTTCATACACCAAAATGGACCATGGAACTCTATGGTCCGAACGCCACTAAGATGTACAACGACTATGAAGATGTGAAGAAAGGAATTTCTGAATCCAAAGCCGCAGGAATGCAGGCTTGCCTCGATTTTCACTACTCCGATACGTGGGCAGATCCTGGGAAACAATACAAACCGGCCGCCTGGGATACAATTACTAGGTTATCGGTATTAAAGGACAGCCTGTACAATTACACTTATAAAACTCTCTTCAGCCTCGGGCAATCCGGTTTAATGCCGGAATTTGTCCAGGTTGGCAATGAGATTAATCCCGGATTTCTTTTACCCCAGGGTGCAAGATGGAACGGTAATGAATCGAATATGATAGCTCTCCTTAATTCAGCAATAAAAGCAGTAAGGGACGCAGGGAATTCAAATTCAGTAAAGCCCAAAATAATTATCCATATTGCCCAGCCCGAAAATGCCGACAGCTGGTTTAACGGACTGGCTGCAAAAGGACTTACTGATTACGACATTATTGGTATATCGTATTATAATCTTTGGTCAAATGTGGCCGTGGTTGAAATAAACAGCTATATCTCCATGCTGAAATCCAAATATGGGAAAGATGTCGTCATTATGGAGACATCGTACCCCTGGACCGCAGTTTCTGAGGATGGACAGACCAAAATTCTTAATGCATCCCAGCTCGCTCCGGGTTATCCTGCCTCAATTGACGGTCAGCTGAAATACCTGCACGATCTGACACAGAAAATATTTGATGGCGGAGGAAAAGGTGTTTTCTACTGGGAACCGGCCTGGATCACTGACCCGTGGACAAAAAACGCTTTCTTCAGGTGCTATACGCTGTTCGATTACCAGAGTGAAGTAATTAAAGGAATTCAATATATGTCTGTTCCTTATAAATTCTGAATCTCGTGGAAAATTTCAGGAATATTTTTATCAAATTGTCTCTGAAAATTGCTTTTACAATTGCTGGATTATTTGACTGTTGAGGCGTATAAAATATATAATCGTACCCGGAATGAAGAAATTATTATCAGCATTGCTCCTTGCAGCCTCAGTCTGTTCGGTCCTTAATGGCCAGGCACTGACGACTTCCCCCATGATCGTTACTCCAGGAAAGGTCATCAGGATCTATTACGATACACACCAGGATAATAATAAAGGCGGGTTGAAGGATTATTCGGGTGACCTGTATGTCCATACGGGTGTCACCCTGAAAGGCGGAACCACATGGTACAATGTGAAAGGATCGTGGGGAAACAATAGCACACAGCCCAAGCTTACACAAAAAGACACCCATCTTTACGAGCTCGACATAACACCTGATATCGCTACCTACTATTCCCTCGCGGCAACGGATACCGTTACCCAGATCGATCTTGTTTTCAGAAGCGCAGATGGTACCAAACAGTCAAAGCCCGATATATTCCTCACGGTTTTCCAGCCTGGTCTTCACGCATATATCATCCAGCCTGGCAAGAAAGCGCTCGTTGCAGAGCTTAACAGCACGATCAGCGTCAGCTCAGCTGCATCATTCAACGACTCAGTAACATTGTATGTCAACAATAAATACATCAGATCCGGCTCCACCGCCGATTCTGTCAACTATGCCTTCAAAGCAAACCAGTACGGCGGGTACTGGATAAAGACGGTTGCATGGAAGATACCTGATTCGGCTTCAGATTCATTTTTCGTTTATGTCAGGCCCCCGGTGACAGTACAAGCCCTTCCCGACGGGATCAACGACGGCATAAACTACACCAGCCCCGTGAGTGCCACACTGGTGCTTGTGGCCCCGTATAAGCAGTATGCTTTCGTCCTTGGCGATTTCAACGGCTGGCGCGCCGACAGCAGCGGGTACATGAAGGTCACTCCCGACGGATCGAGATACTGGATATCGCTGTCGGGCCTCACAATTGGAAAGGAATACAGGTACCAGTTCCTGGTCGATTCGACTCTTATCGCGGATCCTTACTGTGAAAAAATTCTTGACCCGGATAATGACAAGTATATTACGGCAGCGACTTATCCCGGGCTGATCTCATACCCGGCCGATACCACAACCGGGATCGTCTCAGTTTTACAGACAAACCAGCAGCCATATAACTGGAAGAATACGTCATTCCAGGCCCCGGCCAGGAACAAACTTGTCATTTACGAGTTGCTGGTACGTGATTTTGTTGCCACCCACAGCTATAAAACGCTTACCGATACACTGAATTACCTCAAGCGCCTCGGAGTGAATGCTGTCGAACTCATGCCCATCACGGAATTCGAAGGGAACAGCAGCTGGGGATACAACATCTCCTTTCAATTTGCCCCGGATAAATATTACGGGACAAGAAATATGCTAAGGGCATTTGTCGACAGCTGTCACAGCAGGGGCATAGCCGTTATTATGGACATGGTCCTGAATCATATCTTCGGTACATCACCACTGGTTCAACTTTACCTCGATCATTATGCAACCGACCAGATCGTGATGAAGCTGCCAAATCCATGGTTCAACTCCATTTCCCCGAATACCTCGTATTACTGGGGAGCCGATTTTAACCATGCGGCACCCGAAACCCAGAAGCTTGTCGACAGGATCACATCCCACTGGCTGACCGATTACCACATCGACGGATTCAGGTTCGACTTTTCAAAGGGCTTCACGAATACTCCCGGCGATGGATATGCTTACGATGCATCAAGAATTGCGATTCTTAAACGCATGGCCGACAAGATATGGTCGGTTAACCCAAACGCTTACGTTATTCTCGAGCATTTTACCGCCAACACTGAAGAAAAAGAGCTATCGGATTATGGCATGATGCCCTGGGGAAACCTTAACGGCTCATATACACAGGCAGCAGAAGGATTCACTTCAGATCTTTCGTGGGGAACATCGCTGGCAAGAGGCTGGACCAACCCGTACCTGGTAACCTACATGGAAAGCCACGACGAGGAGCGGCTGATGTTCTCGACCGTCAACAACGGCAAAACCAGTCCGTCGTACAGCACAAGACTGCTGGCCACGGCACTAAAAAGAATGGAACTGTGCACGGTATTTTTCCTCACGATACCCGGACCTAAAATGATCTGGCAGTTCGGGGAGCTGGGGTACGATATATCAATAAATTACAACGGCAGGGTGGGTGAAAAACCGATAAGATGGTCGTATTATTCTTCGGCGGCACGCTACAGGCTTTTCCTGATTTACAAGGCCCTGAACAACCTGAGAAAGACACAGGATGTATTCAGCTCTTCAAGCTATAATTACTCCCTGAATGGAATGCAGAAAAGCATCCAGCTTACTTCGGCAAACATTGATGTGAACATCCTGGGGAACTTTGATATTACCGCTGCCTCAATAACACCATCCTTCCAGAAAACCGGCAAATGGTATGAATACTTCACCGGTGATTCAATCACGGTAACAGGAGTTAACGACCAGATCGGGCTCCAGGCAGGTGAATACAGGCTGTACACTTCCGTAAAGCTGACACCACCGGAGGGGCTGGTGGGTCTTGAAGAGACAAGGGCTCTGTCGGGAAGTTTCACTGTTGCCTATCCTAATCCTTCTTCGGAGAGTGTATATTTCAGCATTAAAGGCATACAACCTTCTGATCTCACGATATCAATTTTTGATATTTCAGGAAGAATGATCAGCCAGGTAAAGGGAAGCCTGACCTCCGGTGATGATGTATTCAGATGGGACGGTACGACGACCACCGGGGAAAAAGCAGGTAACGGAGTTTACTTTGCCCGCATAAATGCCGGCAAACATTCCGAAGTAATAAGGATCATCAGAAACTGATCCCCTTCCCTATCTTTTTTTCAGAACAAGGGCCTGAAGGGGACCAAGGGTCAACTCAACACCGGATGGCCCTGAGGTATATAACTTTCCATTACCCGGGAAAATCTCTGCATATTCTTTTGCACCGACACCGGGAACAGTTACCTTCTGATTCCTGTCAGACCTGTTGAACACGCATACTATTTCGTCCGAACCGCTGTTTCTGCTGTAAGCAAGTACCATTGATGCATCGTCGGCAAGAAGGAATTTCAGGTCACCGGTTGCCAGGGTCTCATTCTCCCTTCTCAGCTTTGTGAGCAATTTGTAAAATCTCAGAAGGGCCGTGTCGGGAAAGACTCTGTCGACGGGCCTTGTTTTATGCGGGTTGAAATTTGCTTTCTCATCTTCATATTTGATATCGGCCCAGACAATTGGTTTCCGGCAGTCAGGATCATCGGCGCCCCACATTCCAACCTCGTCCCCGTTCCATATATGAGGTGCCCCCGGGAACGTGTACTGGTGAACGAGCAGTAGCTTCTGCTCTTCAATGGTCCTCCTGTCTGGCCTGTTTATTTTATAATTTGAATCGGCCGCAGGTGTCGCATTGAACTTATCCATCGATTTGTTGTAAAGTGAAGTTGAAAGCCTCGGTGAGTCATGGGTTCCCACAACATCCATCATTGCCTCGATATTATCCGTACCGATCCCCTTGTTGATCATCCCGATGCCTTTCACGAATCCTGTCGCGTTCAGGATGGGCTCGGCCTGTCCGAAGAATCCCCTCGCGATCCTGTACCACCTGTAATTCATTATCGCATCGAACTGTGTTCCCATGAACTGGGCCGGATCGAGAAGCTTATCCGGCCAGTGTAGCCACCATATCTCACCCACCAGGTAAGCCTGAGGGTTAACCGATCTTACAACTTTCCGGTATTCGCGCCAGAAGCCCATGGGTATTTCACCGGCGACATCGAGCCTGAATCCGTCTATCCCGTCGGCCGGGTTCCCGTCATTATTCGGGTCGAGCCACCGCTTTGTGACATTGAATATATATTTCTTAAGAGACTCAGAATGAAAGTTACCTTCAAACGGCATCTCTTTGTCGTCAGGCGGGACAATATCTTTTTTGAAAACCGGCATGTAAGGATTCCTTCCGCCCCACCCCTCGTATGAAAATTCATCCTGGGGTGTTGACGGATCGTCAAAGCTGGTGATGTTGTACCAGTCGGCGAATTTCGAATTCCTGCCGTTCTTTCTTATATCCCTTAGTGCCCAGAAGTCCTTGCCCGTATGGTTCCACGAGTAATCGAGAATTACCTTAATTCCTCTCCTGTGAAACTCCTCAACCACTTTCAGGAAAAGCTTGTCGGCAGCTGTCCACTTCCATGTTGCGGGATCGTCGGGAACCTCTTTCTCCATCAGGCTGGCATCGCCACGCGGATCGGGACCGAAATTCCGGTCAATATGCGTATAGGTCCGGGCATCATATTTATGAAGCGAAGGGGAATCGTTCAGGGGATTGAAGTAAACTGCATTCACCCCGAGAGATGCAATATAGTCTATCTCATCGAGGACCCCCTGCAGGTCGCCGCCGTATCTCCTTGCCTGTATCCTTGAATAAAAGCCACCTCCTTTCATCTGGTCAAGCCACTGTTCGTGGGCATACCAGTCGTGACCCCATGGGGTTATCTTCCAGCCGGCGGGATAATCATCGGGATAACCACCCTTCATATCTTCAATTGAAGGGTCGTTGAGAGTATCCCCGTTCCTGAATCTCTCGACGAATATCTGGTACCAGATGGCATGCTTCGACCATTCAGGTACTGCAGTAAGGGTCTTGTCGTCGGGCCCTTTTACGGACTGGTGTCCGCAGCCGGTTAAAAGAAAAACTGCAAGGAGAATCAAGCCTGATTTCAGATTTACACTTTTCATTTTCCCAGAATATTAATCCGCGGACCCGGCCGCCATAGCCTTAGCAAAGGCAGCGAACGGGGGTACGGAAGTACAAATTTATTTCACGAATACCATGTAGCCGTATGGTTCCAGCCTGAGCGAATCAGCAAGCGGAAACGATACCTTTTTACCGCTGAAGTATTCAGTATAATCACCTTTCAGGTTGCTGAGGTCGGGTTTCAGTGACACATCTTTTTTCCTGAGATTCAGGAAAACGACAACCCTGTTTTCATCCTTTTCGCGGCAGAATGCAAAAACCTTGTTTTCCCTGTTGGTCCTTATACTGTCCATCGTACCGCCGGCGGCTCCGTTCCACAGGGCTCTGTTCGCCTTCTTCAGTTTAATCAGGCCCTGGTAAAATGGTGTAAACCTGCCGGTTTCCCATTTTATCGTATCCTTTACGAAGAATTTCAGGCTTTTTGCCAGTCCTGCTTCCTGTCCGTTATATAACAGCGGAAACCCGTTTGTGGTGAAGATGAACACAGCGAACGGATCCTGTGCTGCTCCCATCCTGGAGTTGATTGTCCCGGCCCAGGAATTTTCATCATGATTATCCAGGAATGTCATCCTGTAGACATCGGGAGGGAATGTTGCCTTTTCTTTCCTGTAGTACCTGTTAAGTGCCGTCACACTGTCTTTACCCTGGGCAATGCTGTTCATCAGGTGGTGAAGTTCCCACGCGTAGCTCATATCGAATCCCTTTTTCACGAAATCGTACTGGCCCTCATTCTCTGCCACCATGAGTACAGGCCTGATTGTGGTGAGTTCAGTCCTGACCCTTTCCCAGAATGCCGGGGGTGTGAGATCGGGATGGTCGACCCTGAATCCGTCAACACCAAGATTAACCCAGAATTTCAGTGCTTCTGCCATATAGTCCTGCAGCTCTTTCTTTTTCCAGTCCAGCTGAATTACATCGGTCCAGTCGAATCCGAGAGGCGGGATGAATTTTCCGGCTGAGTTCTTAACGTACCAGTCGGGGTGCTGTTCTGTAAGCTTGTTATCCCACGATGTATGATTCGGCACCCAGTCCATTATTACATGAAAACCGAGTTCATGAGCCTTGGCAACAAGTGCTTTGAAGTCGGTAAGCTTTCCGAATTCGGGGTTCACATCGAGGTAATCCTTCACGGAATAATAGCTTCCGAGAGGCTCTTTACGGTTCTTGATGCCGATAGGGTTAATTGGCATAAACCAGAGAATATCCACCCCCAGTTCCTTCAGCCTAGGAAGGTGGGCCTCAATGGCCTTGAATGTACCCTCGGGTGTGAACTGCCGGGTATTGACCTCGTACAGCACTGCATTTTTTGCCCAGTCGGGATGAACAACCTCTGAAACAAATGGTTTGGTCTCCACTGCCGGAGCTTTTGGCTTGCAGCCGAAAAAGGCGAGTAAACCTGCAAGCAGGATACCACAGGCAATCAGTAATGTTTTTTCCATATGAGTTTTTTTTTTAAGCTGGGGAAGTCGCGACAATCCCTTCAGCACGATTTTACTTTTTAATCTTTATAACCAGTTCCCCGGAACCTTTTATGTCGTATTCCCTGTCGAAGATAACCATTGGTAAAAGCCTGGGGGAAAGGTTCCTGATGAGAATGCTTTTTCTTGTCACCTTTACCTGGAAGAGTATCTCCCTGAACTGTGCATGGAATGTGTATGACTTCCAGTTATCCGGCACAACCGGATTCAGGC
>Ga0335071_10001943_pt1 | contig 22293 bp, 19 predicted proteins | sample Lox_Sample_15_FD_206724 | JGI IMG/M metagenome (GOLD analysis project Ga0335071, IMG submission 206724) | Soil microbial communities from Loxahatchee National Wildlife Refuge, Florida, United States - Lox_Sample_1.5 | ecosystem: Environmental > Terrestrial > Soil > Wetlands | place: USA... | reverse complement strand
CTAACGGCGGCCTCGTGCGTATCGGTTCCGCAAGCCCAATGGGAAGCCCTCTCTCGTATCAACTGGACCTTCAGTGCGCAAACAGCGCTTCCTGCCTGGGCGGCAAGCTAGACGGCGCCAATGTCGGGCGAGTCGAGTTTGAGTGGTGCGCGGGGGGCTCTAGCTGTTCTGCGGCTGCTTATTACGGTTGGGCGGTGTTTGATTAAAGGCAAGACGATGACAAAACAACAGGCCGGTTTTTTTCTATGGATCGCCCTGGTCCTTTATTGCGCTCCTGCGTTCGCCCAGGAGGAGCTCCATATCAATACCTACTACCCTTCCCCTTCGGGCAATTATCAGGACCTCAGGACAGACAGGATGTCTGCGGGCAGCGCGTATCATAATCCCGCTACCACTGCTCTGGCCGACGGCGTGCTGATGGTTTCCGGCAGGCTGGGGGTGGGCACTCCTGTTCCGCTGCGGCCTTTGGAGGTCAAGGGCGACACCAGCGGTCAGCATACCGCTATCCTCGCATCAAGCAATAACTGCGGAGTGGCGCTGGGCGGTTATAAGAGCGGTTCCAACCAGTATGCATTGGGCAGTATCCAGTCTTTTTGCGGGGCCGCAAACGCGCCCCTTTTACTTAACGGCACTGCCGGGCTATCCGCTAACGTCCGCGTGGGGGCAAGCGCATCTGTTGCTCCCGCGTATCAATTGGATATCGAGTGTACCAGCGGTACCTGCGGCCTGGGCGGCAAGTTAGACGGCTCCAACACGGGCGTCCTCTATGTGGAATGGTGCTCCGGCGGGTCGAACTGTTCGGCAGCGGGCTATTATGCGCATGCGGTGTACAGGCCATAAACAACAGAAGACAAGCTATAGCGCGATGAGAAAACTGATTATTATTGCCGGTATCGCAGCAGTGCTGCCTGCCTGCGCTTATGCCCAGGTAACCGAACGGTTGCGTATCGTCACCTATTATCCGGCTCCTTACGGTTCATACCGTCAACTCAGGACAGATACCTTGATCGTAGGCTCTGCGTACCGAAACCTGGCATCAAGTTCGATTACCGACGGCGATGCGTTTGTGTCCGGCAGGGTCAATGTCGGCACCGGCGGCCCGGAGTCTGACGCTTTGTCGGTTGTCGGCAGCCCCGTCGGTTATCACACCGCCGCCTTCCGCAACACCAATGATTTTGGGGTTGCCGTGGGAGGGCTTGACCTGGGGGCAGGGCCTCTTTCCGCCGGTCTGCTCCGCGCATATATGCATGCCGGCGCAAATGATAATGCCGGAGGAGCTCAACCGTTGGTCATCAATAACGTCTTAGGCGGCAACGTCCGCATCGGAGGAACCATTGCCGATCCCCTGCCGCCATACCAGCTGACGCTGTATTGTCCGGATGTGAGCAGCTGCCTGGGGGGAAGATTCAATAGCGTTAATATAGGAGTAGTGCGCATGGCCTGGAGCGCCGGTGCGCCGCCGGGGTATTATTTTAAAGCGATTTATGACTCGACAGGTTCAGTCGGCTCTCCCTGGACCGACAACCCTTTAAACGCCGGCACTGCCATTAAAGCCCAGCACATTAACGAGTTAAGGGCTCTCGTAGACCAGAAACGCCTTGCCTGCGGTTTATCCCCGATACCCTGGCCCTGGACCAACGACCCTGTTGTTGCCGGTGTTACCTCGGTCAAGGCAGTGCATTTTAGCCAAATAGCAGCAGCGATCCAGCAGATCTATACGTTTAAAGGCCTGGGCAGTACCGGTATCACATCGCCGGCAGCCGGAGACGTCATATTGGTACATCACATTACGGATCTTCGTAACGCCATTACAGCCGTAAGTTGCCCTTAAAGTAATATCTTGACTTACCATCCGTCTGGTTATAAACTATAATTCGCTTTTTCCCGGTAAAAAAGTGTAATATCGCACAACAAGGGGGATTCTATGAAAATTCTGGTAAGCGATCCTTTAAGCGAAGAAGGTTTAAAGATCCTGAAAGAGGTAAAGGAATTTCAGGTAGAGGTTAAGACCGATCTTAAACCGGATAGCCTGATGGAGAGTATTAAGGAATACGACGCGCTGCTGGTAAGGAGCGCTACCAAGGTCACGCGCGATGTGATCGCGCGCGCCGACAAGCTTAAGGTCATCGGCCGCGCCGGGGTCGGCCTTGACAACGTTGACCTGGAAGCAGCTACGGAAAAAGGCATCATTGTCATGAATACCCCCGCAGGTAACACCATCTCTACCGCAGAGCATACCTTCAGCATGATCCTGGCGTTATCGAGGAATATCCCGCAGGCAAACAGCTCTACCAAGAAGGGGGAATGGAAGCGCTCGAAGTTCATGGGCGTCGAGCTCTACGGCAAGGCCCTGGGGGTTGTCGGTTTAGGCAGGATAGGCACCGAAGTAGCCAAGCGGGCGCTCTCCTTCGGGATGAAGATACTGGCGTTTGACCCGTTTTTGTCCCGGCAGGTCGCCGAAAACCTGGGCGTTGAAGTGGTGGAGCTCAAGGAGTTATTTGAACGCTCCGATTACATCACCCTGCATACCCCTCTTACCGAAGAGACCAGGCATTTGATTTCCACTAAAGAGCTTGCGCTCATGAAAAAGGGCGTGCGCCTGATCAACTGCGCGCGCGGGGGTATTATCGACGAAGCAGCCCTTGTCCAGGCAGTCAAGGAGGGCAAGGTTGCCGGCGCGGCGATAGACGTATTCGAGCAGGAGCCCCTTTCGGCCGACAGCGAACTCCTGAAGCTGGATAATATCATTACCACTCCGCACCTGGGCGCATCGACCGAAGAGGCGCAGGTCAATGTAGCAATCGAAGTTGCCGAGATCGTACGCGATGCCCTGCTTGGCCGGGGTATACGTAATGCCGCCAACTATCCCTGTATCGAAGGCGAGGTGTGCAAGATGCTGGAGCCTTACATTAACCTTGCCGAGCGGCTGGGTGCTTTCTCGAGCGAGCTGGTGGGCGGCAGGATCGAGGAGATCAGTATCAGTTATTTCGGCGAGATCACCCAGTACGACGTCAGCCCTCTGACCATGGCGGTGGTCAAGGGGACACTGGCCCCCATACTCAAGGAAACGGTTAATTTCATCAACGCGACGAGCCTTGCCAAACAGCGGGGCATACGCATAAGAGAGGCCAAATCTTCGAAAGAAGCCGAATTTGTCACGCTTATTCAGGTGGAGTTAAAGACCGATAACGAAACCAAAAGGATCGCCGGCACCTTGTCTCCCAATAAAAAGCCGCGCATCGTAAAGATAGACGATTATTACGTCGAAGCTACCCCCGAAGGCAACATGGTCGTCATCCAGAACTGGGATAAGCCCGGCATCATCGGCAACCTCGGCTCGATCTTCGGTGCGCACAATATCAATATCGCTGCGATGACCTTCGGCCGGCAGCAGCCGGGCGGCATGGCTACGTCTGTGCTTAATGTTGACAGCCCTGTTTCCGCCGAAGTGGTCAAAAAGATACAGCACACCGAGAATATTTTATCCGTCAAGGTAATAAGGCTTTAACCGTATGTCGAGAATGATCATTTTCTTTCTCTGTTTCCTGCTGAGCGCGGCACCTGTCTTGGCAGAAGAGCTCACCGTCATTTATACGGGCGAGACCCATGCCATGGTCTATCCCTGCCGTTGCCCCAAGGAGCCGGACGGCGGCATTGCCCGCAGGGCATCCTTGGTCAAAAAGCTGCGCAAGGAGCACCCTGCCGTGTTGGTGCTTGATTCCGGCAGATTTTTTTCCGGAGGGGCCACCGACGAATATGCGCAGAATGCCCAGCTTGACAGCCAGCGCGCCCTGGTGAACCTTAAGGCAATGGGGCTGATGCGCTATGATGCCGCAGCCATCTCAGACGATGAATTCAATTTTGGCCGGGAATTTTTAGAGGCGCACATCGAAGGCCTAGGCGTGGCGTTTGTTTCCTGCAACGCGAGATCGCAAAAGATACTGCCGTACGTCATCAAAGAGGCCGCCGGCCTGAAGGTCGGGATTACCGGGGTAACCCCGCTTTCCGCGAAAGAAAAGGCAGGGAACCTGGAGATCGCCGAGCCCTTGACCTCGGTCCGGGATGCCGTAGCGGCGCTCAGGCAGCAGGGTAGCGATATCGTCGTGCTGCTTAGTTCATTAGGCCCCGGCCAGGATGCGGAGCTGGCGCAAAAGGTGCCGGGTATCGACATTATCATTGCCGGCCACAAGCTTACCGGCGAACAGCCGGCCGCCAAGGTCGGCGCTACCTTGATTGCCAAGACGTCATGGCAGGGCCGCAGGCTCTGTTACGTGTCGGTGACGGTCAAGAATAAAAAGATCATCGATAGCAAGGTCGAAGACCTGCGTCTATCCGACGCCGTGGAGAACGACCCCGACGCAACGGCGATTTTGCCGCGTTGTTTTTCCGATCTCAACTGCGGGAAGGAAGGGCTTGTCGGCATCTGCCAGGATGCCGGCAGCATCAAGGCAAGCTGCCAGTTCATCGAGCCTACCAAGGTCGGCTTGACCATCATCAAACCCAGGGGCTGCATGGTGTGCGAGACGGAAGGCATGATCAATTTCTTGAGGTCGCGTTTTCCGGGCCTGGTTATTTCGTACCTTACCTATCCGGATGCGCAGGCCCTCAAGCTGGTAAAAGATTTCGGCATCCAGGGGCTGCCGGCGTACTTGCTGGGCAAAGAGGTTGTGAAAGAGAAGACGTTCGACCTGATGCAGGAGAACCTGGAGATAAAAGGAGACTATTATATGGTTAAGCCGCAGCTTGCCGGTATCGCCTATTTCCTGGAGCGGCCCAAGCGCAAGGGCGCCATAGACCTGTTCATAAATTTATTCGCCAAAGATTCCCAGGCGCTGTTGAGCGCGATACGGGAGCTTGAGCCGACCGTGCACTTCCTGGCCCTGGAAGACAAGGGTGTTTTTGACGCCGCAGGCGGCAACCTTGAGGTTGAAGAATACCTGCGTTCTGTCTGCGTGCAGAAATATTACCCGTCACGTTTCTGGGATTATATTATCTGCCGGGCCAAAAATAACACCAGCTCCTGGTGGCAGGATTGCGCCTCAGAGATGGACGAAGCCAAGATCAAAACCTGCGCCAGAGGGCCGGAGGGCGCGCAGCTACTACGGGAAAATACCGCTTTGAATAAGGAATTAAAGATCCTGTTCGGGCCGACATACCTTGCGGACAATCAGGAGGTATTCTCTTCGCAGGGGGTACCCAGCAAGGAAGAGCTTAAAAAAATATTCAAACATTAAAAGGAGAACGTCAAAGACATGGCTAAGACCAATACGATTTATCTGCTCGATGTTACTAACCGCGACGGTGTGCAGACTTCGCGGATTTGTCTTTCGAAGCTTCAAAAAACCATGATCAATATGTACCTCAACGAGATGGGGGTCTTTCAGACCGAATTTGGTTTTCCGGTTACCCGGCATGAGACCAACTATCTCAATGCCAACCTGGAATTGGTCGCCAAGGGCGGGCTTTCCCCGATAAGGCCGGGAGGCTGGCTGCGGGCGATACGGGAAGACGTCAAGACCGCCTTTACTCTGGTGCCTCAGATAAAGCACGTCAACCTTTCCATCTCGACCTCAGACCAGATGATCGTCCATAAGTTCAAAGGCAAGCTTGATTACTCTTCTATTATCGCGGAGATGGTTGAGTCGGTCAAGGATGCGCGCAAGGCCGGGGCCGAGTCCATCGGCGTCAACGCCGAGGATGCCTCCCGCACGCGGATGGAATATCTTGTCGAATTCGCGCAGGCAGCCAGAGCCGCCGGCGCAGACAGGCTCCGTTATTGCGATACCTTAGGTTGTGATACCCCGTTTACGATCTACGAACGCATCGCAAAGCTCGCCGCCGCGGTCAAGATGCCGGTAGAGGTCCATTGCCATAACGACCTGGGGCTGGTGATCGCAAACTCCATCGCCGGGGCAAAGGCTGCCATTGATAACGGGCAGGATGCCTATATCAATACCTGCGTCAACGGAATGGGCGAGCGCGCGGGTAACGCGGACCTGGTCTCTGTTATCCTGGCCATAAAATACGGCAGCGGTATGCAGGATTATCTCCTTGACGAACGGGTAAACCTGAAGACTGCCTGGAAGATCTGCAAGTATGCCTCGTATGCGTTCGGCGTGCCCATACCGATCAATCAGCCGGGCGTGGGCGCCAATGCCTTTGCGCATGAATCGGGGATCCATGCCGACGGCGCGTTGAAAGATAGGCGTAATTACGAGCTCTATGATTATGAAGAGTTGGGCAGGGGAGAGCCCGAGATCATCGAAACCGGCCGTAAGATCACCGCCGGAGAATACTCCGGGATCAAGGGGTTCAGGAACGTATACGAAAAGCTGGAAGTTGAATTCAAGAACGACCAGGAGGCTACCCAGGTACTGGAGCTGGTCAGGTATGCCAATGTCCATAACCAGAAACCGCTGGTCGATGACGAGCTGAAGTTCATTGCCACATATCCGGAGATCGCCCGCAAGATCTTCACCATGAGCCCTTAACCTTCAGGGCAGAGGAAGCACACATGAATATCGTATTAGTTGGCACACAGTGGGGAGACGAAGGCAAGGGCAAGATTATCGATATCTTATCCGGCAAAGTCGACTACATCGTGCGCTACCAGGGGGGCAACAACGCCGGGCATACCGTTATCGTCGACGGCAAGGAATTCATTTTTCACCTGCTGCCTTCGGGGGTTTTGCATCCGGGCAAGATCTGTTGTATCGGCAACGGCGTAGTCGTTGACCCGGCCGTGCTCATGCAGGAGATCGATTCTCTCTCCAGGGCCGGGATCCGCGTTGAGGGCAGATTGAAGATCTCCCATATCGCCCACGTGATCATGCCGTATCACAGGATACTGGACCAGTTGCGCGAAAGCAAGCGGTCAAACAAGATCGGCACTACGGGGCGCGGCATCGGCCCTTGCTATGCCGACAAGATCAGCCGCTGCGGGATCAGGATGATCGACCTGCTAAACCCGCGCGTGCTGGAAGATAAGCTGAAAGACAATCTGAAGGAAAAGAACGAGATCTTTAAAAAAGTATATCGCCACCCCGGGTTTGACTTTAAAGGGATATATAAGGAATACCTGCGTTACGGCAGTCAGCTGCGCAACCACCTCTGCGATACGGCTCGATTATTGAATGCCGCATCGACGAGCCGCAAAGACATCCTTTTCGAAGGGGCGCAGGGGTCTTTTCTGGACGTCGATTTCGGAACATACCCTTTTGTCACTTCCTCTTCGGCGACCAGCGGCGGCGCCTGTATCGGCACGGGCGTACCGCCGGTCAAGATCGATAAGGTGATCGGCGTAGCCAAGGCGTATACGACCCGGGTCGGGGAAGGGCCTTTCCCCACGGAATTCGACCCCGCCTTCAATAAGCTTATCCGCACTAAGGGGCATGAGTTCGGCGCGACCACCGGCAGACCCCGGCGTTGCGGTTGGTTCGACGGTGTCATGGTCAAAGAAGCGGTATTGTTAAACGGCATATCGGAAATGGCGATCATGAAGCTGGATATACTTGAGGGGCTTAAGACCATTAAGGTATGTACCGGCTATACCTATAAAGGAAAGACGTTTAAAGAAGTCCCCTATGATGCGGAGGTCCTGGAAAAGGCCCGGCCCGTCTATCGCCAGCTTCCCGGCTGGCAGGGGCCCTTGCAGTGCGTCCGCACCTGGGCAGACTTGCCGGCTAACGCCAAGGGCTATTTAGCGTACCTGGAAGATATTCTGGGGGTTGAGATTTCGGTGGTCTCTGTCGGTTCTTCCCGCAACGAGACCATCTTTGTCTAAGCGATCATCCCATAAAAAATATTGACTAAAGTATTTGATTGTGTTATAGTTAAGTTCCGTCCTAAAAATAGGAGGGTGCCGGTATGAAACGCATATCCGTTTATCTTTTTGTATTCATCGTCAGCCTAGTATCCGCCAGTTTTCTTTTGTCGGGCTGCACTTTTATTTTCCAGAAAGGCAGGCGTTCCGATACGGAAAAGATCGAACAGCTCAACCGCCAACTGGATGACCTGAAACAGACCCAGGCCTTGCTCCAGGACCGGTTGGCTCAAGAAATAAAAGACAAGCAGGTGCGCCTGGCAATGATGGAAAAGGGGCTGGTGATCACTTTTGTGGCCGACGTCCTGTTTGATTCCGGCAAGGCCAAGATAAAACCCGAGGCGTATCCGACCCTCGATAAAGTCGCTACCGTATTGCGCGAGAACGTGCCGGAGTTTTCCGTCGGTATCGAAGGACATACCGATAATCAACCGATCAAATTTTCCGGATGGAAGTCGAACTGGGAGCTTTCCGCTGCCAGGGCCTTAAGCGTGCTGCATTACCTGGCCGACGCAGGTAAACTTTCCGGGGATCGGCTTTCGGCGATTGGCTACGGTGAGTACCGGCCGGTTGCCACCAATGATACCAAGGAAGGCCGCCAACTCAATCGTCGCGTTGAGGTCGTCATTTTGCCTCGCGTGACCAAGGTTAAGAATAACGCAGACAAAACGGTATCCGTTCCTGCGTCTCCTGCGGCGGCAGGGGTTTCCGAACCGCAAGAGAACCTTAAATAAAAGCGTAACAAATCAACATGGAAGAAGTTATTAAAACCCGCGTCATTATTATATTATCGGTCATAGCAGTCATATTTTTTCTGCTCTCCGTCAGCTCCTGCCTGGGCGCGCGAAACCAGAAGCTGGCCCTGGACAGGGAAAGAGCCGCCAGCTGGGACAGCGAACAAAGGATGTCGAAATTCCTCCAGGAAAAAAAGGCGCTGGATGTCAAGCTTGACGGTCTGACTAAGGACCTGGAGGCCGAGAAGGCAGGGCACGAGGCAACCAAAAAGACGCTCATTCAGGAACAAATGATAAACAACAGCCTCAAGGAAGAGCTTCAGAAAATTACCAAGCTTAAGGAGGCCCTCGAGGAAGATTTGAAAGAGGCCTTGATGGCTGCCAAGTCGGCGAAAGCTAAATAAATGTAAAAGGGGGCGGGTCAGACGAGCATCTGCGCGTATATGAAGAGGGGAGCATATCCCCTTTTTTATTCTTAAAGGAGGTGGGTGTGATGGTTATATTGCGTAAGATCAAAGAAAAAATCACCAAGATCATACGGAAGAAAAAGGCGCCTAAGATTCTTAAAGAGATACCGAGCCGCTTCAGGAGAAAGAGGGCCGCCAGGATAGAGAAAGAGCTTATCGGCACACAGGAGGTGGCTGTAGAGAAGGCGAAATACTTTACTCCCGAACCGGTCAGGGCGCATCGTCAGATGCCTCATGAATTACCCGGCGAATATGGCAAAGACAGGATCGTTCTGCAGACGCGCGACCCCTGGTGGTTGCATGCGTATTGGGAAATCATGCCCCACACCTTCGACAGGCTGCGCGGGGAGTTGGGCGAGGCGTTCCATCAGGCCAAGAGGATGCTGAGGGTTTATGACGTGACCACCGTTATTTTCAACGGCAGCAATGCGAACCGGTTCTTCGATATCGAGGTCAATCCGATGTCGAATAGCTGGTATATCGATACCGGGGGGCCGGGTAGGTCCTGGTGCGTTGACTTAGGGCTGCTTTTGCCCGACGGCAGATTCATTACTATCGTGCGTTCAAATACGGCCTATACCCCCCTGGAAGGGCCCTCTTGGATTACCGACGAAGAGTGGATGGTGCCGGATGAGATGTTCGCCCGGCTCTACGGTATGGGATTCGGATTCGGCAGGAGTTCACCCGTAGGCAAGGCATGGCAAGAGAGGATGCGCAGGGCGTTGTTCTCCGGGATACTTTCTTCTCCGGGCCTGTCGTCGCCGACCAGTCCGGCCAAAAGGATCCCCAAAGAAAGAAAATTCTGGCTGGTGGTCAACACCGAGCTTATTGTCTATGGAGCCACCGAACCGGATGCCAAGGTCAAGGTCCAGGGCCGCGAGATAAAACTAAGGCCGGATGGGACGTTCAGTTTACGCTTTGCGCTTCCCGACGGCAAGCAGGTTATCCCGGTGCACGCAACTTCCTCTGACGGGATCGATGAGAGGACTATTACGCCTATCGTCACGCGAGAGACGAAGTAATCAGCCGCGGCACGTCGCCCGCCGTCAGGTTTTTTTACGACATTCATATTCAGCAAAGGAAACCAGAGAAAAATGAATAAAGGGTATTTGTGTATCGTGCTCCACGGGCACCTGCCTTTCGTGCGGCATCCCGAATGCGAAGATTTCCTGGAAGAAGATTGGTTTTACGAAGCGATCACCGAGACGTATATCCCGCTCATCAACGTCTTTGAGCGGCTCATCCATGACCGGGTCGATTTCCGTCTTACCATGACCCTGTCTCCGACCCTGCTTTCGATGCTTGAGGACGGGCTCCTGCAGGAGCGCTACCTGCGGCATATCAACAAGCTTATTGAGCTGTCGCATAAAGAGGTGGAAAGGACCCGTTGGCAGCCGGAATTCAACAGCCTGGCCAACATGTACCTGGGGAAATTCTACGAATCCAGGAATACCTTTGAACGCTATCACCGCAACCTCGTGCTTGCCTTCCGGGCATTCCAGGATGCGGGAAAACTCGAGGTCATCACCTGCGGGGCTACGCACGGCTTCCTGCCCCTGATGGATGTGGTCAAACCGTCGGTAAGGGCTCAAGTAAGGGTGGCGGTCAGCCATTACGAAAAGGTCTTCGGAAGAAAGCCCAAGGGCATATGGCTTCCGGAGTGCGGTTTCAATCCCGGAGACGATGAGGTCCTTAAGGAAACGGGCATTAAATATTTCTTCAGCGATGCGCACGGCGTCCTCCACGGTACCCCGCGCCCGAAATACGGCGTCTTTGCCCCCGTCTATTGCAAGTCCGGCGTGGCCTGTTTCGGAAGGGACCTGGAATCTTCCAAACAGGTGTGGTCCTCTATAGAAGGCTACCCCGGTGATTACCTCTACCGTGAATTTTACCGTGATATCGGTTTTGACCTGGACTACGAATATATCAAACCGTACATCCATCCGGACGGCATACGCATCAACACGGGCATCAAATATTACCGCATTACCGGCAGCGAAGAGAAGGCCGCGTATAACGCATACTGGGCCCAGGAAAAAGCCGCGGAGCATGCGGGGAATTTCCTGTTTAACCGCGAAAAACAGGTTGAGTATCTCTATGATTTCATGCAGAGAAAACCTATCATTGTTTCTCCGTACGATGCGGAACTATTCGGGCACTGGTGGTACGAAGGCCCGATGTGGATCGATTTCCTCATGCGTAAAACCTATTTTGATCAGAAGACCATCCGAATGATCACGCCATCCGAATACCTGCAGGAGAGCCCCCGCAACCAGGTGGTCACTCCCTCAATGTCCAGCTGGGGCTGGAAAGGGTACAGCGAAATGTGGCTTCAAGGGCCGAATGACTGGGTGTATCGCCACCTTCATTCTGCCTCTGAGCGGATGACGGAGCTGGCTAAGAATTATCCGAACGTCAACGGCTTGATGGGCAGGGCATTGAATCAGGCGCTGCGCGAGTTGCTTCTGGCGCAGAGTTCCGACTGGGCCTTCATCATGGGCACCGGGACCCACGTAAGCTATGCCGTGAAGCGCACCAAGGATCACCTCCTTAGATTTACACGCCTGTACGAGGATATCAAGTCGAATTCGATTGACGAAAGCTGGCTTACGGAGATCGAATACAAAGATAATATTTTCCCCGATATAGATTATCGGTTGCATCAGTAGTAACCCTGCGCTCTCAGGTCATAGGTGGATTGATATGGCCGATGCTCGGGGTTGTTTTTTATTGTCAACTTACAGGCGCGATCCGGATGAACAAAGGAAATCTTCCCAGGCACGTAGCGATTATCATGGACGGCAACGGCCGCTGGGCCCAGGCCCGCGGTCTGCCGCGTCTCCAGGGGCACCGAGAAGGAGTAAAGCGGGTCAAAGAGGTTATCAGGGCCGCTTCCCAGCTCGGGATCGAGGTGGTGACGCTGTTTGCCTTCTCCACCGAGAACTGGTCCCGGCCGAGGCAGGAAGTCCAAATGCTCATGCGCCTGCTGATCCACTTCTTAAAAAACGAGATCCGTGAATTACGCAAGAACAATGTGCGGTTCCTGGTGATCGGAAGGCAGCAGCCCCTGCCGGATTATGTCTTGCGGGGCCTGCGGCAGGCCGAAGAGGACACCAAGGACAACACCGGCTTAAAACTTGTCCTGGCCTTGAATTACGGCTCACGCCAGGAGATCGTGGATGCGGCCAAAAAATTTGCGCGGCAAGCCCTCCAGGGCGCCGTCGATCCCGAGGCGCTGGATACAGAGACGTTCGGCGCTTATTTTTATACCGCAGAGCTTCCTGACCCTGACCTTTTGATCCGCACCAGCGGTGAAATGCGGATAAGCAACTTTCTCCTTTGGCAGCTGTCGTACGCTGAGCTGTATTTTCAGAAAGTATGCTGGCCCGAGTTCGGCGGGGAAGCGTTCAAGAAAGCGGTACAGGCATATCAAAAGCGCCAACGCAGGTTCGGCCGGCTTGAAACGGGGTAAGAGGAAATGTTTTTACATCGCGCCTTCAGTTCGGTAGTGCTTATCGGCCTGGTGTCGCTGGCTATTTTTTCGGAGCAGGCGGTCGGCGTTACGGTAACCCTGCTGATCATCGGCGGCCTGTATGAGTTTTTCCTGATGCTGGAGAAGAAGGGTATCAGCATGTATAAATATCTCGGCATCGGGATAGGCGCGATCATCCCGCTATCCATCACGTTCCATTTTGAATCGACGAAGAAGTGGGAGCTGCTCTTTATGCTCCTGGCGCTGCTGTTCCTTATCCTGATGCAGTTCAAGCGCCGTAAGAATACCGGGGCGATCGTAGCGATCTCCACCACTATTTTCGGCATCCTGTATATTTCCTGGTTCTTGAGCTTCTTGATCAAGATCCGGTTCCTCGATGACGGTTTTGGCCTGCTGGTCCTGGTGCTGGTCGCCACCAAGCTGTGCGATATGGGCTCTTATCTGGTCGGGTCCCGTTTCGGCCGGACGCCTTTAATGCCGAGGATCAGCCCCAAGAAAACGGTCGAAGGGGCGATAGGGGGGCTTGTCTGTAGCATCGCAGGCGCACTTTTATGCCACCCTTTGCTCAATTTTGATTACGCGCGGCTTTTGTCCCTGGGTTTCGGGTTGGGGCTGCTGGCCGAGATAGGGGACCTTTCGGAATCCCTGATGAAGCGTGATTGCGAGGTAAAGGATTCCGGCAGCATCTTCCCCGGCATGGGGGGCGTCTTGGACCTGGTAGACAGCCTGCTTTTTACCGCACCGGCTTTCTATTTTTATATCAGCATCATACCCAGGTAATCTTGCAGTTAACAGCGATGAAGCGTATTGTTGTCTTTGGCTCTACCGGTTCGATAGGCAAAAACGTCCTTGAGATAGCAAGGAGTTTTCCTTCGCGTTTTAAGGTGGCAGGGCTGACTACGAACGCCCGGGTGGACGTATTATACCGCCAGATACGCCTGCATAATCCCGATTTCGTCTGCGTCAAGAACATCGCTGCCGGGCTTGCCTTAAAGGCAAAGCTGGGAAACCGCAGGAAGGTCAGGGTTTTTCTGGGCGAAGAGGGCCTGATCGAGGCCGCAGGGCGCAAGGGCCCGGATATGGCGGTAATGGCGATAAGCGGATCGGCGGCGCTGGCGCCCTTATTGCAGGCCATTGAAAGCGGCAAGGATATTGCCTTGGCCAACAAAGAGGCGCTGGTAGTGGCGGGTTCCATCGTTACGCGGCGCTGCAAGGAAAAAAAGATACGCCTCATCCCCATCGACAGCGAGCAGTCGGCGATATGGCAGTGTTTGGAGGGCAGGCACAGGCAGGAGCTGCAAAATATTTACCTGACCGCCTCGGGCGGCCCTTTCTACCGGACGCGTTCTAGCGCCCTCGCCCACGTCTCCAGGGCCCAGGTCCTGGCGCATCCGCGATGGAAGATGGGGGAAAAAATTACGGTTGATTCTGCGACGCTCATGAACAAAGGGCTGGAGGTACTGGAGGCGATGTGGTTGTTCGGGGTACAGCCTTCCCGCATCAAGACCGTCATTCACCCGCAGGCGATCATCCATTCGATGGTCGAATTCATCGACGGGGTTATCATGGCGCAACTGTCGGTTACCGATATGCGTATCCCGATACAATACGCCCTTTCGTATCCCCGGCGGCTGGCGTCGAAGCTGCCATGCCTGGACTTTTACGCGCTTAAGTCCCTTGATTTTTTCAAGCCGGATTTTAAAAAGTTTCCCTGTTTGGGATTGGCGTATCGCGTCGCCGAGCAGGGCGGTACCGCCCCCGCGGTCATGAATGCCGCCAATGAAGCGGGAGTTGAGGCGTTTTTAAATAACAGCATGCGTTTCGTAAAGATACCGCAGGTCATCGAGCGGGTGCTCAGCCAGCACCGCCATCTTGAAAACCCCGGCCTGAATGATATCCTTGAAGCGCAGGAGTGGGCTCGGCAAAAGGCCTTGTCCCTCATTAACCGGATAGGATCATAACTATGCTTTCCTTATTTGTGTTTCTTTTGGTTCTGGGTATATTGATTCTCGTCCACGAATTCGGCCATTTTATCGCCGCCAAGCGCATCGGGGTCATCGTCGAGATTTTTTCTCTGGGGTTCGGCCCTAAGCTTGTTTCCCGCAAAAAGGGGCAGACCGAATACAACCTGGCTGCCGTCCCTTTCGGCGGCTACGTCAAAATGGCCGGGGACAACCTTGAAGAGTATAAAGGCACGCCCGGGGAATACTTGTCGAAGAAGCCTGGGCAGCGCGCGCAGATAATTTTCTGCGGGCCGTTGCTTAACTACGTGCTTGGCTTTTTGTGTTTCTGGCTCATATTTTTTGCCGGTTACCCTACGCTGACCAACAAGGTCGGCGGCCTGCTGGACGGCTTCGGGGCCAAAGAGGCAGGCATCCAGGCCGGAGACAGGATCGTTTCGGTGCAAGATAAGAGCGTCGGCAGCTGGGAAGAACTGCAGGCCGCTATCCAGGAGAATAAAGGCGCTGCTTCGGTTAAAGTGGCCCTGCTCAGGGGGAATGAAAAACTCCTGCGGGAAGTCAGCCTCAGAGAAAAGCAGGTCAGCGACATATTCGGCAAAAAACAGAGCGTCGGCCTTTTGGGCATCACGCCCAGCGAAGAAACGGTGATCGTGCGGCACGGCCTGGGGGAATCGCTGTTGCTGGGGGCGCGCAAGACCTGGGATTTGACCGTAGTCACGTATAAGGCTTTCGGGATGCTCATTACCGGCAGGCTTTCGATGCGCGAATCCGTGACCGGACCCCTGGGTATTTTTTATATCACGCACCAGGCAACAAACCTGGGGGCGATACCGGTGGTGCACCTCATCGCGGTCTTGAGCATAAGCCTGGCGATCTTTAATCTGCTGCCGTTACCGGTTTTGGACGGCGGGCATATTTTTTTGTTGATCATAGAAAAAATCCGGGGCAAGGGATTAAGCCTTAAGACGGAACGCATTATCACCCGGATAGGGCTGACCCTGATCCTGACATTGGCGTTGGTGGTGACCTATAACGATATTTTGAAGTTCGGCAGCAAGATCGCCAAGTGGTTCGTCAAATAAGATGGGTGCATTCAGGCATAAAACCAGGACCGTCAAGATAGGCAGCGTATATATCGGCGCAAGGCATCCGATTGCCATCCAGTCGATGTCTAAGGCTAAAACTTCCGACGTCCGGGCAACCATCAATCAGATTGCCGCGCTTACCCGGGCAGGCTGCGAGATCGTGCGCGTGGCAGTCAAGGACCGCCAGGATGCCCTGGCCATACGTAAGATCAGGGCAGGCATCCGCATCCCGCTGGTTGCGGATATACATTTTGACTGGCGCCTGGCCCTGGAGGCAATAGATAGCGGCGCAGATAAAATACGCCTTAATCCCGGCAATATCTACAAGCCGGCCCAGGTCAGGGAGGTTGTCAGTGCCTTGAAGCTGGCGAAGATACCGCTGCGGATAGGCGTTAATTCCGGTTCCGTAAAAGGGGCAGTCTCCCGCAAGGCAGCCTTGTCTGACCGGCTGGTAGCCTCGGCGCAGGCGTATATACGGATGGTCGAAAAACTGCATTTTTATGACATGGTCATTTCCTTAAAGGCCTCGAATGTGCGCGATACCGTAGAGGCGTACCGCAAAATGGCCGCAGTATGCGACTACCCGCTGCATCTGGGCCTGACGGCAACGGGTTTTCCCCTGCAGGGCCAGGTCAAGTCCAGCATCGCAATTGGAGCTTTGCTATTGGAGGGAATTGGTGATACAATAAGAATATCGCTTACCGACCAGCCGGAGGAAGAAATACGGGTGGCCAAAGCAGTGCTTGAGGCATTGAGCCTGCGCCACTTCGGTGTCCAGATGATCAGCTGCCCTACCTGCGGCAGGTGCGAAGTCGACCTTATACAAGTGGTTAGGAGCCTGGAGAAAGAACTTGCCGGCAGGACCCTGCGCCCAGGCGGCAAACCGATAACGCTTGCGGTGATGGGTTGTGTGGTCAACGGCCCCGGAGAAGCAAAGGAAGCGGATGTGGGGGTGGCTTTCGGGAAAAAGGAAGGGCTCCTGTTCAAAGAAGGCAAAGTCGTTAAAAAAATCCCCTTTCATAACTGCGTGACGGCATTATTGCAACAAATAGATGCGCGCAAGAGAAACTAATCATGCTTTGGTCAAAGACGTTCATACCTACGCTTAAAGAAACGCCTCAGGAATCGGAATCCGTCAGCCATCAGCTGATGTTGCGGGCCGGGCTTATCCGGATGCTCATGGCCGGGGTATACTCATATCTTCCCTTGGGCCTGAAAGTATTGAATAATATCCAGAAGATCATCCGCCAAGAAATGCAGGCCTGCGGCGCGGCAGAGCTGCTGCTGCCGGCATTGCAGCCTCGGGAGCTATGGGTTAAATCGGGCCGCGATGAGGTTATGGGAGAGGTCATGATCCGGTTCATCGACCGCAGGAAACGCAACGTCTGCCTTGGCCCCACCCACGAAGAGGTCATTACGGACCTGGTCAAAAGTCAGGTTTCTTCATACCGCCAACTGCCCACGGTATTGTATCAGATCCAGACTAAGTTCCGCGATGAGATCAGGCCCCGTTTCGGGGTGGTCAGGGCCTGCGAATTCATCATGAAAGACGCCTATAGCTTCGACAGGGATGAGGCGGGCCTGGACAAGAACTATCAAGCCATGCACAAGGCCTACCACGCTATTTTCAAGAGGTGCGGCTTGGATTTCATCGGCATCGAGGCAGACTCCGGGGTCATGGGCGGAAGCCTATCCCATGAATTCATGGTGCCGGCCTCAAGCGGAGAAGACATTATCTGGCGTTGCCCAAAATGCAAGCAGGCAAAGCCTTTCAAAGAAGACAGGAAAGAAAACTGCCCGGAGTGCGGCACGGAATTGGCCAAGACCAATACTATCGAGATAGGGCATATTTTTAAATTGGGCACGAAATACAGCGATACGCTGGGCGCGAATTTCCTGGATGCCGACGGCAAGCTCAAGCCCATGATCATGGGCTGTTACGGCATAGGGGTCTCAAGGCTGGTGGCAGCGGTTATCGAACAGCATCATGATGACTTCGGGATCGTCTGGCCGCAGGAGATCAGCCCTTACCGGGCGATTATTCTGCCCCTGGATGTCACCGACGAAAAGATTATGGGCAGCGCCCGCGCCATGCACGAGGAACTGAGCGCCTGCGGGATAGAGGTTTTGCTTGATGACCGCGACGAACGGGCGGGGGTCAAATTCAAGGACGCCGACCTTTTGGGCATTACGGCGCAGGTCATCATCGGTAAAGAGTATGTGAAGCAGAATAACGTAGAACTGAAAGTGCGCCGCACCCAGCAAAAGACGATCGACAAAGAAGAGGCGGTCATCGCGCAGCTAAAGAGGATCAACGATGCTTAGAGACGAGGTTCTCCTGCAGCTTTCTGAATTACTTGAGGCCCTGCTGGCAGCCCGAGGACTGGAATTGGTCGAGCTTACGCACCGCTACGAGGGCAGTAATCTGTACCTGCGTATCCTGGTGGACCATCCCGAAGGCGGCATTACCATGGATGAATGCGCACGCCTGAATTATGAGCTAGGCATGGTGCTGGATGAAAAGGACCTCATTCAGCAGCGATACACCCTGGAGGTTTCTTCTCCCGGAACGGACCGGCCCTTAAAACTGGAGAAGGATTTTTTGCGTTGCCTGCAGAGGACCGCAAGGTTCTTTTTCAGCGAGCCGATCGAAGGCAAGTGGGAGACAGAGGGGAAGATACTCACCGTGGAAAACGGTTCGGTATATGTAGAGGTAGAAGACAAAGCCGTGGCGATACCTCTGTCAAAGATTAACCGGGCAAAACAAACGACAACCATGAAATAAACAGGACGGAGTGTACCATGAGTCAGGAATTACTAGCGATACTTGAACAGATAGAAAGAGAAAAAGGCATAAAAAAGGAAGTACTCATCGAGGCGGTCGAAAGCGCCCTCTTGAGTGCGGCCCGTAAAGTCATCGATATCAAACCGGATGAAGAATTGCGGGTGGAGCTGAACCGCCAGACCGGCAAGATCCGCGCGTTCAGGAATACCGAAGAGATCACCTCGATCGATTTCGGCCGCATTGCCGCTTCTACCGCGCGCCAGGTGATCATCCAGAAGATACGCGAGGCAGAAAAAGAGGTGGTATTCAACGATTTTCAGGGCAGGGTCGGAGAGATCGTCTCCGGTACGGTGTACCGTTTTGACCGGGGCAATATCGTGGTCGACCTTCTCGGCAAGGCTGAGGGGCTCCTGTTGAAACGCGAACAGTCCCCTGCCGAAGAGTTCAAACAGGGGCAGCGTATCCGGGCGTATGTCGCGGAAGTCAAAAAAGACATCAAGGGCCTGCAGATCATCCTTTCGCGCGCGCATCCGAATTTGGTGAAAAAATTATTTGAATTGGAAGTCCCCGAGATCTACGAGGGCATCGTTGAGATAAAGTCCATCGCCCGCCAGGCCGGGGAACGGACCAAGATCGCGGTTTGGTCGAAGAATGACAAGGTTGATTCCGTAGGCGCCTGCGTAGGTATGCGCGGCAATCGCGTCAGGAACATCGTCAATGAGGTGCAGGGAGAGAAGATCGATATCGTCCGTTATAACGAAGATATCCGGGAATACATAAGGGCCGCGTTGTCCCCGGCAAAGATCGCGGAGATCAAGCTGAATAAGGAAAACGTAAAGGCAGAGGTTATCGTCGACGATGACCAGCTTTCCCTGGCCATCGGTAAGCACGGCCAGAACGTAAGGCTTGCTTCCCGCCTGATCGGATGGGAGCTCGATATACGCACCAAGACCACCGCTGCCGCTGCGCTCTTCCAGAAGGTGGAGCAGGCAGCGCCGCAGCCGGCCGCAGAAGTGCAACCCGCTGCGGAAGCAGCGCCGGCAAAAGCAGCCAAGAAAGAAAAGAAGGCCAAGAAAGAAAAGAAGGTCAAGATCTCCCTTGAAGAGCTGCCGGGCGTCGGAGAAAAAACCCTGGAGAGCCTTAAGGAGGCCGGTTTTAAATCGGCGGACGACATCCTCAAAGCAGGCGTAGAGGGCCTGGTAGAGGTCAAAGGCATAGGCCAGAAAAAGGCAGAAAAGTTGATCGCAGAGCTCAAGAAGTCAACCGGCAAATAAACTATGATAAAAACAAAAAAAGAGAAAACCGTTACCAAGAAGAAAACCGAAGTAAAAGCCAAAGTTAAAACAACCAAGCCTGCCGCTGCCGCGCGGGTCAAAAAAGCTAAACCCGTCGCCAGCGCTGCCGCGGCAAAGATAAAGAAACCCGTAACGCTCAAGCACAAGGCGGCGGTCAAGAAGGAAAGCCCGGCCTTGGCAGTTCATCCGCATCCCGTGGCCGAACAGAAGGCTGCCGTTACCGCGGCACCCCTTGAGTCCAAGCCGCCGGTCCTTGCGAAAGAAATGCCGGTCCTTGCGCCAAAACAAGTTATCGCGCCGGCGCCCAGGGAGATCAAAAAACCAGAGCCGGTCCCTGCGCTAACGCCCGCTGCCGTGCCTGCGGCCGCGCCTGCCGGTAAAGAGGTCGAGATAGAATTGCCCATCGTCCTGAAGGACCTGGCGGTAAGGCTTCAGCAGAAACCGTCGGTCATTATCAAGACATTGATGGGGATGGGTATTATGGCCGGCATCAATCAGCTGTTAGACGAATCGCTGGTGACTGCGGTGTGCGAGAAATTCGCCTGCCGGATCAAGAAAGCCCCGGGAGAAGAAGAGCTGGCACTGCGCGTGCATACCGAAACGGATACCCCGGAAAAATTGAAACCGCGTTCCCCCATCGTCACGTTCATGGGGCACGTCGATCATGGCAAGACCTCTTTGCTGGACGCTATCCGGCAGACCAAGGTCGCCGAGTCGGAACACGGGGGCATTACCCAGCACATCGGCGCCTACCGGGTCGTGCTTCCCAAGGGAGAGATCACTTTTCTTGACACCCCGGGCCACGAGGCCTTTACCGCCATGCGCGCACGGGGCGCCAGTATCACGGATATCGTCGTACTGGTGGTGGCGGCTGATGACGGGGTCATGCCTCAGACCAGCGAAGCCATCGACCACGCACGGGCCGCGGGAGTCAGCATTATCGTAGCGATCAATAAAATCGATAAGCCGCAGGCTAATATCGACAGGGTCAAAAAGCAGCTCGCCGAGCTTGACCTGACCGCCGAGGATTGGGGAGGCAAGACCATCACCGTCGGCGTCTCCGCCAAGACCGGGGCGGGCATCGATGACCTGCTGGAAATGATTTTGCTGGAGGCTGAAATACTGGAATTGAAAGCCAATCCTGCCAAGCCTGCCAAGGGGATAGTGCTGGAAGCAAAGATCAGCAAGGGCAGGGGCCCGGTAGCTACGCTTTTGGTCCGCGACGGCTCCTTACGGCTCAATCAAAATATCATTGTCGGCAGTTTCTATGGCAAGATCCGCGCGATGTTCGACCATCGGGGCCACGCCGTTACGGAAGCGCCCCCCTCCTGGCCGGTGGAGGCGCTGGGTTTAAGCGGCGTGCCTCAGGCAGGAGAACAGTTCTTCGTCATCGAAGATGACAAGACCGCAAAAGACCTGGCCCTGGCCAGACAGGAAAAAGCCAGGCAACAGCAGATCAAGGCGGTAAAACGGATAAGCCTTGATGACCTGCATGCCCAGATCAAGGAAGGCAAGCTCAAGGAGCTTAAGCTTATCCTTAAGTCTGACGTGCAGGGTTCGCTCGGAGCGATCAAGGATACCTTGATGAAGCTTGACGTGACCGAAGTAAAGATGGTTTTCATTCATGAAGGCGTAGGCAACATCAACAGCTCCGACGTCATCCTGGCAGTAGCTTCGGACGCCCTGATCCTGGGCTTCCATGTCGAGCCCGATGATCTTGCCAAGGAGCTGATCGCCAAAGAAGGCGTTGACGTAAGGACCTATAACATCATTTACGAGCTGGCCAATGATATCAAGGCAGCCGTGGAAGGGATGCTGGAGCCGAAGCTCAAGAAGGTCTTCCTGGGAAGGGTAGAAATCAGGAAAGTCTTTAAGACCTCCCGCAGCGGCGCTGTTGCGGGCTGTTTCGTTTCCAAGGGGCAGGTCAACCGTAACGCTAAGGTTACCATCTTGCGCAACGGAGAGCCGGTCTTCGAGGGCAGCATCGCTTCGCTTAAACGCTTCAAGGATGATGTGCGTGAAGTTGCCGAGGGATTCGAATGCGGCATAACCATAGGCGGCTTTGAACAGATACAAGAGGGCGACACCATCGAGGCCTACGAGATAGAGAAGATCGCCAGAAAATTATGAAAAAGCGGATATTAAGCGGGATGCGGCCTACCGGCAGGCTGCATTTGGGCCATCTGGTAGGGGCCCTGGAAAACTGGGTAAAGCTCCAGGAAGAGTACGATTGCTTTTTTATGGTTGCGGATTGGCACGCCCTGATGTCGGAATACGAAAGGACCGAAGCCCTCAGGGACAATATCGTCGATAACGTCATCGATTGGCTTGCCTGCGGGATTTCTCCCGAGAAATCGACTGTCTTTGTCCAATCGCAAGTTAAAGAACATCTTGAGTTGTATATGGTGTTCTCGGTTTTGACGCCGCTGGGCTGGCTTGAACGATGCCCTACCTATAAAGAACAGCTGCGCGAGATAGCCAACCGCGACTTGAGCACTTACGGTTTTCTGGGGTACCCGGTGCTGCAGGCCGCCGACATCCTGCTGTACAAGGCCAACGCCGTTCCCGTCGGAGAGGACCAGCTTCCGCATTTGGAATTGACGCGGGAGATCGGCCGCAGGTTCAACAGTCTTTATAAAAAAAACATCTTC
>Ga0335071_10001942_pt1 | contig 22295 bp, 16 predicted proteins | sample Lox_Sample_15_FD_206724 | JGI IMG/M metagenome (GOLD analysis project Ga0335071, IMG submission 206724) | Soil microbial communities from Loxahatchee National Wildlife Refuge, Florida, United States - Lox_Sample_1.5 | ecosystem: Environmental > Terrestrial > Soil > Wetlands | place: USA... | reverse complement strand
TCGAGATTCCCGTCGCTGGAGTTCGCCAGTGCAACGCAATCCCGAGTTGTCGGGCGCGCTCGGCCATGACGCGATGCAACGAAGTGCGCCGAACAGCGAGGCCACACTCGGTCCCATGAAACAACGCATCCGCACAGTGATCATCGCTGAGGAAGCGAATACCACGGAATCGACGCGATTGATCCAGCGGGATGTGAATGCCGAGCTGTTCAAGCGCAGAAACGCTATCAGGGAGCAAACCTTCGCCGCACGGCTTATCGATCGGGGCTTGGTTGCCGTCGACAACTACGACACGGAATCCACGTTGGCGTGCAGCGATCGCGGCGGCGAGCCCGGCGGGACCACCGCCGACTACAAAAACTTCGGTCGATTCTGGGAGCGGCTTCCCCAAGGCTGAATCACCACCGCAGGAGGACGAGTTCCGAACAGAACCCGGGCCCCATCGCGGCGAGCAAGCCCAGTGTGCCTGGCTCAGGGCGCCGGTTTCGCATCACGTCTTCAAGCACAACCAGGACAGAGGCGGAGGAGAGATTCCCGACTTTCTTGAGGCAATCCCAGGATGCATCGAGCTGGCCATCATGCAGGTTCAGCGCAGACGCGGTCGCTTCCAGCACTTTCGGGCCGCCGGTGTGCAGGACCCAACTCTTGATATCGGCACGCGAGTATCCGTGGTCGGCAAGAAACGCGTCCACATCCTGTCCGAGGTGCTCGCGGATGAGCGTGGGCACCTCCGGCGAGAGAACGATGCGGAAGCCTTTCTCCGTAATCTTCCAGCCCATCATCTCTTCGGTCTCGGGGTAGAAAACGGAGCGAGTAGCAACGATTTCCGGGCCGTTGGAATCGAGATCGCTTCCCGTTACGATTACGGCAGCGGAGCCATCGGCGAACAATCCGGAGGAGATCAGATTGGCGACGGAGAGATCTTCCTTTTGGATGGTGAGGGAGCAAAGTTCCACTGAAACCAGGGCGGCCGCCTGCGAGGGATACGCGCGGACGTAGTCCGCCGCCCGGGCAATCCCGGCAGCTCCGGCCACACATCCCAGGCCGAAGATTGGAAGTCGCCGGATATTTGGGGGCAGCTTCATGCGGTTGATCAGCAGCGCATCGATTGACGGGCTGGAAATTCCGGTTACAGAGGTGAAGAAGAGCGCGCCCAGATGCTGTGTGTGTAAACCGGCATGATTGAGAGCGCGGCACAGCGCTTGTTCCCCGAGTTCCTGGGCCACCTGAATCCAGGCGTCGTTGGCCTTCCCCCAGGTGGTGAGCTCGTAATACTTTTCGGGGGGGAAAGCGAGATACCGTCCTTCCACGGAAACGTTACGATGCAGCCGCGCGAGCATTTGCGGATTCCGCAAGCGGTCTCCCCAATATTCCTGTAACTGTTCGAGCAAAAACTTCTGGGAGTAGTACTGCTTGGGAAATGCGCTCGCTGCGCTGGCGATTCTCATGAATATTTCCTTGTCTCAGAACAGCCCCAAAGGCGATGTAGGTGGCCTTCTATGAAACTGAGATGATCCCGAGCAAGCGGCTGTTGTGCGGCGGCTCGGAATCGGCGGTCTATTTTCCCCCTGGGCCAGAACTGAGATTGTCAAGAAAATGTCAACGCCGCCTAGGGAGAAACGGCGATCGACGTCGGCGTTCCACCCGGGGAATATGTGGCCACGGATGTAAGATTCCCGGTGCCGGTATTCAGGCTAAAAGACTGAATGCCGGAACTGGAACTCGACTGATTCCCAACAAAAAGGAACTTTCCGCCGGGATCACCGGCGATGACATTAGGTTCTGAGGCCGTCGGAAAGATCGAGTTCGTCGAGGTAGTCAGCAGCGTCAGCCCTCCATCTGAACCAATCTGGTATCCGGCGATGTTGCCGGAGCTCTGCTGATTGGCCACATAGAGATACTTGCCGGAGTTATCGATGAACAGCGAAACCGGGCCCGTATACGACTCCCCCATTGGCGAACCGGAAAGCTCGGTGAGGGTGCCATCGGAATTGATTGTGAATTCGGAAATCGTGTTGTCGCCGAAATTCGCGGTGTAGAGGTGCGCGCCGCTGGGATCAATGGCGAGGCCATAGGGGCTGGAGCCAGGCTGAACCGCCGGGGGCACAAAGGTCAGCGCTCCAGAAGCTACGCTAAACACTTCGATGTAGCCCGGCTGCCCCGCCAGCTGAGATGCGGCGGTGACATAAAGGAAGTTGCCGGAGGGAGACAGCTTCATATTCAGGGGGCTGACTCCGATCTGGAAACTGCTTCCGACTTGCGCGAGAGCTCCGGTGGTGGCGTCAATGGAAAAGGCGTAAATGTCCGTCGAACCGGAATCGCCGACGTAGAGAAACTGTCCGGCGGAATCGATGACCAAAAGCTTGGGGGCGGTGCCTACCTGAGCGCGAGGGGTGACCTCTGTGATCGTCCCGTTTGACGCGATTGTAAACAGGGAGACATCGTTTTCCCCGGAGTTGGCGGCATAGAGAAATTTGCCTGAAGGATGGATCGCAATCGACTGCACGCCGGGACCTGCGGCCACAGGACTGGAAGCCAGGACGGTGAGAATGCCCGAATTCGGATCTTCGCGATAGGCAACGATTTGATCGCTCTGTGGCAGCGAGGCATACAGGTAACGGCTCGATGTAGTCACACACCCCACCCACGTGGCCATGCCCGCGCAAATCAGGAACACGACCGCTGCTCTTTTAAGCATCCCGAACTCCTGGAAAAAGTTGTTGACCGAAAGATTGCCGCTCCGCCCGGGGATGGCCCCGACGGAAGAGTTGACTCAACCCAAAATCGAAACACCTATCATACGGGAGAAGCGTGCTGTTGCGCAGCCAGTGACTCACATCCTGCGATGCGCAGGCGGCTCAGGCCGGTTGTACCAATCGCATCGATTCCCGGGGACCCTAAGGGTCTGGGCTCCAGTGAAGCTTTTAATGAGCGGGGCTGGGGGCGTGTGTGTCGGGAAGAGCCCGCTCTTCGCCGCCACGGAGAGCGAGCCGGAGGCGGTCGAGATAAACGTAGACTACTGGAGTCGTGAAAAGGGTGAGCATCTGGCTCACGACCAAGCCGCCCACAATGGTGATTCCCAACGGCCGATGCAGCTCTGAGCCCGTACCGGAACCGACCGCCAGCGGCAGTGCACCGAGCAATGCCGCCATGGTGGTCATCATGATCGGCCGGAAACGTAGCAGGCAGGCGTCGTAGATCGCTTCTACCGGCTTCTTACCCTGGTTTCGCTCCACTTCGAGAGCGACGTCGATCATCATGATTGCGTTCTTCTTTACCAGCCCGATCAGCAGGATGATGCCGATCATCCCGATCACGTTCAGCTCGTTATGGGTCAGAAGGAGCGCCAGCAGGGCTCCCACACCGGCCGAAGGAATCGTCGAGAGAATGGTGATGGGATGTATGTAGCTTTCGTAGAGCATGCCCAGGACGATATAGACCGCAGCCAATGCGGTGATAATCAGCACCAGCATGTTCGACTGCGAGTCCTGAAAGGCTGCGGCCGTACCCTGGAAGCTCGCGGTGATGCTGGGCGGAAATCCGATCGAACGTTCCGCTTTTTCGATCGCTTCGGTGGCCTGCCCGAGGGAAACACCGGGCGCAAGGTTGAATGAGATCGTTACCGAGGGCACCTGCCCCTGGTGATTCACAGCCAACGAAGTATTGGAAGGCTGGTAGTGGGTGAATGCGGCCAGAGGAATCGCTGCGCCGGTTGTGGACTTCAGGTAGATGTTCTGTAGCGCCTCCGGCGTCTGCTGAAACTGCGGAGCGACCTCCATGATGACGTGATACTGGTTCAACGCCCGGTACATCGTCGAAACCTGCCGTTGCCCGAACGCGTCATAGAGCGCGTTATCGAGCGTCTGGGGTGTAATTCCCATCCGGCTGGCGGTGTCGCGATCGATCACCAGCTTGGCCTGCAAGCCTTTGTCTTGCTGATCGGAGTTCTGGTCCCGCAACTCCGGTATTTTTCGCATCGTTTGCAATAGCTGCGGAGCCCAGGTATTCAGTTCGTTGATGTCCGCGCTCTGCAGCGTGTACTGGTACTGAGCATTTCCATAGCGGCCGCCGATGGTAAGCTCTTGTGCCGACTGCAAGATCAGCGTCGCCCCGGGCACTACCGCCAGCTTGCCGCGCAACCGGTTGATTACGTCGTCCGCACTTGGATAGTGGCAAGGCTGCCAAAAATGTTCCTTCTGGCAGGCACCGCGCTGTTCCAGCGGCTTCAGGGTCAGAAAGAAGCGGCCCTGGTTGAGTGCTGTATTTCCTCCGGTGAATGCGGCCGTGGTATCGACCGCCGGGTCCGTCACCACGATCTTTATGTAGCGGCGCATCTTTTCGGACATCGACTGGAACGACACGTCCTGAGCCCCGATGACCGTGCCCATGATGCGCCCTGTGTCCTGCTGAGGGAAGAAGCCTTTTGGCACTTTGTAATAGAGCCACCCGCTCAAGACGGCAACCGCGATGGTTACAGCCAAAGTCAAGGGCTGGTAGCTCAGAACCCATTTCAGCGCGTGGGTGTACGTTGCAAGCAGCCGATCGAATGCCCACTCGCTGGTCCGGTAGAAGATGTTGTGCTTCTCACCTTTGGCAGCGGGGCGCAGAAACTTCGCGCACATGGTCGGAGTGGTGGTCAGCGAAACGAGCAGAGATACACCAATGGCCACGCTCAACGTAACCGCGAACTCGCGGAAGAGCCTGCCGACGATCCCGCCCATCATGAGCAGCGGGATGAACACGGCCACGAGCGACGTGCTCATCGAGAGCACGGTAAACCCGATCTCGGCGGCCCCTTTGAAGGTCGCCTGCACAACGCCCATGCCGTGCTCGACGTAGCGGGTAATGTTCTCCAGCACGACAATCGCGTCATCGACTACGAATCCGGTCGAAATGGCTAGAGCCATGAGCGACAAATTGTCGAGGCTGTACCCAAGCAGGTACATCACTCCGAATGTTCCCACGAGCGAGAGCGGCACGGAGATGCTGGGGATGATGGTCGCCCGCACCGTCCGCAGGAACACAAACACCACCAGGATCACCAGCACCACTGAAATCAGCAGGGTTCGTTCGATGTCCTTGACCGAGGCCCTCACCGAGGTCGTACGGTCCATCACAACGGAGAGCTTCATCGCCGGGGAGATCGAGGCCTGAAGAAAAGGGATAAGCGCCTGAACGCGGTCCACGGTATCGATGATGTTCGCTCCGGGCTGGCGGAAGACCGCCAACATGACGCCCGACTTGCCGTTGATCAATCCCAGTTGCCGCCTGTCGGACACGGCGTCGCTTACCTCGGCAACATCACCGAGCCGCACTGCCGCGCCATTCTTGTAACCGACAATCAAGGGCCGGTACTCATCCGCGGTGAATAGCTGGTCCGTATCGTCCAGCATGTAAGACCGTTCGTTATTGGATACCTTGCCCTTGGGGCGGTTGGCATTGGCGGCATTCAACGCGTTCCGTACGGTGTCGAGCCCGATACCCAGCTTGTTGAGCAGTGTCGGATTGACTTCCGCGCGTACGGCGGGCTGCGAAGAGCCCCAGACGAAAACCTGTCCCACGCCTTGCACTTGCGACAGCTTCTGCGCCAGGACTGAATCGGCCGCGTCGTACATGTGCGGGACCGTGATTGTGTCGGATGTCAAGCCCAGCAATAAAATCGGAGCATCAGCCGGATTGACTTTGCGGTAACTAGGATTGCTGGGGAGGTTTGCGGGAAGTTGGCTGCGCGCGGCATTGATCGCAGCCTGTACATCGCGCGCCGCGGCATCGATGTTGCGGTTTAAATCGAATTGCAGCGCGATGCCAGTGCTCCCCAGCTGGCTTGAGGACGTCATCTGGTTGATGGCAGCAATGCGCCCGAACTGGCGCTCGAGAGGAGTCGCCACCGCGGATGCCATGGTCTGCGGATCACCGCCGGGCAGCCCCGCGCCTACGCTTATTACGGGGAAATCCATTTTGGGCAGCGAGGCCACGGGCAAGAAGTTGAACGCAAGGATTCCAGACAACAGCAGTGCCGCTGCCAGCAGCGATGTGCCGACGGGCCGACGAATAAATGGCGCTGAAATACTCATGCGTCAGTCCCCGGACATCGATTCTGCCGGAATGTCGTTGCCGACGCGATAACGGGAGAATCTTTGGGCCAGCCGGTCGAACCACAGATAGACGACCGGCGTCGTGTAAAGAGTAAGCAACTGGCTGAGGAGCAATCCGCCGACGATGGTGATGCCCAGCGGCCGCCGCAACTCCGCGCCGGTTCCCGAGCCCAGGGCCAAAGGCAAGCCACCGAGCAACGCGGCCATGGTCGTCATCATGATGGGCCGGAACCGCAACAAACAGGCCTGGTAGATGGCTTCCTCGGGCGGCTTGTGCTCCTCGCGCTCCGCTTCGAGAGCGAAGTCGATCATCATGATGGCGTTCTTCTTGACGATACCGATCAAAAGAATGATGCCGATCAAGGCGACAACTGTGAGGTCGTTCCTCGTAATCATGAGGGCGAGGATTGCGCCCACACCGGCCGAGGGCAAGGTCGAAAGAATCGTGATGGGATGGATGTAGCTTTCGTAGAGCACTCCCAAAACGATGTAAACCGTGATCACCGCGGCAAGAATCAGGTACGGCTCGGAGGCAAGCGAGTTCTGGAAGGCAGCCGCCGTGCCCTGAAAAGACGGGTGAATACTGGCCGGCAGCTGAATGTCTTTTTCGGCTTGTTGAATCGCCTTCGTGGCTTCACCAAGTGAGGCGTTCGGAGCGAGGTTGAATGACAATGTGACGACCGGGAACTGCCCCTGGTGATTGACTACCAGCGAGGAGCTGGTACTGTGCATCTTCGTGAATGCGCTGAGCGGCACAGGTGCGCCACTGGTCGTTACCGCGGCTCCATTGGCCGAGGGAGCGCCAGAGTTCGGTGTAACGGTGCTCGGGCGGATGTAGATATCGTTGAGCGACTCGGGCGTCTGCGAGAAGTTCGGCAACACCTCCAGGATTACGTGATACTGATTGAGCTGGGTAAAGATGGTCGATACCTGGCGCTGGCCAAAGGCGTCGTACAGCGTGTTGTCGATCGCCTGCGGGAAGATTCCGAGACGAGACGCGGTGTCGCGGTCAATGGATAAGTTCGTCCGCAATCCGTTGTTCAGTTGGTCAGTGGCAACGTCCGTTAGTTCCGGCAAGGTCTGGAGCTTGGCCACCAGTTTCGGGGTCCATTGCGCCAATTCCTGCGCGTCCGCATCTTCAATCGAGTACTGGAATTGCGTGCGGCTCACGCGGTCTTCGACGGTGAGATCCTGGACGGGCTGCATATAAAGAGTGATGCCTTGTACTCTTTCCAACTCCGGTTGCAGGCGCCGGATGATTGCAGACGCGTCTGACGATCGCTGATCGCGCGGTTTGAGGTTGATCTGAATTCGTCCAGCGTTGGGGGTAGCGTTGGTGCCGTCTACTCCGATGAAGGAAGAAAGGCTGTCAACATCCTTGTCCTGCAGGATGACTTTCGCCAGATCCTGCTGACGCTCCGCCATGGCGTCGAAAGACACGGAGTCCGGCGCCTGCGAAACGCCCAGAATCACGCCAGTGTCCTGGACCGGGAAAAAACCTTTGGGGACGACGACGTACAGCGCCAGAGTCAATACGAGAGTGGCAGCAGTTACCAGAAGAGTTGCGGTCTGGTGTTTCAGCACCCACTTCACGGTGCGGCCATAGAAGGCGATGATGCGGTTGTAATAGTCCTCTGTGGCCTCGTAGAAGCGTCCTTTTTCACCTTCTTTGCGATGCTTCAGGAGCTTGGCGCACATCATCGGCGTGAGGGTGAGAGACACGGCTGCGGACACAAGAATTGTGACCGCCAGGGTGATCGCAAACTCACGGAAGAGCCGTCCCACGATGTCGCCCATAAACAACAACGGGATCAACACCGCAATCAGCGACACCGTCAGAGATACGATCGTGAAGCCAATCTGGCCAGAGCCTTTGAGGGCCGCTTCGAGCGGAGTATCGCCCATCTCGAGAAAGCGGTCGATGTTTTCGATCATGACGATGGCATCGTCGACCACGAATCCAGTCGAAATGGTCAGCGCCATCAGCGTGAGATTGTTGAGGCTGTATCCGAGCAGATACATCACACCGAACGTGCCGATGAGAGATAACGGCACGGCGATGCTGGGAATCACGGTCGCGGAAAGAACGCGCAGGAAGAGAAAGACGACCATTACAACGAGCGCAATGGCCAGCATCAATTCGAATTCAACGTCTTTGACGGAGGCGCGGATCGTGAGGGTTCGATCGGTCAGAATCTGAACCTTTACCGCCTGAGGCAAGGATGCCTGCAGTTGCGGCAAAAGTTTCTTTATGCGGTCCACCACGCTGATGATGTTCGCCCCGGGCTGCCGCTGGATGTTCACGATTACTGCCGGGGTCAGGTTCATCCAGGCCGCGAGCAGGTTATTTTCGGTGCCGTCCACCACGGTAGCAACATCACTCAGGCGGACAGGTGCGCCGTTGTGGTACGCGATGACAATGGGCTTGTATTGCTCGCTGGAGAAAAGCTGATCGTTGGCACCAATCGTGTATGACTGCCGGCTGCCGTCAATCACGCCCTTTGCCTGGTCCACATTCGCCTGTGCTAGTGAGGCGCGAAGGTCTTCAAGACTGAGACCATAAGACGCTAATGCGGTCGGATTGGCCTGGATACGGACCGCGGGCTTCTGTCCGCCGCTGATCGACACCAAACCTACCCCGGGTAATTGTGAGATCTTTTGGGCCAGCGAAGTATCCGCAAGGTCCTCGACCTTGGGCAGAGGGAGGGAGTCCGAGGTGAGGGCCAGCGTAAGAATGGGCGCGTCCGCCGGGTTGACCTTGTTGTAGATCGGAGGGTTCGGCAGATCCTGCGGCAAGTACGTGGAAGCGGAATTGATGGCCGCCTGGACCTGCTGCTCTTCCACGTCGATGTTCTGGTCGAGCCCAAACTGCAGCGTGATCAGCGAACTCCCGAAAGAGCTTGTGGAGGTCATCTGGCTCAAGCCGGGGACCTGACCGAATTGGCGCTCCAGGGGAGAGGTCACGGACGAAGCCATGACGTCCGGGTCCGCACCAGGATAAAAAGTCACGACCTGAATGGTGGGGTAGTCAACCTCAGGCAAGGCCGAGATCGGTAGCTGTCGATACGCGACTATTCCCACCAGCAGCACGCCGACCATCAGCAGCGTTGTGGCTACCGGCCGGAGAATGAAAATGCGTGAAGGACTCATGAACCGGAAATACCTGAGATCGGGCTACCCTGCTGATTGTGCCTGCCGCCGGTGCCGCCATCTTTCGAGGCTCCAGCCGCAGGTGGAGCTGGCGTGGGGGTGCGCGGCTGGACGCGGCTGCCGCGCTGCAACTTATCCTGACCGTCCGTGACGACTACGTCCCCCGGATTCACGCCCTGCGAAATGACCGAGATGTTGCCCTGCGTCAGGGCCACTGTGACCGGGCGGTCCTGCACCGTGTTGTCCTGGTTCATCGCGTAGACGAATGGGCCCTGCGGACCGCGCAAAATGGCCGCGGTCGGCACGACCGTGCTGTTCTTACGGGTCTCCAGAAGCAGGTCGGCGTTAACGAACTGGTTGGGCCACAGGTGAGCCTCTTTGTTGTCGAAGACCGCTTTGAGCTTGGCCGTTCCTGTAGACGGGTCGATCTGGTTGTCGATCGTCAAAAGCTTCCCGGTTGCCAGTTTCGTCTGGTCGTCGCGGCTGAAAGCGTCAACCTCCAGCGCGCCTTTGCGCATATGTTCGGCCACGCTGGGCAGCAGATCTTCGGCGAGCGTGAAGATCACCGCGATGGGTTGCAGTTGCGTGAGAATCAGCATGGGATTGCTATCCGACGCGTGCACGATGTTCCCCGGATCGACCTGGCGGAGACCGACGCGACCCTTGAAAGGTGCTGTGATGTGGCAATACGTAATCTGCAGTTTCGCGTTATCGATCTGCGCCTGGTCATTGCGCACCGTTCCATCCAACTGGTCCACCAGCGCTTTCTGCGTATCGACCTGCTGCTGCGCAATGCTGCCCGAAGGAATCAATGCGGTATAGCGCTCCAGGTTCAGCTTAGCGTCGCGCAATTGCGCCTGGTCACGAAACAGCTGCGCCTGCATCTGCTCGAGCTGCACCTGAAAGGGACGAGAATCGATTTCGATCAGCAGCTCTCCCTGATTCACGAACTGCCCCTCCTGGAAGTTCACCTTCATGATCTGGCCGTCGACCCGGCTCTTGATATTCGCCGTATTGAAGGCTGTGACCGAACCGAGACCGGAGATGTAAACGGGCACATCCTGAGTCTGTGCGGTGGCGACGGCCACGGAAACAGATCGGGGACCGGCGGCTTGCGCTTTTTGTTGCTGCTTGGAGTCGCCGGAGCATGCGAACAAAATCGCGCATAACGACCCGAGGATCAGAAGAGCGAAGAGGCGGACCGCAGTCGGAGTCCGGGCAGAAACTGGCTCAGAAATCAGTGGGTGTTTGTTCACGGGATTAGTCCAGAACCACCTTCCAACACATGAAAACTCAAACAATCCATTCCAGTGTTTAGACGTATGTAGTACCAGCTCGGTTTCAGTAACCCGCCGGAAGAGAGAAGGACAGAAACGGCAGAAGGTCCTCGCGGCAGGGATTACGAGCGCGCCCTAACTATCGTAGAACCATCCAGAAACAGCATCAACCGGAGAACCGGGAAGGTCAAGGTTACGCTGCCCGGTTTTACAAATCTTTACTCCTATTGACTCAGGCTCAATGTTCAGGCGGAACGGAGGGCGCTTTGCGCAGGATGGCGAGCTTCATAGGCGGAGATGTCGCTCTCATGCTGCAGTGTAAGGCCGATGTCATCCAGACCATTGAGCAGGCAATGCCGGACGAAGTCGTCGATGGGAAATGCCGCACGAAAATCCTTGTCGTCGCGAACCTCGCATTTCTCCAGGTCGACCGTGATCTGATACCCGTCAATTCCCTGAGCGCGGCGCATCAGTTCGGCAACCTCATTTTCGGCGAGTCGCACCGTCAAGAAGCCATTCTTGCTGCTGTTGTTCGCGAAGATATCCCCGAAGGAAGAAGAGATGACGGCGCGGAATCCGAAATCCGTCAGTGCCCAGACCGCATGCTCGCGGGACGAACCACAGCCGAAGTTCCTGCCGGCCAGCAAAATGGTCGCGCCTTCATACCGCGGATCGTGCAGCAAGAATTCGGGATTGGGTTTCCCCTCGGCGCCGAAGCGCCAGTCATAAAAGAGAAACTGCCCGAAACCGGTCTTCTCGATCCGCTTGAGGAATTGCTTGGGGATGATCTGATCGGTGTCGACGTTCAGTCGATCCAGGGGGGCCACCAATCCGCGATGTACAGTGAATGCTTTCATAAATTGTATAGCCCCGGACACATTCACCCGGGATTGCGCGAAAGCGCGCTGTGAAAATGCTCACGCGACTACTGAAATTTCCAGTTGCGAATATCCGTGAAGTGCCCGGCGATCGCTGCCGCCGCGGCCATCATGGGGCTGACGAGATGCGTTCTGCCTCCACGGCCCTGACGACCTTCGAAATTCCGGTTACTGGTCGAGGCACAACGCTCGCCCGGCTGCAAGATATCCGGATTCATCCCAAGGCACATCGAGCAGCCGGACTCTCGCCATTCGAATCCCGCGTCCTGGAAAATCCGATGCAGCCCTTCCTGTTCTGCCGCGCGCTTCACCGTCTGCGATCCGGGAACCACCATGGCTCGCACCCTCGAGCTCACTCGATGCCCTTTGGCGACCCGCGCCGCGGCCCTCAAATCCTCGATGCGCGAATTCGTGCACGATCCGATAAAAACCCGATCGATAACAATATCCTCGATTCGTCGGCCGGGCTCGAGCCCCATATATTGCAACGCGAGCTCCGTGGCACGCCGGTCGGATTCTTCCATGGTTTTGACTTCGGGGACGCGTCCGGTCACCGGAGCGACCATTCCGGGATTGGTTCCCCAAGTCACAAACGGGCACAGCTGGGAGGCATCAATCTTAACGATTTCATCGAAGACTGCGCCTTCGTCACTCGGCAGCGTGCGCCAGTAGGCAACGGCTTTCTCCCACTCGGCGTCCTTGGGAGCAAACTTTCTGCCTTTCACATAACTGATCGCGGTCTCGTCCGGTGCGACCATGCCGGCGCGGGCTCCCGCTTCAATGCTCATGTTGCAGAGTGTCATCCGACCTTCCATGCTGAGCGACTGGACCGCGGGGCCGGCGTATTCGATGACGTGCCCGGTTGCGCCATCGGTGCCGATCTGGCCAATGATTCCAAGCGCCAGATCCTTGGCCGTGACACCGTCTGCCAGACGGCCTCGCACGTCGACCTTCATTGTCCTGGGCTTCTGCTGGGCAAGGCACTGGGTGGCGAGAACATGCTCGACTTCAGAAGTACCGATGCCGAATGCCAGCGCGCCGAAAGCTCCGTGCGTGCTGGTGTGGCTGTCGCCGCAGACGATGGTCATTCCGGGCTGCGTCAATCCCAACTCAGGGCCAATCACGTGCACGATTCCCTGCTCGGGCGAATCCATGTCGAAAAGACGGATGCCGAACTCTTTGCAGTTCTGTTGCAGCGCGGAAATCTGTCGGGCCGCAATCAGGTCGGTGATGGGAGTACCGCGCGGCTCGGTCGGAATATTGTGGTCAACCGTGGCCACGGTACGAGCTGTCTGGCGCACCTTACGGCCGGCGGCGCGCAGACCATCGAATGCCTGCGGGGAAGTAACTTCGTGCACCAGGTGCAGATCGATGTAGATGATTGGGGAACGTCCCCCCGGAGTCGCCACCACATGGGCGTCCCAGATCTTTTCGAAGAGTGTCTGCGCTTTCGGCATGAATTTGACGGAAGACCCGGCTTTCAGTTTTTCATAGACACAGGACTCGGAGCAAGATGCGCCCCGGACCCCCGGAGGAACATTCTGGAACGTGCCCCAGCAGCAAAATGCCTTCCCGTGAAGCAGCATCACGGTGAGCTGCGTTGACAGGTAAATCAGGCCGGTCGATAATCGCCTTACCCTGCGACCACTCGGATAGTGCAACTTGGGGATGCCTATGCCGGCGCTATCTCTTGACGACCTGAGAAGTTCCTTTCGCGGACAGCTGATCCAGCCAGCCGATCCGGATTACGACGCGGGCCGCAAAGTCTACAACGCAATGATCGACAAACGCCCGCGCCTGATCGCCCGCTGCTTGGATGTCGCGGACGTTATGGCAGCGGTGCGCTACGGCGCGAGCAATGCCATGCTGACTGCGATCCGCGGGGGTGGGCATAACGGAGGAGGGCTCGGCACGTGTGACGACGGGCTCGTGATCGATCTCTCGCGGATGCGAGGCGTCCGCGTGAATCCAGCGGATAAAAGCGTACGTGCCGAGGGCGGATGCGTCTGGGGCGACGTTGACCATGCTACCCATCCGTTTGGCATGGCAACTCCGTGCGGATTCATCTCTACAACCGGAGTCGCTGGATTGACGCTTGGGGGAGGCATCGGGTACCTCACCCGCCGCTACGGACTGACCATCGACAACCTGCTCTCAGTTGACGTGGTTCTCGCCGATGGCAGTTTTGTTACGGCGAGTCCCCGCGAAAACGCCGATTTGTTCTGGGCGGTGCGCGGCGGGGGCGGAAATTTCGGTGTCGTGACTTCGTTTGAATTTCGTACGCATCCGGTCAGCACGGTCCATTTTGGCCCGACGTTCTGGTCTCCGGAAGATGCCGAGACTGTCTTGAGTGCTTACGTCGGCTTCATCAAGCATGCTCCAGAGTACGTAGGAGGTTTCTTCGCGTTTCTCGTAATCCCACCCGTGCCCATGTTTCCCGAGCACTTGCACTGGAAGACCGTGTGCGGGATCGTATGGTGTTCGACGGGGTCTCCCGAGGAAACCGAAACTGCATTGAAGCCAATGCGCTCGTTGGGAAAACCTGTCTTTGATCACGTCGGACCTGCTCCATTTCCGGTTGTGCAGAGTCTGTTTGACCCGCTCTTTCGTCCGGGCTTGCAGTGGTATTGGCGCGCTGATTACTTTACCGATCTGAACGCCGAAGCGATTGCCCGCCATGCCCAACAAGGGCCAAGGTTACCGAGCATGCTCTCCACCATGCACATCTATCCCGTCAACGGCGCTGCGCAACGAGTGGGCAAGAACGATACCGCTTATAGCTTCCGCGAAGCGCTGTTTGCACAGGTGATCGTAGGCGTAGATCCGGAACCGGCGAACGCAGCGAAGCTCAGCCAGTGGTGCCGCGATTACTGGGATGCCCTCCATCCTTTTTCAGCCGGCGGGGCCTACGTCAATTTCATGATGGAGGAAGGCCAGGACCGGGTGCAGGCGACATATCGAGATAACTATCGCCGCTTGGCGGAAATCAAGGCGAAGTACGATCCCAACAATTTCTTCCGCGTGAATCAGAATATACATCCAGCGAAGTCTTGACGGACCGTTTCCTGGCGGTGAGAATACGTCCAATCTTTGGGGCGTAGCATCTGCAGTTTTCGGAAGCTTCGAAGCTTGGAAATCACCAGCATCTTGTGTCCGCAGAGGCAAACCGCGGCTGGAAGGACCCTGTCATGACCATTCGTCGGTCCCTGCTTTGCCTCGTTCTGCTTGCAGACGTCTCGGGTGTGGCTCAACTTACTCCGCCATCGGGTTGGAGCATGCAAAGTACTTCTAATGCCATCGTGATGCTGTCTCCCGGCGAATCCGGTTCCCGTGTCGCGATCACGCTATTGCCACCGGGCACTCCAAATGGTGATCTCAAGACGTGGTTTTCGAAACAATCGCTGGCACTCGCTCAAGCTTCGGGCAAAACGCTAGGCGCCACTGAAGTGATGGATGAGGGTGGAATCCTGGTACGGGTCGTGCAAGTAGAGAACACGGCACAAAAGAAGCTCCGATTGATTCTGTACGGATATCCCAGCGCTCATGGGTTCTCGATACCCATTTTGATCGCGCCGATGACGGTCACCGAAAAGGACCCAAACCTCGAGAGCGCGAACCAGTACGTCCAGCAACTTGCGGCACAGAAGTACGAGTTCGTCATGACGCGGCCGCAGCAACAAGCTGTCCAGCCGATGCAGCCTGCAACTGGCGGCATGGCGCCTCCGCGCAGCGACATCGATTTGACCTACCACGCCAAGGCGCTGGTTTCGAGGGAGCGGGATGTGCCGTTAAAGGGGGTTTACGTTTTCATCGGATACGCCTTCGGGGCATCGTATGGCGGTGTCGGCACGACCATGACCTGGGGGCAGCGATCGGTCCAGCAGTTGCTGTTGCTCTTCGCCAATGGCGTGGCTGCGAAGACTGACCTGAAAGGGGATAATCTAGCCGGACATCATCAGGCCGAGGGCTTCGCCACCATGGATGTCGCCGACCCAGCGGCCGTTGCCGGCGCCCCTTACGGCCACTGGACCGAGGACGAGCACAGCGTTCGCATCCAATGGAACATCGGAGCTCCCACCGAACTCGCGAAAAACGGAGCGAATCTCGAGGGCAAAGGCGAGCGCTGGACTCCATTTCAGCTAGCAGAAGGAGACCGTATCGAAGGAACATTCGTCCGAAAGATGGAAGCCGGCTTGCGGTCGCAAGCGATTGTGCTTCATCAGAATGGTACATTCAGCGGAGATGGAGTGAACGTCACCATGGGCGGAAGCATCGTCAGCCCGCAGTTCCCGGAGCGCGGGTCAGGGAATTACGAGGTGCACAAGGGAAGCATGATTCTGGCCTTCAGTAACGGCTTCACCCAAGCTATCGCCTGCATCATCGACAAAGGCCCCAACGGCGATGCCAAGACGATCCTGCTAAACGGATTCCCCTTCGAGCGCGTCCGCTAAGATGGTTTTTTTGACGTGCTCGTTCCAACCCGTCCAGCGTTCCTCGCGTCAAAAACATAGTCCCGATCGCATATCTGGGAGAGTAGAATACAAAAAATCGCCCTAACCCTTTTAAAGCCCGCAAGCCCAGGAGCGGGGCCAGATGACTCTAATGAGAAAAACTTTTTTTGGTCTATCGGTTGTTGTGCTCGCCTGCCTGCCGGGTCTCGCCTCTGGTCAGGTCGTCGAAGAAATTATTGCCCGCGTGAACAATCAGATCATTACGCGCTCGGAGTTCCAGCGCAGCAAAGACACTTTGAAAGACGAGGTTAAGCAGCAGAATCCCAACGACCCGGACAAGGTCTATGCCGACCGTGAAAAAGATATTCTCCGGGATTTGATCGACCAGCAGCTTCTTTTGGACAAGGGCAAGGATCTGGGAATTACAGGCGACACCGAGCTGATCAAGCAGCTCGACAAGATGCGCAAGGATATGAAGCTTGATTCCATGGAGGCGCTGGAGAAGGAAGCCGAAAAGCAGGGCATCTCCTGGGAAGATTTCCGGCAGAACATGAAGAACCAGATCATCACCCAGAAGGTGATCGGGCAAGAGGTGAGTTCGCGGCTCAATGTTACACCGGAAGAAGAGCAGCAGTTCTACGATGAGCACAAGAACGAGATGGAGCAGCCGGAAGCGATCCGGCTGAGCGAGATTCTCGTTGCGCCGAAGGCCGTGCCCGCTCCGGCCCCGGCAGCGACCGGCGACCCCAGTACGACGCCAACCACACCTCCGCTCGCGCCTCCGCAAGATGCGGCCGCACAACAGGCTGCGGAAGCCGCTGCGCTTAGTGCTGCCGAGGCCAAGGCCAACGATCTCCTGAAGCAAATTCGTGGGGGCGCCAGTTTCGAAGATATCGCCAAAAAATATTCCGACGGTCCTTCCGCAGCGGACGGCGGCGCGCTAGGCACTTTTAAACGCGGCCAACTGGCCAAAGAGCTGGAAGACAAGACTTTTTCCATGAAAGCGGGGGACGTGAGCGATGTTATCCGGGCCAAACAGGGATACATCATCCTCAAGGTAACGGATCATCAACAGGCGGGTATCCCACCCTTTAAGGATGCCCTGCCCAGAGTTGAAGAAGCCCTTATGATGCAGAAGATGCAACCCGCGGTCCGAACTTATCTCACCAAGCTTCGGGAAGAAGCCTACATCTATATCAAGTCAGGCTATGTGGACAGCGGTGCCAGCCCCAATCAGACGCAACCGGTCGAGACAGCCGCAGCCAAAGAGGGCGATGCCAAGAAACTTGCCAAGAAGAAGCACAAGAAACTAGGCATCCTTTAATCGCGGGCGCGTATACTTCCACAGAGGTCATGAAGGATTTCTATATCTGCGATTGTGCTGTCCACGAGAACAAGGTGATTACCTCCAGTTTCGTCGTGGTCGCCAAGCAGATTAAGCCCAAGAAAACGGGAGAGCCGTATATCGCCCTGACGCTTGGGGACCGGAGCGGACAGCTCGAAGCCAAGATGTGGGATAACGTTGAGGATGTCCTTGATGCTTTCGAGCAGGACGACTATCTCAAGATCAAAGGGCTGATCAACAAGTACAAGCAGCGGTTTCAGCTCACCATCCACAAGCTGCGCAAGCTTGGAGACTCGGAGATCGAATACTCCGACTACCTGCCCAAGACAACGAAAGATATCGACGAGCTCTGGCGGACGCTAAGCGGCTTCGTCGAAACCATCCAGAACAGGCACTTGCGGTTGCTCATTCAGGCGTTCATGGCGGACCCGCAGATCGCTGTGGCCTACCGAAATGCGCCCGCAGCCAAGACGCTGCACCACGCGTTCATTGGTGGCCTCTTGGATCACGTGGTCTCACTGTTTCGTTCCTGCGACCTTATGTGCCAGAACTATCCGCACATCAACCGCGATCTGTTGCTGACGGGCGCGTTCCTGCACGATATCGGGAAGATCCACGAACTGACGTACAACCGGTCGTTCTCTTACACGACCAAGGGCCAGCTGCTCGGCCACATGATCATCGAACTCGAGATGCTGCAGGCCAAGCTGGCGCAGTTCCCCGACTTTCCTGAGGAACTTAAAACGATGGTGGAGCACCTGATCATCAGCCACCACGGTGAGTATGAGTTCGGTTCGCCCAAGTTACCGATGTTCGCGGAAGCGCTGGTTCTGCACTATCTGGACGATCTCGATTCCAAAGTCGAAGCCATGCGGGCTCACTTCGAACGCGAAGCCCTGCAGGATGGTCCCTGGACCAGCTATAACGCTTCGCTTGGACGTCCGCTGCTGAACAGTGAGAAATATCTCAATCCCAAGAGGGCTCCAGCCACGGAGGCTGCGTCACCGCAGAATGGGACCCGTCCCTCGGAAGCTTCCCCGGAACCTGTCGCCGCCGCTGTATCTGCTGTGGAACCTCATCGATAATGGGCTCCTCAAGTTAGCGACATCTCCCAGTTTTGTTATGCCCGTCAGCGTTTGCGCCAACCTCTGAGCCGGTTTGCACAGCCGGAACTCGCTGTTGTTGCATCGTTTCGCTGTACAGACCATGCACCTTCGATAGCCAGCGATGTAAGCTCCTCGTTGATCCTGTCCGGCAAATTCTTTACATTTGGGACACTACTCACCCGGAGGTCTTATGCGCTCACGACCGTTTCTGTTCGTACCGACCTTGTACCTGATATTGTGCATGCTCGGCTGCTCGAGCAAACCTGCCACCAACAGTGATAGCGACGCGACAAATAATGCAAACGCAAGTGACAGCGGGGCGACGCCCGCCAACGCCAGTGGAGAGAAGGCATCGCGGCATGAAACACGCGAGGAAAGAAAACCCGTAGTTGTGCCGGCCGGTACCTCTGTAACAATTAGCCTCGGTTCGGCGCTTGGGTCCAAGATCAGTCAGTCCGGTTCCACGTTCAACGGCAGCATTGCCAAGGATGTAAGCGTGGGAAATGAAATCCTGATTCCAAAGGGATCTGCGGTTGCGGGAACCGTCACCGACGCCAAGCCGCTGGGCAAATTCGCAGGGGGTGCGGTCCTGTCGGTGCGTCTCGACTCGATTACTCTGAATGGCGTGGACTTGCCAGTCCAAGCCTCGACTCGCACTTTTTCCGCAAAAGGCAAGGGCAAGCGTACCGCGGTTATGGCGGGCGGCGGCGCAGCTCTGGGCGGCATCATCGGAGCTTTGGCTGGCGGTGGAAAGGGTGCAGCGATCGGGATGGCAGCAGGCGCAGGAGCGGGCGGTGGCGGGGCGGCTTTCACCGGCAACAAAGACATCGTGCTTCCCGCCGAATCGGCAGTCAGCTTCGAGCTCTCGCAACCGCTACAGATAAAGCGCTAGCGAGGAAGGGCCCGGCGCCGACGTGCCACCATGACGGGGAGTGCGTTTAGCGCAGAACCACTTCAGCTATGCTCGACTTCAACCGCTTCGAAGTTCTCACCTTAGACTGCTACGGCACGCTGATCGACTGGGAGGCAGGCATTCTCGGTTGCCTGCGTCCCGTGCTGGCCGCGCATGGCAAAACCATGGATGATGCTCAGCTCCTCAAGTTGTACGGGGACTTCGAGCTGCGTTCAGAACAAGGCAAATTTCGCAATTACAAGGATGTTCTGAAATCCGTTTTCCGCCAGTTTGGCGCGGAGCTCGGATTTTTTCCAACTGCGGTGGAGATAGATTCTTTGCCCAACTCGCTGAGGGATTGGCACCCGTGGCCTGATACGATCGAGGCTTTACGCCAGCTCAAAACGCGATTCCGCCTGGCGATTCTCTCCAATGTCGACGATGATCTTTTCGCAGCGACCCGCTCTCAGCTCGGAGTCGAGTTCGACGAGGTGATTACCGCCCAGCAGGCCCAAGCCTACAAGCCCTCGCTCAAATTGTTCGAGCTGGCGCTTAGCCGGATCCAGGCGCCTGCGCATCGCGTGTTGCATGTAGGGCAGAGCATCTATCACGATGTGATTCCCGCACAAGCCCTGGGATTGGCTACCGTCTGGGTCGATCGTCCGTCTGCCCGCCCAGGCGTAGGTGCGGTCAAAGCCGCCGACGCAAAACCCGATCTGATTGTGGGGAGTCTGGAAGAACTGGCGGAACACGCGGTACAGACAGTCTGAAAGCTTGAACGACAAGAACTCAGGGTCCTCAGCTTTTGTTCATCTTAAAAGTTGACCGGAATCCTGACGATCTTCTTCTGAATCGCCCACAGGACCAACTCTGCCTTATTGTGGATGCCCAGCTTGCGCATGAGATTAAACTTGTGCGCGTCCACAGTTTTGACGCTCAGGCCCAAGGCATTGGCCGCCGAGCGTACCGTTTGACCCTCCGCAAGTAACCGAAGGACCTCGCGTTCGCGGCTAGTCAGGGATCGTTTCGCCGTCAATGTTTCGTTTTCATGCATGGGATGTTCTTTGCTGGAAACCTCCCGAAAGCGCTCGCTCTTAGAAAGCGATGCTCGCCGAACCATCTGGAGCAATTCCTGCGCGGAGGTCTGCCGCGCAGCGAGATTGTCCGCCGGCAAGTCGTTCGACGCGCTGGACCTTTCCTCCCGCGTGCTGAGAAATACGACCTGGGTACGGGGGGCACTTCGCAAGATCATTGCCTGTACCTGTTCCGGCGTCATCGCCAACACGGCCGCATCGGTGATGACGACGTCCGGCCGATTCCCGAAAACGCGCTGCAGCATTTCTTCAGCAGTGGCCGCCTCGGCCACGACCTCCACGTCAGGTGCGTCTTCCAAAAGACGACGCAAGCCCTGCCGCAGCAGGACGTGATCATGTACCAGCACGCAACGGATTTTCCTGTTCGCAAACATCTCAGTTGTGCTGGATTGGTGCGCCCGGAAACAGGGCATTCCAACCTGCGCAGGGGACCCCGTGCGGAGTTCGAGATCGTCCTGCCCAAACCAGCGTCAGTAGAAGTGGACTGGTTATTGTAACCTCCCCAGCTCGAATCGCGCACCCGCAAGCAAAAAATTGCGGCAAGCCCGGGCATGCGCCGGTCGCCCATTTATGAGGTTCAGGTACAATCGTGAGCTTATGTTGCGCTACTTCACGGCGGGAGAATCTCATGGCGAGGCGCTCGTTGCCTTCCTGTCCGGCGTTCCCGCGGGATTGAAGGTCGATCAAACATTTCTGGACCGGGAACTCTGGCGACGCCAGCAGGGGTACGGGCGTGGCGGCCGCATGAAGATCGAGCGCGATACGGGGCACATACTCTCCGGAATCCGGCACGGGATAACGATCGGGTCGCCGATTTCCATCCTTTTGGAGAACCGCGATTGGAGAAACTGGCAGGAGTCTCTGCCGGTGGGCGATGGAGATCCCGCAAAGCACAAGCGCGTGGCATCGCCTCGCCCGGGGCATGCGGATCTTGCCGGAGCCTTGAAATATAACTTTCCGGAAGCACGATACATACTCGAGCGCGCGTCGGCCCGAGAGTCCGCGGCACGCGTAGCGATTGGTGCAATCGCAAAAGCTTTGCTGCGCGAAATCGGCATCGAGATTGCGAGTCACGTGATCACCGTGGGAAGCGTCACGTTGCACGAGCAGGTGCCCTGGGAGAAAGTTCGCGGCCTGGCCGATCGTGACGAGATCCTCCTCTCTTGCGCTGATCCCGACATCGAGCAGCGAATGAAGGAAGAAGTTGATACGGTTCTCAAAACCGGCGACTCCCTCGGGGGTGTGTTCGAAGTCGTCGCGCACCAAGTTCCGCCCGGGCTTGGCACCTACGCGCAGTGGGACGAACGGCTTGACGCAATGCTCGCCGCGGCGATCATGTCGTTGCAAGCCGTGAAGGCTGTCGAGATCGGTTCCGGTGTTGCCGGAGCGTTCTCCCCCGGCTCCGCGGTCCACGACGAAATCGGATATGCCGGCTCGGGATTCACCGAATTCTCCCGTACCCACAACAACGCCGGAGGGATCGAGGGGGGCATTTCCAACGGCGAAGAAATCCGCGTGCGTGGATACCTGAAGCCTATCTCGACCCTGCGTCGACCGCTGGGGTCAATCGATTTCTCCACGCGTGAACCGGTCAAAGCCGCGTACGAAAGGTCGGATGTATGCGTTGTTCCCGCCGCAGGAGTCGCAGCCGAAGCCATGGTCGCCCTTACGCTCGCCCGATGCGCACTTGAGAAGTTCGGCGGCGATTCCATGACTGAAACGATCAGGAATTTCCAAGGTTACTGTCAGCAATTAAAAAATTACTGATGATCTATCCCATTGTGAAATTCGGAAATCCGGTTCTGGAGAAACCCTCCGAAACGGTTACGGTCTTCGACGACGAACTCAAGAAGTTGATCGAAGATATGTTCGAATCGATGTATGCCGCCCATGGCGTTGGCCTGGCCGCCCCGCAGATCGGGATCGGTCGCCGTATCGCTGTGATCGACGTGACCTTCAAGGAGGATCCCGACGCTAAACTCGTGCTCATTAATCCCGAAATTATCC
>Ga0335071_10001940_pt1 | contig 22302 bp, 22 predicted proteins | sample Lox_Sample_15_FD_206724 | JGI IMG/M metagenome (GOLD analysis project Ga0335071, IMG submission 206724) | Soil microbial communities from Loxahatchee National Wildlife Refuge, Florida, United States - Lox_Sample_1.5 | ecosystem: Environmental > Terrestrial > Soil > Wetlands | place: USA... | reverse complement strand
ACGACGCGAAGCTTGCTGGCTGAAATACCTGTTCCACTCTTGATCTCGAGCTGAGGCATTCGGCGAACGCGTCTCAGCGCGTCGATTTTTCGTCGCCGCTCATCGGCATTGTTCGGCAACGCAACCCAAGGAGATCACCATGCGCAAGACTCTTGCAATCATCGCTACCGGCCTCACTCTTCTGCTCTGGCCGCTCGTACCATCGTCCGCCGACACACCCGACGCGGTGATAGAGCTGTCCGGCGGCTCCGTCGCGGCAGGGGTGGGCTTCAGCTGGGGAAGCGGAACGCTGATTTTCCACGGCCAGCGCTATCCTCTGAAGGTGAGTGGGGTGGCTTTGGCGACTGTCGGCGCGACCGAGTACACGGCGGCGGGCAGCGTGACGGGGCTGAAGACTCTCCAGGATATCGAGGGTGTGTATACGTCCATCGCCGCGGGCGCGACCCTGGGCGGCGGCGGCACCCTCGCGGCGATGGAAAATCAGCACGGCGTGACGATCCACATGACGTCGACCAGTGAAGGCCTAAACTTCACCCTCGCCGCAGAGGGTGTAAAGATCACTCTCGCCAACTAGGCCGGCCTGGCGCCCGCGTTCTGACAACCCGATGTCACGAACTGCGCCTGCGGTCGGAGGGGGCTGGTGAATTCGTTTTCGATCGCCAGCCCCAGCGCCGAAGCAGCCACCCTGACGCTGGCTGGCGACTGGTCGATCCAGGGCGAGCAACCGTCGCCGGTCGATGCAGTGAACCGCTTGCTCACACCCGCGGCAAGGGGTCGCCGCCTGATCTTTCGGGCCGATGGCCTTGGCGAGTGGGACAGCGCGCTCTTGAGCTTTCTTTTTGCCGTCGCGGCCATCTGCCGCGAGCGCGGGATTACGGCCGAGTTGGGCGCGCTGCCCGCCGACATCCAACGCCTGCTCGCACTTGCATCCGCGGTACCGATGCACACGTCCGGCGCGACGGGACGGAGCCGGTCCTTCGTGTCCCGAACCGGTGCCGCGATGTTGCGGCACGTAAGAGCGCTGAAAGAGTTCGTGTCATTCTTCGGCGCATGTGTGATCGCGTTGGCCCGTCTTCTGCGCGGTCGCGCCCGCTACCGTCCTGTCGATCTGGCATTGATGATCCAGGAGTGCGGCGCTCAGGCGTTTCCGATCGTGTCCATCATTTCCTTGCTTGTCGGGATGATCTTTTCGTTCGTCGGCGCGGTGCAGCTGAGGCAATTTGGCGCCGACATTTACGACGCGAACCTGGTGGCCGTCGCGATGGCGCGGGAAATGGCGGCGATCATGACGGCGATCGTCCTGGCCGGTCGGACGGGTGCTGCGTTCGCCGCGCAGATCGGGGCGATGCAGGGAAACGAGGAGGTCGATGCCCTGTCGACCCTCGGCATCTCGCCCATCGAATTTCTGGTCGTTCCGAGGATGGTCGCCCTGATCCTGATGACGCCGCTGCTGTGCATCTACGCCAATGCAATGGGCATCTTCGGCGGCTTTGTCGTGGCCATCAACATCCTTCATGTCACCCCGATCGCCTACCTTCTGCGGACCCAGGAGGCTCTTCGTCTCAGCGACCTGAGTATCGGCTTGACGAAGGCAGCCGTATTCGGGGCGCTGGTTGCGATCACCGGCTGCCTCCGTGGCATCGAGTGCGGGCGAAGCGCGTCGGCCGTCGGGACGGCCGCGACCTCGGCGGTCGTCTCCGGAATACTGGCCATCATCGTCGCGGATGCGATTTTCGCCGTCCTATTGAACATCCTTGGGCTTTAGGGCGCGCCATGATCACCGAACCGCCCGCGATCGCCGTGAAGGATGTAACCTTGGCCTTCGACGACAACGTCGTGCAGCGTGACGTGACCTTCGACGTCCGCCGGGGCGAGATCTTCGTGATTATGGGTGCCAGCGGCTGCGGCAAGAGCACGTTGCTGCGGTCGATGATCGGGCTGCTCCGCCCCGCCGCCGGCGAGGTGTTCTACGGCGGACAGGCGCTTTGGGACGCCGACGATGTCCAGCGCTCCGAAGCGCAGCGCAGGCTGGGCATCCTGTTCCAGAGCGGCGCACTTTGGAGTTCCTTGACGCTGGCCGAGAATATCGCCTTGCCGCTCAGCCAGTACACGAGGCTGAAAGCCCGCGATATCGCCCGCATGGTGTCGCTGAAGCTCTCCCTGGTCGGCTTGGGGGGATTCGAAGAGTACTATCCGGCCGAGATCAGCGGGGGGATGAAAAAACGCGCTGGGCTGGCGCGCGCGATCGCACTCGACCCCGATATCCTGTTTCTGGACGAACCCTCGGCGGGGCTCGATCCGATCAGCTCGAAGCGCCTCGACGATCTGATCCTGGAACTCAGGGCGGCACTCGGTGCCACGGTCGTTATGGTGACGCACGAGCTTTCCAGCATCTTCGCCATCGGTGATGATTCGGTGTTCCTGGACGCCGAGACCCATACCGTGATCGCACAGGGCGACCCCAAACGTCTGCGCGCGGATGCTGCCGACGCGAAGGTGCGGGACTTCCTCAATCGAGGTGTGATGGATGCCCCGGGAGGACGGTCGTGAGCCGAAAGGCAAGCCCGACGACGATCGGCGCCTTCACGCTCGGTGCGGTCGCGGTGGCCGTTGTCGCGCTGGCCATTCTGGGCGGCGGAAAGTTTCTCAAGCGCCACACGCGAGCCGTCGCGTTCTTCGCCGGTGACATCCAGGGCCTGTCGATTGGGTCGCCCGTCGACCTTCGCGGCGTGCAGATCGGAACGGTGACGGACATCAATATTCGTCTCGATGTCGACACCATGACGCCGGTGATTCCAGTCTACATGGAGTTCGATCCCAGCCGCTTCAACGTGCAAGAGATCAAAGGCGGGGCGGGGGCCGCCGACGGCGAGCATGTCCATCAGCAGCGCCTCAAGACCGCGATCGACAATGGGTTGAACGCGCGGCTGGCAATCCAAAGCTTGGTCACGGGGCAGCTCGTCGTGGAGCTCGACCTGGACCCGGATACGCCGCGGACGTTCGTGGGTGCGGACCCGGCGACGGTCGAGATCCCGACAAGCCCGTCCGACATTCAGAAGATCAAGAGCGCGCTGGCGCGGCTCCCGCTCGACAAGCTCGCAGAGACCGCCTTGCGCCTGATGGATGACGCCGACCGGCTGGTTACGTCGCCGGAAATCCCGCCTCTGCTGCGCTCGCTGGTGGCGTCGAGCGATGGCCTGGATCGTCTGATCAAGACGGCCCAAGCCGATCTTGACCCGCTGGCGGCGAATGCAAACCGCGTGCTCGATGTTGCTCACGATGATTTGGCAGCAGCGCAAGGCGTTCTGCAAGACGCGCACCGGACGCTGGTGACCGGAGACCATTTGATGTCGAGCGACGGAGCCGAGACGCTCCGGGCCGGAACTCGCGCTTTGGAGGAAGCCCGCAAGGTGCTCACGGACGCGGATGGCCTGTTGGCCGCCAATTCGCCGCAACGCTATGACCTCGACCAGACCCTGCGGAACCTGTCGGCAACGACTCAGGCGCTGCGCGTGTTCTCCGAGGACCTCGAGCGAAGGCCGAATTCAATCATCATGGGCAAGTAGAGGCACATGTGAGTACGTTTAGGTTCCAGTCGATGGTCGGGCGCGCGGCGTCGTGTCTGCTCGCGTTGCTGCTGATAGGATGTCAGTCGTCGCCGTCCCAACTCTATGTCCTGAGTTCCAGGGCGACTCCCGCGCAGGCCGGCGCCGAATCGGCGGCGCCGTCAGCGGTCCTGAGCGATGAGCTCGCCCGGGCCGGTGAGATCAGGGTCGGGGTGTCCGTCGTTATTCCCGAATACGCTGACCGGACGGACATCCTCCAACGAACGGGCGCCAACGAGCTGATTGCCAGCCATGATGCGCAATGGGGCGAGAATCTGTCGGTCGATGCTGCGCGCGTCCTCACGGAGGACTTGGCGGCACGGCTACCCACTCTTGAGTTCATCATGCTGCCCTCGCGCACGCGACATCTGTTGGACTACCAGGTCGAGGTCGATCTCAGCAGATTTGAAGGCGATGCCGACGGCAAATCGTTAGCGGCGGGCTGGTGGACATTGACCGACAGAAACAACCAAGAGGTCGTCAGGGGCCGCGTTTGGCACCAGGTATGCGCAAGCGGCCAGGGGTACGCAGCGATGGCTGCTGCCATGAGCCGGAATCTCACGGCGATGAGTGCCGATATCGCGACGGCAATTGACGAATACTTGCGCCAGCGCGCGACGGTAAAACAGGCGCGCGGGGGACGGGACGTTTTGCAGCCGTAGACCGCTATTCTCTATGGCCGGACGACCTCTATCGTATGTAGATAGCGTTCGGCCGGGCCGATTTCGCGGCCACTATTTGGGACGCTCGAACAGCACACCTAATACCGGCCAAACGGTGGTCACATGAGTGGCACTACCGGCGTTCAGGGAGAGGACCACGGGATCGAAATCGCCGCCGATCGCGAGACTTTCGAGAATAACGGTGCTACCGCTACTGCGATAACGCTTGAAGTAGCGGCTGCCGGTCGAATCCTCAGCAATTACGGGCTGACCGTTCACATCTTTGCCGGCTACCGCCGCTGACTTTGGTTTTCCGATGATCAAGAATTGTCGGTCAAGCGCGTGAGGCTCCGCGCTATGGCCAGATACTTCCACGAGGCCCTGCATGCCAGCGAAAGCCCCCTTAACCTGTGCTTCGCCACCACAGTCGCAGATTTCCATCATGTCGCCCCTGGTGGGGCTGTCTTTCCCGTAGTTGAAAACGATGCCCACAATCTTGCGCAACGTAAGCGTGGTCAGTTTCGCCACGATAGGCGGCGCGATCATCCGCGGATTTATCGCATTTGCAGTTAGTACAGCCACATCGGAGTGGTTGTCAGCGATCTCGAGCCTGCGAGCTAATCCATCGCCGAATGGCTTCGGATCCGGCGTACGAAATTGCCGAGAAGGCGGCGGCAGGAAAGCTCGATCAGATGAAGCAGAGCGGGCTATACGTGGACGTCGAGGAAGACAGAATTTTTACGCCACGACAGTTTTTGAGCGATGATGCAAAAGTCTATCTGAGGGCAGCCGAGATTATTACAGAATCAATTTCTCTTGGCGGGCGCGTTAATGATGAGCCCATTTTTCTGAGTAGCGCGCGAGGCACGATAACCTGGACACCTCCTCAACCCGAAAGCGACTAAAGCTGAAAAATACCGAGCGACGTGAATAGCCAATGAAAGAGGCCCCTGTTTCTGACAGATAGCAGTCTGCCGCGTCAGCAGTCCCTAGCGTCGCCGGATCTTGCTCTTGTTGCCTGCCGTCTCGTCGACGGCCAGCCGAACACCTTCGCCGCGGCCGCCCGCAGTCGCGATAAATTCGATCCCCGCGGCGATCAAAGCGCGTTCGATGTCTCTGACCGTGCTCGACCGGGAGTCGACCTGGCCACGCTCCAATCGCGCAACTGCGTTGGTCGACACCACCGCGTTGTCCGCGAGCTCCTGCTGGGACCATCCCAATAAGCCGCGCGCCGCACGAATCTGCCGTCCCGTGATCATGACCACAGGGAAAGCAGGGTGAATGACAAACGCTAGTTTAAGGTTGAAAAACGACCTTTAAATGTCTTAAATAGACCCCACAAACCTGCTGTCGGGAGGCTGTCGGATGTTCGGTCCCTCGATGACGTCCAAGTACGCTGCGGGACATACGCATCGATTGGTTTGGCTGCTGCTTGTTTCCATCGTGTGGCCCGGCGGTTGCGTCACTGACGGCAGCGGATTTTCCGCTCCTCGGTCACCTCGAATCGAAGCGGTGCAGCCAGGCGACCAACGTCTTGCCTGCGACGAGATCCGGGCCCAGATGGCGGACATGGACCGCTACATAGCGGATGGGCACAAGGCCAACACCGACTTTCAGGAGCGCGGGACGACGTCCACTGGCACGGCAGAAGCGGTGGGCATGTCGGGGGTTCCGTTTGGCGGACTTCTGGTCAGCGCCATGAGCAACCCTGGGCTCTATGAGGCCCAGAACCGCGCCAATCGGGCTGACGAGGCGCTGGAGCGCAAGAAGCAATTGATGTTGCTCTTCAACCAGCGGAATTGCCGTTGAAGGGAGGGGCCGATGCCTGGGCCAGGACAATCCGATTACGATGAAGGATGGTTGTATATCGCGGCCAGCCGAACACTCGGTTTCGGGCAATACAAGATTGGGTTGTCGCGTCATCCCGGAGTACGCAGGGAAGCCTTGAACGCGCAGGGCTACGGCGGGGTCAACGACTGGTGGATGGCCCATTACAAGCCGGTGTCATCGATGCGCGCTGTTGAGGCAAAGCTTCATGAATGCTTCGGGCCGCCATTGCCCACGGAGAGCGGATCGGAGGTCGAGGTCTTCAGCGTCCCGTTTCCGAAAGCAAAACATTACCTCGACATGTTCGCGGAGCTCTTCCGCCCGCAATATCCGGTGGGCCGCCCATTCTGAGAGGCAGCGACATGACAGAATTGGATGACAACGGACCACGGGTCCCGGTGCGCTGCGGCACCATGTTGCTTGGCGCCTCGCCTGAAGAAGCCGATCGTATCGCAAACGCTTGGCGCCAGGCGGAGCTCGCACGTGTGGCCTGGCTGCGAGCCCTTGATGAGCCAACCCATGACCAACTCCTGGAGGCAGACCTCATCGAAGCCCAACATCAGCACGAGGATGCCCTGAATCGCTTTGGACCTACAGGTGGGCAAACACAGGCAGCGATGGAGGAGACCTCATACCTCCTCGAGATCATGAACGGCCGGGAGCTAGCTCGGCATGACTGGCAGGAACTCGTGCGCGAGGCCGTCGAAATGGAACTGGCAGAAGACCGTTTCCTGCAGTGGAGATGGCTGACTTACGTATGCCCCGCGAAGCGGAGCATCTTGGCCCTACGGGACTGGTATTAAAGCGAGGCGGGAGCTCCGGATCTTTGCCTATGCGGGTTCCACAGCTGATTCGATCCGTTTTGTTGGCGATCTCTTTATATGGAACGTCTTCCGTCGTTGGTTGGCGACCCTGGTATTGGGTTGCGGAGCTCGCCGGCGCGGCCCTCGCGGTGTGGGGTACGTTGTTGGCCCTGGGATGTTGGACGCCGCGGGGTCGCTGATAACGCGCGAGCGGTGTCATGTCATGGATGCCGGCGCGGGTTCGACGAATTGTCTACGAGGCCAAAAATCCGATGAACTCAGGTGACCGGTCCGACAACAAAGGGCGGACAGCCCAAGCGACACAATCGACAACGGCGCCCAAACGGCCGGGCCGGCTCACGGATGACGAAATTAAGGAATTGCTGAAGGACGCAGAAGAAGCGGCCCGCGAATTCCGGGGCATTGCAGGTCGATGGAGGGCGGCGCGAACCCGGACCTAACACCGGCGCAATAGTGCAAATATTGATCCTGCCGCGGCGAGGAGTATGCCGGCTCTCCGATATGTCACTTGCCGGTCGCGCGTTCTCACACGCCGGACCGGGAGCTCCCGATCGGGCTCGGTCCAGCCAGACAGCCGGTTTAAGTCAGGCGTAACACTGACGGGACGCCCGAAGCGCCAAGTCTTGCAGCGAGCACAGAGTATTTGTCGCGGATCGAGGGTGGCTCCGGCGAATCTCTGCACGGGCTGGTAATCGCCGGAACGGCGCCCGGTTTTTTGCCGGCGCAATAGTGCAAATCGGCGACCCGCGAAACTCCAATGCCTGAACTCCGTATGGGTTATGGACTGATATAGAGTCTCACGTGCTTGGGTAAGGACCACACTCCGTAGACATTCGGCCGTCTGGCGGAGGACCGAATGTCTGCCCGAGCCAAGCGAGATGACGAGGACCCCAAGCCAGCCAAGAAGGGGCTCGTTGATGACGAAAAGCTCCTCAAGAAGCTCGGTCTCGTCGGCAAGGGATACAGCGCGTCGGCTATTACGGTCAGGCTTTACGCTCCAGCCCCGCGATCATCGAGGCCGCCGATGGATGCTGGCCGCCAGTTGGCTAACGGCCAAACCGTTTACGGCACGACCTTCCACTTCAGCCACGCCGTCGTGAAGGTGAAGGCGGGAGACTACGCGGCGGCGGCTCGAGCAGCGGTGCGCAGCCAAAGTTACAACGAGCGGGCCGTTGATTTCATCAAGCCGGCTGACGAGCGTGACCAAGCGATGAAGACCGGAATCGTCGTCGATGAGGTAGGACCGCTCCGTTTCGGCAGCGTCGAGATGGGTGCATCGCCGCGCGAGCGGCGCCGCTTCTGGGAGGCTGCAGCGCGTCAAGAATACCGTAACGGGGGATGGGTCCAGGGGCGCCTCATCCTGGAGCTACCCTATTGGATTGCCCCAAAAGAGATGCGGGATCTGATGCGATCATGGTGCGCGCAGGAATTCGGGCACCGGGGACTGGCGTGGTTTGCTTCCGTGCACACGCCGAATGTCGAGCATGGATCGGACCGGCGGAACTATCACGTCCATATTACGTACTGTACGCGCCACGCAATCCGTCGCGCCCCATATATGTGGGCGTTCACGACAAAGTGCCGCGAAATCAATGCGCGGTTCAGTCACCGCAATTTTCCTTGGAAAACTCAGGAGACACCTGGCCAACGCGCCAAGCGCCTAGAGAGCATCCTCATCCGCGGTCGCCGCAGAACCAAAGAGCTCTCGCAGGAGGAAATTGCGCAAATCAAAAAGGATCTCGAGGAAGCCAGGTCGCACGTCGCCGCCGGCGCGAAATCTCGTGCAGAGAACGGAAGCATCAAACCGCAGTGGGTCGTGAATCTTCGACGAAGCTACGCGGCGAGCGTGAATGCTTTGTTGGAGAGGCTGGCCGAGGAGGGGCAGAAGGTCGTGCGGTTTTACGACGCCAGATCCTACGACGATGCTGGTGTTCGTAAAAGCGCGACGCCGCATATGGGAGCTCGGTCAACTTACCTGCAGCGCTCCGGAGTGCCGACGCCGACTGGCCGGGATAGAGATCTCAAAGAATATGCATGGCAAATCTGGTGCGAACACCTTGCTACGCGCAGGCGGAATGAAATCGTTGATACGGCGTGCAGGGACGCCGAGCGCCTCATCATGGCGCTCAACGGAGAGTGGTTGGCGCGTCTGCCGGCTGTAGCCACCCGGCAAGTTACTGAGTTGGAGAAGCGGCTACTCACGCTCGTGCGGACATGCCGGGCAGTGAACGCTGCGGAGACGGAACGTATCCGCAGCAACGTCGAGGCGCTGGAGCAGGGCGCCATCGTGGCCCCGCCTGACGCCCCGCTGTACTGGGCGCGAAATCGCCTGGCTTGGCTGCGCTATCGAGAGAGGGTCTTAAGTCGCATAAAAGCGAGCGGCAAGGCCGCAGGCGTCCAGAATCCGGAAGACGGCCGAAAGCGACCGATCAAGCCATTTCTCCAGTTCCTTCGCCGAGAGCAGAGGAAGCTGATCAACGCGTTTCCGGAGCTCAATGGTCCGGACGACGGTCGGCGAGAGTACCTGCCAGTCCGGGAGCGCGATCCCGTGCATCCGGCGTTATACGGGGTTCGGGATGACGACGCGAAACTTATCTTGGCCCTCGCCGGCGTCCCGACCGGCAAGCCGAAGGAAATGCCGCCGCGAGTTGTTGACGCCGTGCCGCCAAGCGAGAGCTTCATTGGGGATCCGATCGACGGTCCTGTATCGCGCCACGTGCAGGAGCTGCGCCAATCTGTTCTGCGCTGGCCAACTGAAATCAGACTCATCGAACGGACGGCCGTCCTTGATGAGGCCGTCAATTGCGTGGTGGCACGTCAGTGGCCTCTGAAAGCCAAAGATTATTTCGAATTGCTCCGCGATCTTGGCACACGCGGCGCAGACTCGGAGGCGCGGCTGGATGACGCTCTCGTTTCGCTGCGCGTCAAGGACGACGACCTCCCTGCAGTACGCGATCTCGCCTCCCGATGCGCTTGGACGATTCACCCCGATCCGCATCTTCTCGCGGATCTCGCAGAACGGACGGGCCTGACACCAAAAAAATCAGTCTTCCGCCAAATCTTGGGAAGGAAGCAATCAAGCCAAATTCGTCTCGCGCCCCTCAACGATGTGTTGGAGCGCGCACGTGAGCTGAACGACGACAGGGCAAAGTGGCACGCTCTCTCGCAGGGAGCGAAGTTCAGAGAGGATATAAACGTACAGAATTACATCACGCGGCGAACGGACGAGCGCCTGGCTCGTCTCGACGCCGAGATCCTGCACGATGGCCTTGCTCGGATCGTTGCGGCAACAGACGGAAAGCTGGCGCAGGTTGAACTGCACGATCGTCTGCGACGGACTGATCTCAGCCCGGTTCAACGGGAAGTCGAGATCGTTCGACGGCCTGCCCCTTACCTAGGCCCCTCTTTGGAACCGATACATCCTTCATCGATGCCGCCAGCGTCCTCTGCGACTAATGCTACAGCTGGTAGGGAACCTGCGGATTGGACGTCGCCGCTCCCTGGGCGGGTCGAGAACGGTGAAAAGCCGACGAACAGTCCCTCTCCGTTGCCGAAATCGGGATCGGCACCGCCGACCCGTGATTCGCCCAAGGGAAGCAAACCCCAACGGGGAATCGAGATGTAAGTGGGCACACCAGACCTAGTGGAGATCAGACTAGCACACCCTCATTGTGCGGTAGGCCTGCTCGCGCGGACACCTTAGTATCCGACACCTACCTCGAACGTGTGGACGGCGCTTTATCGGTGCTCAGTATTACTGCCTCCCAAACCGGAGGCAGACATGGCTCGAATAGGGTTCGAAGCGGGCGAGAAATTGCTTGCCGACATTCAGCTGAGCCTCCAGGAGTCCCAGGCGCTAATGCGTCGGCCTGGGGTCATTGCCGACGATGCCGCACGTGAGCAGCTTGAGGTGAATTTTTCCGCCGTGCTTGCTGGGTTAACCCGGCTAGCGATCGGCGATTGGGCAATTAGCCCCAAAGAATTCTTTTTCAGATTCAACATCGCGAGCGCAACGTTTCACAAGTACCTCGCAGCTGGCTTGATCACGTATCCGCCTTACATCACCGCTGGTCGATCGAAGCTGATCCTCGTCGCCTCTGCCAAGATTTGGGTTCGGCAGCAAACCTATCCCATTTTTCGCACCCGACGACCCCACCATCGCAAGCGGCGCATGGCAACCCGCCTCTACCAAATGGATGAGCTGGAGCTGTTTGGGCGCGGCAACCGCAGTGCATAGTGCACGCGCTGGATGAAAGTCCGCAGCTGGGGCGCGGCCGTAAATAGTGCCGCCACTGCCGGCTAGGAACTCGTTCATTCGACGAGTTGTACCCGGTCCACCTGCCGTATACACTTCGACTCGACGCTGGGCGAACGAGCCCGCGACTGGCCATGTAGCGCGCAGTTGGTTCGAATCCCCTAGGGGACGCCACGCGCCCAACAAGCCTGCTGCGGCAGAACAAACGGCCGCGTTCCGGGGAGGATCGTCATGATGTCATGCGCCAGTATCGTGCTCGCGGCACTGGTCGGCTGGATCGCGCTGGGCGCGGTTCCCGCCCCCGCCGCCGATCCCGTCACCATCGGCTTCAGCATGTCGCTCACGGGCGGCTTTGCGAGCGCCGGCAAGCCGGCGCTGGTTGCCATGCAGCTCTGGGAGGAGGACATCAACAAGAAGGGCGGCCTGCTCGGGCGCCCGGTCAAGCTCGTCTTCTACGACGACCAGAGCAATCCCGGAAACGTGCCGGGCATCTACACGAAGCTTCTCGACGTGGACAAGGTCGACCTCGTCGTCGGCCCGTACGGGACGGTGATGACGGCGCCGGCGATTCCGATCGTCATGGCGCACAATAAGACGATCATCAGCCTCGTGGCCCTGGCGCTGAACGACCAGTTTCACTATCCGAAATACTTCGCGATGATCTCGCTGGCCTCGGATCCGACGCGCGAGTTCTCGTCGGGCATCTTCAACGTGGCCATGCAGCAGACGCCCAAGCCACAGACGATCGCGATCGCAGCGGCCGACCAGGAGTTCTCGAAAGGCAACGCCGATGGGGCGAGGCGCAATGCGGTGGCGGCCGGCCTGAAGATCGTCTACGACAAGACCTATCCGCCCTCGACGACCGATTTCCTGTCCATCGTCCGGGCGGTGCAGGCAACCAGCCCCGACATCTTCTACATCGCCTCTTATCCGCCGGATTCCGTCGGCATGCTGCGCGCGGTCGGCGAGGTCGGGTTCAAGCCGAAGCTCCTGGGCGGCTCAATGGCCGGCCTGCAGGCGGCCAACATCAAGATGCAGCTCGGGCCGCTGATGAACGGCGTCGTCACGTTCGAGAACTGGCTGCCGGTGCCGAGCATGATGTTTCCGGGCGTGGCCGACGTGATGGCCCGCTACCAGGCGCGCGCCAAGGCCGAGGGCATCGACCCGCTGGGCTATTTCCTGACCCCTGCCGCTTACGCCTATTTGCAGGTGCTGGGCGAGGCCGTCGCCGAGACCAAGAGCCTCGACCAGGACAAGCTGGCGGACTACCTGCACGGCCATGCGTTTCAGACGGTCTGGGGCGAGATCAAGTTCGGAGCCGACGGTAACTGGTCGGAGCCCCGCATGATCCAGGTTCAGTATCGCCACATCGCCGGCCATGAGCTGGGCGAATTCACCAATCCCGACAACATGGCGATTCTCGATCCGCCGGCGATGAAGTCCGGCCCGCTGATCTATCCTTACGCCGATGCGCTGAAATAGCGGGGGGCGGCACCTCGCCGTTCCCGCGGGTTTTGTGCTAATCTAATGGCCAAGGTCTTGGAATAAGGCCCCTTCTGGCGGCTCGCCGGATAGCCATTTGGAGACGCCATGCGCATCGTCGACTCGCACTTCCACTGGTGGCCCCGGTCGATCTTCGAGCAGCTGTGCAAGCGCAAGGGCTATCCGCGCGCGGAGCCGGACGGCCGCGGCGGCTACAATTACCGGCGCCAGGAAGTCAGCGCCGACTATTTCCTGAACGTGTGGCCGGAATGGTTCGACCTCGACAAGCAGCTCGAGCACATGGACGGGCTCGGCCATCAGGTCGACGTCGTGTGCTCCATCGGCCCGATGTCCGTCCATTTCTCGGACCTGCCGAAGGAAGAAGGGCGCGACGCGGCCTTGATGTGGAACGAGGAGATGGCGGGCGCCCAGCGTCGCTATCCCGGCCGCGTGTGGGCCAGTGCTGCCGTGCCGCTGGTCGATGCGCGCATCGCCGTCGAGGTCCTCGATGACGCGGTGAACCGCCTCGGCCTCATGGGCGCCAACCTGCCAGGCAGCATCGGCAGCGACCCGCGCATCGACGCCGAACGCCTCGAGCCGTTTTACGCGCGTGCCGAGCAGCTCGGGATTCCGCTCTTCCTGCATCCCACGGACGCCGTCTTCGCCCACATGCTCGATGGCTACGACGGTGCCTTGCATCTCAGCCTCGGGCGCGTGGTCGAGGTGAGCGTCGCCGCGATGCGCCTGGTCCTGTCCGGGCTGATGGAGCGGCACCCCGACCTCAAGATCGTGATGTCGCACATGGGCGGGATGCTGCCGTACCAGTCGGGGCGCATGGACAAGAACTCCAAGCGCGCCAAGCTGCCGAAGCCGCCGAGCACCTATATCCGCCGCATGTACACCGACACGGTCCAGCCGCACACGCTCGGCATGAAGGTCGGCATCGAGTATTACGGCGTCGATCACGTCATGTACGGCAGCGATTATCCGTGCTGGAGCCCGGCCGACGCGCTCCGCTACTTCTCCGAAATCGGCCTCTCGGCCGAGGACCAGGAGAAGATCCTGAACGGCAACGCGCGCCGCATCCTCAACCTGCGCGACCCGAAGCCCGCCGCGGCCAAGTCCGGCGTGCGGGAGCCCGCCTCGGTCTGAGCCGTCGCGCGATCAGAGCGGGCCGGTTTCACCGGCTCTCGAACTGCTCGAGCTTGATCTTCCGTCCGGTGGCCGCCAGGAACGCCCCGAACAGGGGTGCGGTCAGCATGACCAGGGCCATGCTGATGGCGACCGCGGTTCCGGCCGATGCCACGATGATGTAGAGGCAGTAGACGATCGTGAGCACGGCCGGAACGAGCACGACGCGGCCGATGGTCCGCGAGATCACGTACGGAAAGACGGAGACCGCGGAGAAGATATAGGGCGCCAGCACGAGCAGAACGGAGATGTCCGCGAGGACCGTGAAGCCTTCGCCGATCGAGGGCGACAGGGTGGCGAAGAGAATGACCGTCATCAGCACCGACACGACCACCAGCCCGCGCACGGGTACGCCGCGTGAATCGGTCTGCGCGAACACCCTGGGGAACAGGCCGTCGCGCGCGGTGGCAAGAGCGGTCTCGGCGTTGATCAGCGTCCATCCGCCGAGGCACCCGGCGGCCTTGGCGATCGCGCAGAGCGTGATCAGGACCGCCCCGACAGGGCCGATCGCCCGCATCGTGGCATCGGCGAAGGGTGCCGAGGAATGCCGCAACTCCTCGTTGGGGATGATGCCCATCACCGCGGTGGTCGCGAGCACGTAGACGAAGGCGGAGATCAACACGCCCAGCAACGTCGCCCGGGCGACGTTGCGCTTGGGGTTCTCGACCACGCTCGCGGCCACCGACGCGCTCTCGACCCCCATGAATCCCCAGAACATGATCGAGACCGCGGCCGACGTGGCCTGCATGACGCTCATGCCGCCCGGATCCCAGCCGGCCTGGAACACGGCCGGATCGAAATAGAGCCAGCCCACGACGCCGACCAGCACGATCGGCCCGACGCCGAGCAGCGTGGTGAATGTCTCGAAGCGCGTGACCAGCCGCGGCCCGATCATATTCAGGAGGGCCGAGAGCCAGATCATCGTCATGGTGCAGCAGGCGGCCAGGTACGGGCTTCGCAGCGCGGGAATGAAGACCGTGAGATAGCCGGTGATCGAGGTGGCGATGGCGATATTGGCGACGACGTTCGAGAACCAGTAGAGAAGGTTGCACTGAAACCCGGCGAAGTCGCCCAGGCCTTCGCGCGCATAAGCATAGGGCCCGCCGGCCTTCGGATCGGCTTGCGCAAGCCGTGCGAACATGTAGCCGACGACGAAGGCGCCAGGCACCGTGATGAGCCACCCGAACGTCGCGATTCCGCCGATGCTCGCCATCACGGTCGGCATCATGAAGATGCCCGAGCCGATCATGTTTCCCGCGACGAGCATGGTCGCCGAAAAGAGCCCGATCCGTCGCGCATCCGTGTTCATGGGAGACAGCCGCCTGGCGCCTTTCAGTTGGGAACCGACAGCTCGATGATCTGCGCCCGGATCTGTGGCGCTTCGACGGCGAAATACCGCGACAGGAGGATCGTGAATTCCGGCGTGCCGTAGAATTCGGTCAGGGCCCGATCGACCAGCAATCGCAGGTCTTCATCGCCGCGCCGCATTGCGATCGCGTAAACTTCGCGGCTGAACAGGCGGGCTCCCAGCTCGAGATCGCCCGGATGCCGTGCCTTGGCCAGAAGGCCGATCAGCAGCGCGCGATCGCCGAAATAGGCGTCGATCTGGTGATCCTCGAGCGCGGCCAGGCCGTCAAGAGGGGCCGCATATCCGACGACGGCTGCGCTGTACCCGCCGCTCGCCAGTGCCTGCCGCAGTACCGCTTCGGTGGTCGTCCCGGTGCGGACGCCGATGCGCAACCTGGCGAACGGCGCCATCTCCAGCGAGCGGGGCGGGCTGATCTCGTAGCCGCCCAGAAACAGCTCGTGCAGATTGTGGGGCGGGTGGGCGTGGACGAGGGCGCTCGCGCCGGTCAGGAAGATCGGCTCGGAAAACGAGACCGATTCGCGCCGCGCGAGCGTGGCCGAAACGGCGCCGCACAGGAGATCGATCCGGCCGGCGGCGATGGCGCCAAACGCGTCCGCGATCGTGGTCTCGACGTATCGGGCGGTGACCCCCTCGACGCGGCGGCCGATCGCGCGGACGACGACCGCGCAGAGATCGATCGCATAACCTGCGGGTGCCGCGTCGGGACCTTTGGTCACAAAGGGCGCTTGATCGGCCACGAAGCCGACCTGCACGGTTCTGGTCGTGGCGACCCGCTCGAGCGTCTGCGCCGGGAGTGGCGCCGCCGACGCGACAAGCGCGGCGGCCGCCAGAAGGACGCGGGCCCGAAGGTGAGCGAACGGCGACAAACCTCGGCCCATGGTCACCACGAAAGCGCCGCGCGGACGGCGGCTTAATGACCTTTCCAGCCAACAATAGGGGGTGCCGGACAGCTATCGATTTCATGCAAAGCCGTCAGCTGCCGGTGCCCGGCGGAAACATCGGCTGGTCCGCCGTCGCTTGTGCCGTCGTCGGCCGAACTCGAATGACCTATAAATATGGCATTTGCTCCGGTGCCGTGGTAAGTCACGCGCAGGAGGATCGTTGGGCCGGTGCGGACGGAAGGGCTGACGCCATCGCGATTGAAAGCGGGCCGTGCGCCGCGGCAGGCGGGCCGGAGGCCGCCCCGTCCGCTCTCTGACGGGCACCTGCCGACGCCCCTTTATCATCAGATCTACGTCCTGTTGCGCGAGCAAATCGTGAGCGGGACCTATGCGCCCCGCGCTCCGCTCCCGACCGAGCATGAGCTCATGCGGCGGTTCCATGTGTCGCGCATCACGGTCAAGCGCGCCCTCGATGAGCTGGCAGCGGAAGGACTGGTCGAGCGCAGTCGCGGCCGCGGCACCCGCGTCGTCGAGGCGCTGCGGCCCGCGCCGGTCAGCGGCAACATCTCGGGGCTCCTCGAGAACCTGCTGATGGTCGGCCTCAAGACGCGGGTACAGATCGTGGACTTCGGCTACATCCCCGCCTCCGTCGAGGTCGCGCGGGCGCTCGCGGTGAAGGAGGGGACCGAGGTGCAGCGCGCGATCCGCGTTCGCTCGCGCGCCGGCGTGCCGCTGTCGTTCACCACGAGCTACGTCCCGGCCGAGATCGGCCGCACCTACGCGCGCAAGGATTTGGCGCGCGAGCCGCTGCTGGCACTCCTCGAACGGGCCGGTGTTCTTATCGGCAGCGCAGACCAGACCATCAGCGCCATCTTGGCAGACACGCTGGTGGCGCCGCGCCTGAAGGTGCGCGTCGGCTCGCCGTTGTTGTCCGTCACCCGGACGGTGGCCGATCAGAACGGCCGTCCGGTCGAGTACATCAACATCCTCTACCGGCCGGATCGCTATCAATACCGGATGAAGCTGGCCCGCGTTCAGGGCGATGCCGCCAAGCTGTGGTCGCCCACCGCCTGATCTCGTTCAAAAAAACAGGGAGACAGAGATGAAACCAGGTTCTCAACCCACGCGCCGTACGGTGCTCAAGACCGCGACCGCCGGCGCTGCCCTCGGCACGCTCGGATTTCCGGGTCTGCTGCGCGCCCAGGCAGCCTCGATCAAGATCGGCGTGCTGCATCCGGTGTCCGGCATCTTCAGCTATTCCGGCACGCAGTCGCGCGCCGGCGCCCTGATGGCCATCGAGGAGATCAACGCCGCGGGCGGCATCAAGTCCCTGGGCGGGGCCAAGCTCGAGCCGCTCCTGGCCGACGCGCAGTCGAAGCCCGATGTGGGTGCCGCCGAAGTCGAGAGGCTGAACGAAGCGGGCGTGGCCGCGATCGTCGGCCCGTATGCGAGCGCGATCGCGATCGCGACCACGCAGGCCGCGGCCCGTCACAACCTGCCGCACGTCGTCGACGTCGGGACCGCCGATCAGGTGGTCACGCGCGGCCTGACCAACACGTTCCGCTTCTCACCCGGCGTGTCGACCATCGTGAATTTCGGCATCGACAGCCTGGTGCGGATCAACGACGCCGCCGGCAAGCCGGCCAAGACCGTGTTCATCGTGCACGAGGAATCGGCGTTCGGCACCAACACGGCGAAGGTGCTCAACGAGGAACTGCCGAAGCAGGGCTTCCAGGTCCTCGAGACCGTGAAGCACGCCAATCCGACGCGCGACTTTTCCAACATCGTGCTGCGCATCAAGGCGGCCAACCCGGATCTGCTCATCCCGGCGAACTACTACGACGAATACGTGCTTCTGACCCGCACGCTCCAGCAGCAGCGCGTGGCGGTCAAAGGGGTCTATTCGATCCTCGGCGGGGGGGCCTCGAGCTACAAGTTCGTCAAGGAGTTCCCGGACGCCGCCGCGTACGTGATGGACTGCAACCACTGGTTCGATCCGCGCAAAGCTGCGGCACTGGCGCTGAAGGCAAAGACCGAGAAGCAGGGCTTGTTCTTCTCCTATGAGGTGTTCCTCAACTACAACGCGGTCATGTACCTGGCCGACGCGCTCGAGCGCGCCAAGTCGGTGGAGCACGACGCCCTGAACGCCTCGCTCGCCTCGAGCACCTGGGACAAGCACATCCTGCCTTATGGACCGACGAAGTTCGTGAACGGCCAGAACACCGGGGCCAGGCCCGCGATCACGCAGGTGCTCGATCGCGACATCAAGGTGATCTATCCGAACGAGTTTTCGTCCGGCAACGTCGTCTTCCCGGTGCCGCCGCGCAAGACCTGAGCGCAAACGAGGTAAGCCATATCCGGGCGGGCCAGGTGCCCGCCCGGCGGTCCCCATGCTCGAGCCCAGCATCCTCCTGCCGGCGGCGATCAACGGCCTCACCATGGGTGCGGTGTACGCGTTGATCGCGCTGGGCCTCACGTTGATCTACGGCGTCCTGCACATCATCAACTTCGCTCATGGCAGCCTCCTCATGGCGGCGCTGTACGGCGTGTTCTTTCTGTACAAGCTACTCGGCGTCGATCCGTATGCGGCGATGGCCGTGCTGGTACCGGCGGGCTTCGTGGCGGGGTACGCGCTGCAACGCAGCGTGATCGGCGCGATCAAGCCCGGACGCGATCAGAACGTGCTCCTCATCACCTTGGGCGTGTCGATCGTGCTCGATAATCTGGCGGTGTATTTCTTCAGCGGCGACACCCAGACGATCGATACCCGGTATTCGCTCGAAATGGTGAACCTCGGCGTGGCCCTGGTCTCGTTGCCGCGGCTGATCGGGCTCGGGGCGGCGCTCGTCTTCACCGCGGCGTTATGGCTTCTGATCAGCTCGACCGACCTCGGCCGCGCCATCCGCGCCGTGGCCAAGGAGCCGCACGGGGCCCGGCTGGTCGGCATCGACGTCGACCATATCTTCGCGATGAGCTTCGGCATCGGCACAGCCTGCCTGGGGGCGGCCGCCTGCCTGCTGCTTCCGATGTTCTACGTGTCGCCGCATGTGGGACAGGTGTTCGTGCTGATCGCGTTCACGGTCGTGGTCCTGGGCGGGATGGGCAGCTTCACGGGCGCGTTGATCGGCGGCCTCCTGATCGGCGTCACGGAATCGTTGGGCGGGCTCATCTTCGGCGAGTCGGCGGGGCAGCTCGCGATTTTCCTGATCTTCATCGCGGTGCTGCTGTTCAGGCCGACCGGTTTGTTCGGAAGCCGCCTGTCATGAGGATGGCACTCGTCATTGCTGCGGCCTGTGCGGTCGCCCTGCCACTCGTGGTGACCTCCGATTTCTGGCTCGGCTTCTGCATCACCGTCATGCTGTCGACCTTGATGGGGGCGGCCTGGAATGTGCTGGGCGGCTATGGCGGGCAGGTCTCGTTCGGCCACGCCGCGTATTTCGGCGCCGGCGCGTACACCGCGGCCCTTCTAGGCATGAAGCTCGGCGTCAACGCCTGCGTCGCGTTGGCCCTGGCGGGAGCGGCCGCGGGCCTGGTGGGACTGCTTACTGGCTACCTGAGCTTCCGCTATGGATTGCGCGGCTCCTATTTCGCGCTGGTCACCTTGGCGTTCGCCGAGGTGCTGCGCATCCTCGCTGGTGCCGTCGACTGGAGCGGCGGTGGCGTCGGCTTGTACGTGCCGCTGCACGTAGGGGCCGCCAACCTGCAGTTCGCGAGCAAGGCCGGGTACTATTACGTGGCGCTGGCGCTCGGAGCCGGCGCCCTCCTGGTCGGCTGGGCGATCCAGCGTTCGCGCCTTGGCGCGTGGCTGGTGGCGATCCGCGAAAACGAGGACGCGGCCCGGGCCCTCGGGGTCCATACATTCGCCTGCAAGCTCAAGGCGATCACCATATCGGCGGCGCTCACCGGGCTCGGCGGCGCGTTTTACGCCGACTATTATCTCTACATCGACCCCGGGATCGCGTTCGGGCCCGGTGTTTCGGTCGAGATCCTGCTGGCGCCGATCATCGGCGGCCTGGGTACGGTGTGGGGGCCGTTTGTCGGTGCCATAGCCCTGCAAGGGGCGGGGGAACTCGGCAGGCGCCTGTTGGGTGATGCGCCGGGGTTGAGCCTCGTCTTCTACGGCGTGCTGCTGGTCGTGATGGTGAAGTTCCGTCCCGACGGGCTCATCGGCCTGTTCGGACGTTTTGCCAGGCAGAGGCCCGCCCATGCTTGAGGTGCGGGATCTCACCAGACGTTTCGGCGGCCTGCTCGCCGTCTCCGGTGTGTCGCTGAGCGTAGCGTCCGGCGAGATCGTGGCGCTGATCGGGCCGAACGGCGCCGGCAAGACGACCCTGTTCGCGATGATCTCGGGATTCGTGACACCTGACACCGGCACTGTTCGGTTCGAGGGGCGCGACATCACCGGGATGGCGCCGCACGAAATCTGCCGCCTGGGCCTGGCGCGCACCTTCCAGATCGCGCAGCCCTTCGGCCGCCTCTCAGTGCGGGAGAACATCGCGGTCGGAGCACACCTGCGCATTGCCGACCGGCAGGATGCGTTGCGCCGGGCCGAGGCCGTGGCCCGCCAGCTCGGCATGGAAAGGCTGCTCGATCAGCCGGCGGCGGCCCTGACCGTGGCCGGCCGCAAGCGCCTGGAGGTGGCTAGAGCGCTCGCCACCGGTCCGCGGCTGTTGCTGCTGGATGAGGTCATGGCCGGGCTGAACCCGACCGAGCTCGCCGAAATCGTGCCCGTGCTGCGCGCCATCCGCGACGCCGGCGTGACGATCCTTCTGATCGAGCATGTGATGCAGGCCGTGGTCAGCCTGGCCGAGCGCGTGTACGTGCTCAACCAGGGGCGGATGATCGCCGAAGGCCCGCCGGCGCAGATCGCCACGACGAGCGCGGTCGTCGAGGCTTATCTCGGCCAAGGGGCAGCCCAGCGCCTCGGCGGCCGGGCGGTCGCGGGGGCCGTGCCATGAGCGCGCTTCTCGAAGTGCGCGGCCTGAGCGCGGGCTACGGCGACGTGACCGTGCTGAACGCCATCGATCTCGATGCCGACGCAGGCGAGATCGTCGCCGTGCTGGGCAGCAACGGTGCCGGCAAATCGACCTTGAACAACGCGCTATCGGGCGTGTGCACGGCCTTCAGCGGCAGCATCCGCTTCGCCGGATCGGATATGACCGGTGCTGCGGCCGCGCGCGTGGTGGCCGCGGGTCTCGTACACGTGCCCGAGGGCCGCCGCGTGTTTCCCAACCTCACCGTGCGCGAGAACCTCGACCTCGGCAGCTACCGCCGCGGTCGTCCGAACCGGGCGCGCAACCGGGAGCGCGTGTTCGCGGTATTCCCGCGCCTCGAGGAGCGGATCGATCAGGCGGCAGGCACGTTGTCGGGGGGCGAGCAGCAGATGCTGGCGATCGGGCGCGGCCTGATGGCCGAGCCGCGGCTTCTCATTCTCGACGAGCCGTCGCTGGGCTTGTCACCGCTTCTCGTGGAGGAGATGTTCGGCCTCATCCGCCGGCTGCATGCCGACGGGCTGGCCATTCTCCTGGTCGAGCAGAACGTGGTGCAGGCGCTCGCCATCGCCAATCGCGCCTATGTGATCGAGAATGGCCATATCGTGCTGTCCGGCCGCGCAGACGAGCTGCGCGACAACCCGGCGCTGAAGCGCGCCTATCTGGGACTCTGACATGAGCATGACGCTTGCCGAGAAGATCCTGGCCCGTGCCGCGGGGCGTTCATCCGTCGCCGCCGGTGAGATCGTGACCGCCAAGGTCGACCTGGCGATGATGCACGATTCCGGAGGTCCGCGGCGCATCGCCCCGTTGCTCGAGCGTCTGGGTGCTAAGCCCTGGGACCCGAGCCGCATCGTGCTGATCACCGACCATTACGTGCCGGCGTTCGATCCCGAGAGCGCCGCGATCCTCGACATCACGCGCAAATGGGTGCGTGCGCACGGCATCGAGAATTTCTACGACATGCAGGGGATCTGCCACATCGTGCTGCCCGAGCGCGGCCATCTGCGGCCGGGCCTGTTCGCGGTTGGCGGCGATTCGCATTCGCCGACGGGCGGCGCCTGGGGCTGCTTCATGTTCGGCATCGGCGCCACCGAAATGGCCGGCGTGGTGGTCACCGGCGAGATCTGGGTCAAGGTGCCGCACACCCATCTCGTACGCTGGAGCGGTCGCTTGGGGCGCGGCCTCTCGGCCAAGGACATGATGCTGAAGCTG
>Ga0335071_10001939_pt1 | contig 22312 bp, 13 predicted proteins | sample Lox_Sample_15_FD_206724 | JGI IMG/M metagenome (GOLD analysis project Ga0335071, IMG submission 206724) | Soil microbial communities from Loxahatchee National Wildlife Refuge, Florida, United States - Lox_Sample_1.5 | ecosystem: Environmental > Terrestrial > Soil > Wetlands | place: USA... | reverse complement strand
GCCCAGTACGGCCGAAACGGATCGGCCACGATCGAGGCAGTGATCAAGTCCGGTACCAGCAGTCTGCACGGCGACGCCTTCGAGTTTGTGCGCAACGACGACTTCAATGCGCGCAACTTCTTCTCTCCCAACGTCCCGTCATACAAGAAGAACGATTTCGGATACACGCTCGGCGGACCGGTCTTCATCCCGAAAATCTACACCAAGAGAGACAAGACGTTCTTTTTCTGGAGTGAAGAGTGGCGCAAGGAACGCGTGCCGAATACGTACAACCAACAGGTGCCTTCCAGTGCGGAGCGGCAGGGCATTTTCAACGATGTTTGCCCGGCTGCGGGAAGCGCGGTAAACAAGACCGGGTTCCCCAATTGCCCGGTGAATCCTGTTACCGGCGCATACTACCCCAACAACACCGTTCCGATTGATGTGAACGCCCAGGACATCATGCCGATGGTGCCGGCCGCAACATCGGGCAGCGGAGCCGAGTCGTTCTACAACGCCTCTGTATCGACTCCGACCAACTGGCGCCAGGAACTGGTGAAGATTGACCAGAACTTCACGGATAAGGACCGTTTCTTCTTCCACTTTATCCATGATTCCTGGAACACCATCACACCCACTTCGCTTTGGAGCGGCGATAGCTTTCCAACCGTGGGGACAAACTTCGTGGGGCCTGGCGTCAGCTGGGTGGCGCACCAGGTGGACAACATCACGCCCACACTGCTGAACGAATTCACCTTCAGCTACACCACGGACCATATTTTCCTGACCCCTGAGGGGGTTTGGCAGCGGCCGTCCAGCATGACTATGACGGGCCTGTTCAACAACGGATTTGGCGGCAAACTGCCTGGTATGAGCATCAACAACGGCTCACCTTACGGCGGCGGCTTCACCGCCGACGCGGCAGGCTGGCCGTGGAACAACGCCAATCCCACGTATACGTATCGGGATCAGGTGGCTAAGATCTGGGGCGTCCACAATATCTACGCCGGCTTCTACTTCGCAGCGGCGCAGAAGAACGAAAACAACGGCGCGGAGACTCAGGGCTTCCTGAACTTCAGCAACTCATCCCCGATCAGCACCGGCAACGCCTGGGCGGATTTCCTGGTGGGCAGGATCGCGAATTTCAACCAAACCAACGCTCAGACGAAGTACTACTACCGCTCCAAGATCTTTGAACCTTATGTCCAGGACGACTGGCATGTGTCCAAGAGGCTGACCGTCAATCTCGGGTTGCGCATGAGCGGGTACGGCTCGTATTACGAGAAGTACAAAAACTTCTACAACTTCTTCCCATCGCTGTACAGTGTGGCGAACGAACCTGAGATCGATGTCACCGGGAAAATCACTGGAGTTGCAGGTGATTTGGTCCCGGGCGTCGGCAATGCGTATGACGGAATGGCGGCTTGCGGCACACAGGGAACACCCAATACGTGCTACAAGGGACACTTCTGGAATTGGGCGCCACGCGTCGGATTTGCATACGATCCGTTTGGAACCGGCAAGTGGGCCATCCGCGGCGGCTACGGAGTCTTCTACGAGCACCTGAATGGCAATGAAGCCATCTCGGGGCTCGAGGGCAACCCGCCGGGCATACTGGCTCCTACGCTGTACAACATCGACGGGTATACCAACATCGGCGGCAACGGCCTGGTAGGCACGACGGGCACCACGACCTACCCGGATCAAATGCGCTGGCCGTATATCCAGCAATGGCACTTTGACGTGCAGCATACCCTGTTCGAGAACACGATCGGCACGATTTCCTATGTCGGCAGCAAGGGTACGCATCTCACCTGGCAGCGGGACCTCAATCAGCTTTTCCCCGTGAGCCAGAATCCGTTCCAGCCAGGGCAAGCGCTGAATCAGGCTGCTGTTTGCAGCACGTTGACTGGTGTGGGAACTCAGGGAGTGTCGGGCGTCGTCAACGGGCAAACCGTTACCGGATTGACGGCGCAGGACCTTTCGGTCGCTTGTGGTAACTCGGCCGATCCCTATCGGCCATATGTCGGCTACAACAACATCACACTCGTTGAGCCGCAGGCCAACTCGATTTACAACGCTTTGCAGATGACGTTGCGCCGGTCGGTAGGCAGCTCCATGTTCTCGGTGGCCTACACATATAGCCACGCCCTCGATGACTCGTCCGACCGCTACGACGGCAGCTTCCTGAATTCCTATGACATGGCGCGGAGCCGGGCGAGCTCCCAGTACGACATGCGCCATTTGTTGACCGTCGGCTACGACTATCAGATTCCGTTTCTCAAAAACACCAAGAATCTGTTGGGCAAAACGTTGGGCGGCTGGCAGATTTCCGGAATTACCCTGGTCTCTACGGGACTTCCGTTCAGCGTAACCGCCAACAACGGCAATGGACTCATTGCCGGCGCCGGTGTCGGAAACGGCACGGGCACTAACGCCTATCCGGATGTGATCGGTGATCCGCACAGCGCTCTGCCGATCATCAACGCGGCCAACATCAAGGGCCCGCTGCTTTTCAATCCGGCAGCCTTTGCTGCTCCCACGGCACTTACGTTCGGCAACGCCGGACGCGACATCCTGTATATTCCCGGACGGTGGAACTTCGATACTGGCTTGTTCAAGAGCTTCTTTGTAACCGAAAACGCCCGTATTCAGTTCCGAGCCGAAGCGTTCAACCTGTTCAATCACACGCAGTGGAGCGGTGTGAACAGCGGAATCAGTTGCTACGGCGGTTCTAACAACTCCGCGGGCGACGCAAGCTGCCTGGACCAGAGCTTTCTCCACCCGAGCGGCGCGTTTAACCCGCGCATCCTGCAACTGGGGATGAAGTTCGTCTTCTGACCTCGACTGCTTCTGGACCACTACACGGCGGGACGCTTCTCCGGAGCGCTCCCGCCGTTTTTCTTTATGGCTACACTGAAGGAGGTGAGACTGGGCGCGGTTGCGTTTCTGAGCGTAATTATTCTGCGGCTTCCGATTGCTGCGCAACGCGCCGGTACGCGGCAGGTTTTCGAACAAGGTGAGCAGGCGCTCAACCACGGCGATCTTGGCGCTGCCGAGAAAGCCTTCCGCCGCGTCTTGGAGCTAGAGCCGAAGAACGTGGGCGCGCATGGCAATCTCGCCGTCGTCTACATGCGGCGCCGCGAGTGGAAGCCGGCGCTCGCCCAACTGCGGGCTGCCGAGCATCTCGCGCCGAATATGCCCGGCATCCGGCTGAACATTGGCCTGGTCTACTATCGCCAGGCCGACTATCCGGACGCGATCTCTCCGCTGGCGTCCGTGTTGCGCGATCAGCCCGATTCCACGCAGGCTCGTTATCTTCTCGGCCTCTGCTACTTTTTCACTGAGCGCTATGACGATGCGATCCAAACCCTCCAGCCCATGTGGCCGCGGGAGTCCCGGAATCTGAATTACCTGTATGTGCTGTCCATGGCTGCCGGCAAAGCCGGGCGCAAGGATCTGGACGACCAGGCCACCAACCAGCTCATGGAAGTGGGCAAAGATTCCGCCGAGCTGCACGTATTCCTCGGCAAGGCTCACTTGGCGCACTACATGTATGACCGCGCGCTCGCAGAGTTCGAGCAGGCGGCGCAAATCGATCCCAAACAACCGTTCGTCCACTATTTCCTGGGAACGGCACACCAGCGACGCAACGAATTCGAATCAGCGAAGCAGGAGTTTCTGAAAGATCTCGCCATCGAACCGGATGTGGCCTACAACTATGACCAGCTCGGCGAAGTCTGCTACTCGCTCGACCAGATACCCGAAGCCGAGCGGTATTTCAAACAGGCGTTGAGCCTCGACGCGGGGCTCGTCACCTCACAGTTCGGCCTCGCGAAGATCTACAAGGAGCAGGGCAGGTATCCGGAGGCGCTCCAGGCTCTGGACGCGGTGGTGGCAGCAGACCCGGCAAGTTCCAGCGTGCATTACCTGCGAGGGCAGGTCCTTTCGGAGATGGGCCGTCGCACCGAAGCCAAGCAGGCTTTCGACGAGGCCCTGCGCCTGAAGCAGGCGACGCGCGACGAGCTGGAACGTAAAATCAGCGGCCAGCAGGTAAGCGATCCCCAACTCGCACATGATGACCGGTAGATCGCGTCATCATCGAGTTCCTACCGGTGGCTGGCTTTGGGTTGGCGAACGCTTATTCGTCCAGGTTCTGGTTGGTGGCTGGCATTTGCACGCCGGCGGCAACGGCCTTTTGGCGGATTCTGTCGCCTGCCGGAATCGGCGCCTGGTAGAAGATCACCTGGAGCACGCGCGGATAGCCACTCAATGCTGCCACAGCGGCCTGCCAATGCGACGTATGCTTCTCCTTCAATTCCGGCGCGAGGTCGAGACAAATGGCCAGGTAGGCAGCGCGTGCCTTCTCCTGGGCGGAAGCGCCGCTGACGACTCCTTTTTCGATTTCGCCGCTTAACTCGGACCGCATCGTTTCGTGCTGCCTTTTGAGATTGGGGAGCCTTTCGATATTCTCGGGGGTTTGTAGATTGATGCGGTAAACGTACCTTCCATTGACCATCGACTTAGCCCCACCTTGCTCGACGATGTTACGCCGCGCAAGCTCCACCAGCCGATCGCTATAGCTCGTCAGCGTCTCCTTTGGCGGCATGTCGTCCCGGCTCGTGTTGCGGTAAATATCCTTGATGTCCCAGCCTTGGCTACGCAAGAACCTGTGCCCCTTGATCACTCCCAGAATGGTTCCTGAAGCGGCCGCATTGTTGTCCGCGTCCCAACCGAAATTGAACGCGCTGCGCACCGTTTGCACCCAGTCGCCGTCCCCGTAGAGCAAGGCCGAGATCGTTGAGGCCCCGTTGAGCCACACGCCGTTTCGATCGCGCATGTCCTCGCCGCCGAATTTGCAGTACTTCTGCTTGGTCAATTTGCGAGTCACGCGCCAGTCGTGCGGATTCTCCTTGTGCCAGCGGCGCACGTCGGCCATTATCTGGCTCATCACGCTGGCGGGATCGAGCGCGGCCGCTCCGGCGTCCAGAATCTTGTCCATATCGTTGGTCAGAAACGCCGTGGCAATCATAGCGTCCACCATTTGCGTGGACTGCACCGCTTCCCCATCCACGCTGACGTGCGTGTAATGCAGCCCGATGCGCCCGGCTGTTTGCGGCATCCCGGGCGAGATCAAGCCCCAGCTTTCAGCGACGAATTGGCCCGAAAGATTGAAGTCGGCCCAGGGATTGAATTCGATTCGCCCCGTTAACGGAGGCTCGATGCCCAGATCCAGAAGCTGCCGCAGATAGAGGTGTGAGCACCAGATCCGCCGGTTGATGTGCTTCTTCCAAATCTGGGCGACCCGCGGGTACGGAATCAGAAGACTCTTGCTCTGTTGGATTTCCAGCAGGTAGGGCCACTCGATGTCGGTATCGTCATCCGTCCATCCGCCATCGGGGAGTGCCGGCGTGTACTCGCGAACATCGCCGGGCTCGAGAATGTACTTCATCTCGTGCTTCAGCCCATTGAGGTCGCCCACGATCTGGCCGAGGAATCCGCCGCGAATCTTGTCCTCCAAGACGTCCGCCGGTATCTCCATTGATTGGCCCGATTTCTTCGCCGCCAGAAACGGCACCGCGACCGCGTGAGTCAGGAAGGAACGGCGTGTCATGAACCAACCTCCGGGAGATTTCGATTTTCGTCGCTCACTCCGCGTCGACCACGCAGCGGAACCCCAGCGTGCCGGCGCGGTCTTTCGATTGGGCGATCAGCAGGTATTTTCCGTGCTCATTCAACTTGTACGTCTCGGGAAAATACCAAATGGAATTCTGCGGCTGATAGTAACTGCCGCCGCGCAGAATGCCCGCGCGCGTGTGCTTGTCGATCACTTCATCGGTCCACTGCCATACGTTGCCCACCATGTCCATCACGCCAAACGGGCTCGCGCCGTCGGGATGAGCCATCACATCCGCAGGACCGGTGAGATCGCGGGCTTTGTCGACAGCCGGCACTGCCGAATCCTTCCATGCGTTTCCCCACGGATAAAGCCGGCCGTCAGTGCCCTGCGCGGCGTACTGCCATTCCCACTCGTGCGGCAGGCGCTTACCCGCCCACTTGGCGTAGGCGCGCGCATCTTCGAGCGAAACCCAGGTGACCGGCTTATTTTCCGAGCCCGCCGCCGGCGCGCCGTTTTTCCAATCGCGCAGAAAATTATGGCTGTCCATGGGCTTATATCCGGAAGCATCCACAAACTTCTTGAACTCGGCGTTGGTGACCGGGTACTTGTCGATGTAGTAGCCGGTGAGTTGCATGACGTGGTCGTGCCCGCGGCGCGGCGAGTCTTCCCACGGGTATTGCACATCCAGCCCCACCCAATTCTCGCCTTCGATCTCGATTCCGGTTACGTTGAAGTCGAACTCGCCGGCCGGAATCTTTACCATTCCCGCAGGAACACTGCCAGGCACTTTGGTGCGCGGAATCTCCACAATCTGCTGCGGAAGGAAGTGCCACTCATGCGAGTAGCTGGCTAACGGGGTTCGGGTCAACTCGTGCATGCGCTTCAAATAAGCGTCCAGATCCACGTCTGCCCCCGAATCTACCGCCAGCACCGCACCATAACCATGCGCCTCAATGGGGAACGACAAGACTACCGAATCTTTGGACTCCACCGGCTTTAACTCTACTCCGTGCCAGGCGTCGTAGTAACGGCGGCCGCTCGCAGCGGCGAACGAGACCTGACGGGTGTCCACGTCGTACTCGTTGCGGTTGACGAATGTGTACAGAGTGACGCCGGAGCCCGGAAACTTCGAAGCGTACACACCGTACTGCATCACCGGCACAAACGGTTCCCAATCCTTGCTATACAGCAGGCCGGCGAACTTGCGCTCCACCGTGGCCACACGCCGCAGCGCCTCCGCGTCACGATCGGTGATCTGATTCCAAATGCCCCAGATATTCTCCCAACTGACATAACCCATGCCGTTGAAAAACGCATTCTGCAAGTCGTCGGTTTTATCGCGTGCCCACCGATCCGAGATATGCGACATGTGCCGCGGCTCGAGCCACTTCTGCTTGCTTGCAGTCGGCGGAAACTTAAATGTCCAGTAAGCCCAGCTCTGGTTGTTCCACATCAGCCCCTCATCGGCGTCCGGCACCTCTTCGGGTTCAAAGACCACCGGATGGCCGGTCTTGTCGGACGCCGTGCGATATGCCCTGGGGACGCCGCCAAATGTATCGCCGTTCACGCCGTCGACGCCAAACTCGGCCATCAGTTGCGCAGTGGCCACCCAGTGGGGAACACCAGGGTCGCGCGTGCCGTTGTCCCAGGCCATCGTAGGAAAAAGGACTCTGACGTTGCGGCGGTGAAAATCTTCCACCATCCTGCGCACACCCTCAACGCCACCGGGAAGATCGCGCGCCAAGTCCCATTGATTCCGGTTGTCGATGCCGATATTCGGGTAGACGGGCCACAGTAACACGCTGTCAATCCCGCCGTATCGTTTCTCGAGATCGTCCAGATATTTGTCGACCGTCCAGCGATTGGTCTCCACATCGAACAGCGTGCGCTCCTCGACCATGACCTGAGGGGAAACGAAGTTCTGGCGGATCCACGCAAACTCCGGGCGTCGATACTCTGCGTCGTCGTAACCCATGCGCGTCAATCGCTCCGCGCGCCAGGCCTTCAGGTCCCGCAGCCAGGCATCGTGATCAGCGTTCGGATCGGCCTTGTAGGGCATCGAATCTGTCAGCCAGCTCAGGTTTACCCCAACGGATTGACCGGGCCCGGGAATCTGGTTGCCTTGCGGCTGGTGCAGCGTATCCTGCGCCCTCGTAAAAGCAACTCCGAAACAAAACAAGATCACCGTGCTGAATGCACCACGCAAAGTCATGGAATCACCCTGCGTTATTCTAAACCAGACGGCGGTGTGCGATTTATCTATTGAGCGCGAGTATAACGCGCCGAAACCCTCAGGGGTTCGACGTCGGGTCTTACTCGTGCCGTAACGCGACCATGGGATCGATGCGGGTGGCCTTGCGCGCAGGAACGCACATTGCCGCGAGCGCCGCGAGCCCGAGAACGATTCCAACACCGGCGAACGTTACGGGGTCGGTTGGCCGCACGCCGTACAACATCCCCGCCATAAGCCGCGACAATAGCAGCGCTCCGGCGATGCCGGTCGCGGTACCTGCCGACGCTTGCACCATCCCTTGCCGCAGCACCATGCCGAGCACGTCGGCCCGGCCGGCCCCGAGCGAAATGCGAATCCCGATCTCATGCGTGCGGCGCGATACCGAATAACTCATCACTCCGTAAATCCCGACGGCAGCCAGCACAAGGGCGATCACAGCAAACACGCCGAGTAACAGCATCTCAAAACGAGGCTCGGCCGTCGCATCGGCTATCACGCGGTCCATCGTGACCACTTCGGAGATTGGCAGATTACGGTCGAACGACCAAACAGTCTCCTTTACAGAGGCCGCCATGGCCGCTGGATCGCCACTGGTGCGCACTACCAGCGTCAGGTAGGCAATGTGAGACCCTTGCGCTCCGAGGAAGTCTTGATTCTGGAGCGCCGCCAGATAAGCCTCGGGCTCAACATCGTCGGCCCAGTCCGACTGCTTCGCGTTCTTTACCACGCCAATCACCATGAGCCAGGTGGGCGGGCTGCTGTTGTTAACCGACGTTTGACTGTTGCCGGCATCGAACGAGATTCGCTTGCCGATCGGATCTTCTCCCGGCCAGTACTGGCTCGCCGCGCGTTCATTGATGAGCACCACACCCGGCGCGTGAGCATCGTCTCTTTCCGTAATCGCGCGGCCGCGCAGCACGGGCAGCCGCATGGTCTCGAAGTAACCCGGCATGACCACACGGTAAACCGCCCCGGGCGATTCACCTGGACGTGGTTTGGGGCGGCCCTCGATGGCAAACGACCATCCCCATATGTCGCCGGCAAGGGGCAGATGGTTGATGCCTCCGGCCGACGCAACGCCAGGGAGAGCGCGCACACGATCCAGAAGCTGCGAATAGAAGATCCCGCGGCGCTCCTCACTCGCTTCATTCAAGCCGGCGACCGACACGACCATGGAAAGCACATGGCGCGGATTGAACCCTGGATCGACGGATTCGAGCGCGAAAAAACTGCGGATCATCAAGCCGGCACCGATCAGCAGCATGAATGCCAGCGCGAATTCAGAGGCCACCAGAAAAGTGCGTAACCGGTTCCGGCGAATCCCGTCAGTGCCTCCTCGTCCCCCTTCCTTTAACGCGCCGCTCAAATTGCCGATGGCCGCCTGCCATGCGGGAGCGAGACCAAATGTGAGCGCCGTCAATACCGTCACTCCCACCAGAAAGAGCACAACCGGCGCATCGATCGCCACCATGTCCACGCGTGGGAGTTTGGACGGGCTGAGCAGCACCAGGGCTCGCGTTCCCCACATGGCGAGCAAGAGTCCGGCCGCCGCTCCGATGGCCGCAAGCAGCAGATTCTCAGTGAGAAACTGCCGAATGACGCGCCATCGCCCTGCCCCCAGCGCTGTACGTACGGCGATTTCCTTTTGCCGGTCAGCAGTACGCGCCAGCAACATGTGAGCCACATTGGCGCATGCAATCAAGAGCACAAAACCAACTGCGCCCAGCAAGATCAGAAGCGGCGTCTCCACCTTGCCGACCACATTTTCTTTGAGCGGCGTCACGAAGACGTCGCGATTCGTGCCCGGATACTGCTTTTCCAGTCGCGCCGTGATCGTCGAAATCTCCGCCCGCGCCTGCTGGAGCGTAACACCTGGTCTCAGCCTTGCAAAAACACGCAGGCTGTTGCCGCCCCGGTTGTGGATCCGATCGCCGAACGCAAGCGGCGCCCACAGCTCCGCACGCGTAGCCCAGAAAGGCGCAAAGTGGAACTCGGCCGGCATCACACCAATCACGGTGTAACCCTGACCGTCGAGGACGATGGACTTGCCGAGCACGTTCGGATCGTTGTTGAAGCGCCGCTGCCAGAGACGATGGCTCAGCACCACCTCGTGCTCCGCGCCTGTTTGGTCTTCTCCCGGCACGAACACGCGGCCAAGGAAGGGCTCGACGCCGAGCATCGGCAGCAGGTTCTGCGTCATGCGAAGGCCCAACAGATGCTCGGCGGGATCGCTGCCCGTGAGGTTCGGGCTCCAATACTCCGCTGCCCCCATGGCTTCGAACGAACGGCTCTGGGCGCGCCAGTCCACGTAATTGCCGACAGCCACCGGGTTGTTGAAGATGTGGAGAATCGTGACCAGCCGTTCTGGATCTTTATACGCCAACGGGCGAAGCAGCACGGCATTAACGACGCTGAAGATGGCGGTGTTCGCGCCGATCCCCAGCGCCAGCGTGTTCACGGCCACCAAGGTGAACATGGGGGTACGCAACAGATTGCGCGCGCCATAACGAACATCTTTCAAGAACTGCTCAATCCACACGAAGGAACGCGCTTCGCGGTGCAACTCCTTGGCCTGCTCGACGCCGCCATACGCGCGCCGGGCGGCCAGCTTCGCCTCCTCCGGTGGCAATCCCCGCCGCTCGAACTCTTCGGCGAGCAGCGCCAGATGGCATGCGATCTCACGAGCCAGCTCAGGCTCCACGCTGCGGCCTCGAAACAAGTTGGCAAATCTCACGAAGAAGCGGCGCATCGATCACGCCCCCTCCGTTAGCAACTTTTCCACCAACCCCGACATCCGCCGCCACCGCCGTGTCTCCTCGGCCAGCGCTTTTTCCCCGGATTTCGTGATCGCGTAAAACTTCGCTTCGCGATTGCTCTCCGTCTTGCCCCAAGTGCCCTTGATGCGGCCCTGTTGTTCCAAACGGACCAACGCCGGGTAGAGCGTGCCCTGATTGAGATGCAGCAGGTCTTCCGAGATCTGCTCGATCCGCGTCGCAATCGCGTAGGCGTGCTGCCGGCCCATGCTTTGCAGCGTTCGCAGAACGATCAGGTCGAGAGTGCCTTGCAAAACCGCAACCCGGTCAGAACCTTCACTTGGCAATCTAGTGAACCTCTGGATCGAGTATCGCGAGTCTTCACTTGTCTGTCAAGTGGAATTCGACCTTAGCCGCCGTCGAGCGGCAGCCGGAATGCGATCATCTCGTCGCCGTTGCGCACCAGCAGACGGTCACCGGCGAGCACCGGGTGGTTCCAGGTCTTGCCCTCCAGAGCCGGTATGTGGCCCAGCTCCGTGAACTGGTCGGGAGCTGCTTTCACCAGCGCGAGCTGGCCTTCCTCTGAAGTCACCAACAGCAAGCCCTGGTCGCGCAACAGGATCATTTGGCCCTGGCCATAACGCCCGCCCTTCCATTTGCGCGCGCCATCCCTGACGTCGATACACGCGAGAATGCCGCCGTCGAAGCCGTAAACGTAGCCGTTGAGGACCACGGAGTCGTTGAAGCTGGGCTTTATCCCGGACGACGTCCACCGTTGCTCGGCACTCCATCCGGCCGATCCTTTGGAAATGGCGATGCGGCGCATTCCGACCCCGCCCATGGCATCACCCGCGGTGATCACCAGATCGCCTTCCGCCGTCACGACCGGCTGCATGATCCGCGTTCCTGATTCCCACGCGTACTTCCAAAGCAGCTTGCCGTCCGCCGGTGCGACGCCCGTAGCGCCGATCGCGCTCATCAGCACAACCTGCGGGACGCCCTCGATGGTCACGAGTTGCGGCGAACTGTAGCTATCTCCGCCATCCGGTCCGGTCCAGCGCGGCGCGCCAGTGGCGATGTCATAGGCGATGAGCTTGCCGGAAGCGGCCACAATGACCATGTCGTCTACCACTAACGGCGAGCTGGCAAAGCCCCAGCCAGGGATTTTGACGCCGGCGTCAGACGAAGCGTTCCGCGACCATAGGACTGCACCCGTGCCGGCATCGAGTGCGTTCACGATTCCGGTGGCACCGAACGTGTACGCGCGGCCGCCATAGAGCGTCGGCGTAGCGCGTGGACCTGCGCCGGCGTTCGATTCCCAGAATCGCGCTGCATCGCGGTGAGCCCACACCGGCTTGCCGGTAGCAGCGTTGTAACAAGTGACAAACTCGTCCTCCCCGCGCTGTTCCTGTGTGTAGATGAGGTCGCCGCGTACCGCGAATGATGACCATCCCGGCCCGACTTCCCGGCTCCACAGTTTGACAGGCGGGGACGTTGACCAGTCGGTCTTGATGCGGATGCCTGGAATGCTGCTGTCTCGGCCTGGTCCGCGAAAACCAGGCCACTCTGAGCCAGTATCTGCCGCAGCACGGGTCGCCTCCGGGACGGCGGTGGTTGGCAACGCAAGCGGCCGGCCTTTCACTTTGGCACCGTTGGGCCGCGCCTCCGGAACTTTGGCTGGTGCCGCAGCCGGCGGCGGGACTGTCGCCACCTGGGGCGGAACCGCGGGTAGCCGACTGCCGGATTCCTCAATCAGGCGCTCTTCGTGGGTCTTTGTCCACCGCCAGGCAAGATCCGCAGCACCCGAGCCGCTCATGCCATTGGTCCGCACCATGGTGAACAGGCCGCAAGCAAGCAAAATGGCTGTCACGAGCGATAGGCGCCGAGGTCCCGTCGAAAGACGACTGCCCACCGCCGCTCCGGCCACCAAAGCGAGGCATAATACCGGGACGGCGAACATGGGGAACATGAATCCCATCATTCCCGTCGCAATCGACTTGTCGATAAGCCGCGACGCCGCGAACGCCCCGGCCATGATCAGAACGAAAACGCCCCAGCGCTCGACCTGTGGCGCCCGGCTAAAGAACAGCCACCACGCAAGTACGATCAACGCGCACGCCAGCGCGCCAGAGATTCCGTAGAGCATTGCATCGGGCGCGATCTTCGGTAATACAAAGAACGAAAACCACTGCAGCGATACGGCAGCAATGCCGGGCCACACCCTGAGCGTCCGCTCACCCTTCCGCTCGCCGGTTTGTGTGGGGATCATAGCCATACGATACGCTCTATTCCGGCTCCGTGTTCCCACGGTTTACAAGTGCTAGCTACCCGGGCTGGCTACCAAGGCGCGATCAAGCCTTGTGATTGTGCGCGCTTGCCAGACCGAGGACGCTGACCAGCACGAACAAAAAGAACCACAGTAATGTGATGCAAGTGACTTCGGCCGCCTCGGAAAGCATCGCGGGCAACACGCCGCGGGCCCGCAAAATCATCCAAACCAGCGAGAAAAGGCCGAGACCGAGAGCCGGCCCCGTGATTCGCTCGAGCGCCGTCTGCATTTGCTTTAAATAGAGCGGGTCTGCCGGCATCAGAATCGGGGCCCGGGCATGCGCGACGAATCCGCTGGTTTCCGCGCCGGCCGCCGCTACCGCCGATTGCTCCGAGGCTTCCGTTCGCGATAGTTCGGCGGCTATTCGGGCTGCCACTTCCTCCGGCGCCACCGGTAGCACATTCTTGCGCGCCCACACCGCGTACCAGATCGCGGCACCCGCGTAAAGTAACGCCGTAGGCAGCAGCACCTGCACGTTCGACCACGCATAGAGACATCCTGCAATCGCCGATAGAACAGCGACAAAAACCGGGAGCGATGGATACGCGGGAACCTTATACGGCCGGAACAACTCCGGCTCCTTCCGCCTCAAGAGAATCAGACACACCATGGCCAGCACGTACCAAATCACAGCGGACAGCGTGGAGATCAGGATCGCGACGGCCGTGGCCTTCTCGTAGAAATATCCGAACACGATGAAGAGCATGGTGACTGCGGTCCACACCAGAATCGAAACGTGTGGCGTGCGGCGCGTGGGATGCACGGCGCCCAACCATTTCGGCAAGTAACCCGCGCGGCCCAGGGAAAACGATTGCCGGCTGGTGGCGTAGACCATGCCGTTGTAGGACACCACCATGCCCGCCACGGCCACCGCCGAGAACGCCGTAAGAAACCAGCCGGTTCCCCAAACCTTTTTGAAGACCAGCGGAAGAGGGTAATCAACGGCGCCCGTTTCAGCGTACGGCGCCGCCGCCGAAGCAAACCACCAGGTCAGCAGGACTAACACAACCAGCGTGATCTGCGCGAGCACCATGCCGCGCGGAATGGAAACGTGGGGCTCGTGCGCCTCTTCCGCCGCCAGTGCAACGGTCTCGATGATCACCAGCCACCATAGCGCGTATGGCACAGCGCCGAGTACACCGGACCATCCCGAAGGCAACAGCGGGTGCGTCACCACACGCGCCAATGAAACGCCTGGAGCCGCACCAAGCCAGAACCAAAGCAGAGCCGCAATAGCCGCGTAAGTCAGCCAAAGCATGATCACTGCCTGCTGTTTGACGCCCCAATACTGAACGACCAGAAATACCAGCGCGCAAAGCAGAGCGCAAGCCGTCGTCACATTTCGGTTGGGATGTTCCGGGTTGAGAAGAAAGGCGATGTATCCGCCGGCCGCGAGACCCGTTCCAATGGTGGCAAACAGGCATTCCAGGAACATCGACCACGCCATGAGAAATCCGAACCATTTGCCAACGGCGCGACGGCCGAACGCCAATGGTCCGCCGGCGAACGGCATGGCCACAGAAAGCTCCGAGAGCGCCAGCACCCAAGCCAGGTACAAAACGCAGACAATCAGCGAAGCGGCGAGCACCCCGATCGGTCCGCCGATGGGCAGCCCGTAATTCCATCCGAAGTACATGCCGGTGATGACTACGCCGACGCCGAGCGCCCATATATGCACCACGCCCAGCGGCCTGTTGAGCGCATGCTCCCGGATGTAGTCGATCTCCTCCGGCAAAAGCAGGGAGCGCTTGAGGTGCGCTTCCGAAACTACTTCGTTGACGATCGAGTCGAACTGCGCATCGCGTTCATGAACTCCAGCCATTTGCGTAGCGGATATTCTATCCTCTTCGCCACAGCAGTTGGCGCCCGATGCGTGCGCAAGTTCCACGCCTGCCTGAGACTGCCGATTATGCTATAACCTGTTCCCAAGCGCCGGCGCATTTTCGAATACGGAAAACCTTATGAGCCTGAATCCGAAGCGAACCATTGCCGAGTTGAAAGAGTTGCGCGAACTGACGAGCGATGAAAACGGTGCTCAACGGGTTGCGTGGACTGACGTCTGGCTTAAGGCCCGCCAGTGGTTTCAATCGAAACTCGCCGGTCTTCCCGTCGAACATCATCTTGACGCCGCGGGCAACAGCTGGGTGACCATGCACGGTGCTTCGGAGCAGGCGCTGCTTCTTGGCGGTCATCTTGATTCAGTGCCGAACGGCGGTTGGCTCGACGGCAGTCTCGACCTTCTGACCGCACTCGAAATTTTGCGCCGCTTCGCGGATGAATACACGGGTCGTCCCCCCATAACGATTCGCCTGGTCGACTGGGCGGACGAAGAAGGTGCGCGCTTTGGCAGAAGCCTGCTCGGGTCCTCCGCCTTCGCCGGCACCCACAGCATCGCGGCAGACCGCATCCGCACAGATAAGGACGGCATTTCCCTCGAAACCGCTCTTCGGCGCTGCGGCGTCGAGATCGATCGATTTCCTGAAGCCGCACGGGAACAGCAAAACGCGGCCGCGTATCTCGAATTGCACATCGAGCAGGGTCCCGTACTCGAACGCCTCGGTTTGCCGCTGGGCGTGGTGCTTGGCACCAAGGGCGTGCAACGTCATACCGTTACATTTCTTGGCCAGGAAGCGCACTCCGGTTCCACGCCGATGAAAGTGCGGCGCGATGCGCTGGCGCCGGCTGCTAAGCTGGCCCTGGAAATTCGCTCCATTGCCGGAAAGCACGCGGATGCTGTCTGCACCATCGGCAGCGTGAAGACATTTCCCGGCATCGTGACCGCCGTAGTCGGGCGGTGTGAAGCCACTTTGGATCAGCGCGATCTTGATGCCGCGGTCGTTGCCCAAATGCTCAGCGAAGCCCGGCTTGCGAGTGAGCGCTTCGCCGCGGAAGAGAACTGCACCGTCGAATGGTCTCGCATTTGGAGCATTGAGCCTGTGCCTTTCCACCCGGTGCTGCTCGATCTCTGCGGCCAGGCGATCGAGGAAACCGCCGGAAAGAGCCATCGGCTGCCTTCCGGGCCATTGCATGACGCCGCCGAGGTCGCGCGATCGGGTATCCCCGCCGTGATGATGTTCGTGCAATCGCTCAAAGGGATCAGCCACAACAAAATCGAAAACACCCTTGAGGAGCACCTGGAGCTATCGGTAATGGCCATGGACCGGCTGGCAACGAAGACCGCCGCATGGATCCAGCGAAAACGCGCATAAGGGCCGGCACTGGCCGCGACCACGCCCGATTACTCCAGTACCGCGATCCGCGCGTTGCGGTAGAGCAACTGCTCTCCGTCTTCGCTGAGTTCCTGAAACCCGATATGCCCATGTTGTGGGCGCTCGGAAAGCGGCAGCACGGCTTCCTTCCAATCCTCATGGGGCACGATTTTCTGCGTGACCGTGTCCAGATTCGCGTCCTGGATGAGAATGTTGTTTAGCCAGACCTTGAGCAAGGAACCTCGCAGGTCGATCTTATAGTGATTCCATTCTCCGGGGTTATAAACCTGCTTAATGGGCGGAATCACCTTGTAGATCGCGCCCGTCAATTGATCCGATCCTCCGTACCGGTAGAGCGAGAATTCGTAGCGAGGGTCGGTGATCTGCAACTCCATGCCATTGTAGGAGGGACGGCCGTGGAGCGGCGCGCGCAATGCTACACCGCCATTCCCGGTGGCCCCGCCATTCATAAACTTGAAGTCCACTTCCAGAATGAAATCGCTGTACTCGCGCTCGCTGAGCAGCCACGTTCCCACCCACTTCCGCGTGGGCGATTTGCCGCCATAGAGTATTCCATCTCGCACCTCCCAGATGGTTTGCCAATCGGGAGCATCTTTAACGTTGGACCAGGTGCGGACCGTCCAGCCCTTCGTGACCGGGCCATCCTCGGGGAACAGATCGGTGAATTTGAGCGCCGGTTCAGCCGCAACAGCGCCAGCGATAGTAAGAACCGTGGCGAAAAGCGCCATCCTCCGAGGTCGCGTCATCATCTCCTCCTGAAACGCGCGTTCGCGATTTCGGACGAGTATACACTTCTCGACTCGCCAGGTGCTCGGAATTTACGCCATGAACTTCCACAGGCAGAGGCAGAAGACCACCACAAGAAAAGCCAGCAAGACTACTTCCGGCTCGTAGCGGACGAGGCAGGCGAAAATATGGCGGTCGATCGGGCACGCGCCGAGCATGTGAGGCTCCATGGAGCTGATTATCTTGGCGAAAACACCACCCGCTCAAGGTGGTTTTTGGTTAGGCGCGGGTTATTACCACGAAAAGATATCCACTTGGAGGGCAAGCTATTTAGCTAATTGATTCAGCGAGTTATGCCGGATTGCTGAAATAGCCTTTGGCCAAGTCGGGCTTGAGCGCCAGCGCTTTCTGCCAGTTCGAACGGGCTTCTTCAGTCTGACCGAGCGCTTCGAGCGCAATGCCGAGGTTTAGGAGTGCCTCAGCGAACTCGGGCGAACCCGTCAGCGCTTCACGGTAAAGCTGAGCCGCCTGCTCGTGCTGGCCGGATTTCTGGCGCAGTAGAGCCGCGTTGTAGAGGAATTCCGGCGACCGCTCGCCACTCTCGATCAGTTTGAGGTGCAGGTCAAGGGCATCGTCGTTGCGGCCGCGCTCGAGGGCAATAGCGGCCAAGGCACGTGACGCTTCGGTGAACTCCGGCTTCGCCGCCAGGCAGCGTTGAAACGCATCTTGTGCCGCGTCGAGCTCTCCCAATTTCCAGTAAGCGATGCCGGCATTGAGTAACGCTTCGGGCCAGTCTTTGCGCTTCCATAGGCAGGCATCGAACGCCTCGGATGCGCCGCGGAAGTCGCCCGACTCGAGCCGCAAACAACCCAGCCGAAAGCGCGCGTCTTCGGCCTCGGGCGAGTGATCGAGGAGACGGGCGTAAAGCTTCTCCGCCTCAGCGCGATTCCCGTCCTGTTCCAGCGCGAGCGCCAGATTCCAGAGCGCGGTCGTAGAATCGGGATTCAATTCGAGCGCGCGCTGGTACGACTCCTTAGCCTTGGCGCGATCGCCGCCTTCCTGATACGCGACCCCGAGATTTAGCTGCAGTTCGGCATCGTTGGGACGCAGCCGCAGGGCTTCGCCGTAGGCCTTGGCCGCCTCGGGACGTCCGGCCTTCTCCAGAGCAACGCCCAGATTGAACCAGCCCTCAAAAGCATCTGGCGCGACTTTCACCAGAGCCGCACAGTGAGCGGCCGCTTTCTCGTAATCCTGCACAGCAAACGCCGCCGAGGCCAGTCCTTCATGCGCTACCCGGGAATCCGGCCGGATTTTCAGAAGCTGCTCTGCGCAACTGGCGGCTGAAGCGTGGTCTTTCAATTCGAGATAGGCGCTGATCGCGTTGGTGAGCGCCTCCTCCGACCGTGGATTCTGCTCCAGCACGCGGTGGTACATTTCGGCAGCTTCAGCGAACTTCTTCAGCAGTTGGAGCGCCACAGCCTTTCCGAACAGAATGGGCTCGAGCCGGACCGGTTCGAGGTTGGGAATCAAGCGCAGACAGCGGTCGTAAGCCTCGAGCGCGGGCCGGGCAGCGCCCATGTGCAGCCTGCTCAAACCTAAGCCCAGGTGTGCCTCGTACCGGTTGGGATCGGCCGCCAGCGCTTTTTCGAACAACCCGCCGGCCTCGTCCCACTTGCCCAGTGCTTGCAGCGCGGCCGCCAGGTTGAACCAGGCATCGCCGTTCGCCGGATCGAGCGCTACTAGCTTCCGGTAAGCCTCCGCCGATTGTTCAAATTGTTTGCGCTCGTAGTGCAGATATCCAGCGGCGGCGTAAATCTCCATGCTCTGCTCGCCGCTGGCAATAGCCTGCTCGATCTGCTCCAGAGCTTCTTGCGGCTTGCCGGCCAGGTGCAAAGCCGCGGCGCGCCCATAAAGTTCGCCCACGGCGGCTTTAGGCGTTTCAGCCGGTTTGACGGTGGTCTTCGACTTCACCTAAGACGGTCCTCATAGAGACTATCGGCGGTTCATGGAGGAAGAATAAGGGTCCGTCAATCGTGCTTTGCAGGAGCGAGATAGGCGCAAATGCGTCCCAACGTGTCGTCCTGATAGGCCACGTCCACCCAGCGGATGTACGCGGTTTCTCCCGGATCGGCGAAAAATCCGAACCCACCGCTCGCAAGTGCGGCATCGCTCCAGGTGTCGATGACGCGGCCATCCAGGTAAGTCGTGAACTGATCGCCGCGAATCTCCTGGCGCACGCGAAGCATCGTCTTGGTGACCGATGTAACGGGAAGCGGCAATTGGATGCGCAGCCGTTCGTGACCACCCACCATCGCATATCGCACGATGGAGAACACCGTGCCGGTTCCGCGCTTCGACTCCATCAACTTATACGCGTAATAGTTGCGTGCATCGACCGCCCGAAACGCCCACGCGACGGCCTTCTTATCGATCTCCGCCAGGAACTCTAGCCGGTAATCGGAGAGAGGCCTCGAACTCGCCAGTAATGCCAGGCGCCCCGGCCGTGCGAATCCGGTCGGGTCGTACGTCCAGCTATTGGCCCAGCCGGGAGCGCCAGTCCATTGGCTAAGACCGCCGCGGAAGTCGTCCTGAATATCGACGGTGGCGCGATCTCGAAGCCGGGCCATAAACTCGTGATTCGCTTTCTGCATGGAACCGGATGATTTGAGGTGGCGAAAACCAGACAGAGCCGCGATCGCCAGTAGAACCATCACAACAACCTGTCGACTCCATGAAGGAGCAGCGAACCAGTACGCCTCCATCCGTGCCCACAGGCTGATCGGCACTTCGTGCAAAACCGATGGGCGTGGCGCAATCGTCAACGGTTCCTCGAAGCGAGGCCTCTGTGGGATGACGCGCGTGTCCCGGCCCACGCGGACTTGAATGTTCCATACCAACGACAGAGCGGCTTTCGCGACCGGGATCGAGGCTGGCTTGTGCAACAGCCGCTTCGTTTTGACGGGTGGACTCGAGCGAAGTGCGGGAGCTCGGAATTCCAAACACCAGCGGCCAAACAGCGGGGACTCCGGAACGGGTTCGATCGAATGGCGCGCGATCGCCGCCGCAGCAACCGTCACGTAATCGCGGACGCATGGCGCCGCTATGGCGATCGGCTCACTCACGGTGAATCCACGAACGGCTGGGGTCATAGCAATCGGCGGTTGCTGCAAAACCTCGCCGGTGAATCGCCACGAACGTTGAAGCCCGTTCGCCGTTGCTGCAGCAAACTTCCGCGGCCTCGGCACGGCTGCTCCCACGGATTCGCAGGCAGTAACTCCGTGGACACGCGGCGCGAGCACCGTATCGGGCTTACACAGCGTCTCGGCGGACACACGCCAGCCGACGTGGACCACGAGCGCCGTCGCGCACGTTCTGAAACCCGCTCCCGCGACCGTTAAGAGCCCGGCGGTCACAATCCGCGGGACTCCGAGGGCCACGGTGAACGCCGGCATACTCATCGTCTTGCCGCAGCTTTGCCACGTATGCACACAGCCTTCCTGCGCTGCATCGGGCCTGGCGCCGGCCGCGATCGTCATCGGTCTGGCTTGCGCCAGTCTCAGCACTACCGGACGTGGGGCCATATCGCCGCCCCCAAATACGGGGACAGCGGAAAATCGAACCGCCACTGGTCTAGTCGCTTGCTGCTCTCCAGCACGTACCCAGACGGGCCGGATGTTCCTGAACTCGGCAGCGGGACGCTGAACACGGGCCTGCTGGGCGGGTTCGATCCAGATCGGCTGCGCGGCCACGCTGAGCAGCATCGGCTCGCTACGCCCGAACGCAACCGCAGCCTTCAGTGCCAGTCTCAACTGCGGCGCAATGACTTCCGGCCGGATTCCAACTCCGGCAAAAACAGGAGCACACAGTGACGGCGCGCGATGTGCGCCGCCAGCCGGTAAAATCAGCTCTAAAAGGATTCCTGTCCATTGCGCATTCCGCTGCGGCGCATGGTCCACGCGGCAGTAAGCAACATTCTCCGGCTGCAAGTCGGCGAGCACGAGGATCGGCTGTGGCTCCATGGGCGTTGCGGCGTGCGGCTGCGCAGTCTGCGCATCCGGCTTCGCCCGCCGCGGCTTGCTCTGGCGCAGGAAGTCGACGGCAAGTTCTTCTTGCTTCTTCTTGTACGCTTTCCGGTGCGCGGCGGAACAGAATTCCTCGTCTTGCAGCTTATGCAGGGCGCTGATCTTCTTTCCGCAGTGAAGGCATTCCATGCCGTCAGTTTCATCGAGTGAACGCCGCAGCAAGAGGAGGCAGGAAACGACCTACATGGCCAAAGTGAACCCCTTAGTCAGGCCGTGCCACCCGCCGAGTGCTCACGTCAATTCGTCCGGCGGCCCACTCATCACCTGCCGCACTTCGATCGGCATACTGAGCGGCGCTCCCCCGGGCCCGGGAGCAGCCGAGATCCGGGCGGCGATTTCGTAGGCGCGCTGCGGGCTCTCGACATCGACGATCCAGTAGCCGGCTAGAAATTCCTTAGACTCCGGAAATACGCCGTCCGTCATCGGCCCACCGTCCTTTCCCGCCCGCACTACCTTCGCTTGATCCGGCCAATCCAGGCCCGCGGTGGCCACGAATTCGCCGGACTCGCTTAGCTCTTTATTGATGCGTTTCAATACCGCGTAGTGCGCCTCGACATCGTTCTTGGACCACGCACGATATGTCTCGAAACCCGCCTTCGGGGCATTCATCAGCAATATGTACTTCATGTCTTCTGCTCCTTTCATCATCGCGCGGGGTCCCGCGCTTCTCACAGGGCAGTCGTAGCACAGGGTCTATTCTCTACATCCTGCACAACAGTTTTTAATAAACTGAGGAACGCCATGCCCAATCGAGGCTTGATCACTTGTTGTTGGCTGCTCGTGTTTGCCGCATCGAGCGCCGCCCAAACTGTGGAAGTTCACTGGGATAAGGTGGAACGCATCTCCAGAACAACAGCGACGCTCCAGGTTGTCGTCAATCCGCCTTTGCGGCGCGGCTCGCCGATTCATGATCGCGTATTCTCGGAACTGCAGAAACTTGGCGCGGATTACGTCCGTTACGTCCCCTGGCTCCCCTACCCACGGCTCGGCGTTGCGGAACTGGAGCCACCCTCCGCGGAGAACACAGCCTGGGATTTCTCTCTCATCGATCCGCTAACGGCCGACTTTCTGGAGGCCACCAAAGGGCATCCAACGATTTTGAACTTCAGCACGATTCCCCAGTGGATGTTCAAGACGGAGAAGCCGGTCAGCTACCCGCAAGATCCCGACCAGGTGATCTGGGATTACACGCAGGGAACTGACTTGCGTGATCCTTCGATGAAAGAACTCGGCGACTATTACGCGCGACTAGTGGGCTGGTATGTGAATGGCGGCTTCACCGACGAACTGGGCAAACGGCATGACTCGGGACATCATTTCAAAGTCGATTACTGGGAGGTGCTCAACGAAGCCGATTTTG
>Ga0335071_10001937_pt1 | contig 22339 bp, 17 predicted proteins | sample Lox_Sample_15_FD_206724 | JGI IMG/M metagenome (GOLD analysis project Ga0335071, IMG submission 206724) | Soil microbial communities from Loxahatchee National Wildlife Refuge, Florida, United States - Lox_Sample_1.5 | ecosystem: Environmental > Terrestrial > Soil > Wetlands | place: USA... | reverse complement strand
TATTCATTCTGGCATTGTAGTAGACATTGTGGTTGGGATTTGAGCCCGGCTCGAAACCGTCGATCCGGAATTCGATTTGCCGATCCGCCGACGGCAGTATGACAACCTGCTCGATCGGCCGCGGCCACGCGAGCAACAGCCCGGCGCTTTGCTGACGCACGATCTTTCCGAACTGGTAGACGATCGCCCGGCTTTCGGGCGGCACCTGCCGAACGCCCGACAGTGACCAGACGACCGCCGCAAAGCCGACAGCCAGGAACAGGAATCGGAATGCGCTCTTGGCGGATTGCGCGAAGGCGCCATCGGGTTCGGCGCCTTCGCGTCCTTCGGGTGCCGTCATTGCCGGCTTCCTTGTGTTTGTTGAGCCCCGGGCGTGGCGGCGTTCGGTGGCCCGTCGACAAGAACCTTGAACGGCGCGGCATCGGTACGCAGAATGAGCCGCGTATTATCGCCCACCACCGTCTCCAGAGTGTCGAGCGATCGAAGCAGGTTGTAGAGCTCCGGTGCACTGCTGTAGGTCCGGCCATAGATGTCGGCGGCTTCGAGACGTGATTTGGCTTCGAGCTCGGATGCATCCTGCTTGGCCTTGGCGCGCAGAATCCGCGCATCGCGATCGGCGTTCGAAGCGATTTCCGCCGCCGCCCGCCTGCCCTCGGCTTGCCGTTCGGCCGCGACGGTTTCGCGCTCGGCCCGCATGCGCGCGATGGTGGCGTTCAGGGTTTCGGCCGGCAGGGTCAGACGTTCGATGCCGACTTGCCGAACGGTCACGCCGTAGACCTTGAGGGCCTGTTCATCGAGACGCTCGCGCAGGCGGCTCTCCAATGTGGCCAATTGCACCTTGGCGGGGTCGGTGTTTATCAGATCGGCGAGATCCAAGCTCGCCGCCGTGATTTCCAGCGATGAGCCGACGAAGCTTCGTAATTGCTGCGCGGCCACATCCGGCTGGTTGCGGACGGCGCGCAGGAATTGCCGGATATGGTCGGGCTCCGCCGGCACCTGCCACGCCACATAGGCCTGCACCAGGATGCGCAGGCCGTCGCGTGTTCCGACGTCCTGCAGTCCGCTCGACGTGGTCCGCAGCCGTAGGTCGACATCGATCGTGCTTTCAAACGGCGCAGGCATCTTCCACGCGACTCCGGGGGCGGTGAGCACGTGGATCGGATCGCCAAAGCGGGTCACCACGACGGCATCGCCTGGACGGACGAGAACGACGCAGGCGCTCGCGACGGCGGCTGCGATGATCGCGAAAGCGACCGCAAATCGTCCGTAGCGCGCGAGCAGTCCCTGCCGCCGACGATCCTGCCCAGGCTCTGAGTCATGGCCCGAATGGTCGCCATGATCATGGTGATGATGACCGTGGTGGTGGCCATGGTGATGATGCCCGAGTATCATGGCTTTGATCCTGATTTGGGTGCGGCGTTGGGTGCCGTGAATTCGTGGTCGTCGTCCTCCTGCTCGTTGTTTCTCCCGGACGGGGAGATGACGTCATTTTTTCCGGGCGTGGGGATAACGTCCCGGTTTCCGACATCAAAGCTGCGCAGATCGATGGTCGGCGCATTCTGGCCGTTCAAGCGGTGATCGACCACGATGATTTCCGAGCCTTTGAGCGCGCCGACCAGGCGCTCAAACCACCGTTCAAGAAGGAATGCCTCCTTGTCGCGCTGCTCTGCGTTGCGATCGGCGTCGAACAGCACGCTCTCGCTATTGGCCCCGTCAACGAGCTGGGCCGCCGCCGCAACCGCACTATTGCGAACTGCCGTTGCATTCATCTCGGCCGATTTGAGGGTTTGGATCGCCTTTGCCTTTTCCTTGGAAACCTGCGAGATGGCGAGAATTTCGGAGGCCTGCACATTATGGTAGGCGTCCGCGGCCCCCGGTGGCGGGTGGATTGCCTCGACCACCACCGCTATGGCTTCGATGCCGCTCGACATGCGATCCAATTGCTCCTGCAACGCAGCGCGAAATTCGTTTGCAAAAGTCTCCCGGCTTTGCCCGAGCACGTCGAGCAGCGTGTATCGCGCGAAATATCGCACCAAGAGCTGGCCGGCTACGGCGCGGATGAAGGTCTCCGGATCCGCAACTCGATAGGCAGAGTTGATGGCAGCTGCGTCCGATGGGCCGATCCGATAGACTATTCGCAAATCCGCATCAGCGATCTGGAAGCTCTGCTGGCCGCTCGCTTCGCTCGCGATGAGATAACTCTGTTCGGACGGATGGGACGCATTCCACAGGCGGTCAGCACTGACTGGCGCCGGGGCCTCTGCGTCAACCAAATGCTGCTGCTGATCGACACCGGCACTGGGCTGCGAGCGTTCCATCGAATTTTCCGTCGGTGACCTCGCGATCGCAATGTCATGAATGATGCCAAGTTCGACCCCACGCATGACGCCCATGGGCCAGGGAAGATGAAAATGTAGGCCAGGCCCAAACACCGCGACGGGGACGCCCAATCGTTCGTAAACCGCACGCTGATTGAGGCTGAGCACTGTAATGCCGGTGACGCCCCAGGCCATGAGGCCCATGACAACCAAGACAGGCAGCATGGCCCTCTGGATAAAGGCGAGCGCCCAGCTGCGCGACAGATCGATACCGAATTGCTGACGCACGGCGGTGTTGAAGGCGCGGAAGTTGGGCACGGAAAAGCGCAGCAATCCGGCCACGCTGCTGTCCGCAACCGTTCGCAATCGCTCGATGGGCGCGAACGGAATGAAAAGCATCGCCAGACTGCGCAGCATTAGTTCGAGCGCGATGACGGCGATCAACAGGCCGGTTGCACTTTGGATCCAGATCGCCCAGGTGAACCCGAGCGAACGCAGGACCATGGATATGCCAAGACCAAGGCATGCGGTCAGCGGGACTCTTAGCAACCGATTGAGCTGCGGCGCATCCGGTAGCATGTCGACCGGGATAGCCGCGTAGGAGCGTTCCAGCACAAGGAGGGGGAACGCCGCGACGAACAGCACCCCGCTCAGCATCTGTCCGAGCACGGGGTCCGCAACGCCCTTTGAAGGCGCAAACCAGCCGACGATGACACCGCCAGCCGCGAAGATGCCGAACAGCAGGACGACCAGCGTCGCAGGCCAGGTCGCCAAGGACGCTGCGCTTGGCATCAACAATGCCTGCGCAACGGCAAGACGACGCCTCAACCACTCGCTTCTGGCCCAATCGGGCACGGCGAAGACCGAATTGTCCGCTTGCACGTTCTCCAGGCGATCGGCCTCAAGAAGTCGGCCGCGGATGTAGGTCACGATTCCGGCTGAGAGGAAGCCCCCTGCTGTGATGAGAAGTGCCGCTCCCAGAAGGGCGAATGCCGAGGGAATGATGAGATTGGGGTATCGATAGGCATTTAGCGGCGCGTAGACCGCCCCAATCAAGCCCAGCCCGATTGAGGAAAGGTTCACACCGATGATCAGGAGCGCGCCAACATACCGCCTGGCATTGTTGAAATGCGTCAGCTCAGCCAGCATCCCGGGCGCCTTTTTGAAGTTGCTGGCAACGGTCGATCGATGCACACGGCGCGCCTTGGCTGAGGACTTCATGGCGATTGCACTAAGCTCTTGTTGGCGATGAATGGCAGCGCGAGCAGTGTTATCGTCGAGCCTGGAGTGATAGGGTCACTGAACACGGCGAACTCCTTCTTCCCGTTGATCCCGGTATCTATCCGGCATTTCGGGCGTGATGGGATTGCGGCGCTCACCAGCCCGCCCGCCTGGTGGCGTGCGCCAGCGCATGACTGACGCCTTTAAGCCAGCGTTGAACGCGAAGCATCCGTATTCCCCGGATGTTGGTTAGGCGGACACCTGAGTGGAAAGGGCTGCGCTTATTTCCCGGCCGGCATGCTCGATGCCGTGACTAGCCGCGAGCAATACGCTGACGGACAGGCGGGGCGCGCGCTTGGAATGAACGCCAGATTTGTATCGATGGCCGTTGCACCGACGTTTCAGACAGACGTTCGCGACGCGCCGATACCGGCTCGACGAGCACCGGTGGCAGTGAGGGAAGCGCGGTCGCGACGAGCCCTACGCTGACGCAGATCGGACAATAGTCATTTGAGGCGGGATGATGATCCTGATCGGCCGAGCCCGCCGGCGCGCGCGTCATGACCGATGCGACTTGTATCCCGTCGGACAGGGGTAGCGGCAATAGCCCCAAATCGTCACGGTGCGTGTGGCCAAACGAAAGAACGATCTGCACCGCCAGCGCAAACAGCGCCAGCTGCGTGCAAGACCGAAGTCTCGATCGGAGCCATTTCATTGTTTCAAGCCGCTTTGTCCGTACATGACCGCCCGTTCCCCGTCTGACGACGGCCAAAAATACAGAGCTGCAAACGCAGCAGACAAATGTATCCGGCGTCATTACGTCGTTTGTTCGACCGCCAAACCATCGTTGGACTTTGGCCGCCTTGGACAGGTTAACTCCAGCCCTGCTTCGACGAAAGAGGATTTCTCGGGTTTGCAAAATGGCAGGTCTCCCATCGCCACCGCCGATCAATGCCTCGTTCGAGTTTTTTGCATGACGTGTCTCCGGAGAGCGCACTGCCGGTACGCTGCCGGACTAGCCACCGCATTTGCCATAATACGTCCTCGCAAGCCGGTAGTGAGAGCCGATGGCAACGAAGTCCTCGCGAAGGCAGTCGAGGCCCACGCGAAATTCGTACCCTCCTTCGCATTGCAAATCTTCAAAATGAAGTCGTACAGTTTTCGCCTGGTTCAGATAAGTCGCGAAATAGCGGCTGGCGATCGGTCGATCTCGGCACATGCGAAGGAGGGCGTACCGCACATCAGACGGAAGCCGCTCGATGTGATCGCGATTCCAAGGGGTATCCTGCGCCGGGAGACCGCCGCGAGCCAGCGCGTTGGATTGAACCAGAAGACTGATGATCAAAGAGCATACCAGTGTCCGTCCAGCCATTTTGACGCCTCGTTGCTGTTACCCTGCTGCTGATCCCTTTCGGCTACGCGCCCGCCTCTAAGGTGGGCTATGAGAAATCAACTGGATCGCTTGCGCGACATCAGTCGGACAAGGAGAATTCGAAAGGCGCGACGAAACTCGTCTGATTGCCTGGCATGGCGGCCGGAAATGGCGGGAAGGGGCTCGCGCGTTTCAGGTCATCCAGACCCTGCTGATCGAGTTGCTGATTGCCCGACGATTTGATCACAGTGCTGCTGATCAGACGGCCACTGCGGTCAATCACAAACTGCACCTCGACCGTTCCGTGCGCCCCGCGCCCGCTTCGCGGGTAGCGCTTGAAGCGCTGCAGATGCCCGAACACCAGCGCGTTATAGGCGTTCGAAGCCGCCTGGCTGAACGGAGCGACTCGTTCGTTCTTCGGCAGCGCACGGGTTTCGGGTGCGGGCGGCATCACCTCGGGCTTCGGCTCCTCCACCTTCTGCTCGACCTCGGGCAGCGTGACCTCCGCCTGTTGCGGTGGTGTTGGCTGCATCACCTCCTCGGCCGGCTTCTCCTCGACCTTGGGCGGTTCTTTCGGCGCCTCGTCGGCCTGTTGCATGGTCGGTCCGACCGCGACGTCCTCGGTCTGCACCTGCGGCGAACTGGCTTGCACGGGCACCAGCGACACCGTGATCGCCGGGAGAACAGTCGGCTCCGCAGGCTGCGCACGGGCATACCAGAGTGCAATCGCTGCAACGATTGCCGCATGCGCGATCAGGATCACGACTGCAGCAACCGTCCACCGTGCGAAGCCGCGGTGTTCCGGCAGATGCAGCGTGTGGGCGTTCATGGCTTGCTCGGCGGCGTTTCCAGCCCGACCAGCGCGAGCTTCAGATAGCCGGAGTCGCGCAGCACGTTCATCACCTCCATCAAGTCACCATAACTCAGCGCCTTGTCGCCGCGGATGAAGATCGTCTCGTCCTTGTGATCGTTGGTCGCGGCATCGAGCGCTTGCGCGAGGGCGTCGCGGGTCACCACGGATTCGCCGACCGCGATCGACTGATCCTCCTTGATGGTCACGAACACCGGCTTGTCCGGCCGCGGCTGCTCCGGCGCGGTGCTCGCCGGCAGGTTGACCCCGATATCGACGGTCGCGAGCGGTGCCGCCACCATGAAGATGATGAGCAGCACCAGAATGACGTCGATGAAGGGCGTGACGTTGATCTCGTGCTGGATCTCGAGGTCGTCGCCGCCGGCGCGGGAGCCAAGACGCATCGCCATGCCGCTACTCCGCTGCGTGGGGCAGAATGGCCGCGCGCATCCCTTGGCCCCGGCTGATGATCAGCAGGAGCTGAGCCGAGGCGTCGCCCAACAGTGTCCTATAACCGGCAATGACGCGGGCGAGATGGTTGTAGATCACGACGGCCGGAATCGCCGCGACGAGGCCGAGCGCGGTCGCCAGCAATGCTTCGGCGATTCCTGGTGCCACCACGGCGAGATTGGTGGTGTGGGATTCGGATATGCCGATGAACGAGTTCATGATCCCCCACACCGTGCCGAACAGGCCGACAAAGGGCGCGGTCGCGCCGATGGTCGCGAGAATGCCGGTGCCGCGCGAAACCTGCCGGGTCATCGCCGCTTCGACCCGCTCCAGCCGCAGGGCAACACGTTCCTTGAAGCCGTCGTCGACGATGCCGTCGGACAGTTCGGCTTCGCGCACGACGGACTGGATCAGCTGGGCGATGGCGTCCCGGGCGTCACCGCAGGAACGTGCTGCCAGCGCGAGGTTGCCCCCCGTTTCCAGCATCTTGATCCGCGCTCGGGCGCGGCTCCTGGCAAGCGCGAGCTCGATGGTCTTGGCGAACCACACCGTCCAGGTGACCAGTGAGGCGAAGGCAAGGCCGATCATCACTCCCTTCACGACAATGTCGGCATTGAGGAACATCCCCCATGGCGACAGGTTGTGCGGCAGCAGCGGATTGGGCCCCTGTGCGAGAGCAGGGTGCGCCGTTGCCATAGCCGACGAAACAACGAACATCATCGGCCTGGCGCGGCGCCAGATCCCAAGGCGGGAGTATCTCTCAGCTCTCTGCTGCATCTTGCTCAAACTCCAGCCGATCGCCCCCAGCCCGGCAACCTCATATCTTTTGCGAAATGCCGAAGAAGAACCCCCGGCGCGGTCCGAATTGCGGCGCGAACACGCCGATACCAGAGCCGTCCCGGATCTCATAGATCTTGTCGAACACGTTCACGACATCGAAGCGCAGCGTTGTCGGCTTGTTCGGCGCGACGAGATAGAAATCGTGCGATACGCCCATGTTAACCTGGGTGTAGGACGGCAGGTGGTCGAGGTTGACGAAGCCGGAACGAAGGCCGCTGCCATAGATCATCGACGCGGTGAACGTCGTATCATACCATTTATAGGAGGCGCCGGCCGACGCGGTCAGGTCCTGGGAATGGTCGGTGTGGATGTAGTGCGTGGCGATGTAGTTCAACTCATCCTGCGCGAACAGGTACTGGTTCGATACGACGTTCGTGCCGATCTGGCGGGCCCAGGCGACGTTGCCGTAAAGCTTGAGCGGGCCGTTGGTATAGCTCGCCTTGAGCTCGAGGCCGAGATTGTTGGCCTTGTCGTAGTTGAAGCCGCTCAGCACATAGGCTGCGCCGAACTGTCCATCGTCGAGCAGGTCGTGCGCGATCTTGTAGTAGCCGTCGACGCCGACCTCGAGGCCCGGAACCGGCCAGATCTTCTGCACCACTCCGACATCGAAGACATGGGCTCGCTCCGGCAGCACCGGATCGTTCTGGGTGACCTCCGGCGCGCTCACCGTGCCCTGGAACAGCGCGATGTTGGTCGGAGCGGCAATCACCTGCTGCGGCGGCGTGAAGGTGCGCGCATAGCCGGCGTGGAAGGTTGTGCCGTCATAGGGCACCCAGGTCAGGCTGACGCGCGGGCTGAACTGGTTGGCGTCCACATATTGCCACATCTGGTCGAAGCGCAAGCCCGCGTTCAGGGTCAGATTGTTGGTGATCTTCCATTCGTCCTGCACATAGGCACCGAACAGCCAGCCGAGCTTGCTGGAGGAATCGTACAGGGTGACGGGATCCAGCGGGGCGCCCGTCATCGGATCGAACGCTTGCCCGTTCACCGGATCGCCGGGGAATGTCGTGTTGATGCTGGTGACCAGGGACTGCTCGGCGCTCGTGGTGAAGCCAAATCGCAACGTGTGCGCATCGGCGATGCGCCAGGCGGTATCTTCCTGGATGCCATTGATATAGCTCTGGCGATAGACGCTCGATGCCACGCCATTAATGAGCAGGTCACCGGTCGGGTCGGGCCAGAAGTGGAGCTGGCTATAGCGGTTGAAATAGGACAGCTGATAGTCGATCCCTTCCGCCGAATGCTGGTAGGCAACGACGTTGAAATGGTTGATCTCCTGCTGCCGCTCGTTCAGGAACGCGGAATCGAAGTCGGTCTGCGTTGCCGTTGCAAAGCCGACTGGCTGGCCCGGGTTGTTGGGGATCTGATAGAGCAAGTTGGAGAAGCCGCTGATCCAGGTCAACCGGCTTTCCGGATCGAGCACGGTGGAGAGATAGAGAAAACCCTTTTCCTGCTGCGTGCGATCGTGGATGGCTTCCTTCTCCGGCGTCGGATTCTCGATGCCGAGATTGTTGTAGAGATAGCGGCCTGAAACATAATATTGCGTCTGTCCGACTGTGCCGCCGTATTCGGCAAAGGGCGTGATGGTCTGGTGGCTGCCGCCATAGAGGCTGACCGTGCCGGTATTGTTGAACGCGTCGCTCTTGGTCTGGATGTCCAGCACACCGGCCGTGCGCAGGCCATATTGCGCCGGCAGCGCGCCAGTCAGCAGGGCCATATTGCCCACGATCCCGGTGTCGAGGATTTGCCCGAAGCCGCCGACGCCGTCGGGCAGCATGATGCCGTTGATGCGGTATTGCAGATTGGCATGCTCGTTGCGCACGTGAAGCTCGCCGGCGGCTGCCGAATCCTGCGTCACGCCCGGCAGCTGCAACAGCACCTTGTCGAGCGCGCCGTTGTTCCCCTGCGGCAAGGCTTCGATGGCCTGATGCGTCACTTGATAGGAATTGGCACCGACCGGCGGAAAGATGTTGTTCCGGGCCGCGTCGAACTTCTCGTTTTGCTGCGTCACCACTTGCTCCTGGGTTGGCGGCGCGGGCGGCTGGTTGGTCGCGACCTGCGGCGGCCTCACGCGCGGCCGAGGCCGCTCCTTGGGGGCAGCGACGCGCGTTGTGGGCAGGACAGTCGGGCCGGTGGCCGCAGGCGCAGCTTGCTGGGTGCCCTGCGCAGGGCCTTCTTGCGGTGCCTGTGCGCCGGGCGATGGTTCCTGCGCCGGACTTGCCGAAGGCGTGGGCGTGACGGCGGGCGACGGCGAGGCATTGTCGTTTGGTTGTGCCAGTGCTGCCGCGCTGGACGCGACGAGCAATGCCAGCGTTGAGGCCGACAGACGGAGCGCGCGGCGTCGCAGGCGCGAGGACGAGAGGCGATACATCACGAGATTCCTGATTGAAGTAAACTTTGGGCAGAAAAGCGACTGAGGCGCACGATTTGAATGAACGGAGCTTCCCCCGCTCAAACCGGCGTGGCTCAGAACGCTGTGCTAGAGCGAGGATCGCGGTACCGAATCAGGAAATCGGTGGTCCACGCGACTGGAAGGCCGCGCATGGTGATTCGACGGCCGAAGCGGCGCGCGCAATCGTGCTGTCGATGATCGCGGCCGCAAATTCGACCTGAACCACTGGCGGCGTTGGCGTCAGCGCGGTGGCGATAGCTGAAGCGGCGGCGCAGATCGGGCAGAGGTCATCGGCATGGCCGTCAGAATGGCCTTGTCTCTCGTGGTCATCAGGTGCGGCAACGGCCGCAAACAGCACGCCGGAATGATGTCCAAGGCCCTTGCCGTCGATCGCGTGAACGTGGCCGAAGGACAGGGCAAGGTTGATCGCGAGCGCAATCAGTGCGCCCCACGAACCCTGCCTGATATTGTCCCTGAACCAGCGCATGCCGAGCCGATGTCGTCACCGCCTAGATGGACGGTCTACCGTGGTATTTTACCCGACCTGCCGGTCCGGTCAATGAGCGGTGCGCCAGGTCTCAGTTGATAAGGGTCTGAATGACGCTGAGTGTTGCCGGCGGATCGCGCTCAGCGCCGAAAATTGAACCTCCGTTGCTGGCGTTATCCGGGCAGGCGACTCGACATTGCGTGCCGCTATCACCTGCTACCCTGTAAACATCCAAAGCTGCTCGCTCGCCATATAGCCGGCAAGCAACATCGCACCGAAACCGACGATAAGCGCCGCGGCACCGACCTCGATCGCGCGCATCGCGAGCATGCCGAGCCCCGCCCGCGTCTGCGCGACGCGACTTGCGAGTCCACGCGCGCTGACCGCGATCGTTGCGATTGCGGCAACCGTTGCCGCCGTGCCCAATCCCATGATCAGCGTCGCACCGATACCGGTCCACAACAGGTCCTGGGCCAGTGCGAAGATCAGGACGATGATCGCGCCGGAGCAAGGCCGTAAACCGACCGCGACCACCGCGGCAAGCCCCCGCCGCCAGCCACCCACGCCGGCAAGCATGGTCGGCTCGGGTCCATGAGCGTGGCCCCAGGCCGATTCATGGTGGTCGTGATCGCAACTGAAGCCGCGCGCGTGAGCCGTGCATCCGCCGACCTGGCATTGGCCGCCGCGCATGGGCATCGCGCCGAGCGGCTGCTCGGACAATCGGAAGGTGCTGGGGCTCAAGGCTTTGGCGGCCGGAGCCGACGCGAAAACGAGATCGGGCGCCGGACGCCATGTCAGTTCGCGGCAAGCGATCAGGAATCCGCGGCCTTTGACGTAGAGAAGCCGCAGGCCGATCAGGATGACCAGGGCATAGCTTGCGATCTCGACCAGATGGACGGTCAGTCCGATCGCCTTGGCTGTCGCGCCGAGCAGAACTGCGGCGATGGCGACGATGACGATGGCAACGACGGATTGGATCCCTGCGGACGCAAATGACAAGATCACGCCGCGGCGCCACGTCTCTTCATTGGCGACGAGATAGGACGAGATGACGGCTTTGCCATGCCCTGGGCCGACGGCGTGGAAAATGCCGTAGACGAAGGAGATGCCGAACAGCTCCCACATCGCGGCCCCATCGTCCTTGCTCGCCCGGATGAAGCCCGACAGGGAGCGGTAGAAGGCGGCCTGCTCGGCAGAAATCCAGCCTGTGATGCCCGACGCGGACATGCCGGCTGCATGAGGCGGCGCGCCGAACGGCGCGCTCCATGCCGGCACGATAGTGGTCGCGGACACGATGAGGATCGCCGCGGTCAGGGCGATAGCATGCGATTTGGTCATGGGCATTTCACCAGGATCTTGTTGGCGAAGGCTTCTCCATAGGTACTGGAGGGTTCGAGCGGCACGCTGTCGAGCTGGCTGAGCCGCGCCCACTCGGCCGCCGTCGGCTGGTGCGGCAGATCGTAGGTGACGAGGCATTGCGGCGCACCGCTCAAGGAAACCGGCTTGTCCTTGGCGAATTCGAAATCGACGAAGATCGAGGGATCGTAGATCTCGATCTGCACCGTCTTGGCGGAGGCGGCCGCTTTCAGAGGCAAAGTGAAATGCAGCGTGAGGGCGGCGTTCTTGTATTCGAGCCAGTAGTCGACCGGGTCCGCGAACTTCAGCTTCTTGCCGTCGGCACGGGCGTAGGTGAAGTAGTCGTACTCCTTCAGGGACTCCACATTGGTCTGGGCGAGCGGGGCCAGTTCGTCGCGCGTGTACTGTCCCTTCCTGGCGTGCGAGGTGCCTTGAAGGGCATAGGCTGAAAACATGTCGTCGAACGTCCAGGCGTGACGGATGCCCGTCATGGCGCCATCAGCGGCGTAGAGCACTTCGCTGTGGAACGTGACCCAGACATGGGGATGGGCCTCCGCACGGTTGACGGACAGCAGCAAGAGAAGGACTGCGCAGCAACAACATGTGCGTTTGATCATGGTCTACCTGCGGAATCGAGAAAGTGACGGCACCCGCAAGAAGCGGGGACGGTGGTCCCAAATGCGCTTCCCATCAGGGCGTGACAGCGCACCAGCTGACGCAAGCGTCTCGTGTCGCGCCCAGCAAGATATGCCTTGCGGGAAGCTTGGAAGTCGCAGTCAGGCGTCAGGCAGAAGGCGGAGCGCGTGACAGGAATGCGGTGTGTCGCGGTCGAAACAAACGATCGGAAACCGGATTGCGCGCGCGATCAATCTCGGCGAATTGCAGTGGGTGCGGATTTGCCGGGGCATCCGGCAGCGAAGAGCCCGACAGCAGGAAGCCCGAGAAGCAGATTGGGCAGTCATCGTCGTCATCGGCAAGCCGCGCCGGAAGCTGCTCCGCGACTTGCAGCCCTGGCGGGGCATGGACGAGGTTCGCGGCATCGGTGCGGTCGATCCCTGGGACGGCGAGATCATGCTTGTGGACATGTCCGAACGACAGCGCGAGCTGCAGCGTGAGTGCCGCCAGCGCGAGATAGGCTCCGCATCGGCGTACGACGGCCCGCGGCAACATCATTTTTGCCCCTGCCAAAGAGCCGTTCCCTTCTGGCGTCCGGAGCTTTGACACTACCGCCATTGACCGAACGCGCGCAATGGCCACCTTGCATCGGCGATCAGTCCGTCATGGAAGAGGAAATATGGCGATCGAGGGGCTAGGAGCGCGCCGTCACCCGGATGGTTCCTTTCGAGGGTGCGGCCCCTTCAGCCGGGCTGCGCAGCCTAGCCGGCTCGTCATGCGGCTGCTCATCGCCCGCCTCGGCCGGCGGAAAGATGCTTTCGTAGATCGCGCGGGCTTCGCGAATCAAGCGAAGGCGCTCGAGTTCGGCTTTCGGAACAAATCCCACGATCTCGCCCATCCGCGCTCCCTTAGGCACTGCAAGCCTCAAAGCCTTGCCTTAGCAGATCCTTTGGCAGGTCACGCCCGATGAAAACGAGCCGCGTCTGGCGCGGCTCCTGCTCCTTCCAGGGGCGCTGACTTCCGCCTTCGATGAGCATATGTACGCTCTGAACGACGAACTGCCGATCGTCATCCTCGATCGAGGCGATGCCCTTCATGCGCAGGATGTCCGTCCCGTAGCGCTGGGTGACATCCTGAATCCACGACACGAACCTGTTCGGTTTCAGCGGCCGGTCCGCGACCAGGGACAGGCTGCTGATCTTGTCGTCGTGCTCGTGCGCGTGGTCCTGCGTGAGGAACTCAGGCTCGAGTTCGAGGATGCGCCCGAGATTGAAGGCGTCCCGCCCCAATATCTGGCCGAGATCGATCCCGCAGCGCTCCGTCGTGTGAATTTTCGCATAAGGGTTGATGTTTCGGATGCGACGTTCGAGTGCTGCGAGGCTGCGCGCATCGACGAGATCGACCTTGTTGACGAGAACGACGTCGGCGAACGCGAGTTGCTCCTGAGCTTCCGGCGCCCGGTCGATCTGTTCGCGGAGATGCCTGGCATCGGCGACGGTGATGATGGCGTCGAGCTTCGTCTTGCGGCGGACGTCTTCATCGACAAAGAAAGTCTGCGCCACCGGCGCAGGATCTGCGAGCCCGGTCGTCTCGACGACAATGCCGTCGAAGGCTCGGCTGCGCCGCATCAGGCCTGCGATGATACGAACAAGGTCGCCTCGCACCGTGCAGCAGATACAACCATTGTTCATCTCGAAGATCTCTTCGTCCGCATCGACGATGAGATCGTTGTCGATACCGACCTCTCCGAACTCGTTGACGATCACGGCAAACCGCCTGCCGTGCGTCTCGGAGAGAATGCGGTTTAGCAACGTCGTCTTCCCGGAGCCGAGATAGCCGGTCAGAACCGTGACGGGAATCTGCGTCGTAGTATCGGGCACACCGTTATTCCCTGTTTTCCTGCGCCATACGTAATGTTATAACATTACATCGAATTCAATGGGATTCAAGGGGAAAGAAGGTAGCCAGCGACCGTCGGATGCAGGAATTCGCTCCGGCTTTATTCCGGTAGCCCGACCGAGAAGAATGCCGCGGCTCCGGGCTACATCGAGATGGCCAGGCACAATGTCAGGACGATTGCGAGCGCCCTTGTGTGAAATTGCCCGCCCGTTCGGCCGCGTGACGCAGCGCTAACGGTTGCACGTGCGGCGAGGCCTGAACCAGCACGCTAGATGCTTCGACAGGAGAATTGATCCGATGCGGTTTAGATCCCTCCTTCAGGCTGTAGCCAATATCCTCGGCTTTTTCATCATCGTCGCCTTAATGGCGCCGTCGCGGTCATTTGCCGCGCAGCAATCCACCGACGTTCCGGCTTGGCTTAAGGCCCATGTCGGCGAAGGCGACGGTCAAATCGCCCAAGTGGTCTTGCAGAGGGCGCGCGCACTTTACCTGCAAAAAGCGAGCGAAGCGGCGGTGAAAAATCCCTGCTACTTCGCCATGGATGCTACGCGTCCCAACGATTTAGGCGACGGCAAATTGGGGCGCCGTTTCTACATCATTTGCGAGTCCGACCGATCGTTTCGGGCGATTTCGGCGGGGCACGGCGGCGGGCGCGATTTGAAAGGCATCGCGGATTTCGCAAACGGACGACAATGCGCGAGGCACTTTGGCAATGCGATGGATTCGAGATTGACGGCCGGTGGCGCCTATGTGACCGGCGAGACGAAGACATCTTTCAAAGGCTACTATCGCGCCTCAGCGAAACAGGACGCGGTGTTGATTCGCTCGTTCATTCAGTTTGACGGCGAGGGCGAGACCGCAAACGCCCGGCAGCGCGAGATCGGCGGGCATCCGGCCGAATTGCTGAGGAACGTCTGCCTCCGAAAAGATCCGCACAGTCCGTACGCAAATCAAGACGGTTACGTTCCGTTTGGAACGCTGGTGGGTTACGCTGGCGGCCGCAGCAACGGCTGCACCAGCTGGTCGCCATCGGATGCCGGGCAAATCATTGCGATGGTGAAGGACGATCCAACGACACTTTACATCTACCCTGAGGCTGCCGACGTCGACGCCGTCGCGCGAGCAGTGGCGGCTGATCGGTCGCCGTCAGGCGCGGGATTGTATTGGAACGCCTCCTGTTTGAAAGAAATCCGCGCTCCGAAATTTTGGCCAAAGGAAACCCTTGAGCCGATCCTCGCGCAATACAACAAGGCCCATCCGGCACCGGCGCAGCAGCCAACACCAATCTGCAAGTGACGGTGAACGGTGTCGCCGCCCAAATCTCTCGTTGTCGTTCATCCACATCCTGCTTTAGCCTCGTGATGCTCCGCTGCGATACCTGATTCCGGAGCGGCGCCTTCTCCTGTTCGTGTCGCTGGAAGAAAAAGTCTGACACGCAACAGGGATTCGCGCTGGACAGGCCTGCTGATCTTGCAATGTAGTGGCCGCTATTCGTCAGGAGTTTGTTTTCCAGTCTGCTGCGGTAGAGGGCGCACCTGGTATCTTTTTTGTCATCGGTCCATCGATACAGGCGCGTACCAATAGGGACATCTTTGACGAGCGCCGCGCTGCGAGGCGTTCCACCATTGCCATTTAGAGATGGCCAAGACATGCAATGCGACGATCCGATTCACGAGGCCGCAGCATCACGGGTAGGTGTTGACCGGCAGCATGCGGTGATAAAGCCGGATTTCTCAGCCGCCAAATTCGCTCATCTGTTTCCGGCTCCATTCATGGCGTTTGTCTGGCCGGACAGTGCAGAGCTGAATGAGGAACTGCGTCCGCTGATCCTCGACCACGCATCGCGGTTCAGAGGACTAGAGAAAAGTAACTGCGGGGGCTGGCATTCGGAGGCTGCGCAGCTGGAATTTTGTGGGAATGCCGGACGACGGCTCGTCCGGCATATGTATGAAATGGGCGACGAGGCGACGCGCCGAACCATCGCCGAACTGCCATCGCCGCCCATGTCTCGCTGGACATTTCGCTGGACGTTGCGTGCGTGGGCGAACGTGAACGGGCCAGGCGATTTCAATCGATTTCACACCCACGCCGGCTCGACCTGGTCGGGTACCTACTACGTCGATCCCGGCGCACCGGACGACATCGAGGCAGGAACGCCGCTGCATTTTTTTGACCCCTGCCAAGGCCGCGCCAACACGTTCCTGCAGCCGTTGGTTCCGGCGCGGTACTCCGTGCGACCCGAACCGGGCATGATGGTGCTGTTTCCAAGCTACATGCCGCACATGGTGTTCCCTCATCGGGGCGAGCGCCAGCGGATCTCGATCGCGTTCAACCTGCGCAAAGAGCCGTTCCCGTGAGTCCTTCCCTTGCGCGCACGGTCAGGCCCGGCTCTGTCCGAAGATAGTTTGAGGAGAAGCTCAAATGCCAACGATCATCGGCAACCTGATCACACTCGACGGGCAATTTTCGGATTGGCCACTGGCCGATTCGCTCATGAAGACCGGCAACACCGTTGCCGGATATCAGGCTTACGGCGCCCTTCTCAACGACGCGACACTCGGCAACACCTATGTCATCGGCATTGACGCAACCAGCGCCACCGACCCTGTTATCGGTCCCAACACCTACATCTATCTCAACACCGATCAGAATACCTCGACCGGGTTCAGCCCGTTCGGCGCGGTCGGCGCCGAATATTACGTGCAGTTTGCCCCCGACGCGACCGGCGCGCTACAGCCCTATCTCTATTCGGTCACGTCCGCCGGGACAGCAACCCAACTCAACGGTGGCGCGCCGCTCAACTTCGGCGTTTCCAGCAACGGCGAAAGCATCGAAGTTGCGATCCCGCAATCTCTGTTGACGCCAAGCGGCGGCACCGCACCTCACTCGATCAATTTCGACGTCCTGGTTGACAATGGGGCAGCCGCGCTGCCAGGCGATTTCACCAACGCACCCCAATACGCCATCGTCGACCCATCGACATTGGTGCCGAAGACCATCGGAAACCTGATCACGCTCGACGGGCAGTTCAACGATTGGCCGGCCGCCGATTCCCTCATGACACCGGGAAACACCGTTGCCGGATATCAGGCTTACGGCGCCCTTCTCAACGACGCGACGCTCGGCAACACCTACGTCATCGGCATCAACGCGACCAGTTCCACGGATCCGGTGCTGGGCCCCAATACGGTCATTTACCTCAACACGGATCAGAACATCTCGTCCGGATATACGCCCTTTGGGGCCATTGGTGCGGAATACGAGGTGCAGTTTTTGGTCGGTTCGACCGGCACGCTTCAACCTTATCTCTATTCGGTCACGTCTACTGGGGCTACCACTCTGCTCAATGGTGGCGCACCGCTCAATTTCGGGATGTCCAGCAATGGCGAAAGTGTCGAACTGGCAATCCCGCAGTCGTTGCTGACTCCTACGGGCGGTGCGGCGCCCCACTCGATCAGCTTCGCGGCACTGATCAACAATGGAGCCGCCGCGCTCCCCGGCGACTTCAGCAACCCGGAATATGTCATCACCGATCCTTCGACAATCGTACCGGTAAACCCAGCGGTCAAGAAGGTCGGCATCGTCTATTCTGCGACAAGCGCCGCGCTCTATTTCGGAGGGGGCCAAGCAGGCGAGACCGCATATACCGATCTCTTCATGGCGGCCCAGCATCAGGCCGAAGCGGCCGGCGTTTCCTATGATCTTCTGAGCGAGTCGGATCTGACCAACGTTGCCAAGCTCTCGCAGTATAGCGCCCTGATCTTCCCGGACATGCAGAACGTCCAAGCGGGCCAGGCTTCGGCGATTGAAAATGCATTGAGCCAAGTGGTCTACAACTACCACGTGCCGATCATCACGGCCGGCGATTTCATGACCAACGACCAGACCGGCGCGGCGTTGCCCGGCAATTCCTACGCCAACATGCAGACGCTGCTCAACGTTACCCAGACCGGGTTCGGAACGGCGACCTATTCGGTGACAGCGGATCCCGCTGCGCTTGCAAGTCATAATCCGGTCGTCAGCGGTTACACGGCGGGCCAGCTGATCGGCGGTGCCAGCGGTCAATTCGCTGGGACGACTCAGGGTTTTTACACCAATACCGGGTACCTGACGTTCTCGGGCGTAACGCAACCCGCCAGCGTTCTCGCCGACATCAACATCCAGGGCGGCAGCTCCGTTCCCGGCGTCTTGCAGACGACCACTGGCGGCACAAACACCGTGTTTGCCACCACGGGCTTGCTAGGCGACAGCAATTTATTGCAGCACGCGATCCAAAATGCGGTGTTCGGCACCACTCCGAGCCTCTCACTCGATATCACGCGGTTTGCCGGCGTCCTCAACTCGCGCAATGACACCGAAAACGCGCAGTTTCCCGAGGCCGTCTCGCCCGGCAATGGCCAGCCAGGCATATATGACCAGTTGCTCCCGATGCTCCAGCAGTGGAAGCAGCAGTACAACTTCGTCGGCACCTATTTCATAAATGTCGGCGACAACGCCAATCCAGCCAACAATAACTTCACCAATTGGGCCGTCTCCAAACCGATCTACGACTCACTGATCGCGATGGGCAACGAGATCGGAAGCCACTCCTACACCCACCTTATCAATCCACCGACGTTGGACGCCAACGGCAATCCGGTGCCTACGATCGTGGTGAATACCAACGAGGGGCCTCAGACGGTCAACTCATGGAGCGAGAACACCAACACGCTGTACGTCACTCCGCCTCCCAACGGCTCGGCGCCCAACTGGACGTTCAGCTACGAGTTCGGACAGGGGAACGCGATCATAAACCAGAACCTCGGCATCACCGTCGCTGGCGCGGCGGTGCCGGGCGCCAATGACACGGTCGCCACGTCCGCGCAGATTGAGCAATACTACCAGTCTGTGCCCGGCGGCCAGACCGGCTACGTCGAGGGCGGTTGGACAGGCGTGGGCTCCGGCTACCCCAACGCCTTTGGCTACATCGACCCCAACAACATGGGGTCGGTCTACATCGCGCCAAACATCACCTTCGACTTCACGGAGGTCGAATTCAACAAGAAGACCCCCGCCCAGGCGCTGGCCGACTGGGAGTCGCTGTTCAATCAACTCTCTGCAAACTCCCAGACACCTGTTATCGTCTGGCCATGGCATGACTATGGACCGACAAACTGGCCAGATAATGGCCCTGGAACGCCCGGTCCGGGTTACAATGAGCAGATGTTCACGGACTTTATCGCCTATGCCTTCGCCGCGGGCTATGAGTTCGTGACATCAGAGGATCTCGCCGCTCGCATCGCTGCGGAGCAGAAGGCCACTCTCACCGAGACGACGAGCGGCAACGTCATCACGGCCACAATCACGGCCGATCCGACGGCGCCCGATCTCGGCGCGATGGCACTGAATGTTATCAACGGGGCCACGGGACAGGTTATCCAGAACGCCGGGAACTGGTACGCCTACGACAGCAATAGCATCTTCCTCCCATATGCGGGCGGCACCTTCAACGTCACGCTCGGGACGACGCCGGACGACGTCACGCACATCGATGCGTTACCGATGCGCGCCGATCTCAAGACGGTGACCGGCGACGGCTCGAACCTTACCTTCTCGATGACCGGCGATGGCGTGGTCGATGTGTACGTCAAGACTCCCGGCGCGAATGTCGTCTCCGTCCAGGGCGCTCCAGCCGCCGCGCTCAACGGAGCCGACCTGTCGCTGACCTTCAACGATGGGCCGCTGGCGATCTCGTCGACGTCGCCACAGGGCACCCCGGTCCTGCACACCGTCACGGTTTCCGACGGGACGACGGCGGTCGCATCGAGCGGCGCCGACTACATTTTCGGCGGCACCGCCAACGACATCATCAACGGTGGTGGCGGCAACGACATCATCGACGGTGGTGGCGGCACGAATACCGCGGTCTATTCCGGTCTGGTCAACAACTACACTTTCACGCAGAATGCGAATGGCAGCGTGACCGTTGCTGATCAGCGGACAGGGACGCCCGACGGCACGGATACCGACACCAACATTCAAGACTACCAGTTTGGTGACGGACTGATCCTGACGCAGGCGCAGCTTGCGTTTTCGATCATCACGGGAACGGCAGGCAACGATGTCTTGACCGGCTCCAACATCGCCAATACCGGGCAGCTCATTCTGGGTCTGGCTGGCAACGACACGCTGACGGCAGGCACCGGCGGCAACACCGTCCTCGACGGCGGCGACGGTAACGATACGCTTCGGGACGCCGGCGCTGCCGCCGCGGCGAGCATTATCGACACGATGCAGGGCGGCACGGGTGACGACACCTACGTCGTGACACGGGCGAATGACGTCATCATCGAGCAACCCAATGCCGGCACCGACACGGTCCGCACCAATCTCCAAAACTACGTGCTGCCCGCCAACATCGAGAACCTCGTCTACACGGGCGCCCTCGGCATCACCGCGACCGGAAATGCGCTGAACAATACCTTCAGCGGCTTTGACGGCACCAGCATTCTGACCGGCGGCGGCGGCACTGACACGGCAGAATTCACAGGCCAGTTCGCAAAGTACACCGTCGTCGATAATCCGGACGGCAGCATCACGCTGACAGATACAAGGGCAGGCTCTCCCGATGGCACCGATACCTTTGTCGGCTTTTCATTGTTTCAGTTCAGCGACGGGGCGGTCCTCACGGCAGCGCAACTCGGTAGCGGCACGACAACTCCACCGACGACCGTCAATGGAACCGGCGGCAACGACGTGCTGACCAGCGCCGCGCCGGGCGCAATCATTTCCGGCCTGGGCGGAGCCGACACCCTGACGGCCGGTGCGGCCAACCAGACGCTCAATGGCGGCGCAGGAGCCGACACCCTGAATGACGGTGGCCAGAGCGGCATACAGCTGATCGGTGGCGCGGGCAACGATACCTACATCGTCAGCAATCCAGGCAGCGTCATTACCGAAACTGCCAACAATGGCACCGACACCGTGCAGACGGCGCTTTCGAGCTACCAGTTGCCGGTCAATGTCGAGAGACTGGTCTACACCGGCACCGGAAGCTTCTCCTCCACCGCGACGGCGGCCGGCGAGCAGATCACCGGCGGCACCGGCGCCGATTCATTAAGCGACGGCGGCTTCGCCAATGTCGTCCTCAGGGGCGGCGGTGGCGCAGATACATTCAGCGTGACCAGCGCATCAACGACTGTGACCGAGGTGGCCGGGAGCGCGAACGCCACGGTGATGACCTCGCTGTCCAGCTACTCGCTGCAGGGGAACGTCCAAGACCTGACATACACTGGAACCGCGAACTTCACCGGTAACGGCAATGGCCTTGCCAACACCATTACAGGCGCTGCTGGAAATGACACGCTCACCGGCAATGGCGGCAGCGACACGCTGATCGGCGGAGCGGGGAACGACAGGCTCTCCGGCGGGGGCGGAGCCGATACATTCGTGTTCGCGGCGGTCAATCCGACGACCACGAATGGCATCTACAATGCCGGGTTCGGCAAGGACGTCATCACCGACTTCACCGCCAACATGAACAATGCAAATCACGATTTCCTGGCGCTTGGGTCGTCCATGTTCGCCGCCGGAACGACCGCCAGCGCGTTGCTCGGCGGCACGGCACACAACGCGGCCGGAGGGCTCGTGACTGCGGTTCAATCGGGCACCAGCGTCGTCATCACGATCGATCCGACAGACACGATCACGCTGAACAATGTGATGCTTTCTGTTTTGAAGACCGCGGCTGCGGCCGACCTCCACTTCGTCTGACACGAAAGGGAGCTGCGAAGTCGAATGGCGAATATCGGCCCCCTGCGGTCGGCATATCGCAATCTGACAATATCAGGAGGAGGGCAGGACCTTGCCAGGAAAGTCATGCGGGCAGCCCGCGGTCCGATCTTCCGATCTTAGCGCCGCCTTCGAAGGCTTTCGCGGCGCCGTTGTTGCTGTTTCAGTGATCTCCGGGGTCATCAACCTGCTGCGCCCCAAATGCGGGTAGCGATCGGGCGGGTACGCTGACGGCCAAATGCGACTGCCACCGAAGCGTGACCGTGCGACCAGCGCTCTCTCGTCTGTTTCGTTTCCGCAGCACAGTCGACGCCCCGAGCCGACTCCGCTTATGCACGAAGATCGCCGAAGACGGCGACGCGAATGCCGTGTCCCCAGACATCCGCGGTGCCAAGGTCGTCGGGAACGGCGATCGCGCCTGCGATAATATCGGCCAGAACCGGATGATCGTTGACGCCGCTGTCGATTATAGCAATGAGCGGCGCATCGTCTGCGAGCGCGTTCAATGGAAGAACATCGGTCAGCGTCAGGTCGACCGCCTCCGCCGTTGTCACATCTGGCGCCGGCGGCAGGTCGATCGCGGCGATTTCTTCGATCGTCAATAAGGTGCGGATGAGTTCGCCAGTTAGGCGGGCGCGGAACATGCTGATCGAAGGGCGAGGCACTTTGGCAATGCGATGGATTCGAGATTGACGGCCGGTGGCGCCTATGTGACCGGCGAGACGAAGACATCTTTCAAAGGCTACTATCGCGCCTCAGCGAAACAGGA
>Ga0335071_10001936_pt1 | contig 22356 bp, 19 predicted proteins | sample Lox_Sample_15_FD_206724 | JGI IMG/M metagenome (GOLD analysis project Ga0335071, IMG submission 206724) | Soil microbial communities from Loxahatchee National Wildlife Refuge, Florida, United States - Lox_Sample_1.5 | ecosystem: Environmental > Terrestrial > Soil > Wetlands | place: USA... | reverse complement strand
GAGCCAGTCGGTTACCACCGCACCGGTTGACATTGTCTGATTCATCGCAGAACTGCTACGGGAGAGAGCTGCAATACGAATTCACGATCAAGAGCCAACGATGTGAAGGAGAATCGCCGGCTCTTGACGAAAGGCTCTAGCGGACGTACTACGCTTACGACTTACTGGACCGTCGCCGAAAGATTAGTCGGCGGATTTGGTTTTGTGACTGTGGTGCTCCCATATTCGTAGGCACCAACCGAAGGAGGATTTGGCCGCACGCGACCGTCAATATCGTACGTCGGGGCGGTAATGGACTTAGTTCCGCTCTTGTCCACGATACTGTGCAGTCCGGCGCCAATCGCGGGGCTTCCACTTTGCAAATGGAAATCAAAGCCCGAGAGATTAAGGAATTGGGGGTTGACGTTGAGGCTGCTTGCGTACAGATTCGGAAACGTGGGTGAGCCGTTCCCATACATCAGGTTTGTGGTCCCACTCTCTGTACCGCACGCCGAAAATGTATCGCTATTGCTGCAGCCGGCGCCTGTGTAGTCCTCGGGATCAAGATAGGGAACCGAAGCGCTCCCGCTGTAAAAGATGTTGTTCGCGACCCGGTCTGTCACCGTCTGCCCGCTAACGTGCACATCGGGCCACCAGTTACCGAACGTTCCATTGCCGCCGGTCGCATAAACCGTGTTGTTATACCACCAGAGAGGAGGCGGGGAGTTACCGTAGTCGGGATTCGTCATCCCCATGCCGGCGTAATAAGAACTCGATGAGGTATAGTCGCCGCTCAACTGATGGTGCATACAATCGCCGTTTCCATCGACGGCGCAGTCATAAACGACGTTGTTGTACACCCGCACGCCATTGCCAACCGAAGGGTCAACGGTATCAACCAGCAAGCCCTCCTCGTTGATGTGATGAACCTTGTTGTCGTGAATCCAGATGTCGTGCAGGGCGAAGCCAGTCTTGTCACCATTGCAGCTCGGATAGCACAGATTCGAGGAGTGAGACTGGAGCCCGCCCCGGCCTTTGTTGTTGTAGATCTCGTTCCAGCCGACCTCTGTTTTGTTGGAGTCGGTCGAAAGATAGAAAGCTTGATCCAGGCGGCTGGTCGTCAGCAAAACGACATCGTGAATGTAATTGCCGAGAACCTGATCAGAATCCGTAAGATTCAATTGAAAAGCAGTCGTGTTATTGGAGTTTGGGCTGGAAACATCGTTCGCGACTAAACGCCATCCTTTTGACTGGTAGTTATCGACCAATTCGCCGCCAGCAACCTGGATGGGACCGCCGCCTCCTCCTGATCGGAAATTGATTCCAGCAATCGTCCAATACCCTCGATTGGATACGGTCCACGCGTCTGTATCGACGCAACGCAGCCCGTAATTGGGATTGCAATTAGCACTGTTGCAGCCGATCTGCACATTGGTGACGCCGGGATACGCTACTAAAGCGTTCGGGGATGTTCGCGTGCCAAGACTCCAGTCGGGTCGCATCGTCAAGGCGGCACCCCAGGATTGGCCGTCCTCGACGGCCGCAGTGACCCCGGATTCCACGTAGATCACGTTGCCAGAGGTCGTGCCCGCGGTTTGCACACCGTGGGGAATGGTTCGCCAAGGCGAAGAGAATGATCCTGCACTCCCGTCATTGCCAGACGTGGCTACGTAGTAGATGTGACCACTCGCGGCAACGGTGAAATCAATGCTCGGGCCACCATATAGTGTCGCACCATTGGACGTTGCGACCGTAGGACCACTCCACGTTCCGCTGGCTGTCGTGATCGAGAAATTCCCCGAGGTACAGGCAGTACCCAGCTTTACGACCATGCGTTCATACCAACGCCACGCAGTCGGGTTTGATACCACCGTCAGGCAGGACGCGTTGTTCAACTGCACCGAAGTGAAGTTGTCCAGGAAGTTTCCGTAGAGAGTTACGTAAACTCCTCCTGTAGAGCCATACGTGGTATCGGAATTGCCCGACGCTGGTCCGGCGATAAGGTCAGTAAAGAAGATGATCGGCGGCGGCGTCTGCTGCGCGGTTGCCATCGAAACTGCCAGCAAGCAGACCAACAAAACCCATTTCGTACGCATTAGGAAGAGGACCTCGTTCTGGCCGTGTGTGGCTCTCAGTGAGCTTATTGTAGGAATCGCTGAGTGGTCTTGCATGTCTCGAAAGTGCATCGTCGGTCCTTCCGAGTACATTTCGAGAGTTGACCTTGTGGCCAAATGGAAAGCCTATAAGGTGTTGAATTTCTCAACAGCAGCTGAGATCTCACAAGCGTCCGGTCTATGGCTCTGTCGAGCCCGTCTCCGGTGCATGAAGGCATTCCAGAAGACTCGGTGTTCAAACGCCCGGCGCGAGAACGTTCCGTTGGGGCCAGTAACGGTCCCCTCGCTCAGATTGATTCTCGGGATGAGGAGCGGGTCGTCCTGTTTCCGCCACACACCAGGAGAATTGATGAAGGCGTGCTCATAGCCGCAGCGCGCGACCACGTGCCGCAGTGCAGGGGATGCGTCCCCGTTCGGGTACGAAAACAAAGAACAAGGGTTAACCCGTTCGTCAATCGCAGCCTTGGACTCGCGGATCTCGCGCTCTGCCTCATTAGCGGGAAGGACCGTCAGGATTTCGTGATGCAGAGTATGGGACCCGAATGTGACGGCCGCTTTCTGCAGTTCGGAGATCTGCGACCACGACATAGTCCGATCAACGGTCCCATCGGCGTAATCGTCCGGAAGCACTCCGCACGAGAGCAGAGATTTCAAGACGAGTCGCCGTTCCTCCGTCGAAATCGACTTTAGCCGCGTGATCAGTGCGTCACACGCACTGTTCTTCGCTGTCGGCAGAACCATCGCCCACTCTGGATAGCCACTAGCGGTCAAGACGCTGCAGATCCGTTCTAGGCCGTCTGCGCGTTCGCCAGCGGACCGGAACAAGGCAATGATCTGTTCGGGCCAGAAGGGCATGGGGGTATCGATCAGCTCCGGGCATATAAAAATCGTGATGGGAACTTTCAAGGCCGAGACAATGGGAAACGCCGTAGAGACATTGTCCTCCCATCCGTCATCGAATGTGATGGCGACCGGAATACGGTCGGTGGTCGCGGCGGGAATTCCGGCTCCCAAATCAACCAGCAAATAGTTGTCCTTGAGGAATTTCAGAAGCGCTTCAAACGTTTGCCGCTTCATGATCAAGCCGGCAGGAGAGCAGGTTTGCGCGGCGGCGCTGTCAGACAGCACACGGTGAAACGTGAGCACAATGGCTCCCTTTGACAGCACCCATCGTTTGGCCAGCGCAAGCGTTCCTGTGTAGTACAAGAGAAGGATGTAAATCCACTTCAGATAGGAACGTAGGGTTGTTTTCTTTTCTGCCATTGCCTGACTAGCGCGAGACTGGATCGTTCTACTTTAGAACGATGCGTGAGAGATGGCGGCTTCACGCCGGGATCTTAGCCACTGAAGTGCCCCGTCGGCCGCAGTGCGTACTCGACCACCTACTGCATACAAAAGGGCAATGTATACGGTCAGCACTACACTGGATCTGCACAAAAAGTTCAGAGCGGGAGATTCTATGCGGATGAATGTTCCGGCCATCCAAGCAATGAGTCCTGCGATCGCATAGCTGCCGAACGCGCGGAGATCAATGTGAAGCGGCAGCAAACGATGGGAGGCGCGCGTCAGCATAATAATGCAGATCAAGTAGCTGAGCAGCGTGGCCAGCGCGCCACCCATTAACCCCATTTTCGGCAGGAGGGCACAGTTCAGCAGTATGTTTGCGATGGCAGAGACGACGAGAATTCCCGCCATTCGCAACGTCTTCTTCTGAATCAGAAGGCCGGCGCCAAAAAACACGTTCGAGGTCCAGATGAGCAGTCCACCGAGAATCAATGGAATGATCTGATCGGCTCCCGAATACTTTGAGGACGCCAGCAGAATAAGTACCGAGCGGCCGGCGGCGGAAACAGCAGCTAACAACCCGATGGCCGCAAGCGCGAACAGGTCAAAAGCGGTGCGGAGGAATGCCGCAGTTTTATCTGGCCCGTCAGAGGTAAAGATCCTCATGTAAATGGGAACCAGCGCCAGGTTGATGGGCGCGACGAGGAACTCGTTCACATTGTTGGCTAGTCCGCAAGCGACCGAATAGAGTCCCAGGGCATTTGGTCCCACGTAGTGGCGGACCAGAAAACGATCGGCGGAGCCAAGAATGGCGAAAGAGAATTCATACGCTACGAGCGGAGCGCCGAATGCCATCGCTGTGCGGAAGAAGCTCCGATCAAAGCAACGTGGTGACAGTACGTCTCGCTGCAGCAGCCACGCGGTCAATCCCAAAACGAGGACGGTTTCAACGCCGACGGCGGCGACGAAGAATACTCGCGCAAAGTGACCGATAAGGGGGAAAAGAGCGCACACGGCAGCGAGCGTCACGGCTTTGACACTCACTTGGAGCGTACTGAATGTTTTGGTGCGCTCTTCAATGCGCAAGAATCCCCAGAGGATAGACCCCATTGCTCGGAGCAATGCCAAACCCAGAATCAAATACACAAGATTGGCGAGTGGCCCCAGCATCAAGGCTTGAGGCATGACTCCGGCGGTTATCTGAAACAGCACTCCGACCGTAACGGCTGTAAACAGCATCCCGAAGAAGATCGTCGAGAAAAACTTCCGGCGCTCGGCCGGATTTTTCGAAAACTCATTTCGGTTGTAGAACCGCAAGGTAGCGTTCTGAAAGCCGAGCTTCGACGCGATGGTCAACATCAACAACAATCGTTGGCCGAGGTCCATGATCCCGTATTCGCTTACCGACAAGACTCGGGTGTAAACCGGGAAAGACACGAATCCAAGGCAGAGATTCCCTATCAGAGCGGCAAGGTAATGAGATGACTGCCGCGCTAAAGCCTTGAGTTCGGTCTTCAACATACCGGCCGTGTCTGGCGATGGGGACGTTGCTCTTTCGTCCGAAGCAGGGGAAGATCCGGGTTCGGCTGTCAGTTTGCCGGCAGCGGGCTGCCAGATTACCTTTTCAGGAACTTCGGTTGTAGCAGAAGAGGCCAAAACTACACTCCAAAGATTGATTTTGCCGAGGGATGATTGGAACTGAGGTCAGTCCTTTTCTTTGACTGATGGCACGGGTCGACGAGAACTCTCGGGCTTTTGGCGGTAATCAGAAAGATAGCGGTAATAGGGATTGGATTCGACTGTCGCCTCGTTGAGCACGACGCCGGAGAGACGATCCCCAAGCATCTCGAACGATCGGGTCAGCAGATCGCGCGGAGTGCTCTGAGCCCGGACCACGAGCAGAACAGCATCAGCGAGCGCCGACAAATGGACAACATCAACAGCGGGAAGAACTGGTGGAGAGTCGATCACGACCCAATGAAAGCGCTCTCGCGCCCAGGTCAAGTAGCGTTTGGTGCCGCTTCCGCTCACGACATTGGACGGATCCGCCGGAGGATGCTGTACTATGGACACTTGAAACTTCAACTCTTCAACCAACCAGATTGGTTCCTCGGGATCAGTTGATCCTGCCAGTGCGTCTTCGATGCCCGGACCTTCAATCGAAGTCCCCAAGACCCGTTTGATGGCAGGCTGTCGAATATCGCCTTCCAGAAGCAACGTGGGTTTGCCAGAATCTCCCAAGCATGAGCTCAGATTGATGGACGTGAGAGTCTTGCCATCTCGCGGAGCCGGACTTGTAATCAGGAGAACCGCCCCTTTCGGGAATTTTTGCTCTAGAGTACGGCGAAGGAAACGAAATTGCTCGGCAGCACGTCCGTGAGGATCCGTCAGAAAAACCAGCCTGGATGTTTCTGCTTTAGCCAGTGACAATCGTTTGAGCCCACGAGTGGAAACCCTCGAGTATGAGGGCTCTGTCTCAACTTGAGCGCGGCCAACACTCAGATCTTTCTTTACCTCTTCGTCATCCGACTTGAAGGCGGTCCGCAGGACGCCATCGTGCATCCCTGCGTCGAGATTTACGCCCGACACATCGATGTTGTCGACGAATTCCTCGTACAACAACTCGGCTGGGGGCTGAGCGCCCGAAAGTTCGTTCTGCTTTTGCCTCAGAGCTTCGTACACCTTACTCATGGATTTTTGCCTTTTTCAGTATGAATTGGAATGTTCAAAGAAGTGGACGCATCCGCCAAACCAACCATAAGATCGATGCGCAGAGCAGGGCAGATGTGAACACCGCCGACAGGGCGACGAACATCTTGCCGCGGCGATCGGCCACAGTCTCGATCCGCGGAATGAGAGCTATAATCCGTGCTCCTTTAGGGACCATCGCCTTCAATTCCGCCTCAGTGCTGATCCTTGCCATCAACATCTCGCGACCGATGACAAGGGTGCAAGGAAATGCCAGAGAAAAGAGACCAGCAAGCAGAAGCAGAGCTTTCCTCTTTGGTTTTACCGGCTTCTCGGGAACTTGTGCCGCGTCGAGCACGGTGAACCGCTCCGCTTTCTGCTTTTCCTCGAGGCTGGCGGCCATCTCGATGTTGAAACTCTTGTCCAATAGGGTTTGATAGTGTTGCTTGGATACATCGTAGTTTCGAGTAAGTTCAACTAACTGCTGCTCGCGAAGGGGAGTTGCATCCAACTTTGCCTGATAAGCGGACATCTGGCTTTGAAGCTTGGTCTGTTCTCCCTTCAGTCGCTTTTCTTCTTTGTCGATGATTTCAAGCCGAACGGACGTGGAGGAAACTTCTGGTGCGTGGTCCTCGTCGCCCGTGGGATCCGGTGGTAGGGACTGCAATTCCGCCGTCAGTTCCTCCAACCGGTGCTTAAGTCGGACCACATCGGGATAGCGCTCAGAATAGGACTGTCGTAGCCGCTCCAAGTCGCTCTCCGCTTGCCGTTTTTCGGCCTCAACTCGACTGCGCTTCGACAAACTCACGGCAGGCACTCCGACGGGAGCAGCACTTTCTGGCAACCGAGTCAGCAGAAGCTTCTCTTGTTCCGATCGGTTGTACGAGTCCAGGTTGGCCTGCATTGCGGCTCTGAGGGTGGCAAGCGCCTGCAGGTTAGCTGCAGTCTGATCCGGAGTCTCTCCCAGGTGACTCATCTTAAAGAGGCGGAGCCTGTTTTCCTGATCTTCCAGATTCCTCTTCGCGTCCTGTAGTTCAGACGATAGAAAGGCCTGCGTACCCTCCACCTGCTGCTCGCGGCTGTCGATGTTCCATCGAATGAAACTACTGGCAAGTTCGTTCGCTACGTCTGCCGCTACATTCGGGATTGGACTTTCGAAACTGATTGTGAATGTGCTCAGTTGTGCCCCGGAGCCTTGTTTCACCTGAATGTGAATGTGGTCCCGCATCACTTGCACGAGCTCTTCCTCTGACACCTTCCCCTTTGAATCGGAATAAAGCTTGAACTTTCGCATGATGTCCTGCAGTCGTGTGCGGCTGAGGATTTGCTGCGTGAGAGTGTTCAAGCGCTGGCTCGGATCAGAATTGACAGCGGCGCTGACGTACTTCTCCGGAACCTGTTGCGGGTCGACCAGGATCGTGGTCGTTGCTTCGTACTGACTGGGCAACTTGGAAATCGCTAAGGTCAGCAGAAGCAGGCAGGAAAATGCCCCCACCGAGATCCGCCACCAGTTCCGTACTAATACACGCCAGTATTGCAGGACCTTCTCGTACGATTGCTGAACGTGATCTGTCGTCATATGTGTTCCAGATGTGTTCCAGAAACTGCGAATGGCTCCTACCTGCCGATAGGCCGGATGAAATTGAATGAAAAGGCAACCCAGACACTGTTGGCTGCCGCTGCAGTATCGCTGGCTTCCGCACTGCGGTGGTCCCAGCTATACCCGCTGCTGAAGGAGCAGTTTCCCAACCGCAAGGTGGATTGAATCCTCGCCGAGTAACTCCGAAATTTGGCGCTGGAGACGATCGGCGTGCTCTCGCCGTAGGCAAATCCCGGCCCCAACTCGACTCGCCGTGCGATGCGATAGGCGACCTGGGCGTCAGCGGAATCTAGTGTCACTGCTGAAGCCAGTCCACCTCCATTGGAAACTCCGTGCGTGAACGAAAGCGATTCGCTGGTCTTGCGGGTTTCGGAGCTGAATACGGCGCCTGCATTTGGAGACCACAAGCGCCTTTGGAATCCGGGTACTGGCGTAACTGCGTCTGATGCAGACGTCACCGAGAGTTGTGGACCGCCGAAGAATGACAGTGTCATTGTTGGCCGAAGGGCGACAGCGTACATAAAGAGCAAGCTTCCGGTGTCCGTGCGGCCCAACGACTGGCTCAGATCGTATCTCCCGGCCCGCACTGTAACGCCGCCCCAATGCCTGCGGCTGAACTGATGGTTGTAGAACATTTCGGCCGAGTACGAATTCCCGCCATAGAGCGCACCAACTACGGGGTCCGATGCGCCTGATGGGAACCAGGTGTGCGTCTGCTCTCCCCGAATACCCCCATAAGCCGTCGCACTGAACTGAGCTGACAGCTCGGCGAGCACCGTGTTTTCGCGGAAGTGCCCGAACGTGAATAGCGAGCGATTAGGCTGCTGCACCGGTCCAAGGCCTGCACTTACCGAAGAAACGCCGGCGCTGTCGCTTCCTGACCAGAGTCCCGTCGTGTTTCGGAAGCTGTCGTCCAGGCGCAGCACCCAAAACTGAGACAAATGATAGGAGAGATCAAAAGCTCCGTTCTGGGTCGCCTGATTTCGCTCGTTCAGTTTTCGGTTCACGACAAACCCGGCTGCCACTGCCGCATCGTACGACAGCTTCGGGCTAGAGTAATCCAACGCGATATGCGGGTCGATGCTGTAACTTAAGTCACTAAGCTGACCCGTCGTGGAAAACTCAATGTTGTCGGTGTACATCTGGGTGATTGCAATGCCGCCGGTCACATAGTTTGCCGTTGCTCGTTCATCGAGCGGCATGCGCCGTACGCCACGCCCCGCGAGCGCTGCCGGCATGCTGTCATCTGTGGATGCTGATTGAGACGGATCCAGCTGCTGTGCGACTGCGGGAAGCACTACGACTCCGATCAAGAACGCAAAACGTAGCAATTTCATAGCGAGCCTCCGAAGGACCCTCAAGGCGTTCGCAAGTCTGGTTGTGGAATGCGGGGGAGGTCGGTTGCGGATGGATTACGCGGCCCGAACGGGGCTTAGAGCTGGGTACACAGTCGGCTTTGCGTCGAAAGCAGCCATGACCAGAGCATCGACTTCGTGCTTGTTCTTTACCACGCCAGCGACTTCCAAGAAGCGCTGATTGTGATACCGGAGATCTTTGTAGTCGCGAATGACCTGCTGGACGAAGGCTGTCTTCAGGTCTTCAACTCCGTACTGCACAGTGTACCGAGCTTTGAATCCGAGGCGATTGCGGACCTTGTCGAAGTTGACTCGGTAATTCCGCCGGTCAGAATTGTTGACATGCTCAATTTCGGTATTGGGGAATACCTGCTTGATGATATTGGCTACACCCTGCAGGGTGTGATTCAAGTCCGCGTCGCCGACGTTGAATATCTCGCCACTTACCAGGCGCGACGGTGCTTCCAGGGCTGACATGATCGCCTCGACAACATCGCGGACGTGAATGAACGGACGCCACTGCTCGCCGTTGAAAATGGTGATTTTGCTGTCTTGATAAGCCCGTGCCGTGAGCAAGTTGACCACGAGGTCAAACCGCGGCCGGTAACCCAGACCAAACACGGTTGCAAATCGAAGGATGGTTGGGTGGAAGTCCTCGTCCTGTGCGGCCAGGAGCGCAAGTTCGGAGTCGACCTTGGTCTGCGCGTAGAGCGAAATCGGATTGACCTCAGAGCGCTCGTCCACTTCGTACTCGCTTGCTCCATACACGCTGCAGCTCGAGGCAAAAAGGAATCTGCCGACACCGTGTCCCTTGGCAACCTCGATCAACATTCGCGTTGAACCGTAGTTGATCTCGCGAGCCGCCGCTTGATCCTGTTCACACGCCGGATCGCCGACAATAGCTGCGAGATCCACGATGGCATCCATATCTTTGACCGCGCTGACGACGTCACGGATGTTGCGGCAGTCTCCTACCATCAGCTCAAAGTTGGGGTGGTTCTGTACGGCACGCAGTGGCTCCCTGCCGTACAGCAGTGCGTCCAGCACTCGTACTTTGTATCCAAGCTGCAGCAGGCGTTCGGAAAGCAGGGAACCGATATAGCCCGCCCCGCCCACGACCAGCACCGAGAGCTGCGGCCGTGAGGATTCGATCGGCCGCACTTCAAATCGGTTGGCCAGATAGTTCTTCAGCATGCGAGAAAGACACAGACTCGCAGTGGCCAACGGCACAAAAGAGAGCGCTACACTGCGCCCGACGCTCGAATTGCGGACGAGCGAATTCGCACCTAGGAACAGCAGGGCTCCCAATCCGACGCCCTGCACAATCGCCCAGTTCTTGCGTCTTCCCGAGTAGCTCCGGGTATGGGTATAAAACCCAAGCACGCCGAATGTGATCGGGAAGAGCGGCGAGAGCAGCCAGAAGAACCGGGCGTAATAATGTTCGAAGTCCATGATCAGGGTGTAGGCCTGATCGCGCGATCCAGTTGCCTCCTGATACAGCACCGATATGGCAAAGGCGCCGATCATACTGAAGTGGACCATCAAAAAATCTGCTATGACTCTGGGAACTGCTTCGTGCCAACTCAAACGCCGGCGCATTCTAGTCACCTACCTTTGCTGGGATGATCGATCGGCGGAGCGCCATGTCGCGCCGCCGCAGTAATAGAGCTTGTCTGTGGGGGGAAAGCAGCGCAGTCTCAGTTCTGTGTGAGTGCGCGTGCCATCAACAACACAGTCTGGGAAACAACTTGAAGATCGGAAACTATCGTTCGGTTTCTTAGGTATTCCAAATCAAGGCGCAGCTTCTCATCGAGAATGTGGTCCAGGTAAAACTGTTTTGCATCTGCACCGTCGGGAATGATCTCGGCCTCGATCATGGTGAAGTGAAGCTGGGTGGGGCCAGTAATGCCTGGCTTCACTCTGAAGATTTCTCTCTGCTCAGCCGTGTACTGTTCTGTGAATCCCGGGTCTTCCGGGCGCGGCCCTACGAGGGTGAGATCGCCAGATAGCAGGTTGAAGAATTGCGGAAGTTCGTCTAGTTTGCTTTTCCGGAGAAACGCTCCCACACGCGTGATGCGGGGATCGCGTGGAGTGGTGATCGCGGTTCCGATCCGATCTGCATTCTTGACCATTGTCCGAAACTTCCACATTCGGAAATGCCGCCCGTCTTTGCCCGTTCTCCATCCTCCGTAAAAAGGGTTTCCGGGCGAATCCAAGACCACCATTAGACTTATCAGCAGGAACAATGGGCTGAGCACGACCAGAACAACTGTCGCGGTCAAAATGTCAACGAATCGGCGCACTCGGGACACCTCGCAGCTCTATACAAAAACTACGCTCTTCTTGCGTGCCTCGGCAACCACTTGCTTGACACTCTTGGCGACATATTCAACTTGCGAGAGCGTCATTGATGGATACAGGGGCAATGAAATCAGCCGCGGATAGAGGCTCATTGCTCTCGGACACGCGTTCTCGGGCCGACTTGCAATAGCTTTATACGCGGGATGCATTGGAATGGGAATGAAATGAACGCTTGTGCCCACTCCACGCTCGTTGAGCCGTTGGATGAATTCGTCACGAGTGATATCCAGTGCATCCAGGTTCAAACGAAGCGAATACAGGTGCCAGGCATGGCGGCAGTCCTTCTTATCGGGGGGGATCTCCAACTCCTCCACTTCAGCAAAGTATTCGTTGTATAAGCGCGCGTACTCCGCGCGGGTCTGGATAAAGCTCTCCAGCTTCCGCGTCTGATGAATACCCAACGCCGACTGGATGTCGGTGAGGTTGTACTTGAATCCTGGCCGCAACACTTCGTAGTACCAACTGCCCCGGTCACTGTAACGGTTCCAAGCGTTCTTGCTGATCCCATGCAGGCACAGGCTCTTTAAAGTCTCGGCCAGTTCACCATTATGGGTCGTGATCATGCCACCCTCACCCGTCGTCAGGTTCTTTGTGGCATAAAAGCTGAACACGGCTGTCTGGCTCCGGTCGCCCGTTTCCGGATTCTCGGCACCAACCGGGACAGAGCGATAGTGTGCGCCGGCTGCGTGCGCTGCATCTTCGATGACGTGGAGCTTGAACTTCTTGGCAATCCTCCAAATCGCATTCATTTCGCACGGAAGTCCTGCGAGGTGGACCGGGACGATGGCGCGGGTCCGCTCTGTAATACGAGATTCGACCGAGGTGGGATCGATGTTTCCGTCCGCTCCAACATCGGCCAGGACCGGTGTCGCTCCTGCGTGAAGGATCACGTTCACCGTGGCGCAAAACGTGAGCGGAGTTGTGATAACCTCCATTCCTGGCCCGATGCCGAGCGCCACCAAGCTGAGATGCAGCCCTGCTGTGCAGGAACTCACGGCTTGCGCAAAAGGCGCGCCGACGATGGAGGCTGCGAACTGCCGTTCAAACTCGGCTGTTCGTGGGCCGGTAGTGAGCCAACCAGATTCCAGCGTTTTTACGACCTCATCGATTTCCTCTCGTCCGATGCTTGCTCGGTGATAAGGGACGCGCATAGAGACGTCTTTAGAACCGTTCATGTCAACTCCGATCAGCGGGAGAGGCTTGTGAATGTGGAATCGATATCCAGCCTTTCGGTGCCGGCTGGTTTGGGGAGAATTCGGACGAGGCCGACGAGAAAGCCGAGGCCCCACGAAAAGTGATAGGTTGCGAAAGTCGCCGGCAGATAAGGGAAAATATCCCATCCGCCTGAATTGGCTGCAACCGCGGAAGCGACAAGATTCGCCAAGGAGTAACACCCCAACATCGAGGTCCAGAGAATCGCTGCTGTGCTTGCTATGTTTGTGGCGTGCGCCCACACGGCTGATGGAATCAGAGCCAGCATTCCGAGATTCACTATGACGAATAGAACTGGCACACCGTGGCGCCAGGATCCGGGTATTTTGTGCTTTCGAATAACGGCCACTTTCCAGAAGCCATACTGAAAATATTGTTTGAACACACCAGAGAGCGTGGTGCGGGGCGTATACCACGACATGATTCGCGGATTCTGCCAAATTCTTCCGCCTGCGCGAATCAGGCGCAGATTGAATTCATCGTCCTGGTTTCGCACCAGATTCTCGTCGAACAAACCGATGCGATCGAAGATAGATTTACGCCAGCATCCGTACGTAACCGTCTCAACCCAGCCCTCATAATTGACGTCGTGAAACCGGGCTCCCGTGCAGAATCGAGAATGGTAGGCGGCAGCCACCGCACGCGCATACGTTCCACTCGCATTGGTCCGCGCGGGACCGCCTACGTTGTCTGCTCCCGTCGCCTCCAGCGTTTCCAGGCAGAGAGCACAGTAGTCGGGGGCATAGCGGGTGTGAGCATCCATGCGTATGATGATTTCGCCCCGGGCGGCGCGGATGGCAGCATTCAAGCCGCTTGAGACGATCCGGCGCGGATTGTCAACGACGTGGAGTTGCGGATGACGTGAGCAATATTCCGTCAGAACATTGCGTGTGCCGTCATCGCTGAAGCCGTCTGCGATGATCGCTTCCCAGCCTGCGCCGTGAAAATTCTGCGCCAGAATCGAATCCAAGAAACCACGGATGTGGTGAATCTCGTTACGGCACGCGACGACGATCGTCACGCGAATGTCATCAGCTTGAGTGTTCGACTTCTCCATAAGGAATAGCTCAATTCAGGGACACAGGTTCTGTTTATGTGTGGCGCGGGTGCGAAATCTGCCGCAAATGGAAACGACGTCACAGCCCGGGGGAGGGCCTGGCTGCAGCACCTGGGGGGAGTCCTGCGAGGGTGATACTGACGCGGTGCGCTTGGAAAAAGGGGTTTGAGATCGAAACTACACAACTTTCGCTTCAGCTATTTCTACAGAGTCTGAGTCGTTCGTGGGCGGGGGTGCAAATGAACCCCTTGCGGCCTTATCCAGCACCTTTATGAAATCCAGAAGGGATTTCGCGAGGATTTGCTGGCTCTCGGTCAACCCATTTCCGTTCGTGGGTGTAAGCGGATGGGAAACGACTCGCAAACGCAGGTCGCGCGCAACTTCATGAACAATATCTTCTGTGATGGTTCTTGATTGGCGCGCGTACGCTGTAATTAGCGCGTTTTCGCAAATGGTGTTAATCAGCCTGGGAATCCCCTGCGAATAGTTGTAAATCGAGGCCACCGTCGGCGGAGGAAAGACGAGCACCGCTTGGAAATTCGCGCCGGCCCGCTTCAAGCGTTGCCATATATACGACCTGGTTTCCACTTCCTGCAGAGGCTCCAGAGCACAACGGACTGTGACCCTCTGCTTCAGCTGGCGCAGCTGCGGGGAGTCCAGTTTGCTGTCAAGTTCCGGTTGTCCGACGAGCACGATCTGGATCAATTTCTGCTGCGCCGTTTCCAAGTTCGTCAGCAGTCGTATTTCCTCGAGCAGCTCAACGTCCATGTTCTGCGCTTCATCGACAATCAATACCGTCGTTTGGTTTATCTTCTGCCGCCCAATCAGATAGTTGTACAACTGGAGGAGCAGAGTGCCCTTGTTCTCCGCATTGTCCGAATTCATCCCCAGGTCGCCGATGACGTAATGCAGAAATTCGTTTGGGCGTAACCGCGGATTGAAGATATTTGCCGAGGCCACTCCGCGATTGCGCAGCAATTCCAAAAGGCAGCGCACCATGAGAGTTTTCCCCGTCCCAACCTCGCCGGTGAGAACCATGAAGCCCTTACGTCGGATTACGCCGTGCGCGATCGACGCAAGCGCTTCATTATGACGAGAGGTCGGGAACAGAAAATACGGATCAGGGGAAATCTCGAAAGGACTACGAGTCAATCCAAAGAATTTCTTGTACATAATTCGGCCAGAGATCGATCTTTTCCGATGGAGCGTTAGGGAACAACAACTGTGTCGCCCGACTGCAACTCAATGTTCTGCTCGGGGTGAACGCCTTTAATGACATCTCTATAGTTCACCGGAACTCGAGCCTGTTTGCCGCCGGCATCCTTGTGCAACACGTAAAGGTCTTTCTGCTTGGCAAAATCGCGGAATCCTCCCGCCGCCGCGATCGCGTCGACTACGGTCATCGGCTTCACTAAAGGAAACGATCCGGGATGACTCACCATTCCAAGCACGTTCACTTTTTGGCTGTGAATCTCCTGCACGACAACGGTTACGGCGGGATCCGCGACATACTCCCTCAGCCGTTTGGTAACTTCCGCTTCCAGTTGTCTCGGTGTCTGCCCGCTCGCCTGCAGTTCCCCAATGAGGGGCAGGGAAATGCGTCCGTCAGAGCGAACCGGGACGACTTTGGAGATCTCGGATTCCTTCCAGACACTCACGCCCAGGATGTCCCCCGGCCCAATTACGAACTCCTCAGTAGCAGCACCCGACCCTGAACTGGCCTTGCTCTCCGCAGGCGTGGACGTTGTGGGGCCAACAGCGTTGTTCTGAGCTCGAGCAAACGTTCCGATGCCGAATATAAAAACCGCTTCCACTAAGAACAGAATTACGCGTTTCATTGCTAACCACCCGTTTCTAGGCGCACGCAGCGGCCGTCCGCTGTGAATCCCGCAACCCGGTCGGCCATGCCGACGAGCGCGGACGATCAAGAGCGACTACATCGCACGCCTCAACCTCGACGACAATCGACCGCATGATCATCTCGACTGACAACACAACCCTGAACTGGCCTTGATGCCGCAGCAGAATTCCCCGCAATCCCTGCAGAGGGCCGCGGCAAATCTCAACCTTACTCCCGACCGAAAGATAACGATACGGCTGAGCCGGAATCCCAGCGGCCAGGGCACTGCGAAGAATATCTATTTCCGCCTCGGGCAGCGGCGCCGGAGCGCCCTGAAACGTGACAAGTTGCAGCAGTCCGGGCACCTGCAAAACCTTGAGTTTGTCTCGCGTCACAAACCTCACGAAAACATAGCTCGGAAAGAGCGGAAGCTGAACGCGGTGGCGCCCGTTGTTCCAGCGCCGCACGGTCTCATACAAAGGAAGAAAGTATTCGATATCTCTCTGCTGCAGATGTTCCGCAACCCGCTTTTCGTGTCTAGCAGTTGTATAAGCCGCATACCAGCAAGCTTGCGGCTCGCTAGGAACGTTGGGGTGCATCATTTCGCTCGTGCTGGAAATTAGTCTGTTCATACGCTGGATACAGCTCCGCCACCTCAATTCGACTCACAAAAATGAGTAAGCCGAAGGCAATCAATTAGTTACGATTCTTTTTGCTGAATCGCGAACTTTGGAATCAACGAACCAGTTTGGCCGCGATATGCATTGCGCCCACCGTCATGGGGTGTTGTCCATGTAACAGCGAGCTGGGACTTAGCTCTGCGAGCACGGCAAATCCATCCGGTTCGGTTCGAACCACGCGGCCTCTCGTTTTCAATCGAGCTCCCGATCCGGCAGCGAGCAAGCGGGGGAGGGAGAATTCCATTTGCAGGATGCTGCCAATCGGCAATTTGTTGGGGGAAACAATAAAGGCTCCCGAGATACTGCAATCGCGTGTCTGTCCAAATCCACGATGGACACGATGATCGTCCATTTCCCAGGAGAAGCTCACGGATGCCGCCAGTCGATAACGATTGTGCTGCCGTTTATCCAAGGGCCTTTTGCTACTCAACCGTCCGTCACAAGGTACCCTCTGCCCCTGTTGACAGGAAGACCAACAAAGTACCGACCCGAATCTCACTCTAGGTGGCCTCGCAGCGGATCATGCGGTGTGCTCCTGAAGGCACATTGCATAAGACCCGACGAGGTATGCACGTGCCTACTAAAGTGGACATCGACATCGGAGTGTCCACCAAAGTGCCCAAAGACCGTGAAATCCTTCGCGGCAGATGAATGAATCGAAGCTGAGAGTCGACGGGATGCTCGAAGAAGTCCACCCCTCGCTATTCCAAGAGAATACAGCCATTTCGATCATCCTAATGAAAATGTCTACTAATATACTAGACAATGTCGCGTGTCTGTTTTAGAATCGGTGATGGCTGAGTTGTGTGATTGCGGTCACATACAAGACCGTCCATGATTGTTACGATTCAAGCGGCTCCAACAGATGCGGCAACGGTCATTTCTGGACGCTGTAAATAGTACGTAAAGTCGTAACACGTGCACTTGCAGAAACGAATGGCGAGTGCTAACATCAGTCCCTCCCCCTAAACGACCTTCTCCCCCAAGAGCGCCCGCTGCTAGGAAAGAAGGTTAGTCCCAGATGAATTCTTCTTTCGGGATAAATGCCGCAAGCATTTTTGTCCTTGTCGCAGATTCGAATCAGACGCAGTCGCAACTCTTGTGCGGTGCTCTGCGTCGACAGGGCACATTCAAGGTTGCCGTTTGTCGATCCGAACTCTCTGATTGCCTCGCCTCGTTACAGGCAGATCCCGCTGATGTCCTTCTGGTGGCCGACGGGATCGCGGATGATCGCGAGCGATTGTACGAGCTTCTCCGTGGCGTACGTTCTGCACATCCGAACATCGCCACTGTGCTTTTGCTCGACAATTACGATCGCGAGTTGGTTGTGAATTCACTGCGCTCCGGCGCGCGCGGATTGTTTTGCCTGGCGTCCATGCCCTTCAAATCTCTATGTCGCTGCATCACCAGCGTGCATCAGGGACAGTATTGGACCAATACCGAGCAGATGCGCTACGTCGTCGATGCTCTTTCAGCAGGGCCCTCTGTGCGGCTCATCAACTCGCGAGGGCAGGTAGTGCTGACTCCACGCGAGGAGCAGACCGTCAATCTCGTAACGGAGGGTCTGAACAACCGCGAAATTGCCAGGGAGTTGAACCTGAAAGAGAATACGGTCAAGAAGTCTCTTCTCAGGATTTATGACAAGCTGGGTGTATCGAATCGCGTGGAACTCGTGCTCTACGCTCTAAGTCATTGGCAGCAGCGTCCGTCCGAACCCGAGCACCAGGAACAGTCCGTGGGACAGAACGCGTAACGGGTTCGCGGCGATTGATGCATTAGCCAGGAGCGGGTTCAATGCGCCGTTCCGCAGCAGCACCGGCCGGGCCTGTCGCATCATCAATCGTCGCAAGCAGTCGTCGTTGCTGGCCGCGGTTTGCAGTCGGAATGACAACTCTCACCGTTATTTGAAGTCGATCCCTACGCCGAACAAATCCCACTGATCGCCCGCTCCGACGCGAGTACCACAGGTACCAACACAGTACTAATGGCCGTACCTGTTGAGAGCGCTGGACCAAGTACCAAAAGCGTCAAGCAGATTGCCCCTAGTTCTAGTTTGAATCTTGCCACATGGTGCCTCAGGGGGGTAACTTCGGCCGGAACCGCCGAACGTGATTGGAGCACCATGAAGCGAATTCGCGTCCTCATCGCTCACCAACCTAGACTAATGCGCGAACTCATCAGCACAACCATTGCAGACCAACCCGACATTGAGTTGGTGGGACAAGTTGGCAAGGATGAGGATGTTGCCGATGCCGTGGCCGAGACCAGGCCAGATGTGCTCATCATTGCAATGGACGACAGAGAGAAGTACCGCGCCCAATGTGGTTTCTTACTGGGACGCTATCCGGAAATGAAAATCCTCGCGCTCGCTCCCGAGCAGAACCGCGCCCTCTTTTACTGGGCGATCGTGGACATCCGGAGCAAGCCACTGGAGAGTTCTGAGGCGGGAATTCTAGATGCCATGCGGCAGCGGGCACAGGTAGTGGGTCTCGCCAGGAATTAAGCAGTTGGTAGTGTTTGAGTAGCAGTCAAGATATTGATATAAAAGGGTTTAACTCACAAATGACCCTGTAAGTGAGGGGGCGAAGCTACATCTAGGTGATCGATTTCAGGCAGTGATTCATGGCTCAAATTAACTCTGCTGACAGCTCCGCTCAACATTCTCCATCGCAATGGTATGCGTTATACACGTGCGCGCGCCACGAGAAACGTGTGGCAGAGCAGATTGAGCGGCGCCGAATGTCGTGTTACTTGCCGCTATACCGCTCTGTGCGAAGGTGGAAAGACCGGCGTAAAGAGTTAGAGCTGGCGTTATTTCCCGGATACGTATTTGTCCATATGTCGCTAGCGAACAAGGTCAAGGTGCTCGAAGTTCCCGGAGCGGTTCGACTGGTGTCGTTCAACGGGCAGCCTGCGGCGTTGCCCGCAGAAGAAATCGAGATGCTCCGTACTCGGCTTGCCAGCAACTCGAAAGTCGAGCCACACCCGTTTCTACGCGCAGGCAGGAAAGTACGAGTGCACAGCGGTCCCTTTCAGGGATTGGAAGGAGTCGTTGTCCGTCGAAAGGACCGCTGCCGTCTGATCTTCTCCATCGACTTGATCCAGCGCTCGCTGGCCATTGAAGTAGACGAGGCCGATCTGGAAGCGGTCTGAGACTTGCAACAGAGTTCCTCTTAGAGATCCGCGGCGCAAAGAATGGATCCTAATATGCTCAGCAAAACGTTTCTCACGTGCATACTTTCGATAACCGCATCATTGGTCGTATTGCCGCAGCTTTCCGCACAGAATCAAGAGCGGACGCGAACCGAGATGACGAGTTCTGTGCGCACTCGCACTCCAGAGGTGTCCGAACTCGAAAAAGATAACCTCGCTCGTGTCGCGGCATCTTCCGCGCAAGTTCGGGAAGTGCTTGTGAAAGATGCCGGGCTCCTGGTCGAACTCAAGCGCTGGGTGGCGAAAGAAGCGGCCGATAGCGGCCAGGTGGTACAAGATTCGGATCTTACCGATCAGGCAATCTTTGATCGTATCGATCATGACGTGAGGTTTCGTTCCATCGCCACACGACTCTTGCAGAGATACGGCTACCTGCTTCCAGCGCCGAATCCCGATTCAAGCTTGGGCAAAGAAGAAGAATTCGTTCTGAAGGAACGCGCGCGGCGTCTTGTGCAGATTGAGGCGCAAGAGGACTCGCAGTCCTTCGCTCCTGAGAAGGGCAGTCAGAAACAGGAACTCGAGCGGACTGCGGTTTGTAGTCCGCAAGAAACGAATACCGACTGCGAGAAGGCAGCGCCGAGAAAGCGCACTCGCGAACACGAGCCGGAGAACGAGCAGCCGACCCTTCCGGAAACAGCCCCCCGTTCCTTGCCGGAGACGCCTCGTACCCTGCAGACCGACTATCTCAAAGACGAATTCTCTCCGCGAGACATGATGAGCGCTCCGGAGAGTGAATTAGCAGCCGCTTCGCTGAAATTCCCTGAGGATAATCCTGGCTCGTCGCCGTCCTTTTCTCTCCCACGAGACCAAAGCGGTATTGTGCCTGACGCGTCTCGCTCGGAGCAGGGAAGTGCGCGCGAGATGATCGCCAGCGCCTCAGGCGACGATCCTTCCTTGCAGTCGATGCGTTCGAATCTCATGCGCCGCAGGCCGATCGAGCGTGACGAGGACGTGAATCCGGTGAAGATGGTCCGTCCTGCGAATCCATATGCGGATATCCCTTCTCTTTACGACTTGTATGTGCAGGCTGCCGCCTGGCAGAAGCCGGCAGAACGTTTCGGTCTAAGGGTGTTTCGAAATTCTGTGAACCAGCCCGACATCGTTCCCATCGACCTTCCGGTTGGTCCGGACTACGTTGTTGGTCCCGGAGACAGCTTGGCCATTGATCTTTGGGGCAGTGTCTCGCAGAGGTTTGTGCGCCTGGTAGATCGCGAAGGCCGCGTCCCATTGCCGGACACAGCGCCTCTGCTGGTAAGCGGAAAGAGCCTCGGCGAGGTGCAGCTCGACATACAACACGCGTTACGCTCCGTCTTTCGGGATGTCTCTGCGGATGTTTCAGTCTCTCGCCTGCGCACGGTGCGCGTTTATGTCGTAGGAGAGGTGGCCGAGCCCGGGGCTTACGACATCAGTTCACTGTCTACTCCGCTTAACGCTCTCATCGCTGCCGGTGGAATTACCCCACGGGGATCTTTACGATCCCTGCGCCATTACCGCGGCAAACAGCTGATCGAAGAGGTGGACGCTTACGAGTTGCTCTTGCACGGCGTGCGCTCTGACCTGAAGCGGCTGGAGAGTGGTGACACGCTGCAGGTTCCACCCGTCGGTCCGCAGATAACCATCGACGGAATGGTACGGCGCCCCGCGATCTACGAATTGGCGCAGGAGACTTCCTTGGCGGAGGCACTGGAACTCGCCGGAGGCATTTTACCCACGGCAGCTCTCCGCCATATTGAAGTACAACGTCTCGAAGCACACGAGAAACGGACCATGCTGACATTGGATGTCAGCGGAAATGATTCGCACGGTACTGCAGAGCAACTGCGGAGTTTCCGCGTTCGCGATGGTGATCAAGTCCACATCTTTCCGATCGCACCGTATAACGAAGATGCTATCTACCTACAAGGGCATGTGCTGCGGCCGGGACGCTACTCATACAAGAAAGACATGAGGGTGAGTGATCTTATCTCGTCCTATGGCGACCTGCTCCCCGAGCCTGCGCCGCACTATGCGGAAATTGTGCGGCTGAATCCTCCGGATTTCCATCCCACCGTTGAGAGTTTCGATATTTCGGCGGCGCTTGCAAATCCCGCCTCTGCTCCGGCGCTGATGCCGCTCGATACGGTTCGCATCTTCAGCCGGTATGATTTCGAAGCTCCACCCAAAGTGTGGGTGGGTGGTGAAGTGAGAAAACCTGGCGCATACCTCACCTCGGGGCAGGCCCATCTTCGCGATGCGGTGTATCTCGCCGGCGGCATCACGCCGGACGCAGCACTCGACAGCGCGCAATTGTTCCGGACTCAGCCGGACGGAACAATGAAAATCTTGAGTGTGGACCTCAAGGAAGCACTCTCCGGCAATCCTGTAGACAACATCGTGCTTCAACCGCGCGACCGGTTGCTGATCCACCGCAGTCTCGAACGAGTGGATGCACCTACTGTGGACGTTCGCGGCGAAGTTGCGAAGCCGGGCCGTTATCCGCTCACCGCAAACATGCGCGTGCAGGATCTGGTGAGAGTAGCCGGTGGCCTGAAGCGCAGTGCATATGGTGAGACCGCCGACCTCACCCGGTTTGCGGCTGGTAGCGGCGCGAATCAGCACCTCGAGATTAAGTTGCCATCCGCGCTAGCGGGAGACCCAAACGAGGACCTCGCCCTCCGTAGCGGCGACGTCCTTGCCATTCGACAAATCCCTCAGTGGAACGACTTAAGTGCGTCGATCACGGTCAAAGGCGAAGTGCAGCATCCCGCGACCTATGGGATTGAACCGGGAGAGAGGCTTAGTTCAGTGCTCGCCCGCAGTGGCGGATTCACGTCGGAGGCGTATCCCTATGGGGCAGTCCTGATCCGCCAGGAAGTGCGCGAACTGGAGATGCGGTCTCATACCGAATTGATCAACCGCCTCAAGCAGGAGCAAAAGTACCTTCGTGGCATGCCGGATGGAGATACAGATCAGAAGAACGCGACGATGACTGCC
>Ga0335071_10001935_pt1 | contig 22361 bp, 20 predicted proteins | sample Lox_Sample_15_FD_206724 | JGI IMG/M metagenome (GOLD analysis project Ga0335071, IMG submission 206724) | Soil microbial communities from Loxahatchee National Wildlife Refuge, Florida, United States - Lox_Sample_1.5 | ecosystem: Environmental > Terrestrial > Soil > Wetlands | place: USA... | reverse complement strand
GCCGGCCGCAACGACAACGGTGTCATCTGGACCACAACTCCCTGGACCATCCCGGCCAACGTCGCCATCGCCTATCACCCGAAGTTCGAATATGTTGCCGTAGAAGTGAAAAACGAACCCAGCGGCGACGCGGTCTACATCGTCGCGCTCGAGCTGCTGAAGGTCACCGCCGAAAAACTCGGCTGGGCCGATCCCAAGGTCCTGGCCACCTTCCCCGGCACGAAGCTCGAAGGCGTCATCTTCCGCCACCCATTCCTCGATCGCGATTCGCTCGGCGTCCTGGGCGAGCACGTCACGCTGGAGCAGGGAACTGGCGCGGTGCACACCGCCCCCGGCCACGGCCAGGAGGATTTTGAGGTCGGCCAGAAATACGGCCTGCCGATCTACTGCCCGGTCGATCCCGCCGGCCGCTTCTTCCACGCCGAGGGCGCTGCCGGCCGCCTACCCGAAGAGATCATCGGCCGAACCGTCTGGCACGCGAACCCCATCGTGATGGAGATCTTAAAGTCCAACGGCTCATTGCTCGGCCAGGAGACCATCGCGCACAGCTACCCGCATTGTTGGCGATGCCACAATGCCACCATCTTCCGCGCCACCGAGCAGTGGTTTGTCGGCATGGACCTGCTCGATCTTCGCGCGCGCACGCTCAAAGCCATCAAGGACGTGAAGTGGATTCCGTCCTGGGGCGAAGAGCGCATGTCCAACATGATCGCCACGCGCCCCGATTGGTGCATCTCTCGACAGCGCGTCTGGGGCGTGCCCATCATCGTCTTCTATTGCGAGAACTGCCAGGAGCCGCTGAAGGACCGCAAGGTGCTGGATCACGTCGTCGACCTGTTCCGCAAACACAGCACCGACATCTGGTACGAAAAACCCGCCGCGGAGCTGATGGGCGGCACGGTTACTTGCCCGCGCTGCGCCGGTCACGAATTCCGCAAGGAGACCGACATCCTCGACGTCTGGTTCGATTCCGGCTCCAGCCACCTGGCCGTGCTCACGCCCGAGAACGGCATGCCCTGGCCTTCCGATATCTATCTGGAAGGCGGCGATCAGTACCGCGGCTGGTTCCACAGCTCGCTGCTGGTCGGCGTGGCTTTGAAAGGATCGGCACCGTACCGCGAATGCGCCACCAACGGCTGGACGCTCGATGAACTGGGCCGCGCGATGTCCAAATCGCTGGGAATCGGTGTCGAGCCTGCGGAAGTGGTTGGCAAATATGGCGCCGACGTGCTCCGGCTGTGGGTGTCCTCGGTCGATTTCACCGAAGATGTCCGGCTTTCGGACACGATTCTCAAGCGGCTCACTGAGGCGTATCGGACATTCCGTAACACCGTCTTCCGCTACCCGCTCAGTAACCTCTACGACTTCAACCCCGAAACGGACGCGGTGCCGACCGCCGAGATCCCAGAGATCGATGTCTGGATCCTCGCGAAAACAGAGGACCTGGTCGCCAAATGCCGCGCCTGGTACGACGAATACGCGTTCCACAAGGTGTATCGCGCCGTCTACGATTTCGCCACTACGGACCTGAGCGCGGTCTACCTCGACATTGTTCGCGACCGGCTTTACACCACCGCGCCCCGCTCGCAGGCCCGGCGCAGCGCGCAAACGGCCATCTATCGCATTTTGTACGCGTTGGTCCGGCTGCTTGCGCCTTTTCTTTCCTTCACCGCCGAAGAAGTCTGGGGCTACATGACCAAGCCCGCCGGCGCTCCCGACAGCGTGCACCTGGCATTGCTTCCGGATCCGTCAGAGTTAACGGTTGGCATCGCGCCCCAACAGCGTCAACGCCTCGCCAATTGGGACCAGTTGATGGCTGTGCGCGACTCGGTTTTGAAATCGCTCGAATCCGCTCGAGATGCCAAGGTCGTCGGCAAATCGCTCGAAGCCAAAGTGACGTTGACCGCTCCGGCGGATATTTATCCGCTGCTCAACGAATATCTTGAGGATCTGCCCGCCGTCTTCATCGTCTCTCAAGTGGTATTGACAGCCGGCGACTCATTGACGGCTGCGGTCGACCGCGCCGACGGCGACAAGTGCGAGCGCTGCTGGAAGTACACCCCCGAAGTCGGCCAAGACGCCGAGTTTCCAACGCTCTGCGACCCCTGCCAGCGCGCGGTGCGCGAGATTCTGGGCGACTGACATGCACTCGCGGCCGTTCCCGTTCCTGATCGCCGCGATCGTTTTCGCGCTGGACCGGATCTCCAAGGAATTCATCAAAGCGCACATCGGAGGCTGGCAGACGTTGACCGTCATTCCGGGCCTGTTCAACATCGTCCACACCGAAAACCCCGGCATCGCGTTCGGCATGCTGGCCGACGCCGCCCCGGTCTGGCGCGGCGTTGTCCTGATTGGATTTTCCGCGGCGGTTTTGATCGCCATCTCGACTATTCTCATGCGCGGCGGGGTCAAACAAGCCCTGCTCGTTCGCGGCGGCTTGGCCTTCATTCTGGGCGGCGCGCTGGGGAACCTGTATGATCGAATTGTGAACGGCACGGTGACGGATTTCGTCGAAGTGCACGCCGGCGCGCACTATTTTCCGGCCTTCAACGTGGCCGACAGCGCCATCACCGTTGGCGCGTGCCTGCTGCTGCTGGACATGTGGTTTGCCAAAGAGCGAAAAGTGAGCCATGCTTCCGAAGCTAATCTCCATCGGTAACTTCTTTCTCCCCACGTACGGGACGCTGGTTGCCATCGGGTTCCTGCTGGGATTATTCGTTACGTTGCGGCTGGCCAAGCGAGCCGGTCTGCCGCGCGAGCCGATCACGAACCTGGTGATCTATTGTGCCCTGGCCGGGTTGATCGGCGCCAAGCTCTTCATGATCCTGTTCGATTTTGGCGAGTACTGGTCCGGTAACCGCAAGCTGTTTTCGCTCGATACTCTCCAGGCCGCCGGCGTCTACCAGGGTGGCTTCCTGCTGGCACTCGTCGTCGCGGTTCTCTACGTTCGAAAGCAGCACCTGCCGGGCTGGGAAACCTGCGATGTGTTTACGCCCGGCCTTGCACTCGGGCAGGCTGTCGGACGGCTCGGCTGTTTCTCCGCGGGCTGCTGCTGGGGCATCCCGACTCACGTTCCGTGGGCTGTGACCTTTCGCAACCCGCAGGCGAACGACCTGACCGGCGTCCCGCTCGGCATTCCGCTGCATCCCACGCAGCTTTACGAAGCGTTCGCCGATGCTCTGATCTTTGTCGCGCTGTATTACCGGATCGGCAAGCCGCACACTTCCGGCACCATGCTGGGCTGGTATCTGAGCCTATATTCCGTGGCGCGCTTCGCCATCGAATTCTTCCGCAATCACGAGCAGGGCCTGCATTTCGGGCTTTCCTACACACAGTGGATTTCGCTGGCCACGCTGGTGGCAGGTGTTGCATTGCTCATCCTGCGGCGAAGCGAGTTCACTCATCCACACGGATCCGTTTCAGTGGCGACGTCTCCCCGGACATGATTCGAATCCGGCTTTTGGAGACGTGCAGGTGTTCGGCGAGAAAGTCCACCAGCGCGCGGTTAGCTTTGCCTTTTTCCGGCGCGGCTGCCACCTTCACCTTCCAAGTGCCGTCGGGCAGATAGCCCGCGAGTTCCGTCTTCGAGCTTTTGGGAATCACTTTGACGCGGAAGTCCATTTCGCGATGGCCTCAAGCAGCTTCTTTGACGGGCAGGGCTTGGCGAGAAACTCGTCCACGTGCAGCGCGGTGTTTGGTTGCGCGCCCGACAGCACGATGACCCTCGCCACGCCGGACGCCGCTTGGATCAACCGCAGGCCGTCTTCCGGTTTCGGAATCCGCAGATCCGTGACTACGAGTTCGCAGCCGGGCAATCGTTCCAGCGCCTCGTCCGCGTTCTGCGCCGCGACCACTTCATAGCCCGCGTTCTCCAGGATCTGCTGGCGGATCTCCAACTGCCCGGGGTCGTCTTCCACCACCAGGATGCGGGGCATCAGGTGAACTCGATGCGCGCGATCACCAACTGCGGCATCTGATTGTTCCATCCTTCGGGAATGTCGTCGAACGGCAGCCGGAAGGTGCGCGTTTCGCCGGGCTTCAAATCCGTGATGACGATCTTCACGCGCTCGCGCAGCACCACCTGGCCGTAAGCATCGTAGAAGACGCAGAACACGTCGGCCTGGCGAACGGTGCGGTCGCCGGTGTTAGTGATCTTGCCCTCGATTTCGGTCACCGTCTGCTTGACGTAGCTCTCGGTGGCCTTCATCCCGACGTCGGAAAGATGCAGGTTGCGAACGTAGGCCTTGGCTTCGGGCGTGAGAGGCGGTGGGCCGGTGACAGGCCGGGGGCGGTTGGCATACCAGAGCATCCCACCGAAAACGGCCAGGCCCAGGGCCAGAGTGACGATCACGATCTTACTGCCCACTGATGGTCATCTCCCCGATGAGCAAAGTGGGTGATGCAACCGAGCCGCGGAACTCCAGATCGGATCCAACGGTCTCGAGGCCGGTCAGCATGCGCTGCAGCGTGGATGCGATGGTGATCTCCGACACAGGATAGGCGAACTCGCCGTTCTCGATCCAGAGGCCGGCGGCGCCGCGCGAGTAGTCGCCCGTGACGATGTTGACGCCTTGGCCGATCAACTCGGTGACATAGAGGCCCTGCCGAACGCCTCGGATCATCTCTTCGGGCGAGCGCGTTCCTTTTTCGAGAAAGAAATTGCCGTGACCGACGCCCGCGTTGCCGGTGACGCCGCGAGCCGCGTTGCCAGTAGTGCGAAGGCCGAGCTTGCGCGCCGTGTAGGTGTTGAGCAAGTAGCTCCGCAACACACCACGATCGATGACTACGGTGCGGCGCGATGGCACGCCTTCATCGTCGAACGGCGAGGTTCCAAATAGTCCGGGTATGGTTCCGTCGTCGATGATCGTGACCTGCTCCGAAGCGACCCGCTCGCCCAGCTTGCCGGCAAGGAACGACGCGTTGCGATAGACGGCGTCGCCTTCGATCGCGTCGAAAATGGCGCCAATAAGCGAGCGCGCGGTCATCGGATCGAAAATCACTGGGACGTTTTGCGTGGAGACCTTGCGCGCGCCGAGGCGGCGAACCGTCCGCTCGGCAGCCCGCCGGCCGATGGCGGCGGGACTTTCGAGTTTCGCATGGCTGCGGGCGGAGGAAAACCAATAATCGCGCTCCATGGAATCGCCCTGGCGCGCGACGGGCGTTGTGCTCAACGAGCAGCTACTCATGCGATACGAGCCCACGAAGCCGCGCGAGTTGGCGAACACGCGCTCGCCAGAGTATGCGCCGAAGGACGCGCCCTCGGAATTGGTAATGCGCGGGTCGGTGGCGAATGCGGCCTCTTCCGTTTCGAGCGCCTCGCGCACGCGTTCGGCAGTGTCGACGGCGTTCACGTCGTCGGAGTACAACTGCAAATCGCCTGAGATCGTGCCGAGTTCAGCCGCGTCCGGCAAACCGGCGTAAGGATCGTCGGTGGTGATTTCCGCTACGGCCAAGGCCGATTCCACCAGCTTGCGAATCCCTTCGCTCGACAGATCGGACGTGTATGCGGAACCCGTGCGTTGGCCGACGAGCACGCGCAGGCCGGCGCTGCGCGATCCCGCATCGATGAGCTTTTCGAGCGACTGCATGCGCACGACGGCGGAGAACTCGTCGCCTTCGGCGAGCGTGCATTCGGCATCGGTGGCGCCACGCTCCAACGCCAGGCGCACGGCCTTCTGAGCCAGTTCGGGATCGATCATCCTGCCGTGCCACCTACCGTCATGCGATCAATCTTGATGGTCGGGATGCCGACGCCCACCGGCACGCTCTGGCCTTCCTTGCCGCAGATCCCGATGCCCTCGTCGAGCTGGAGATCGTGACCCACCTGGCTGACATATTTCAGCGCTTCGGGTCCGTTGCCGATGAGCGTAGCGCCGCGCACGGGGCGCGTGATGTGGCCGTCTTCGATGAGGTAGCTCTCGGCGGCGCTGAAGACGAAGTTGCCGCTGGTGATGTCCACCTGGCCGCCGCCGAAGTTGGCGCAGTAGAGGCCGCGCGGCGTGGAGCGGATGATCTCTTCGGGGTCGGCGTCGCCCGCCATCATGAACGTGTTGGTCATGCGCGGCATGGGAATGCACTGATAACTTTCTCGGCGGCCGCTGCCGGTGCTGGGCGCGCGAAGCAATCGGCTGGAGAGCTTGTCCACCAGGTAGCCGCGCAGGATGCCTTTCTCGATCAGCACGTTTTGTTGCGTCGGCGCGCCCTCGTCGTCGACGTTGAGCGAGCCGCGGCGGTTGCGGATGGTGCCGTCGTCGACCACCGTGCAGAGCGGGCTGGCCACTTGCTGGCCGATGCGATCGCTGAAGGCCGAGACTTTCTTCCGATTGAAGTCGGCTTCCAGGCCGTGGCCCACCGCTTCGTGCAGCAGGATGCCAGGCCAACCGGGACCCAGCACGACGGTCATTTCGCCGGCGGGAGCCGGGACAGCGTCGAGTTGCACGATGGCCTGGCGAACGGATTCGCGGGCGAAATGTTCGGGCGTTTTGTCGTTTTCGAAAAACTCCAGGCCGACACGGCCGCCGCCGCCGGAATAGCCTCGCTGCGGTGTGCCGTCGCCATCGCGCGCGAGCACAGCCACACCCATGCGAGCCAGCGGCTGCCGGTCAGTGCTCAAGACGCCGTCGCTGGTGGCGACAAGCACGTGGCGCAGGCTGTCGACGAAACTGGCTTGCACCTGGAAGACGCGATTGTCCGCAGCACGGGCGGCGCGGTCGGCTCGCTTGACCAGTTCCACTCGTTCGGCCAGGCCGGTTTCATTGGGCGCGGTGAGGACCGGATAAAGATCGTGCCGGCGGCCACTCTCGAATCCAGTCTTGTCGACTTTGGACGGGCCGTTGGCGATGCAGGCGGCAACGCGCGCGGCCTTGCGGATCTTCTCGGGGCTCAAGTCGTCGCTATAGGCGTAGCCGGTGCGCTCGCCGGAGATCACGCGGACGCCGACGCCGAGCGAAACGCCCTGGACGGCGCTTTTTACGATGGATTCGTCAATGCTGATGCTGCTGGTGGCGAGGTATTCGAAGTACAGATCGGCGTATTCGCCGCCGGCCGAGAGCGCTTCGGAGATATAGGACTCCAGGTCGTGCTCGGTGATGCCGAATTTCTGGCCAAAGAAGGAATCGGAAAGCCCCATCTGATTTCAGCGTAGCATCCGGGCTGCTGCGCGGGTTTTCGAATCGTCAGTGCCGTGGAAGCGAGATCAATTGAACGCGTTACCCTGTAACGATGCCGATTCCAGGCCCCGAGATGGAAGAGTGGGAAATCAAGCTGGCATGGCGTCAGAAGGTGGCTGCCTTCTGGAGTATTTCCTGGCCGGCGTGGTTAGTCTCGTTCATACCAGTAACGTTGCTGGTTAACGCTGCCTCCCTGGAGCAAGCACAGGCCCGTGCAGGCCTCGCAATTATCACCAACCAGCTTGCATTCTTTGTCACACAATGGGTTCTCACTTACCGTATTCCGCGCAAGAGGTATCGGTCGTTTAGAGTGGAGGTGATTCGCGACAGTGGCGAGCGGGCTAAACAGTTTTCGGCCCGCGAGGCCAGGAAGGTCTGGTTAAGGATCTTATGGCCACAATTGCTGTTTATCGTGCTCTACGCGTTCGGTGTCTGGTGGCTAGATGCGCGCTCTATCGGCTCGCTGTGGGTTCTTCTGAACTTCCTGATTGTTGGACCTGTCGCGGTTGGGATGGCGCTTACGGGCACGCTATTCGGGATTCCGACTGCGGGCATACGGTTGGCGATACATCTAACTTTAGAAGCGCGGCAAGCATAATGCCGAACACATCGTCCAGCCCTTCGGCTCTGCGACTCCAGGCCATCCGCGGGGACACCAAATTTGTGACCAAGGAGGGAATCGGAGAGCCACATCGGATTTCAGCGTGGCATTAGGGGCGTGGTTGCCGACCCGGTTGCCGGGAGAGTGCTGTTGGGGCATGCAGCCTTCCGACAGGCTCGGAAGGTTGATATAACAGTTATACGGGCATGCGGATTGAGTATGATCCGTCGAAGAGCCGGGCGGTCAGACAGAAGCATGGCATCAGCCTGAAGGATGCCGCTGAGATCTTCGATCAAGCTTACCTTGTTGACCGGAGAAATGATGATCCGGAGCAGTTCCGCGCAATCGGTTGGTGCCGTGCCCGCCTCTGTTCTGTGATCTTCGAGATCAGGCACGATGAGGAGGGCGAGTATTACCACCTGATCACAGCCTGGAAAGCGACCGAACAGGAGGAACGGGCCTATGCCGAAAACGTCTAAGACGCGAACTTCCGCCGACGACATCGCAGACAAAGCCTCGCGGGGCGAGGATGTGTCCGGATATTTCACCAACCAATTCGAGGTTGTGCGACCTGTCAAACGCGTGAATGTAGACTTGACGCCCGGTATGTTACGTCAACTGGACGAGCGGGCAGCGCGGCTCAACATCAGCCGGCAAGCGGTCATAAAGACGCTGCTGAGCCGCGCGTTGGAAGAGGCCCCAAAGGCGAAATCGCGACCAGCTAGGAAGGCGGGCTAGGCCCGCGCTACTTGCCGCGGCCTTTCGGGCCTTGCGCGGTCATTTGCAGGGCGATGATCCAGTCCTTGTTTTGCGCGTTGTCGCGCGAGACGGCGTAGAGCGTCTTGCGATCGGGGCCGCTGAACACTACGCTGATGACGTCGCGTGGCGTCGGAATCAGGCCGAGATTCTTGCCGTCGGCTGAAATCACGTTCACGCCGCCGTTGGAGGTGACGTACAGCCTGCCTTGCGAATCGAACGTGCTGCCGTCGCCCCCGAATCCGCCGCCTTCGAGCTTGGCGAATTCGCGCTGGTTGGCGAGCGAGCCGTCCTTCTTAACGTCGAACACCACGACGGCCGGGCCGTTAGTGACGTAGAGATGCTTCTCATCCTGGCTCAGGACGATGCCGTTCGTGAACAGATTCTCGCTGTACTTGGTGACTTTGCCCTGCGGGTCGGAATAATAGACCTGGCCCATGGTGAAGTAGACGCCGCCCTTTTTGTCGGCGACGATATCGTTGAGAACGCCGCCCTGGCAATCGAACGGATCGCCGTTGATCTGGTTGGCCAGCGTCTTGCGTTTCGGCGCGAGCTGCTCGATGGACGCACGGAGGCCGCGATTGGCAACGAACAAGTCGCCTTTCGAGTTCATCGCGAGCGAGCCGCCGGTATTCGTGTTCGGGTAGGCGGTGGAGTTTTTGCCGTTCTTGTCGAGCTTCACCACCTGGCTGTTGTCGTTCTGCGCCAGCAGAATTCCGCCATCCTTGGAGGCGATGATGCCGTCGGCGTTGTTGCCGTCCACTTCCCAGACGTCTTTCCATTGCTGGCCGGCGGCCACGACACCGGCAATGCCCGGCACTTCCTTGGGACGCTCCGGAGCGGCAGCTTGGGCGGCGGGTCTGGGGAAAGGCCGCGGTGGCGGGGGCGGGACCTTGCACGTCTTCAGGACTTCCGGTTCTTTGGAGTCGCGGAAAGCCTGCACGCCGGGGCCGGTGGTCTTGCCGGCGGGCGGCGGAGGCTGCGAGAAAGCGATAGCAGTACCTAGCACACCGAACGCAACTGTCAAAATTGCTCTTGATCGCATGAAGATTCTCCTTGCTTCCGCGTTCCAGAATAGCAACACCGGCGCAGACGTGGCATGCAGAAGATCACGCGCCGACGGGTGCGGGCTCGGGCTTGAGATTCGCGTCTATGGTTTGTGAGGCATCGATCTTGAACCAGAGCAGCGCACCGAGGAACAACACGAGGGCCATCGGTATGAACGGCGCGTTGTAGCTCGCGAACCGGTCCACGATGTAGCCGTAGGCGACGGAGGAGAGCAGGCCGCCGATCTGACAGGCTGTGTTCAACAGGCCGATCACCACGCCGGCATGCCGGTGTCCAACGTCCAGGCACACGCCGAAGACGCCGGATTGTTGGAGCGTGATGCCTCCGTAGACGAGGGAAAGGAGCACGACGGTGAGCATCTGCTGGCGGGCGATCATGGCGCAAACGACGCCGACTCCCGCGCAGCCAAGTCCCGCGACGCCGAGCACTCGGCGTCCCCATTTCAACCCGAGACGCCGGGCCAGAGCATCGCTGGCAGCGCCGCCCACCAGGTTTGCGAATGCGGCTACCAGGAAAGGCAAGGAAGAAAGGGCCAGGCTCTCTTCGCTGAATCCGCGTCCTTTGACGAGGAACGTGTGGAACCAGGTCTGGAAGAAAGTGTAGACGTAGATGTAGCAAAAACCCATGATCAGGATCGCCTGTATGTTGCCGGAGCGAAGCACGACCCGCCACGGGAAGCTGTGCCCGTGTCCCGCATGCAGTACCGCGGTTTCTTCGAGTTCGGCCGGGCTCACTCCGCGCATTTCAGCGGGCGAATCGCGAAACCACGCATACCAAACGGTGGCCCAGAGGAGGCCCAGCACACCGAATACATAGAAGGAGGCGCGCCATCCGTAGCGCATCTGGATGGGCACGACCAGCAACGGCGCCACGGCTCCTCCGATCTGGCTCGCCATCAGCGTGACGCCGGAAACGCCCGCGCGTTGCGAGGAAGGGAACCAGCGCGCCACAACAACTGATGACGCCGGAAATGCGCCCGCCTCTCCCGCGCCGAAGCAGAACCGCGTGAGGAGCAATAGATAGTAGTTCGACATCACGCCGGTGAGCGATGTGAAGGCGGACCACCACAGTACGATTCGGGTCAGCACGCGCCGCGGGCCCAGGCGATCGGCCAGCGCACCCGTGGGGATTTCGAATAGGCAATAGGAGAAGGTAAACATCGCCGTCACCCAGCCCCAGCCGACGGGACTGATGTGCAAGTCTTCCTGCATGCGCGGGCCGGCTACGGAGATGCAGACGCGGTCAAGGTAAGTGATCCCGAAGAGGAGGATCAGCAGTCCTAGAACGCGGTAGCGATGTCTCAACAGATGCCCCTCGGTAGGGTCACCATTGTCGCATAGCGGCGCGGTGGGCTTTGTTTGCGAAAATTGAGTGGTGCCAGCCCGACCCAGAAGTCCCGTTCGGCGTCCTCGCGTTAGGGTCCGCGCCGCCCGGCCCGGCGAGATGTCTGGAATTCGCGCGCTGATCCGGCTGTATCCGGGCCACTTGGTGCAGAGTTACGTGCCTGGCTTGGCGTCCTTTTTCGTCGCGCAGAGCGAGGGCAGGCTGGTGGGATGCTGCGCGCTGCAGGTGTATTCGAAGCGCCTGGCTGAAGTGCGCAGCCTGGCAGTCGCGCCGGAGTTTCAGGACCGCGGCGTGGCGTCGCGGCTGGTGAAGAGCTGTATTGAACGGGCTCGCGAGCGCGGCATCCGGGAGCTGTTCGCGGTCACCAGCCAGACGTCGTTTTTCGGCCGCTTGGGATTCGCTACATTCCGCCGTGAGAAAACGGCCATGTTTTACGAAACTGAGGGCAACAGCAAGTTGTAACCTTGGAACGCCGCGCCCGATTGCACGGGATTCCTTCTTCTGTCACACTCAAGGTTCATGCCGGGACGTTCCCCCCAGCGTCTTGCGGTCGCGTGCTTGGCTTTCCTGCTCGCCCCGTGTTCGAATCCCCAGGTAAAACCGGTGGACGGAGCCGCTGTTCCGTTTCCTTCCGCCGAGACGCTCACCTATAACATCGAGTGGCGGCTGATATACGCGGGCGCCGCGAGAATCACGCTGGAGCCGACCGTGCTGGCCGATCAACAGAAGTGGCACACGCGTCTGCACGTGGAATCGGGCGGACTGGTTTCGAAGCTGTACAAGCTGGAAGACACTTACGACGTCAACATGGTGGAGCAGTTCTGCGCGGTGGATACGCACCTGGACTCGATCGAAAGCAAGCGCCACAAGGAAACCAAGGTTACCTACGACCGCAGCCGCGGCAAGGCGACGTATATTGAGCGCGACGTGTTGAAGAACGCAACGCTCAAGACTGCTGAGGTAGATATTCCGGCTTGCGCGGGCGACATCATCGGCGGGCTGCTCAAATTGAGAACGCTGCACCTGGAGCCGGGGCAGACGGCGCAGATTCCGGTGAGCGACGGGAAGAAGTCGATCATGGCGCGCGTGGACGCACAGGACCGCGAGCAGATTAAGGTGGACGCGGGCACCTACAACACGGTTCGCTACGAAGTGTTCGTGTTTAACGGCGCATTGTATTCGCGGAAGGCGGAAATGTACGTCTGGCTGAGCGACGATGCGCGACGCCTGCCGGTGCAGTTGCGAGCCCGCATGAGCTTTCCCATCGGATCCATCACATTCGCCCTGGAAAAAGAAGGCTGACGCCTCGTAAAGAAGAAGGCTTACGCCTTGGATTCGACCGCAAGAATCGGATAGTTATCCAAAACCGACCGGCGTAGCATGATCCTTGTGGGGAGGAATTGCCCCAGGAGGTGAAGCGATGATCAGCGCGAACGCGATGGGAATGATGGCCGAAGAGACACAATTCTGGCAAGCCAGCTATTGGGACGCCGTCGAAGGCCGGGATCAAGGCATGAACGGCGTGTTTCTGTATGCTGTTCTGACGACGGGAATCTATTGCCGGCCGGGCTGCCCGGCCAGGCGGCCGAAGCGCGAGAACGTGGTGTACTTCCGCAGCCGGGAAGCCGCCGAACAGGCCGGCTTTCGCCCGTGCAAGCGCTGCAAGCCCAACTTCACGGCGAACCCGGACGGGAATTGGGCGCTGGTGGAGAAGGTTTGCCGCTACATCGATGCGCATTCGGACGAGTCCACCCGGTTGGATGCTCTGAGCCGCGCGCTGGGTGTCAGCCCGTTTCATTTGCAGCGAACGTTTAAGGCGCTGACCGGGATTACGCCGCGCGCGTATGCCGATTCGCGGAAGCTGACGGCGCTGAAGGAGGGGTTACGGCAGGGGCATTCGGTGACGCGATCGCTTTACGACGCCGGTTACGGTTCCAGCAGCCGGTTGTACGAGCGGGCGGCGTCGCAACTGGGGATGACGCCGTCGCGCTACCGCAAACAGGGCGCAGGCGTGAAGATCAGCTACGCGATCGGGGGCACGGCGGTGGGTCGAGTGCTGATAGCAACTACGCCCCGTGGGATCTGCTCGATCCAGTTTGGCGAATCGGCGGACGCGTTGGAGCGGGCACTGCGCCGGGAGTATCGGCAGGCGGAGGTGAAACGCGCCGACCGCGAACTGGCCGCGCAGCTTCGCTCGGTTCGCGACCAGATTCGAGGGCAGCGCACGGAACGGCTGCCGCTCGACATCCAGGCGACGGCGTTTCAACGCTTGGTGTGGGAACAACTGCGGACGATTCCGCGCGGCGCGACGAAATCGTACAGCGAAGTGGCACGCGCCATCGGACGCCCGAGATCAGCACGCGCGGTGGCGCGCGCTTGTGCGACGAATCCGGTGGCAGTCGCGATTCCTTGTCATCGCGTGGTGCGGGAAGACGGCGCGATGGGCGGCTACCGTTGGGGCGTGGAGCGGAAACAGAAGTTGCTGACTTTGGAGCGAAAGTAGCGCCTAGGGCGGGAGCCCTAGCCGCGGCTGAAAATTCCCCGTAAGATACAGAAAATAAGCCACTAATCTGCTGGGCGGTCGAGCCATTGCTTCACTTTTTGGGCCGCGGCGTGCAATACTGGGCTTAAGGAAGTCTTAAGAGACTCACTGACGCAATGAACCAGTTGAGCGAGGCTATCGCCCGCTACCACAGAATCCTAGAGAGCGACCAGTATAAAGATGTTTCCTGGGCACACCAACTCCAGGAACGCATGAAGGCGCACAACCTGGTCGTCGCTGGTAGACCTGTGTCTCCGGTTCTGCGTCCGCATTTTATCACGCGCCGGCAGTACGCCGGATTGGTGAAGGCGGTGGAGGCGTTCTCGAAAGCAGTGGAGCGAATCGAGAACATGGCCATCGGCAGTCCGGCATTGTTGTCGCGGATGGAGCTGCTGCCGGCGGAGAAGATGCTGGCGGCGGTGGATCCCGGCTATCCGTTCTTGGGTGTGACGTCGCTCATCGACACGCATTTGAACAACGGCACGCTGCGGTTTGCGCGCTACATTCCGGACACGCCCACGGGCGTCGCCTACGGCGAAGCGCTGTCGGACATTTTCTACGACGCCGCGCCGATGAAAGAATTCCGCAAGCGATATAAGCTGGAAAAACTTCCGGGAACGAAGCATCTGCTGCAGGCGATTCTCAAGGCCTATAAGGAATGGGGCGGGAAAAGCAAGAAGCCGAACATTGCGATTTTGGAATTCCGCCAGCCATTTCAAACAGCCGAGTCGGGCGAGAGCGCGCTCATCGCCGGGTTCCTGCGCAACGAGGGGCACGCGGTGGAGGTGGTATCGCCGGATCAGCTGGATTACCGCAACAACGTGTTGCGGCACGGCGAGTTCACCATTGACCTGATTTTCCGCCGCATCAAGGTGCAGGAGTTTCTGGTGCGGTTCGATTTGTCGCATCCGCTGCTGCGGGCCTATCGCGAGGGCGCGGTGTGCGTGGTGAACAGTTTCCGCTCCGAGCTGGCGCAGAAAAAGGCCATTTTCGATCTGCTCACCGACGAGCAAATCACAGCTGGTTTTCCGGCAGCCGAACGCAAGGCCATCAAAGAATTCGTGCCGTGGACGCGCGTGGTTACCGAAACCAAGACGCGCTACCGGAACAAGACGGTAGACCTGCCGGAGTTCATCCTGCGCAATCGCAGCAAACTGGTGCTGCAGCCGAATGACGACGGCGGCGAACAGCAGTCCTACCGCGGCTCGGAGACTGACGAAGTCAGCTGGGAGAAAGCGCTGCGGACCGCGATGCGCAATCCTTACGTGGTCCAGGAAGCCGTGGAGCCGGTGGTGGATGTGTTCCCGGTTCTGCAATATGGGCATCTGGCGATGCAGAAAATGCGCATCGACGTGCATCCGCATTCCTACCTGGGCAAAGTACAAGGCTGCTCTAGCTGGCTGACCGCGGTTGGTCCATCCGGCTTTTCGACGATGTCGGGTGTTGCGCCCACGTTCATCCTCGAACAGAAGTAGCGGCGGGGCCGAGTTTCTTCACTTCCACTTTCGCGCGGAGATTTGCGACGCCGGCGGTGTAGCGGGAGTCGGCCACCTGAAAGGCCACCGCGTCGTCGATCCAATCGTGCGCCGTGCCGTCGGCGTCGTGGGAGGCGGCGGTCAATGTATAGTCGCCGGGACAAAGCTCGCAGCGAAAGCGGAACTCGATTTGCAGGCCTTCACCGGGGCCGAATTTGCCGGTGCTGATCTTCTCCAGCTCCGTGTTGGTGCCATAGACTTCGAGGCCGATGCGGGTGCGGATCAGGATGCCGATCACGGGTTCCTCCACCGCTTCGCGATAGCGAACCGTGACGCGGATGGATGCATCTTCGCCGCTGCGCCACACACTGGTAGGTTTACGGTCGGCGTCGAGGGTTTCGAGCGAGATGATCTCCGCGCGGCCGTCGCCGTGCCGCATCGCGGTGCGCAATTGAGCGGTCAGTGTTGCGCCCCAGGCACGCACTTTACCGGCGATGTGCTCGCGGTAGGCATCCAGAACTTCGCGCGGATCGCCGCGCTTGACGATTTGGCCGCCTTCCAGCCACCAGACTTCATCGGCCATGCTTCGCAGCAGGTCCAGTTCATGGGACACGATCAGCACCGTGGTGCCGGCGGATCGTAAGCGGTCGATGCCGGCGAGTGCGCGGGCGCGGACCAGAGCGTCGTGTGCTGCGAGAGAGTGCTCCATCAGCAGCAGGTCCACGGGAGATAGCTGCAAGGGATCGGAAGGGCCCAGGTAGCGTCGTTCGCCGCGTGCGCTCACCTCGCCGGCCTGGGGTTGCGCCGTTCCCGCCGCCAGGCGCAGCAGCGCGTTCTTGCCGGCGCCCTTTTCGCCAATGATGCCGATCACCGCGCCGTCGGGAGCCGACACCGTAAGGTCGTGCAGCGGCGGAAACCTGACGCCACGAAACTCAATCGCCATGCTAGATAGAATAACCTTTGATCCTCGCCTTGCTGCTTGGCCTGTCGTTTCCGGCAACGGGGACGGTGCGCCTTCCGCCGGGCAAGGTAGAGGTTTCGAGTGAGCTCAGGCTGCCGGAGGGCGCGCATGACCTAACGATTATCGGCGCGGCCGGCGGGACGACGCTGCACGCGACGGCGAATTTTCACGGGCGGGCTATCTTGAGTTGCCATGGATGCCGCAACATTTCGCTGGGGAATTTTGCGGTCGATGGGAATCGCGCGGCGCTGGAGAAGCCAGTGCCGGTGGCGCCGACGGATCGAACGTTTGCGGAAACCTTTGCGAATAACGGCATCTTGATCGAGGAGACGGTCGGGCTGTCGGCGGACCATGTGGATTTCGCGAACATCGCCGGATTCGCGATTCTGGTGAATCATTCGCGTGAGGTAACGCTTGATCACCTCCAGGTGCGCGACAGCGGCTCGCGGAATGCCAAGGGCCGCAACAACACGTCCGGCGGGGTCCTGCTGGAAGAAGGCGTCGACTCGTTCACCGTGGCAGACTCGGTATTCCGCAACATTCTCGGCAACGGCGTGTGGACGCACTCGCGCTACATGTCGCCGCGAAGCCGGAAGGGCAGGATCAACAACAACCAGTTCTTCGACATCGGCCGCGATGCCATTCAGGTGGGCCATGCGTCGCACGTTCAAGTGGCGGGCAATCGTGGCACGCGCGTCGGATATCCGCAGGACATCATCGATGTGGAAGGCGGCGGGACGCCTGTGGGCGTCGACACTGCCGGCAACGTCGATTTTTCCACGTACGAGGCCAACCGGTTCGAAGAAATCAACGGCAAATGCTTCGACCTGGATGGATTTCACGATGGTGCGATCCGCGGCAATACCTGCGTTAATCGCGGCGCGCCGGAGAGCTATCCGTTCGGGCACTTCGGCTTCGTCTTCAACAATGCCAGCATCGAGATGCAGTCGAAGAACATTGTGTTGGAAGACAACGAACTCGACGGCATGAAGTTCGGAGGGATCTTTGTGATCGGAACGGGGCACAAGATTCTGCGCAACCGGCTGCGGCACATCAACACGGCGCATTGCAATGAGAATCGGGCTAAGTTCGGCTGTTCCGTGCTCGGCGAAGAAGAGGTTTTGGAGACCGGCATCTATCTAGGAAGCCACGCGGAACATCCGGCGCCGGCTCGCGGCAACGTGATCGAAGGCAATTCGATCAGCGGATGGAAAATGAAGACACGCTGCATCCAGGCGGCGCCGGGCGTCAAGCTGTCCGACAACACGATTCGCAACAATACCTGCGCCGATGAGTGAGAACCGATCGCGATCCACCTGGATCGGCTTGGGGCTCGCGCTGTTCTTGTTCGCCCTGAATGCCTGGATCTGTCACCGGCTGTTCGCGGTTGAATTCATTGGCAACCTGCAAACCAACGAAGGCGCGTTCATGTCGATCGCCCGTTTCTTTCGCGATCACTGGAATGACTATCGCTGGTTTCCCTGGTTCGACGGCGGCATGCCGATCGAGAACGCGTACCAGCCTCTGTTACCCGTGATCACGGCGGTCATTAGCGCCGTGTCTGGGTGGTCCATCGCGCGGTCATTTCATTGCGTGCTGGCTGTGGCTTATTGCCTGGGGCCGGTGACGCTGTTCTGGTTCGCGTGGGACTGGTCGCGATCGTTGTCGCTGAGTTTTCTCGCCGGGCTGTGCTTCTCGCTCGTCTCGCCCGCGGCGCTTCTGATACCGGCACTGCGCGTCGCGCCGGCGGGCATTTCGATGCCACTGCGTCTCTACAACCTTGTTTATTACGGCGAAGGGCCGCACATTGTCGCGTTGGCCTTGTTTCCGGTGGCGCTGCTGCTGTTGCGACGTGCGATGGAACGGCCGGGGCGTTGGTCGATTGCGGGCGCGATCCTCGCGTGCGCCGCGGTCGTGCTGACCAACGCTTTCGGCGCTGTAGGTTTGGCGCTCGGCGTCCTTTGCATTCTGGTCGTGCTTCGGCGAGGGCTGCTGGTCGCGTTGATGGTTGGTGTATCCGCGTGGATGCTCGCGTCTCCGTGGCTCCCTCCGGCGTTGATTGCCACGATTACGCGCAATTCCTGGACCGAGCGCGGGTTCTATCAGGGCGGTATTTCGGCCTCGGCTGCGCTGGTTGCTCTGGCGGTGGCTTTCGTGCTGCTGGCGCTGGTGACGAGGCGAATGGAATCGCCTTTCGAGCGGTTTTCATTGCTGTTGGCGCTGTGGATGTGCGCGTTTCCCATCGCGTACGTCAGCGCGGGCATAACGCTGGTTCCACAAGGAAACCGCTACCAGATCGAGATGGAGCTGGCGCTGGCTCTAGTCTTGGCGTGCCTGCTTGTTCGAGTGATCGCGCATCGCGGAATGCTCGTCCGAGGTGTGCTGGCTGCGGTCTTGCTTGTCCTCCTGCTGCATCAGGCGAGAACGTATCGAAACTTCGCGCATAATCTGATTCGCGTAATCGACATCCAGCAGACGGTCGAGTACAAGGTCGCCGACTGGATCGGGCGAAACCTCCCCGGCCAGCGCACGATGGTCTCCGGCGACGCGGCGTGGCTGTTCAACGTATTCGAAGACGGCCCGCAGTTCAGCGCAGGGCATGAAATCCTGGCTCCGAACTTCATCCAGCAGATCGCGGTGTTTCAACTCTACAGCGGCCTGAACGCCGGCGACCGCGATGCCGAGATATCTCTTTTCTGGCTGAAGGCGTTTGGGAATCAGGCCGTGACGGTTCCCGGCGCGGACACGCGGGAGTCTTATCAACCCTACACTCATCCCCGTAAGTTCGATGGCTTGTTGCCCGTGCTGTGGCGCCAGGACGGCGATACGATCTACCGTGTGCCGCAGCGTTCCGCTTCGCTCGCGCATGTGATTCCGAAGGAGGCGGTGGTTGTGCGGCGTCCGGTTCATGGATTGGATCTTGGGCCCGCGCAAGCTTACGTCGCGGCGTTGGATGATGCGTTGCTGCCCGGTGCGGAGCTTACGTGGCTGAAGCTCTCGCGCGCGACGATTCACACGACGATGAGCCGGGGTCAGCTTCTCTCTGTGCAGGTGACGTACGATCCGGCGTGGCGGGCTCACGTCGGCGGCCGCGACGTGCCCATTCGAAAAGACGGGCTGGGCCTGATGATTCTCGATCCGGCGTGCGACGGCCCCTGCGACGTGGAGCTATTTTACGGCGCTACCGCCGAAACCTGGTTCTGCCGCGTGATGAGCGCGTTGGTAGCCGCGGGGCTGGTCACGGCTTTGGGTTTGCGATCGCGAAGGAATTCCCCCGGCAGCCGTTGACCTCCACGGTCACTGGCGCAGCCGGCGGCGCCTGGTCGGGCAAATGGAAGTTGATCTGGTTTGGCCCGCGAAAGGCGATAGAAACCGGGCGATCGCCGACCCAAACTTTGACCTCATCGTGCGGTCCGCCGAAGTTCAAGCCGTAGAGGGAGACTTCGCGTCCGACGTTGACGATTCCGCCCGGATTGATCAGTGGTGGCTGCAAGCGAATAAATGCGTCTTCGGCGATGCGAGCCGTCAGCGGCGTCTGCGAAAGCAAAATGCCCCAGGCCACCACTGCCGGAATAACGGCCACCGCCGCGATATAGATGCCGCGCACTCGCGCGAGAAGGAGCAGGAACGCCGCGACCGTGATAGCGCGACCCAGCCACGTGTCCCAGGACGCGCCAAAGCGAAGAACGATGTGGCGCTGGCCTGGCTCGGCACGGATCAACTGAAAGCCAATCGGATCGTTCGCGATGGTCGCTCCGGACGTGTGCCAGCCTGGGTCGTTATTGATTTTCAGCAATACCGCTTCGCCGGGGGCCAAATCGACGTCGAAACTGGCGTCGGCGGGCGAGGACCAACGCACCGCGACCGGGCGCTTTCCCGCGGCCCACTTCACGTAAGCGTTCAGAAACTTCCTGTCGGCCGTCGATTCCATCCTCGGCAGTACCGCGAGCGATGCCAGATCCACGACGACGGCTTCCTGCGCATCGAAGTTGGGAACGCGATACACCACATCGCCCGCGCCGTCGTCCCACGCGACCGGGAGTGCGCTAAACTTTTCCGGCTGCGCATACCAGTGGAAATACTCGCGCGACGCGGCTTTGTGCACGACCGCGAGAGGCGCATTCAGAGCGCGCAGCCACAGTTCGGCAATATCACCGGAATCGGAGCCGCATCCGAAGGCCACCTGGCGCTCGGCGGCGAAGATCAGGAAATTAGAAACGTCCTGGCCTGTGCCTCCGACTTGCGCGACGTCCGTCCAGAGATTCAGAGTGCTGTCCAATTCGCCGGACGCAAGAACGCGCGAGCTGCCGGCGTGATCTTTCAGCCACATTGCGGCCGAGTAGGCCGGGCCTTGATGTGGATCGCTGGATTGAGGCTCGAGCTTCCAGGCGTGGGTTACGAACCGAAAAGACAGAACGAAACATCCGGCAATCAGGAGCGGGCAGACGACCAGGCACATGCGCCCGCGAAGCAGCGACAAGAGGGCGGCGACCAGCAAAATCAACGCCGTGTTGAACTCCAGCATGTAGCGCTGCGGCGAAGGCACCAGATAGTTCCGCGCGAGCGTGTAGCTGACGATGACGAGGCCGGAAACCGCTGCCCACACCAAAATCAAGGCGAACTCCGGCGGCACGCGGCGCCACAGCGAAGGCCCCGCGACGGCCAGGGCCGCGGCGAGAATCACCCAGCTTGCGCCACTCCACGGTTCGGCAAAGAGCGTGTGTCGCAGAACAATCCGGTTGAGCAGCGTGGACGAGACGAAATACCCGGGTGTCATCCAAAATGCGGCGATTCCGTAGGCTGTGCCGGCCAATCCAGCTACCGCCGCGATCGAGTCGACGACGCCGGACCGTTTCGCCCGTGCCACGGCCAACCCAGCCAATGGAAAACCCAATCCGATCAGGGCCGGCCAGTTGATCAACAGCACCGCGCCCGCCAGCAACGCCGCCAGCGTCCATCGTTCGCGCCAAGCCGCTGCCAGAGCCAGCAGTGCAAACGAAAATCCGAAAGCGTGCGGCGCTTCGTCGAAAGCGGTCATGGCTACGAATCCCCACGGCGCGTGGGCGAAAGGCTGCGCGATCGCTCGCCAGGCCGCCAGCACGTAGGCGGGTGACGGAAACACGCTGTACGCCAGCGCCGCGAAAACCGCCGGCAGACGCGCAGCGAACAGTTGCCGCGCCAAAACATACAAACACACCGGCACGAGCGCATGCGCGATTCCCGACATTAGATGAAACGCTCGCGCCAGCGACACAAACGGAATCAGGCCCACCAGTACGTGAAACAGCGGCGGATACAAGTACCGGAACGGCGCGCCGCCGTATTGCAGCGGGTTCCAGGTCCACGGTTGATCGCGGAACATGCGCGCAATTCCGACGGAGATGTAGCCGTTGTTCCAGGGCTGGTTGGAGAACTCCATCACCAGCCACGGACCGAGCAGGAGGAGATTTCCGCAGAAGAGTACTGCGCCGATGCAAACGTCGACCTTCCAACTTGTACGAACGCTCGGCTGCGGCAAGCCACCTATTGTCCCATTTCGACTCTCGCCCCGCGTTGTGGCACGCTGAAGCTAATGAGCGAAGATTCAACGGTGAGCCGGCGCATGCGCGAAGAGTGGAACGAGCGGGCGCGAGAGGATGCCCATTACTATGTCGCGTTCGGCGGCCGGGACCAGGACGAAGCAGGCTTCGACGCCACTGCGGCCGACGTACTGCGCAACCTCGAAGCTGACCTGAAGCGCCTGCCCAAGGATGCCAACCGGCGGGCGTGGCGTGCGCTCGAAATCGGCTGCGGTCCGGGACGGCTCATGAAGCCGCTCAGCGGCTACTTCGGCGAAATCCACGGCGTGGATGTTTCCGACGAAATGATCGCCATGGCTCGCGAGCGCCTGCGCGACATTCCACACGCCCACGTCCATGCCAACAACGGCGCGAGTCTCGCGCAATTCGCCGACGATTCATTCGATTTCGTCTATACCTACGCAGTTTTCCAGCACATCCCCAGCCGCGACGTTGTGTCTGACTATATGCGTGAGATCGCGCGCGTGTTGAAACCGGGAGGCGTTTTTCGCGGCCAGTTCAACGGTCTGGAGTCCTACGACGCGCCGACGACATGGAGCGGCGTGAGCTTTTCCGCCGCCGACATCCATAACTTCACGCGCGAGACTGGCTTGGAGCTGCTGGCGCTGGACGGCTGCGAGACACAATATATGTGGACCACGTGGCGCAAGCCGATTGGCCCGCCCTCCACGGCTGAGCTTCCACCCGCGCGCATCCGCCGTGTCACGCACGCCTACACGCGCGAACCCGCGGTGCCCAATCGCGGCCGCCATGCCGCGATCGCCGTGTGGATGGAGAACCTTCCTGCCGCGTGCGATCTGAACACGCTGGAGATTCTGGTGGATGGCTTCAGCGGCACGCCTTGCTACATCGGACCGCCGGCCGCC
>Ga0335071_10001932_pt1 | contig 22374 bp, 20 predicted proteins | sample Lox_Sample_15_FD_206724 | JGI IMG/M metagenome (GOLD analysis project Ga0335071, IMG submission 206724) | Soil microbial communities from Loxahatchee National Wildlife Refuge, Florida, United States - Lox_Sample_1.5 | ecosystem: Environmental > Terrestrial > Soil > Wetlands | place: USA... | reverse complement strand
GGTAGACGACCACGGCCTCGTCGGCGCCGAGACGACGGGCGGTCCGGGCGACGTCCATGGCGGTGTTGCCTCCGCCGTACACCGCGACCCGGCGGCCGAGCTGCGGGCGCTCGCCACCCTCCGTGCGCGCCAGGACGTCGAGCGCGTCGAGGATGCGCGCGGACTGTCCCGCGGGGACGTAGGTCCGATGGCTGAGCTGAGCGCCGACGGCGAGGAAGGCGGCGTCGAAGCCGCCGTCGCGCAAGGTGGCGAGCAGGTCGGTCACCGTCGTGCTCGGGCGCAACGTGATGCCCGTGGCCAGCAGCCGGTCGATCTCGTGGTCGAGGATGTGCCGCGGAAGCCGGAACGTCGGGATGCCGTAGCGCATCATCCCGCCCGCCTGGTCGCCGGCGTCGTGGATCTCCACCTCGTGGCCGCCCTGCCGGAGGTGGTAGGCGACGGAGAGCCCGCACGGCCCCGCGCCCACGACGAGGACGCGTTTGCCGGTCCCGGCCTGCGGGCTCGGCAGGTCCCAGCCGCGGGCGATCGCCTCGTCGCCGAGGAAGCGCTCGACGGAGTTGATGCCGACCGCGGTGTCGAGCTGCGCGCGGTTGCACGCCGTCTCGCACGGGTGGTAGCAGACCCGGCCCATCACCGCGGGGAAGGGGTTGACGGCCACCAGATGACGCCAGGCCGCCTCGTAGCTGCCGTCCTCCGCGGCATAGAGCCAGCCCTGGATGTCCTCGCCCGCCGGGCAGTTCGCGTTGCACGGCGGCTCCCGGTCGACGTACACCGGCCGTTCGGTGCGCCAGGTGCCGGTGTGGTTGGCCAGGCTGGACCGCACGTCGAGGGTGATCGCGAAGGGCTTCTCCATCACCGTTCCCCTCCGTCTCGCAGCAGCCCGTAGCGAGCGATGGTGCGGTCGGCGACCCCCTGGATCCGCGCGATCAGGTCGGTGCGTTCGGGCTCACGGAACAGGTGGGCGTATCGCTTCTGGGGACGCAGGTAGTCCTCGACGGGTACCTGACCGCGGATGGGGAGCACCGACGTGACCTCGCCGTGCTCGGCCTCGAAGACCGGGAACAGTCCGCTGCGCTGCGCGAGCCTGGCCAGGCGCACCGTGTCCGATGCCGCCGACCCCCACCCGAGGGGGCACGGGACGAGCACGTGCAGGTACCGCGCTCCACGCATCGCCATCGCGCGGGCCACCTTGGCCTCGAGGTCGTGCAGCTCCGCGACCGTCGCCGTGGCGACGTAGGGGATGTCGTGCGCCATCGCGATCCTCGGGACGTCCTTGCCCTGCCCGATCGGGTTGCCGGGCTCGGGTCCGACCGCCTCGGTGGTCGCCGTGCGGGCGTACGCCGGCGTCGCACCGGAGCGCTGCACGCCGGTGTTCATGTACGCCTCGTTGTCGTAGCAGACGTAGAACACGTCGTCGTTTCGCTCGAACATGCCGGACAGGCAGGCCAGTCCGATGTCGACGGTCCCACCGTCACCACCTTGCGCGAGAACGCGTACGTCGGTCCGTCCCTGGGCCTCCAGGGCGGCGGCGACTCCCGCGGCGACCGCGGGCGCGTTGGCGAACACCGAGTGCAGCCACGGCACCTGCCAGGAGCTCTCTGGGTAGGGGGAGGAGAACACCTCCAGGCAGCCGGTCGCGTTCACGACCACCAGGCGCCCCCCGGTCGCGCGGTACGCCGCGTCGACGACGTAGCGCGCGCCGAGCGCCTCCCCGCACCCTTGACAGGCACGGTGGCCGGAGTTCAGCGAGTTGCGCCGCAGGGGACTGGCCTGCTCGGTGCGCTGTTCCTCGTCGAGCAGCCGGTTCCCGACGGCACGGCTTCCCACCTGATAGAACTTCACGTCCTGCGTGGGCATGACGGCCTCCTCACCGGACCCGCGAGCCGGGGACGCCTGCGTCGCGCAGCACGTCGAGGGTCGGAGACCGCGTCCGTTGCGGGTGCCCGACGCGGGCCAGTTCCTGCTCGACCAGGTCGGTCTGCAGGTCGAGGAAGGCCAGGCGCGCCAGCCGGCCGTCCGCGGCGTCGGCGAGCATCCGGTGCAGCGAGCTCTTGCTCACCGCCCGACCGCCCAGGCCGGCGACGACGGTGCTCACGTCGACCGGCAGGTCCTCGAGCGCCGATGCCACATCGCAGCTCACGATTCCGCCGGCCCCCGGGGCGAAGGCGCGCTCGAGGACGATCACGTGCGTGGCACCCTCCAGAGCCGAGCGCACCTCCGCGTACGGGAACGGGCGGAAGGCGGTGAGCGCGAGCACGCCGATCTGCTCCCCGCGGGCCTCGAGCTCGTCCGCGACGTCGCGCATGGTCCCGGTGGCCGACCCGATCGTGACGACGACGGTCTCGGCGCCGTCGACGCCGTACGCCGTCAACGGCGCGACCGTCCGCCCCAGAACCGCATGAAGCTCCTGGGCGAGCGACGGCAGGATCTCGAGCGCCCGCAGCTGGTGGTGGTGGGCGAGGTAGCGGACCTCGGTGAACGCCTCGGGGCCCACCATCGCGCCGATGGTGACCGGTTCGTCGGGGTCCAGCACCTGTTGCGGCCGATAAGACGGCAGGAAGGCGTCGACCTGCTCCTGGGCCGGGACGTCGATGGGCTCGACGGCGTGGGTGAGAACGAACCCGTCCATGCACACCATGACGGGGACGGACAACTCCTCCGCCAGCCGGAACCCGAGCACGTGGAGATCGACCGCGGCCTGGTTGTCCTCCGCGTACAGCTGCACCCAGCCGCAGTCGCGCTGGCTCATCGAGTCGCTCTGGTCGTTCCAGATGTTGATGGGGGCCCCGATCGCGCGATTGGCGACGGTCATGACGATGGGCAGCCCGAGACCGGAGGCGTTGAACAGTGCCTCGGTCATGTACAGCAGCCCCTGGCTGGCTGTCGCGGTATAGGCGCGCGAGCCGGCGGCCGAGGCCCCGATCGACGCCGACATCGCAGCGAACTCGGACTCGACGGGGATGAAGCGGCACCCGGTGAGCGCACCGCTCTTCACCGCCGATCCGAGGGCCTCGACGATGTGCGTCTGGGGCGTGATGGGGTAGGCGGCCACGACCCCGGGGCGGCAGCAGGCGACGGTCTCGGCGATGGCTCGGGAGCCTTCGATCTGCCTACGCATCGAGGGCCTCCTCGCGAGCACCGGCACGCTCGTACGCCGCGAGCGCGGCGGCGATGTTGCCCTCGGCGACCCGCGTCGAGAACCGCTCGCGGATCGCTTGTTCGACGCAGTCCATGGCCACCACCCCGGTGAGCGCGACGAACGCGCCGAGCAGGCAGGCGTTGGGAAGCGGGCGGCCGGTGTACCTGCGCGCGATCTCGGTGGCCGGCACGGTGACCAGCCGCTCCGGCCGGTGCGACTCGTGCAGGTCGGCCAGGCCGAGCTCCTCCCATCCGTGCGTGGAGTTGATGAGCACGTACCCGTCCGGATCCAGGCCGGCGAAGACCGCGACGTGGTGGAGCAGGGTCGGGTCGGACACGATCACGGCGTCGGGCTCGGCCACCGGCTCGCGCACCCTGATGGGCACGTGGTCGATCCGGCAGAACGCCATGACGGGCGCGCCCATCCGCTCGGAGCCGAAGCTCGGGAAGGCCTGTGCCTCGTGACCGTCGAGGAACGCGGCCACCGACAGCAGCTCGGCTGTCGTGACCACGCCCTGCCCGCCTCGGCCGTGGACCCGGATCTGGAACACGCGCAGCCCGCCTCCTCGCGATGAAGCCTCCTCCATGCTGGCCCCTCCGGCCAGCCGCTGCCGCGGGCCAACTGCCCGCGACACCGGGACCTTGGTCCTCAACCGGCACCCGCGAGGCAGGGCTTGCCGAGGCGGCGGGTCAGCCGCCGAGGTAGGACATCTCGGCGCGCGCCGGGTGGGCGGGGGTCAGCTGGTGCCGCAGCTCGGAATAGCGGTCGTCGCGGGAGGCCCAGACCCGCCGGATCGCCTGGCGAAGGTCCTCATCGGTCGCCCCGCCCCGCAGCAAGGCCCGCAGATCGGTCCCACGGGAGGCGAACAGGCAGGTGAACAGCTCGCCGGTCGAGGTGATTCGCGCGCGGGTGCAGTCCCCGCAGAAGGGCCGGCTCACCGAGGTGATCAGTCCGATCTCGCCGCCGCCGTCGGCGTACGCCCAGCGCTTGGCCACCTCTCCGGGGCGGGCAGGGGCCAGCGCCCGCAGGGGGTACACCTCGTCGATCCGGCGCAAGATCTCCTCGGCGGGCACGACGTCGTCGAGCACCCAGCCGTTGGTCGCCCCGACGTCCATGTACTCGATGAGGCGCAGCACGTGCCGGCCGTCCCGGGCGTAGCGCACCAGGTCGAGGATCCCCGCGTCGTTGACCCCCCGGCGCACCACGGCGTTGAGCTTCACCGGCGCGAAGCCGGCCGCAACCGCGGCGTCGATGCCGTCGAGGACGGTCTGGAGCGCCACGCGGGTGTCCGCCATCGAGGCGAAGGTGTCCGGGTCGACGCTGTCGAGGCTCACGGTCAGCCGGTCGAGCCCGGCGTCGCGCAGCGAGGCGGCGCGGGCGGCGAGGAGGGTGCCGTTGGTCGTCATCGCCACATCGGTGATGCCGGGAGTGCGGGCGACGGCGGTCACGAGCGTCTCGACGTCGCGGCGCAGAAGTGGCTCGCCGCCGGTGAGCCGTACCTTGCCTACGCCGAGCCCGGCGAACACCGACACCAGCCGGGCGAACTCCTCGTAGCTGAGGATCTCCTGACGAGGCAGGAACTCGTGGTTGGCGCCGAAGAGCTCCCGCGGCATGCAGTACGTGCACCGCAGGTTGCACCGGTCGGTGACCGACAGGCGAAGGTCGCCGAGCCGACGCCCGAAGGCGTCCCGTGTGGCGCTCATGCGGCCGCCACCACGTTTGTGGCGCGCCGGGTCGCGCGCGACCGGACCAGCCGGCGGTGGTGGAGCTCCTGCACCATCGCGACGGCGGCGCCGGCGAGCGACAGGGCGGCGCCACCGACGACCATCGCCACTGCTCCCAGGTGGATGTCGGACAAGGAGTGATCAGGGCTGACGAACTGCCCCTCGGCCCACATCCCCCACGCTATGGCCGCGTAGACCGGCACACCAATCGCGACCATCGCCAGCCCGCGGTGATAGCGCGGACGCCTGGTCGCGGGGTCCTGGCCGAGCACGGGGACCCAGAACATCAGCCCGCAGGCGAGCAAGCACACGTGGACGAACTCGTGGAACACCGGCTGGACCTCGCTGAGCCGGAACAGCGGCGTGAGGTCGCGACCTCGAGCACCAAAGCGACGCGCGCGACAGTGTCCCCCGCCCAGGGGGTGGGGACCGCTGCCCAGTCGACGCCCACATCCGGTCCTCGCCGCCGAAAGGGGGCCGACGCAGGTGCGGCTCGAGAGGCGTCCAGGCACCGCACTTGCGGCGTTCCCGAGCCGTCGGGCGAGCATCAGCACGATCACGCAGCAAGCCATCGGAACCCTTGTCCGGCTTGGTGATCCGCGGTGTCGACCGACGCTGGCACATCCGCATCGTCGGTAGGAGCGACGCCGATGTCCAGCGACCCTAAGCGTTCGCTTAGGTGCCGTTGACACCGAAGCGACGGGCGGACGGATACTGCGCACGTCTGCGGTCCTTCGCGGCGAAGTGAGGTCGTCATGCAGGTGCCTGCGCCGTTCGAGTACCAGCGAGCCAGCAGTGTCCAGGAGGCGATCGGTCTCCTCGAACGGCTCGGCAGCTCGGCCCGTCTCGTGGCCGGCGGCCACAGCCTCTTGCCGATGATGAAGCTGAGGCTGGCCAACTTCGAGTACCTGATCGACATCAACGACCTGCACGACGAGCTCGGCGGGATCACGGTCGAGGCGACCCAGGTCAGGGTCGGGGCGATGACCCGGCACCGCGAGCTGCTCGAGTCGGCGGAGCTCGGCCGTATCTTCCCGATCTTCCACGACGCGGAGCGGGTGATCGCCGATCCCGTGGTCCGCAACCGCGGCACCATCGGCGGCTCGTTGTGCCAGGCCGACCCCTCCGAGGACCTTTCGGCCGTGTGCACGACCCTTGACGCCAGCTGCGTGATCGTGGGCAGCTCCGGGGTGCGGGTCGTGACGATGGAGGACTTCCACCGCGGGCCGTACGAGACCGCCGTCGGTGACGACGAGATCCTCACCGAGGTGCGCATCCCGATCCGGCCGAACGGTTCCAGCGCCTACGAGAAGGTCGAGCGCCGGGCCGGGGACTGGGCGGTGGTGTCCGCGGGCGCGGCCGTCTGGATGGACGGCGGCGAGATCACCGACGCACGCGTGGGGCTGGCGGCGGTCGGGCCCAACACGACGGCCATCCCGGGGATCTCCGAGCTGCTTCGGGGCCAGCAGCCCTCGGAGGAGCTGTACGAGCAGGCGGGCGCGATCGCGGCGCGAAGCTGCAGCCCGGTGGCCGACATGCGCGGCAGCGAGGAGTACAAGCGACACCTGGCCGACGAGCTCACCCGCCGCACCCTGCGCCGGGCAGTGGCCAGGATCAACGGAGAGGACGTCTGAGCATGCAGGTCTCGATGACGGTCAACGGCGAACCGGTCACCGCCGACATCGAGGGGCGGCTGCTCCTCGTGCACTTCCTGCGCGACCATCTCGGTCTCACCGGGACCCACTGGGGCTGCGACACGAGCAACTGCGGCACGTGCGTGGTCTGGCTGGACCGCGAGCCGGTGAAGTCGTGCACCGTCCTCGCTGCCATGGCCAGCGGCCACGAGGTGCGCACGGTCGAGGGGCTGGAGACGGCAGCCGGCCTCGATGCCGTGCAGCAAGGCTTCATGGAGTGCCATGGTCTGCAGTGCGGGTTCTGTACGCCGGGGATGATGATGACCGCGCGCGCCCTGCTCGACCGCAACCCCGACCCGTCGGAGGAGGAGATCCGCGAGGCCATCTCCGGCCAGATCTGCCGGTGCACCGGATACTCGACGATCATCCGCTCGATCAGGTGGGCCGCCGCCAAGGAAGCCATGGCCGCGGAGCAGGTGGGGAGCGCGTCATGACCGTCACCGAATCTCGTCCCGAAGGCTTCGTCAACAACGACGAGCACCCCGTCGGCTACGGCCGGATGCTGCGCAAGGAGGACCCGCGCTTCATCCGCGGCAAGGGTCACTACTGCGACGACGTGCAGCTGCCGGGCATGCTGCACATGGCGATCCTGCGCTCGCCGGTCGCGCACGCCCGGATCGTGAGCATCGACACCACGGCGGCGGCCGCGCACCCGAAGGTCAAGGCGGTCATCACCGGCGAGACGCTGGCCGGGCTCGGGTTGGCGTGGATGCCGACCCTGTCCAACGACGTCCAAGCCGTGCTGGCCACGGACAAGGTGCGCTTCCAGGGCCAGGAGGTCGCCGTCGTCGTCGCGGAGGACCGCTACTCCGCTCGTGATGCGCTCGAGCTCATCGACGTCGAGTACGACACCCTGCCCCCGGTCATCGACGCGCGCCACGCGCTCGACCCGGACGCCCCCGTCATCCGCGACGACCGCGAGGGCAAGACGGACAACCACTGCTTCGACTGGGAGACCGGCGACGCGGCGGCGACGGATGCGGTCTTCGCCAAGGCCGAGGTCATCGTGACCCAGGACATCGTCTATCCGCGGGTGCACCCCGCGCCGATGGAGACCTGCGGTGCGGTGGCCGACTTCGACAAGGTCAACGGGAAGCTCACGCTGTACTCCACGTCGCAGGCGCCACACGCGCACCGCACGGTCTACGCGCTCGTCGCCGGCCTGCCCGAGCACAAGATCCGCGTGATCTCCCCCGACATCGGCGGCGGCTTCGGCAACAAGGTGCCGATCTACCCGGGCTACGTCTGCGCCATCGTCTCCTCGATCGTCACGGGGAAGCCCGTGAAGTGGATGGAGGACCGCTACGAGAACCTCATCAGCACGGGATTCGCGCGCGACTACATCATGCGCGGCGAGATCGCGGCGACCCGCGAGGGCAGGATCCTCGCGATCCGCTCCCATGTGCTGGCCGACCACGGGGCCTTCAACGGGACCGCGGCCCCGGTGAAGTACCCGGCCGGGTTCTTCGGTGTCTTCACGGGCAGCTACGACCTCGAGGCCGCCTACTGCAAGATGACCGCCGTCTACACGAACAAGGCACCCGGAGGAGTGGCCTACGCCTGCTCCTTCCGCATCACCGAGGCGGTCTACTTCGTGGAGCGGCTCGTCGACTGTCTCGCCGACGAGCTGCAGATGGACCCTGCCGAGCTGCGGCTCAAGAACCTCATCCGCCCGGAGCAGTTCCCGTACACGACGAAGACCGGCTGGGTCTACGACTCCGGGGACTACGAGACGACGATGCGCCTCGCCATGGCCGACATCGGTTACGAGGAGCTGCGCCGCGAGCAGGCCGAGAAGCGCGCTCGCGGGGAGATCATGGGCATCGGCGTCGCGTTCTTCACCGAGGCCGTCGGGGCCGGTCCGCGCAAGAACATGGACATCCTCGGGCTCGGCATGGCCGACGGCTGCGAGCTTCGGGTCCACCCGACCGGCAAGGCGGTCGTGCGCCTGTCGGTGCAGACCCAGGGCCAGGGCCACGAGACGACCTTCGCCCAGATCGTGGCCGAGGAGCTCGGGATCCCGCCGGCCGACATCGACGTCGTCCACGGCGACACCGACAACACGCCGTTCGGCCTGGGGACGTACGGCAGCCGCTCGACGCCCGTCTCCGGTGCGGCCGCCGCCCTGGTGTCGCGCAAGGTGCGGGACAAGGCCCAGATCATCGCCTCGGGGATGCTGGAGGTCTCGGTGGCGGACCTGGAGTGGGAGAAGGGCTCCTTCCGGGTGAAGGGCGACCCGTCCAAGTCGGTGACGATCCAGGAGATCGCGATGCGGGCGCACGGTGCCGGCGACCTCCCGGACGGTGTGGAGGGCGGGCTCGAGGCACAGATCTGCTACAACCCCTCGAACCTCACCTACCCCTACGGCGCGTACGTCTGCGTCGTCGACATCGATCCGGGAACGGCGCAGGTCACCGTGCGCCGCTTCCTCGCTGTCGACGACTGCGGTACTCGGATCAATCCGATGATCATCGAGGGTCAGGTGCACGGCGGCCTCACCGACGGCGTGGGCATGGCGTTGATGGAGTGGATCGCCTTCGACGAGGACGGGAACTGCCTGTCCGCCTCGCTGATGGACTACCTGATCCCCACGGCGCTCGAGGTGCCGGACTGGGAGACCGACCACACGGTGACCCCGTCCCCGCACCATCCGATCGGGGCCAAGGGAATCGGCGAATCGGCGACGGTCGGGTCGCCGCCCGCCATCGTCAACGCCGTGGTCGACGCGTTGAAGCCCTTCGGCGTCCGCCACGCCGACATGCCGTTGACGCCGTCCCGCGTCTGGGAGGCGATGCAGGGAAGGGCCCGGCCGCCGGTGTGAGCCTCGAGAAGCAGATCGACGAACGCCTGGCCCGTCGGGTCGGCGAGCTGGTCCGCAGCCGCACGCCGTACGTCCTCGCGACCGTCGTCCGGGCACAGGCGCCCACGGCCACCCGGGCCGGTGACCGGGCGATCGTGTTGTCGGACGGCACCATCGAGGGCTTCGTCGGCGGGGAGTGCGCGGAGGAGTCGGTCCGGGTCGCCGCGGTCGACTCGCTCAGGTCGGGGGAGCCAGTCCTCCTGCGGGTCCTCCCCGACGACCTCGGCGCCTTCCCGCGGACCCCGGGGGCGCACGTCGTGGTGAACCCGTGCCTGTCGGGAGGCGCCTTGGAGATCTTCCTCGAACCGAGGCCGCCCGCCGACGTGCTGCAGGTGGTCGGGGACACACCCATCGCGCAGGCCGTGGTCGCCTTGGCGGAGGTCCTGGGGTTCGACGTGGCGAGAGCGGCGGCGGGAGCGTCGCCACGCGGCGGAACTGTGGCCGTCGTCATCTCCACTCACGGCCACGACGAGGCCATGGCCGTCCGCGCGGCGCTCGATGCGGGCGTCGGGTTCGTGGGACTGGTCGCCAGCCGAAAGCGCGGCGGCGCGGTCCTCGACGCGATGGGCCTCGCCGAGGAGGAACGTGCGCTCGTCCACTCACCCGTGGGCGTGCCCATCGGGGCTCGGACCCCAGCGGAGATCGCGTTGTCGATCCTCGCCGCCGTCGTCCAGGCCAGGCGGGCCGGAGGCGTGACGCCCACCGGCCACGAGCAGGCCGTGCCGACGACCACCACGGACCCGATCTGCGGCATGACGGTGCTCATCGGCCCGGACACCCCCAGCCTGGTGGTCGGCGGCGTCGAGCACTGGTTCTGCGGCCGCTCCTGCCGCGACCGGTACGCCGCGCAGGTCGGCCTGGCCTGAGCGTGTTCGTCACGGGGCTGGTGCTCGCCGCCGGGTCGTCGAGCCGACTCGGCGCCCCCAAGCAGCTGCTCCCCTACCGTGGGGGCACCGTGCTGGGGACCACTCTCGCCACGGCTCGGGCCTGCGAGTTCGACCAGCTGGTCGTCGCGCTCGGCGGAGACGCGCCGCTCGTCCGGGGCGGCGTCGACCTCTCGGGCCTGGTCGTGGTGGACAACCCCGACCACCGCACCGGGTGCGCGTCCTCGGTGCGCGCGGCGCTGCCCGTGGTGGACGACCGGGCCGACGGGCTCGTGCTGCTGCTCGGGGACCAGCCAGGGGTGCGGGCCTCCGTCGTGCTCGAGCTGCTGGAGCGTGTGTTCGCCGCCTCGGCGCCGATGGGTGTGTGCCGCTACGTCGACGGCCGCGGCCACCCCCTGTGGCTGGCCCGTGAGGTCTTCGGCGACCTCGCCGAGCTGCATGGCGACAAGGGCGTGTGGCGGCTGCTCGAGTCCGGTCGACACCGCGTCGTCGAGCAGGACGTGGACTCCCCCGTGCCCCTCGACGTGGACACGTGGGACGACTACGCGAGACTGCTGTCCACCCAGTGACGGGAGAGCCCCCATCGCCACCGCACCCCTGCCCGTCGACGCGGCCGACGTCCAACGCCGCCTCGACGCGGTCGACTACCTCGTCGACCGCGGCCTGGCGACCGCGATCTTCCTCGCCCTGCGACTGGGCAGGCCGCTGCTGCTCGAGGGTGAGCCAGGCGTCGGCAAGACGGCCGCCGCCAAGGCGCTCGCCAGCGCCCTGGGCACGCGCTTCATCCGGTTGCAGTGCTATGAGGGCCTCACCGTCGCCGAGGCGCTGTACGAGTGGAACTACCAGCGTCAGCTGCTGGCCATCCGCATCGCCGAGGCACGCGCGGAGACTCCGCACGGCTCGGACCTGTTCGTCGAGGAGTTCCTCCAGGAGCGGCCGATCCTGCAGGCCATCCGAGACGCCGGCGCCCTGCCGCCGGTCCTGCTGATCGACGAGGTCGACCGGGCCGACGACGAGTTCGAGGCCCTGCTGTTCGAGTTCCTCGGCGAGGCGGCGGTGACCGTCCCGGAGCTGGGGACGTTCACCGCCGCCCGCCCGCCGTACGTCGTCCTGACCTCCAACCGCAGCCGCGAGCTGCACGACGCGCTGCGCCGCCGCTGTCTGTACCACTGGATCGAGTTCCCCGAACCGGCACGCGCGGTGGAGATCCTCCGACGCACGGTCCCCGGGGCCGCCGAACCCCTGATCCGAGACGCGGCGCAGTTCGTGGGGCGGGTCCGCTCACTGGAACTCGACAAGGCACCGGGGATGGCAGAGACCATCGACTGGCTGGGGGCCCTGGCGGCACTCGGTGTCTCCGAGCTCGTGCGCGAGGACGTCGTCGACACCCTGGGCACGCTGGCCAAGACCCCTGACGACCGAGCCGCGATCACGGCCGCGCTGGACGACCTCAACGCTGAGGAGAACGCGGGCCGGTGAGCGTCCTCTCCGGCGTCGACCGGGCCTCGTTCGCGATCGGGCTCACCGACCGCCTGCGCCGCCGCGGGGCGAGCGCGACCACGGGCGACGCCGCGGTGTTCGCCGCGGCGCTGGAGCGCTCCCCTCTCGAGGAGCCGCTCGACGTCTACTGGGTCGGCCGGCTGTGCCTGGTGCACCGGGCCTGCGAGATCCCGATCTGGGACGAGCTCTATCGGCTGGTCTTCGAGGCTGTCGAGCTCGACGTCGGCCGGCCCGGGTCGAGCGCCCGTGGCGCGCCGAGCGCGGCGGCGGACGACGAACGACTCGCCCCGGTGCGCGGGACCGACGGCGGCCCCGAGCAGGGCAGCGCCCTGCCGTGGGCCACGCTGCCGGCCCTCCAGACGGCGGTCGAGGCCGAGGACGAGGGGGTTGCGCTGCCGCAGCGGCTGCCCAGCGAGCTCTCGGCGATCGGCGACCAACCCTTCGACGCCCTCGACCCCGCCGACCTGGCGCGCTTGGGCGAGTGGCTGGAACAAGCCTTCTCCCGCTGGCCGACGAGGCGGAGCCGTCGGCTCGAGCCACGGACCGGCGGACCGTACGTCGACCTACGCCGCACGCTCGGGCGAGCCAGGCGGACGGGGTGGGAGCCGGCTGTGCTGGTGCGCTCGGCGCACCGTCGACGACCCCGGCGCCTCGTGCTCGTCTGCGACGTGAGCCGGTCGATGGAGGCCTATGCGACGTCCTACCTGCACCTCATGCGAGCAGCCGTCCAGGCGAGCGACGCCGAGGTGTTCGCCTTTGCCACCGAGCTCTCGCGGCTGACCCCGGTGCTGGCCCACCGGTCGGTCGACGTGGCGCTCGAGAGAGCCGGCGCCGTGGTGACCGACCGGTTCGGGGGCACTCGCATCGCGAGCAACCTGACCACCTTGCTGCGGTCGCGTCACGGCGACCTGCTCAGGGGAGCGGTCGTCGTGATCGCCTCCGACGGGTGGGACAGCGACCCGCCCGAGCAGCTGGACCGGGTGATGGCGCGGCTGCGACGAAGGGCGTACCGCGTGTTCTGGCTGAACCCCCGCGCCGGTGCCGAGGGCTTCGAGCCTCGCGTCGGTGCGATGGCCGCGGCCCTGCCGTACTGCGACCGGTTGCTCCCTGCCCACACCCTGAGAGCCCTGGTCGACGCCATCGCGGTCGTCTCGGATGGGCGAGCGCCCCCAACCGGGTCGGTCACTGCCAGAGCGTGACGTGGATCGACGGACGGAAGTGGCCGACGTTGACCCCGGTCCCGGCGAGCATGGCCTGGATGGCCCGTGGGGTGGAGACGAACCTCGTCAGCTCGGAAGCGGCGGGGACGACCGAGTGGTCGGGCAGCGTCGTCGTCGACCAGACGCCCTCGGCGGGCAGCTCCGGGCAGCGAAGGAGCACGAGGCGCCCGTTCGCGACGTCCCCCGAGACCGCGAAGGAGAGAGCCAGCGCCACCCCCGTTCCGCGTTTGGCCTCCTCGAGCGCCGCTGCGTGGCTCTGGAAGATCCGCTGCCGCGTCTCGGGCACGTTGAGCGTGCGCAGCAGGCGGGGAACGGCGCCCTCCGGGGTGACCGCGGACGGGCCGAGCAGCCACACCTGGTCGCGCAGCGCGGGCGAGGGAACCTCCTCCCCCGCGCCCGCGAGCGGGTGCCCGGCACCGACGACGGCGACCACCTGGTAGTGCAGGAACGGCCTCGACACCAGCCCGCTCGCGGGTCCGACCACCTCGGGTCCGATCGCGACGTCGACGGCGCGCGAGCCGAGCAGGGCGGCGAAGGAGGTGGGGCTGCGCACGCTGAGCTCCACGTCGATGTCGGCAGCGCGTCGGACGAACAGCTCGATGAGTCCGGGAGCGGAGTGCTCGGCGAACAGGCTCGTGGCTGCGACCCGGAGCAGGCGCCGGCCCATGCCGGCCTGGTTGACCTCGCGGATCGTCTGGTCCTGCAGCCCGAGCATCTCCGCGGCGCGGCTCGCGAGTCGCAGGCCACCCGGCGTGAACGCGAGTCCCGACGCGGTACGCGCGAACAGTGGGTCGGAGAACTCGCGGCGCAGCTGGCCGACGTGCAGCGAGACGGCTGCCTCGGTCACGCCGAGCTCGGCCGCAGCCTCCTTGACCGAGCCGTGCCTGGCGACCGCCGAGTACGCGCGCAACTGGCTGGGTGTCACCGAACTCCCTTGGCTCTTCGAGCCAATGTAGCCCGCGGCGCCCGTCCCGGCCGCGCGAGCGGGCTACCCGTCGGCGAACCACCGCCGAGCCGTCTCGGCCGCCACGGCGAGCTTGGCGTACTGCTGCTCGACAGAGAGGAGGTTGGCGCCCTCGGCGTGGGTGGCGAAGCCGCACTGCGGGCTGATCGCCAGCTGGTCGGGATCGATGGACGCGGCCGCGTCGTCCAGCCGCCGCATCAGCCGCTCGGGGGACTCCACCTCCGCGACCTTCGTGCTGATGAGCCCGAGGACGGCGACGCGGCCCTTGGGGACGTGGGCCAGGCAGGAGAATCCGCCTGAGCGCTCGTCGTCGAACTCGAGGAGCAGCCGGTCCACGGGCAAGGTGGCGAACAACTCCTCGGCGACGGGGTCGTAGCCGCCCTCGTTCATCCAGTGGCTCGCGTTGTTCCCCCGGCAGACGTGCAGCGCGACCGTGGTCGCCTCGTCGCGTGGGATGGAGGAGAGCAGCGCCGTGTCGGCGGCGAGCATGGCGCGGAAGGCGGCCTGCGGATCGCGTCCCCCCGCGGCCATGCGAGCGCGGGCATCCGCGTCCAGGAACACCCCGTAGCCCGGGTTGTCGATCTGCACGTAGGAGACCCCGGCAGACACCAGCCGGCTGATCTCATCGGCCATGATCGCCTGGAAGGCTTGGGCCAGGTCGGCGGTCGTGGCATAGGGCCCGCCCTCGATGACGAAGCGGTCGGCCAGGAAGGCCGGCGACGGCAGGGTGATCTTGTACGGCCGCCCGGTGTGCTCCGCGAGGAAGCCGGCCTCGCCCAGCGCGATGTCCTCGACGCGGGTGACGTTCCCGACGACGCGCCAACGCCGCGAACGCAGCATGACCCGCCCCTCGGGGCCCCGCCACGGCAGGTCGAACTCCTCCTCCTCGAGGCCGGACACGGCGGCCGCGAACCCGGCTCGGAACTCCTCGCGGCGAAACTCCCCGTCCGTGACGACGTCGATCCCCGTCTGCTCCTGGGCACGCAGAGCCTCGACGATCGCGCTGTCCTCGGCGGCGGTCAGCTCCTCCCGTCCGATGGCGCCGTCGGCGAAGCGGTGCCGGGCCTCGATGAGGGACGCCGGTCGGAGCAGGCTGCCGACGTGCTCGGTTCGAAGCGGCACGCCAACCCCCAAGGTCGGTCAGGTCCGACCACAGCCGGACGGACGTGCGTGACCGTAGTGCGCCGACGCCCCACGTCGACGGTGCGCGGATGACGGGCTTCGAATCCTTAGGCTTCGCCGTCCGAGGTATCGAGCGGGATCAGGTCCCAACGCGTGCGCTCGGTGAGCCGGGGCAGGACCGTGCCGCGCAGCCAGCGTTCGAAGTGAGGGGATGCCAGGTGCGCCTGGAACGCCGCCTCGTCGGCGTAGGTCTCGACGAGCACCACGCGCAGCTCGTCGGAGGGGTCGACGTAGACCTGGTAGGACCGGCAGCCCGGCTCCGCCCTCGTCGGCTCGAGCATCTGCCGCAGCGCATCGTGGACCGTCTGGACCTCCTCCGGCACCACCCGGTACTGCGCGACCACCGTGAACGCCACCGCGACCTCCTCGCCTTGCTATGGCAGGCACCACAGTGTGGTCGCTCACGCCCTTCGTGGGTGCCCGGGCGGCGCGTCGTCGGCGCGGTCGGACGTACACCAAAGGTTGCGGCTTTCGCGGATGTCGGGGGCCGACCTCCCACCTAGCATCGGCCCGGTCGGCGACGAATCGTCGGAGCCCGGACGCGCGAAGGAGGAGCCGAGTGTCGACCTCCGCTGAAGCGCCGGTGTTCGGCAACTTGCTCGCTGACGCGTGGGTGCAGGGCTCCGGGGGCGACCCGCTGGAGGTCAGGGACCCCGCGGATCTGCGGATCGTCGTCGGCCGAGTCCCTTCGATGACCCCCGAGGACGTCGGTGCGGCGTACCAGGCGGCCGCGGCCGGGCTCGAGGTCTGGCGAGCGACCGGTCCGCTCGACCGAGCCACTGTCCTGCAGCGTGCGGCGCACCTGCTGCGACGCGACCAGCAGGACCTCGCCGGGCTGATCGTGAGCGAGATGGGCAAGACCCTCGCAGAGGCCGGGGTCGAGGTCGCGAAGACGGCCGACTTCTTCGACTTCTACGCATCGCTCGCGCGCCTGCCCCAGGGCGAGCTGCTGGCGGACGCGCGCCCCGGCACGCGTACGGAGGTCCGCGTTGAGCCGGTTGGCGTCGTCCTGGCGATCACGCCGTGGAACGACCCGCTGCTGACGCCGGCGCGCAAGCTCGCACCCGCGTTGGCGGCGGGCAACGCCGTCGTGATCAAGCCGTCGGAGGAGTCGCCACTCATCACGCTGCGCCTTGCGCAGGTGCTGCGCGACGCGGGCCTGCCCCCCGGCGTCCTGGGGACCGTCACCGGCAGCAGCCGTGTCCTGTCCGACGCCCTGCTCCTCGATCCCCGGGTGGCCGCGGTGACCTTCACCGGATCGACGCCGGTCGGGCGGCTGCTCGAGGGCCGGCTCGCCGGCACCGGCGTACGGCTGCAGTCGGAGACCGGCGGCAAGAACGCCTCCGTGGTCCTCGCCGACGCCGACCTCGAGCTGGCGGCGAGCGTCGTCACGTCGGCCGCGTTCGCGCAGAGTGGGCAGCGCTGCACCGCGACGAGCCGCCTGGTCGTCGACGCCTCGGTCGCCGACGCGTTCATGGAACTGCTCCTCGACCGGGTCTCGCGCATCGTCGTCGGGCCGGGCCGAGACCCGCGCACGACGATGGGTCCGGTGGTCAGCAAGGCTCAGCAGAGGACCGCGCTGGAGCATGTCGTGACCGCCCGCGACGCCGGCGCGCGCGTCGTCCACGGCGGCCGGACCCCCACTGACGAGCTCCTGGCTCATGGCTGTTTCGTCGAGCCGACCGTGGTCGACGGGGTGACGCCCGACATGCGGCTCTGGCGCGAGGAGGTCTTCGGCCCAGTGCTCGCCGTCGCTACCTGCCACGGTCTGGACGAGGCAGTGGCCCTGGTCAACGACTCGGCGTACGGCCTCGCGGCCGCCGTGTTCACGACAAGCCTCACCGCATCGGCGTCGTTCGTCGAGCGGGTCGACGTGGGGCAGGTTGCGGTCAACCTGCCTACGGCCGGCTGGGACGTCCACCACCCCTTCGGCGGGTTCCGCGACTCGGGGTCGCCGTTCAAGGAGCAGGGCACGAGCGGGCTGCGCTTCTACACCCGCCTGAAGACGGCGGCGGTGAGGCACGAGTGGTGACCGGGGGGGCCGACGTCGGTGTGGTCGGCGCGGGCATCGTCGGGCTGGGGATCGCGGCTCGGCTCGTCGAGTCACGTCCGGGTTCGCGGGTCGTGGTCCTGGAGAAGGAGCCGGATGTCGGCCGTCATCAGACCGGCCACAACTCCGGCGTCGTCCACGCGGGGGTTTACTACGAGCCGGGGAGCCTCAAGGCGCGGCTGTGCCGAGAGGGGGCCACGGAGCTCAAAGCTTACTGCGCGACTCGAGGCATCGCCTACGACGAGATCGGGAAGCTGATCGTGGCCCGCGACGAGGCCGAGGTCGCACGACTGCGTGAGCTGCGACGGCGCGGCGAGGCGAACGGCGTGCCGGGTCTCGAGTGGCTCTCGGAGCGTCAGATCGCGGAGCGCGAGCCAGGGGTCGTGGGGCGTGCCGCGCTGTACTCCCCGACCACCGCGATCGTCGACTACCCCGCCGTGGCTCGTGCCCTCGCCGAGGACGTTCGGGCGGCCGGCGGCGAGGTCCTCACCGAGGCCGAGGTGATGGCGATCACCCGGACCTCCGACGGAGTTCTCGTCGAGGCGGCCGGCGCGAGCAGGACGGTGCGGCAGCTGGTGATCTGCGCCGGCCTGCAGAGCGACCGGGTCGCCGCCCTGGCGGGCGACCCGGCCGACCCGCGGATCGTGCCGTTCCGCGGGGAGTACCTCCGCCTGCGTCCGGACGTGCGCGGTCGCGTCCGCCATCTCATCTACCCGGTGCCCGACCCGGCCTATCCGTTCCTCGGCGTGCACGTCACGCCTCGCGTCGACGGCGAGGTCGACATCGGCCCGAACGCGGTGCTCGCGCTGTCACGCGAGGGGTACCGCCGGCGAGACGTATCCGCTGCCGAGATCCGCGAGCTGCTTCGCACACCGGGTGTGCGAAAGCTGGCGCGCCAGCACTGGCGGACGGGTGTCCGCGAGCTGCGCGGCTCCCTGTCGCGTCGAGCCTTCCTGGCAGAGGCGCGGACGTATCTGCCGTGGCTTCGCGCGGAGCACGTCGTCCGTGCGCCGGCGGGCGTACGTGCCCAGGCCGTCGACCCGGACGGCAGCCTCGTCGATGACTTCCGCCTCAGCGGGACGGACGGCGTCCTCGCGGTCCGCAACGCCCCCTCCCCCGCGGCGACGGCATGCCTCGCGATCGCGCGGCACGTCGTCGACCAGATGTGTTCCACCCCGATTGGAAGGTGAAGTGTGTTCATCGTCGACTCCCAGGTGCACATCTGGCGCGAGGAGACTCCCGACCGTCCCTGGGTCCCTGGCGCCCGTGAGCGGATCCGCCTCAACGGGCACCGCGAGGAGGCGTTCAGCTACGAGGAGTGCCTGCGGCTCATGGACGAGGCAGGCGTCGACCGCGCGCTGATCCTCCCGCCGTCCTGGGAGGGAGACCGCATCGACTACGCCCTCGAGGCGTGTGAGGCCCACCCGGACCGCTTCGGCGTGATGGCGCGGGTCCCGCAGAACAAGCCGGACGAGGGCACCGCGATGCTGTACGACTTCGCCCAGAACCCGCACGTCAAGGGCGTCCGGCTGACCTTCCACCGCCCGATCGACCGGAACTGGATGATCGACGGGACCAACGACTGGTACTGGCCCGTCGCGGAGGAGCTGGGCATCCCGACCATGGTCCATGCCCCGATCTGGAAGGCCGAGCTCGGCGCCATCGCCGACCGTCACCCCGGGTTGCGGATCATCATCGACCACATGGGGATCATGGCTCGCTGCGTCGACGACGCGATCGGCTACTGGGTGAGCGAGACCGCTGACCTCGCCGGACACCCGAACATCTACGTGAAGGTCTCCGCGATCCCCGGCTACTCGACGCAGCCCTTCCCGAACCTGAACATCGAGAAGTACGTCCGCGAGATGGTCGACAAGATGGGCGCACGGCGCTGCTTCTGGGGCACCGACATCACTCGACTGCTGGGCCACGGGTTGACCTACACCGACACCATCGAGCAGTTCACCAAGCACTTCACGTTCACTCCCGAGGAGCTCGAGTGGATCATGGGAAGGGGGATCTGCGAGTGCATCGACTGGCCGATCCCGGTCAAGGCGTGAGCCGGTGAGCCTGGACGGCGGCGAGGCGCTCCTGCAGGCGTGCCGTGACCTCGGCGCGGACTACGTCTTCTCCTCGGCGGGTTCTGAGTGGGCGCCGGTGTGGGAGGCGCTGGCCCGCGCCGAGCGCGACGCGATCCCCGGTCCGCGGTACCTGGACCTGACGCACGAGACGCTCGCCGTCGGCATGGCCACCGGGTACGGCCTGGTCACCGGACGCGCGCAGGTGGTCCTCCTGCACGCCGCGGCCGGCCTGTTGCAGGGGGCGAACGCGATCCACGGCGCGCTGCTCGCCGGAGTGCCGATGGTGGTGTGCTCCGGTGAGTCCACCGGGTATGGCGATGCAGCCGGACCGGACCCCGGGTCGCAGTGGTATCGCAACCTCTCCGTGGTCGGCGGTCCCCAGGGAGTGGCGGCCCCGTTCACGAAGTGGTCGAACACCGCCGCCGACGTCGCCGTCGTGCGCGGCATGGTCACACGCGCGGCGGAGCTGGCCGCGGCACCACCCGCCGGCCCGGTCTATGTCAACGTTCCGGTCGAGGTGCTGCTCGCCCCGTGGGCTCCACGCGGTGGCCGTCGGGTCCCCCCGGTGGGGGCCACTGTCGCGAGTGAGGCCGACCTCGACGTCGCTGTTCGGATGCTGGCCGCCGCCCGCCGGCCCGTCGTGGTCACCGAGTCGGGCGGACGTACGACCGCCCAGTGGGCGGCGCTGCTCGCCTTCGCCGAGACGGTTGGCGCACCGGTGGTCGAGCCGCAGTCCGCCGTGTGCGCGAACTTCTCGCGCCGTCACCCCCTGCACGGTGGGGGGGACGCGGCCGACGCTGCCGCCGACGCCGACCTCGTGGTGCTCCTCAGCTGCCGTGCTCCCTGGTACCCGCCGTCCGCGGTTCCCGACGGGATCCGCACGCTCGTCGTCGACGACGTACCCCAGCGACCCCACGTCGCCTACCAGGTGCTCGACGCCGACGCCTACGTGCGCGGGGACACGGCGCTCACGCTGGGCGCGCTCACCAGGAGGTTGCGGGAGATCGGTGTGCCCGACAGCGGGGTGGTCGAGGAGCGCCGTACCGCTGCCGTGGCAGTCCACGAGGCTCGTGAACGTGACCGCCGAGCAGCCGAGGAGCGGGCGGCCGGTCGGCCCGACGGGCCGGTGGACCCCGTAGCGCTCGCGGTTGCGCTGCGCGAGACGCTGCCGGAGGACGCGGTGGTCGTCGACGAGACGATCACGCACAGTCGCCTGCTCGTCCAGCACCTCATGGCGGACCAGCCGGGACGGTACTACTACGTCCAGGGCGGACTCGGCCAGGGCAGCGGATGGGCGCTCGGCGTCAAGCTCGCCGTCGGGGAGCGGCTGGTCGTCCTCACCGTCGGCGACGGCTCACTGCTGTACAACCCGTTCGTCCAGGCGCTCATGGCCTCCCGCGTGCTCGGTCTGCCGCTTCTCGTGGTCGTCTTCACCAACGGCAGCTACCTGTCCATGCGGCACAACCATGTCCGGTCATATCCCGACGGCGCGGCCGTCTCGACGGGGAGGTTCTTCGGCGTCTCCCTCGACGGCCAGCCGGACCCGGCGGCGATCGCGCGCGCCTGCGGCGCTCACGGTGTTCGCGTCGACACCGCACACGAGCTGCCCTCGGCCCTCAAGGAGGCGGTCGAGGTCGCGCGTGCCGGCCAGCCCGCCGTCGTGTCAGTCCACCTCACCCGCTGAGCACTGGGAGAACCCACCGATGCCTGCCCCCAAGGTCCTCGTCCGCGCGCAGAGCCTCCGCACCCTCGTGACCGAGGTCTTCGTGGCCCGTGGGTGCAAGCCCACAGATGCCGAGACCATCGCCGACACTCTCGTGTGGGCCAATCTGCGGGGCATCGACTCGCACGGCGTCTCCCGGGTCCCGCGCTACCTCGAGCTCTTCGACAAGGGGGACTCCGCCCCGGACGCCGAGATCGAGGTGAGTCGTCTCCGCTCGGCGATCGTGCTCGTCGACGCGCACACCGCCCCGGGTCCGGTCGCGATGACTCGCGCGGCGGCCGAGGTCGTCACGGCCGCGGCGGAGACTGGGGTGGCGTGGGCCGCGGTGCGTGGGACGGTCCACACCGGCGCGATCGGCTACTACACCACGCACATCGCCGACGCCGGGATGGCCGGTCTCGGCCTGGTGGCGGGCGGGCCGACGATGGCCTATCACGGCAGCCGCGCGGTCGGCGTCGCGACCAGCCCCCTCTCCATCGCGGTGCCCTCACCCGGGCGACCGGTGCTGCTGGACATGGCGACGGCGGTCATCGCTCTCGGCCGGCTGGCCCAGCTCAAGGCGAGCGGCACCGAGCTGGCGCCCGGGGTCGCGCTGACCAAGGACGGCCGGCCGACGACCGACCCGACGGAGGCGGCGATCCCGCTGCCGGTGGGAGGCGCGAAGGGGTCGGGCATGAGCCTGCTCTTCGAGCTCCTCGCGAGCGGGTTGGTCGCCAACCCCATCGTGAGCCGTTACCACAGCGACGATCCGGCCGGCCGACGGCACCGGCAAAACGGTGCGCTCCTCGCGATCGATGTGTCCGCGTTCCAGCCGCTGGGAGACTTCCAGGCCATCGTCGGTGACACCGTGGCCGCGATCAAGGGCCTGCCACGCGAGGACGAGACGAGGGAGATCCTCGTCCCCGGCGAGCGTGGGGACCGGTCCGAGGAGCAGCGCCGGGCATCCGGCGTGCCGCTCGGCCCCAAGGTGTGGAAGGAGCTCACCGACGCGGCGACGTCGCTCGGGATCGACGTACCCGACCCCATCGAGTGAGCCGGGCACGGGCGAAGGCGCGTTGCCCAGACGCCTGAGCGGGGTCAGGTGCTGTCGCTGACCATCAGGTCCGCGGCGGACAGGTGCTCGACGGTCTCGCCGGTGGCCACGAACGTGCGCGTCACCACCGCCGAGGGGTAGACCCACAGGATCACCATCGGTGAGTCACCGGTGTTGCGGAAGGCGTGCTCGATGCCGGCCAGGACGTACGTGGAGTCGTAGGGCACCAGCGGCGTCACCACGCCCGCCGCCTCGACCTCGCCCTGTCCCTCCAGCAGGATCACGTGCTCGTCGCAGTTGTGGGTGTGCAGCGGAGCGCC
>Ga0335071_10001929_pt1 | contig 22387 bp, 22 predicted proteins | sample Lox_Sample_15_FD_206724 | JGI IMG/M metagenome (GOLD analysis project Ga0335071, IMG submission 206724) | Soil microbial communities from Loxahatchee National Wildlife Refuge, Florida, United States - Lox_Sample_1.5 | ecosystem: Environmental > Terrestrial > Soil > Wetlands | place: USA... | reverse complement strand
ACGAGATGGAGCCGGGCGCACCCCTGTGGCTCACCGAGACGGCGGAGGCCGCCTGCGGCGGCAATCCCTGGGCGGCCAGCTTCATCGACACCTTTCGCTACCTGGACCAGCTCGGGCGCCTGGCCCGGCAAGGTGTGCAGGTGGTGATGCACAACACCCTAGCTGCCAGCGACTACGGCCTGCTGGACGAGGCCAGCCTGGAGCCACGCCCCAGCTACTTCGGGGCGCTCCTCTGGAGGAGGCTCATGGGTGGCAGCGTGCTCGACCCCGGGATTCCCCTCCAGAAAGGGCTCCACGTCTATGCCCACTCGCTGCGCGGCCGGCCGGGCGGGGTGGCGCTCCTGGTGATGAACCACGACCGGCTCGCTCCGCGCGCGCTGTCCCTTCCCGTCCCGGGCGAGCGTTACACGCTTGACGGCCCCCTCCAGGGCGGCAAGGTCAAGCTGAACGGCGTGGAACTCGCGCTCGGCCCCGGGGACGCCCTCCCGAAGCTCTCCGGCTCGCCCACGCTGGCGGGCGCGGTCACCTTCGCACCGGCCACCATCAGCTTCTTGGCGCTGCCCGAGGCTCGAAACGGCGGCTAGGCTGGCCGGCGGCGTTCCCCGTCACAGGGTGCCGAGGTAGGCCTCGGTCTGGTACTCGAGGGTGACGTGTCCGCCCACGGCGGTGCTCTCGAACAGCCGCACCAGGGCCTCGAGCATCTTGGCGTGCCCGGCCTGGCCGCTCCGGGGCGCGTAGGAGGAGGAGAGGAGCCGGCCCTGCAAGCCCTCGAGGTCCAGGATCTGACGGTTCTCGAACCTCCGCGCCTCGCGGAAGCCGGCTCCGAAGAAGCGGCGCATCGATTCCTCGCCGGCGTAGCGTTCCGCCACCACGGCGTAGTCGGTCGCATGGGTACGGAGCAGCTGCTCGTAGCCTTCGAGGAACCGTGTGCCGGCCGTCAGGCGGGAGTTCCACACCACCAGCGCCAAGCCTCCGGGACGGAGGATGCGGGCCCATTCCCGGCGAACCTCGTCTGGCTCGAACCAGTGAAACGCCTGCGCCGCCAACACCAGGTCGACGCTCGCGCCGAGGAGCGAGGTAGCCTCGGCGGTCGCTGCCACGGCCCGGAAGCGTGGGTTCTTCCCGAGCGCCGCCACCGCGGCCCCACGCATGGCCGCGTTGGGCTCCACGGCCACCACCTGGTGGCCCGCCTCGAGGAACAGGCGCGCGGCAATTCCCGTGCCGGCGCCCACGTCGGCCACGGTCCAGGCGGCGGAGAGGCCGTGCGCCGCGCGCAACCACTCGAGCAGCGCCGCCGGGTAGCCAGGCCGGAAGCGAACGTAGTCCGCGACCCGATCGGAGAAGCGGCGGGTGGAGTCCATCACCATGAGGCTTAGGCGTTCCCCGTCCCGGGCGCCGCTCTCTGCCACGTACCCGAAGGTAGGCACTCGCCGGGCCGCTCGATGCGCGTGACCTGACCACTGCGGTCGAGCCGACTACATCCCTCGACAATGGCCAACCGAACGGCGCCCGGATTGGGCGGGTTGCCCGGCAGGGGCAACGGGCTCGCGCGAAGACCGGCGGAGCGACGGGCAGCCGGGTCGCGTTACGCTTCTTGGGCGATGGCCGCAGCGCTCCTGGCCGCACCGGTCGGCTCGGGCCGGACAGCGGAGGGCGAGGCCACGGGTCCGCCCCCTGCCGGCCCCGATGTGCCGTACTCCCTGCCAGTGGTCCTTCCCGCGCCCGTGCAGTCTCCGCCCATTGCCCCCGACGCCCCGTACACCCGAGCGGTGGTAGGCCTGCTCGACCAACTCCTCCCGCCCGGCGCTGACGCATCGCGGATCGAGAATGCCGTGTCCCTGCTCACCGGCGGGGCGAACCCGAGCTGTCACGGGGTGGGAGCGAACGGTGCGCCACGGGGCACGTCGCCGGCGATCATGCCCCTCTGCTGGGCGGACGCGCAGGGAATCAACTGGCTCCTGCGCCCGGGGGAGACCACCGCGCCCATGGAGATGATCGGTCTGGCCGCCACCTTCGACCGTGTGTACGCAAACGCCTGGGGTCAGGTGGAAGGGCGCGAGGGCCGTCAGCTGATGATGACCGGACTGCTCGGCCCGCAGGTGGACCTGAGCACGTTCGTGAACTGGAGGCGCTCGGTCAATTCCAGCAGCGGGGAAGACCCGTTCTTGGGCGGCGAACTCGCGGCGGCACAGATCGAGGGGATGCAGGGAACCGGCCTCATGCCCAGATGAAGCACCTCGGTCCATACAACGGCACGGACGAGCGGCGGAACGTGACCGTCCAGGATCAGGCCCTGCACGAGATCGTGCTCGCGCCGTTCGAGGCTGGAGTCAAGGCGGGTGGCGTAGCCGCGTTGATGGCGTCCTACCAGCCCTTCATGGTCGATTCGCGAGAGCTACCCCGGAGCGTCGCCTCGCTGGTGGAGGGAGGCGAGGCTTCCTCGACCGCCACCTCGTCGAGCTGGCCGCTCGACGAGGGTCACTATTCGGCGGAACACCCCTGGCTCTTGAACTACCTCCTGCGCCGACTCTGGAACTCGAAGGCCTTCGTGGGCCCGGACTACGGCGCGATCAAGAGCGCCAGCGCCATCCTCCAGGGGCTGGACATGGAGCCGGGCTCGCAGTTCTTCGGAACCAGGAACCCCAACGACATCGATCCCACCGGCAGCAGCTGCGCCGACAAGAGGGGGGCGCCCATCGACTGCGGCGCTCCGGGCGCAGTCCACGTGGCCGGGTTTCCCTCAACGGCGTGCGGGCCACTTGGCTGTGGCCTGGCCGATGCGGCCCTGCACGGCCTCCTGCCCCTGGCGGTACTGCGGCAGTCGCTGGGCCGCATGCTCTATCAAGAGGAGCGGTTCGGCATGCTGGGGTGCAACGAACACCTCTCGGCCTGTGGCAATCCTGGAGGCGTGGCCGGTGATCGCAGCGGGCGGGCGGGCCTTCCCGAGGGGAAGGAGCGCGGGCCGGTGGTGCTCGGCACCCGCAACGGCGACGCGGCCGTCTCCGAGGCGGGCGCGGAACGGGGCGCGGTGCTCCTCAGGAATCAGGATGGAACCTTCCCCATCACGCCGGCCGATCTGGCCGGAGGGGTGCTGGTCACCGGCGGCGGGGCCGAGCACCTGGTGGCGGCGCCGTTCGACGAGGCCTCCAGCGGCCTCACCGATCGCATCGCCATCGGTCCCCTCCGGCAGCTCCGGACCCTGAGCAGCCGGCCCGAGGCATTCGACTACGTGCCGGCCAATGATGCCACCGGCCGGCCAGTACCCTCGTCGGCCCTCTCCACGACCGATGCCGAGGTAACCGGGTTCCTCTCGCGGGCCGAGGACGGCCGGGGCGCGACCCGCGACCCGATCCTCGACTTCACCCGCGCCACCGAGCACGGTCCACTGCCGGCGGGTCGGTACACGTGGACCGGCTATATCCACGTCCCACGGGACGACGTCTACACCTTCCGCTTCCAGCACGGCGACGGAGCCCGGGTTTCCTTCGCCCTCGATGGCTCGGTCCGGGACCTCCAGCCCACGACGTCGATCTATCACGGCTACTACTACGGGGCGAAACCCGTTCCCGTCGGCCGCACGGTGGCCGGATACACCGAGGCGGGCCTCTATAACCAAGAGTGTCATGCCGGGCGGCTACCAGCCGGGTGGGCGTCGCCCAGCTCGGGCGGGGAGCACCGCCGCCTGAATCCGTGCCCGGCGCGGCTCACGACCGGATTCCACGCCCTCTCCATAAGGCTCTGGGCGGCGCATCCCACGAGCTTCCGCTTCGCCTGGTCGCGCGCCCAGGGAGACATCGTCGAGGCCGCGACCGAGGCGAGAGGAAAGGCGCTGGCCATCGTGTTCGCCAACGACGACGGCGTGCCGCTGGTGAACAGCCAGAACGGACCAGGGGGCATCTCAGACGCGCACACCGTTGTCGCCCGCCTCCCCGCCCTGCAAGAGGAGTTGATCGAAGCGGTGGCCGCGGCCAATCCACGCACCGTGGTGGTGCTGAACACCGGCGCACCGGTGATCGTCCCCTGGGTCGGGAAGGTGCGGTCGGTGCTGGAGATGTGGAACGCCGGCCAAGAGGGCGGGACCGCCACGGCCCGTCTCCTGCTCGGGGAGGCGAACCCCAGCGGGCATACGCCTGTCACCTGGCCGCTCGACGGCCACGACACGGTGTACGCGTTCCCCGAGCCCGCAGACGGACTGTACCCGGGATCGAGAGCTGGTCCTCATCCGGAGCGCCTCAATGGCCTCCCCGACGAGAGCTCCTCCGACGCAGGGCATCTACGTGGGATACCGCTACTATGACAAGCTGGGCGTGAAGGTCCGCTACCCCTTCGGACACGGGCTGTCTTACTCGACCTTCCAATACGACCGCCTCCACGTCGAGCACGAAGGTGGCGGTGTCACGGTCACCTTCGAGATCAGCAACACGGGCCCGGTGACCGGGACCGCGGTGCCTCAGGTGTACGTTGGCCCCGCGCCGGGCGTGCCCGCCTACGTGCAGCAGGCGGTCCATGCACTGCGCGGGTTCGAGCGAGTGGTGCTGCCACCGGGCGAAGTCCGCCAGGTGCGCATTCCTTTGGCGGGCCGTTCCTTCGAGTACTGGGATTCTCCGTCTCAGTCGTGGAGGCGTGGATACGGCAAGCGCCAGATCTGGGTGGGGGAGAGCGTGGGCGACCTGCGGCTTACGGGGGCGGTCGAGGTGAACTGAAGGCTCGCCCGGGTCAAGCCGAGGACGGCTGGAGCGGCGCCTCCCGGCGGGTTGTCCGGTTGGGTTCACCTGGACCGACTGCCCGGCAGCGTTCGGCAGCTCGTGAAGTTCCCGTTCGGGTGACGCGTCCCCGGACGTCCGCGAGTGCGTGTGCCGCATGGCAGCTCGAATCGGCCCCCCCCCAACCAAGTGCGGTAACGCCCGGCCAATCTGGCCATCTCCGAGACGGCGGGCGGGCAGGGGCCCGTCTGCTGTTACTGCAGAGATCGAACTCAACTCCTCGTCTCCTTCGCTCCGAAGCTCCTCCATCGTTCCACCCTAGGCTTGACATGCACCCGATAACCAATCGTGCCACGCTCGGCGCGCTACTCCTCGTCGCGGTAGCCTGCGGCGGCGAGGACGTCTCCACCGCCACGACCGCCACCACCCACGCCGAGGCGGCAGCGCCGTTCACCGGCAACCTCGCCGTTTCGGCCACGAACATCACCATGGGCTCGCAGTTCAACGTGACCGAGACCGCGACGAATCTCACCGGCTCCCAGGTCTCCTTCATCACCGTGGGCATCCGCCGGCTGGGCTTCGACGTGGTCGCGGCGCAGAAGCCACGCACCGGCATCTGCCGCATCGCCGGCTCGGCCACCTGTACCTCTCTCGTCCTCGCTCCGTACGAGACCCAGGGCTACACGCTCACGCTCACCCCCACCGCCCCCGGCACCTACACCATCCAGGGCTGGACCGACTCCCCCTACCAGTCGGGCGGATTCTCCGGGAGCGTGACAGTCACCGTTCACTGAAGCGATCGGGGCGACGCTGGCGGAGGGGAACCCCCGCCGCCGGCTCCACCGCCGTTGGCGCGAGGGCCGACCTGACCCGCGCCGATCGTCCCGGAGGGCCAGGGCGGCGAGACGGGCCCGCCGTTCACGGTCGAGGAACGCCTGTCGGCATTTCGAGCGGCACTCGCGCCCCGGTGGCCCTGTTGGCGCTCGTCCCTTAACGCCTGTCGGCGGCGGCGGCGCCGGGAACGGCTGAGGACCCGCCCGGAGCGACGGGTGGGGACCGAGGGCGTGCTGCTGCGCAACCGACATCGGAGCGGCTATCGGCCGGCCCACACCTGAGCGAGGCGACCCCGATCGGCGCGGCGCCCGCGGGGCGAACCCGAATGGCGCGGGGGCGCACTCGCGGCGGCGCTAAGAGGTCCCCAGGGCCGCAGCCCTCGTCGCCGGCCCGCCGGAGGCGCCATGTCTACCCGAAGCCGCCCGCCGTTTCGGGCCGATCATGTCGGCAGCCTGCTCCGCCCGGCGAGCCTGCTCGAGGCTCGCCGAGGGCATTCCGAGGGGCGAATCACCGCCGAGGAGTTGCGCGCGGCGGAGGACGCTGCCGTCCGGGACGCGGTGAGGATGCAGGAGCAGGTCGGGCTGCAATCCGCCACCGACGGCGAGTTCCGCCGGGCCTCCTGGCACATGGACTTCATCTATCAGCTGGGAGGCATCCGCAGGGCGGACGAGAAGCTCAAGGTGGAGTTCCGGAACGAGTTCGGGAAGATCGAGTTCGCCGCCGCCGCGCTGCGGGTCGAGGACCGGGTTCGGCTGAACCGCGTCATCTTCGGGGATGCCTTCCAGTTCCTCAAGGGGCTGACACGCCTCACCCCCAAGCTCACCATCCCCTCCCCCAGCATGGTCCACTATCGCGGCGGTCGGGCTTCCATAGACCCGGCCGTCTACAGCGACGTCGAGCAGTTCTGGGCCGACCTGTCGGAGGCGTACGCCGAGGAGGTCCGCGTCCTGGCCGCCTTGGGCTGCACCTACCTCCAGCTTGACGACACGAGCCTCGCCTACCTCAACGATCCTCTCCAGCGGAACCAGATGACCACCCGGGGCGAGGACGCCGAACACCTGCACCTGCGCTACATCCGGCAGATCAACCAGGCGCTGCGCGATCGCCCGCCCGGGCTAGCGGTGACCGTCCACATGTGCCGGGGCAACTTCCGGTCCTCGTGGGCGGCCGAGGGGAGCTACGACTTCGTGGCCGAGGCCCTCTTCAGCGAGCTTGCGGTGGACGGGTTCTTCCTCGAGTACGACGATGCGCGGTCGGGCGGGTTCGCCCCGCTGCGCTTCGTTCCCCCCGGCAAGCAGGTGGTGCTGGGGCTGGTCACGACCAAGCGCGGTGCGCTCGAGAGCAAGGACGCGCTGAAGCGACGCCTCGACGAGGCGGCCCGCTACGTACCGCTCGACCAGCTCTGCCTGTCCCCGCAGTGCGGGTTCTCCTCCACCGTCGAGGGGAACACGCTCACCTACGCCGAGCAGGTGGACAAGCTGCGCTTGGTGGTGGAGACGGCGCGAGAGGTATGGGGGTAGGCCGGGTGGCGCTCCGGCCCGGATCTGGCCCCGGGGCGCCTGCCCGCTGGCGCACGAGTCCCCAGCATATCGCGGTGGCGCGTGCCCGGGGGTGCGCTCGAGTGCCGCCATGGCCGGGGCGGGCGCGATCGCCGTGCCGGCCCAGCGCTGGAGCAGGTTTCGCTGGAAGTCGCGCGGCGGACGTGTATCGTCTTCTTTGCGGGCGGAACCCACCCGGCGGAGCCAGCGACGCAAACCGGAACACACCCATCGCCCGGCGATACGCTGTCGGGGCGCCTCGAGCGCGCCACCGGTGTTCGCACTGCCCACTGCTACCAGTGCGGGAAGTGCACCGCCGGCTGCCCACTTGGCGGCGAGATGGACCACGCCCCCTCGGAACTCCTGCGGATGCTGCAGCTCGAGCTGCCCGAGCAGGAAGGGCGGGTCCTCGGGTCCCAGGCCATCTGGATGTGCATCGGTTGCCAGACCTGCATCTCGCGCTGTCCCAAGGAGGTCGACCTGCCCCGGGCCCTGGACTTCCTGCGCCGGGAGTCCCTGGAGCAGGGCCGCGTCCACCCCGACGCCCGGGACATCGTCGCCTTCCACCGCGCCTTCCTCTCGTCCATCGCGCGACACGGCCGGCTCTTCGAACTGGGCACGGTGGTCGGCTACAAGCTGCGCACCGGTCACCTGCTGCAGGATGCGGCCCTGGCCCCGGCGATGCTGGCCAAGGGAAAGCTGGGACTCGTCCCCCATGGCGGCGACGCGCAGGCAGCGGCGGCCATCTTCGAGCGGGCCCGGGCCGTGGCCGAGGAAGCAGGAGAATGAGGGTCGGTTACTATCCCGGTTGCTCGCTGGTGGGCTCGTCGCGAGACTTCGGGGAGTCGGTGGCGGCGGTGGCCGGGGCGCTCGAGGTCGAGCTGGCCGAGGTGCCGGGCTGGAACTGCTGCGGCGCCAGCTCGGCCCATGCGCTCGACCACCTCCTGGCGCTGGCCCTGCCGGCGAGCGTGCTCGCCTCGGCCGCCCGGGCCGGACTGGGCGAGGTGCTGGCCCCCTGCGCCTCCTGCTACCACCGCCTGGTCAGCGCCCAGCGCGAGCTGGCCGGGAGCGAGCAGCTCCGACGGCAGGTCGAGCGGGTGATCGACATGCCCGTGGGCGCGCCGGTCAAGGTGCTCAACGTGCTGGAGTGGCTGGAGCGTTGCATTGACCTGATCACACCCAAGGTGAAGCAGCCGTTCGCGCGCACCGTGGCCTGCTACTACGGCTGCCTGCTGGTGCGCCCGGCCAAGGTGATCGAATTCGACCGGAGCGAGGATCCGGTCTCCATGGACCAGCTGGTGGCCCGGGTGGGCGGCAAGACCGTGGAGTGGGGCTTCAAGACCGAGTGCTGCGGGGCGGCGCTCTCCATCCCCCGTACCCCGACGGTGGGCCAGCTGGGGGCGAGGATCGTGCGGAACGCCGCGGGAAGCGGCGCCGAGGCGATCGTGGTCGCCTGTCCCATGTGCCACTCCAACCTGGACATGCGCCGTGGGGCCATCGAAGAGGCGCTGGGGACGTCGGTGGACCTCCCGGTCCTGTTCATCACCCAGGTGGTGGGGCTGGCGCTGGGGATTTCGGAGAGGGCGCTCGGCCTGCAGCGGCACTTCGTCGAGGTGAGGTGGCCGGGGCGGACGCCGACGGCCACCGCGTCGGCCAGCGGGGGCGCGGCCCCCGTGCGATAGGAGCGAGCGTGGCGCGCATCGGCGTATTCGTCTGCCACTGCGGCGAGAACATCGGCGGGACGGTGGACTGCGCGCAGGTGGCCGAGGCGGCCCGATCGCTCCGCGGGGTGGTGCACGCGGTCGACTACAAGTACATGTGCTCGGACCCGGGCCAGAACCTGCTCAAGGAGGCCATCCGGGAGAAGCGGCTTGACGGAGTGGTGGTGGCCGCCTGCTCGCCGCGCATGCACGAGCCGACCTTCCGGGCCGCCGCGGAGGAGGCCGGGCTAAACGGCTACCAGTGCGAGATGGCCAACGTGCGCGAGCACTGCTCCTGGGTGCACGAGAAGGCCAACTCGACCACCGCCAAGGCCATCGACCTGGTCCACATCCAGGTGGAGAAGGTGAAGCGCGACGCTCCCCTGCACCCCATCCGCGTCCCGGTCTCGCGGACCGCGCTGGTGCTGGGCGGCGGCATCGCCGGCATCCAGGCGGCGCTGGACATCGCCAATGCCGGCAACCAGGTGATCCTGCTGGAGCGGTCGCCCTCGATCGGCGGCCACATGAGCCAGCTCTCGGAGACCTTTCCCACCCTCGACTGCTCGCAGTGCATCCTCACCCCGCGCATGGTGGAGGTGGCTCGCCACCCCAACGTCACCCTCTATACCTACTCGGAACTGGAGAAGCTGGAGGGCTTCATCGGCAACTTCAAGGCCACCATTCGCCGGCGGGCCCGCAAGCTGGACGAGAAGATCTGCAACGGGTGCGGTGTCTGCACCCAGAAGTGCCCGGTGAAGAAGATCCCCGACGAGTTCAACGAGGGGCTCTCCCAGCGCCGGGCCATCTACATCCCCTTCCCCCAGGCAGTGCCCAACAAGCCGGTGATCGACACCGCCAACTGCACCTTCTTCAAGAACGGAAAGTGCCGGGCCTGCGAGAAGCTCTGCGCCGCCAAGGCCATCCGCCTCGACCAGCAGGACGAGATCGTGGTCCGCGAGGTGGGGGCGGTGGTGCTGGCCACCGGCTTCAGGACCATGGGGCTCGAACGATTCCCGGAGTACGGCTACGGCCGCCACCCCGACCTGATCGACGGGCTGAAGTTCGAACGGCTGGCCTCGGCCTCCGGCCCCACCGCCGGGGTCATCCGACGTCCATCGGACGGGAAGATCCCGGAGACGGTGGTCTTCGTCGCCTGCGCCGGGAGCCGCGACGAGCAGAAGGGTGTGTCCTACTGCTCCAAGATCTGCTGCATGTACACCGCCAAGCACGCCATGCTCTACCGGCACAAGGTGCACGGAGGGAAGGCTTACGTCTTCTACATGGACGTGCGGGCGGCGGGGAAGAACTATGACGAGTTCGTGCGCCGCGCGGTGGAGGAGGACGGGGTCAAGTACGTCCGTGGCCGCGTCTCGCGGATCTACCCGGACCGGGGCCAGCTGGTGGTGAAGGGGGTCGACACCCTCCTCGGCGGCGAGCCGCTGGAGATTCGGGCCGACCTGGTGGTGCTGGCCACCGCCGTGCAGGCGCAGCAGGGATCGGAGGAGATGGCCCAGAAGCTCCACGTCTCCTACGACAACCACCGCTTCTTCGCCGAGGCCCACCCCAAGCTGCGTCCGGTGGAGACCAACACCGCCGGCATCTTCCTGGCCGGCGCTTGCCAGGCGCCCCGCGACATCCCCGAGTCGGTGGCCCAGGCCAGCGGTGCGGCGGCGAAGGTGTGCGGCCTGTTCTCCCGGCCGGAGCTGACCCGCGAGCCGGTGGTGGCGGTGGTCGATCGCCAGGCTCCGCCCGTCTGGTCGAGCTGCGTGGGCTGCTTCCTCTGCCGATCGGCCTGCCCCTATCAGGCCATCGAGGAGGAGACCATCCGCACTCGCAAGGGCGAGGTGGTGAAGACGGTGGCCAGGGTCAACGCCGGTCTGTGCCAGGGCTGCGGCACCTGCGTGGCCACCTGCCGGACCAAGTCCATCGACCTGCAGGGCTTCACCAACGAGCAGCTCTTCGCCGAGGTGATGGCCATCTGATGGAACCGACCCCGACCAGAGCCGAGCCGTCGAACGGAACCGGCACCTTCCAGCCGAAGATCACCGCCTTCGTGTGCAACTGGTGCACCTACGCCGGCGCCGACCTCACCGGGACGAGCCGTATCAAGTACCAGTCCAACGTGCGCGTCATCCGGCTCCCTTGCACCGGCCGGATCGATTTCATGCTGCTGCTCAAGGCGTTCGCCCGCGGCTCCGACGGGATCATCGTCTCCGGCTGCCATCCCAACGACTGCCACTACACCTCGGGCAACTACCACGCCCGCAGGCGTTGGATCGTGTTCCGCGACCTCTTGGAGTTCACCGGCATCGACCTGCGGCGGGTGACCTTCGCCTGGGTCTCGGCGGCCGAGGGTGCCAAGTGGGCCGAGCTGGTGGACGAGGTCACCAACCGGGTGCGGGAGCTCGGGCCGTATCGCGAGTACCAGGCGCTGTTGGGCGCGGGGATCGAGTAGATGGACGAGCTGCGAGACAAGGCCCGGGAGCTGCTCCAGGCCGGAACGGTGAAGGTGGTGATCGGCCACGCGGCCCCGAGTGCCGGCCGGCGGCGCCCGGTCTTCGTGCGGACTCCCGCCGACGCCGCCCGGCTGGTCCACGACGAGGGCTGCTGGCACAACCTGGCCACCTATCTCACCAGGCCGCAGGTGCGGAGGTTGGGCAAGCCAGCGATCGTCGCCTCGCCGCAGGTGTTGCGGGCCATGCTCCAGCTCGGAGCCGAGCGGCAGCTGGCGGAGGACGAGGCGGTGGCCCTGGCGGTCGGGAACGCCAGCTCGATCCGGGTGCTCCCCACGCTCTCGGCGGTCGAGGAGCACCTGGCCACGGTCCCGGACGAGCTGGGAGCTGCCGAGCGCGCCGAGCTGGAGCGGCTCTCGGCCCTGCCTCCTGCGGAGCGGCGCGCCTTCTGGGAGGAGCAGCTCGGTCGCTGCCTGAAGTGCTACGCCTGCCGGGCGAGCTGTCCCATGTGCTACTGCGAGCGCTGCACCATGGACTGCAACCGCCCGCAGTGGGTACCGGTGGCGAGCCACGCCCTGGGGAACCTCGAGTACCATCTCGTGCGAGCCATGCACCTGGCCGGCCGCTGCGTCCAGTGTGGCACCTGCGGCAAGGCGTGCCCGGTGGGGATCCCCGTGCACCTGCTGACCCTCTTCGCCGAGGGCACCGTCCGCCGGCACTTCGGCCAGCGCGGCGGTGCCAGTGCCCGTCCCGAGTATGCACTTTCCACGTTCCGGCCCGACGACAAGGAAACCTTCATCCGGTAGGTGGTGATGAGCGCCGACTTCCAGCTAGCCGAGGGTTCACTGGACGCGCTGTTCGCGGCCATGACCGCCGCCGGCCGGCGCATCGTCGGGCCGCGAGCCAGCGACGGGCGCGTGGAGATCGGGGAGGTGCGATCGGCCGGCGAGTTGGCCCGCGACGGGAGACATTCGGTGGCTTCGGCCAAGGTGGCCGCCTTCCCCCGGGTGGAGAAGATCCTCTCCTACCGCGCCGAGGGAAGGGAACTGGCCGTGGAGGACCCGGCGCTGCCCGCCCGCCCCACCGTGCTCTTCGGGCTCACGCCCTGCGAGGCGCGCGGCTTCGGGGCGCTCTCGGCCATCCTGAACTGGGGCACGCCGGACCGATTCTTCAACGCCCGCCTGGAGCAGACCACGGTCGTGGCCATCGCCTGCACGCGATCGGACGAGGCCTGCTTCTGCACCGCCGTGGGCGGCGGCCCAGACCACCCGGGGGGGAGCGACTTGCTCCTCCACCCGCTCACCGGGGGCGGCTACGAGGTGGAGGTGCTGACGGAGAAGGGGCGGGCCCTGGTGGCGCTGGCCGCCGACCGCTTCCAGCCGCCGGAGGGCACAGCCCGAACGGCACCGGCCCAGGTCGAGGCCGGCTTCCAGATGGCCGAGGTCACCGCGAAGCTCCCCCGGCGCTTCGACGAGCCCATCTGGACCGAGCAGAGCCTGCGCTGCCTGGGCTGCGGCGCCTGCGCCTACGTCTGCCCCACCTGCGCCTGTTTCGACATCCAGGACGAGGCGGATGCCCGGGGGGGCGTCCGGCTGCGCTGCTGGGACAGCTGCGCCTTCCGGATCTTCACCCTGCACGCCTCCGGCCACAATCCGCGCGAGAAGCAGGGAGAGCGCTGGCGGCAGCGGCTCTACCACAAGTTCTCCTACATGCCCGAGCGACTGGGCGTGCTCGGCTGCGTCGGGTGCGGGAAGTGCTCGCGCGCCTGCCCGGTGGACATGGACCTGAAAGAGCACCTCACCGAGATTGCAAAGGGGTCGTGATGGCGGGAGCGACCGTGCGAGCGACGGAGGCGCCGGTGCCGGTCGCGGCACAGGCCAACGTGTTCAGGCCCTACCGGATGCGCATCGCCCAGGCCACCGACGAGGCCCCCGGGGTGCGGACCTTCCGGCTCGAGTTCGTGGATCCGGGCGAGGGTGCGGCGTTCAGCTTCCGGACCGGGCAGTTCGGGCTCTACAGCGCCTTCGGCGCCGGGGAGAGCACCTTCTGCATCGCCTCCCCGCCGACTCGCCAGGGCTACATCGAGTGCACGTTTCGCGAGATGGGCCGCGTCACCTCGGCGCTGGCCGACTGCGAGGTGGGCGACCTCATCGGTTTCCGCGGCCCCTACGGCAATACCTTCCCCATCGACCATTGGAAGGGGAAGAGCCTGCTCTTCGTCGCCGGCGGCATCGCCCTGCCCCCGCTCCGGAGCGTCATCTGGAACTGCCTCGACCTGCGGGACCTGTTCCGGGACGTCACCGTGGTCTACGGGGCCCGCACGGTGAACGACCTCGTCTACAAGCGGGAACTCTCGGAGTGGGGGGAGCGAAAGGACATGAAGCTCCTCGTGACCGTCGATCCCGGCGGGGAGACGCCCGACTGGAAGGGGAAGATCGGATTCGTGCCCCACGTGGTCGAGGCCCTGGCGCCGCCCAGCGAGAACACGGTGGCGGTGGTGTGCGGCCCACCCATCATGATCAAGCTGACGCTGCCGGTGCTCTCCGGGCTGGGTTTCGAGAAGGACGCCATCTACACCACCCTCGAGAACAGGATGAAGTGCGGCCTGGGCAAGTGCGGCCGCTGCAACACCGGCAGGAGCTACGTCTGCAAGGACGGGCCCGTCTACACGCTGAGCGAACTGGAGGAACTGCCGGCGGAGTACTGACGACCGAAGAGACGCCGCTGGCCGCTCCGGCGCGGGGTCCTCTCCCCGCGAATCTCCGAGGCCGGCACCAAGAGAGGAAAGGGCTCGTCGGCGCAGGAACGTGCCGCCTTCGGCGAGCTACGCCACTTCTTGAACTGTCGGTGAAGAACGAAGCGCAGGCGGCGCTCGCCCAGGCCCCAGCTCACGGGGGAGGGCCCTCGACGACGGTGGCGGGTGTGTCCGCCCCCTCGACCCTTAGCCTCGCCACCGAGCGGTACTCGGCCGATCCCAGCCAGGCGTCCACGTGAGCGATGGAGGGGAACTCGACGATCACGATCCGCTCGGGGGTCCACGATCCCAGGCAGCGGAGGGGACGGCCGCGGGTGAGGTATCGCCCGCCGTACGGGCGACGATAGGCGCGACCCGTGCCTGGTATTCCTGGTACTTCAGGGGATCGCTGGCCTGCGCCACGACGATGAAGTAGACGGACATGAGAAGCGGCACCTCTCCTGCCTGGCCCCGATCGAACGAACCATGCCCCAGCTCGACGCCCTCGCCAAGGTCCTCCCCGTCCTCATCGTCATCGCCCTCGGGGTGTTCCTGCGCCGCATCGGCCTCCTTTCCGAGCGCACCACCGGCGAGCTGAAGCGCCTGGTGGTGAACGTCACCCTGCCGGCGCTCCTCTTCCTGGCCTTCGGCCGGCTCGATGCGCAGCTTCGGAACCTCGGCCTGGCCGTGGTCATGTTCGTCGCCTGCCTGGGCGGCCTTCTCGTCGGGGCGATGCTCCGGTCGGCGATGCGAGTCCGGGCCCGCACCTTCCCCATGCTCCTCACCGGCTTCGAGGCCGGGATGATGGGCTATGCCCTGTACGCATCGATCTACGGCGCGGAAGCCCTGCACCGCTTCGCCCTGGTCGATCTCGGGCACGTGGTCTTCGTGTTCACGGTGCTCATCCCGGTACTGGAGCGGGCCACCGGGGAGGCACGACCGCTCCGCCAGACCCTGTTCGGCCTGGCCCGCTCTCCGGTGCTGGTGGCCATCGCCGCCGGGCTGCTGGCCGGCCAGAGCGGGGCACTGCGTGCGATGAAGGCGGCGCCGGTCGCGTCCGGGCTTGTCGAGGCGATTGCTCTCGTGGGCGGTCTGACTACCCCGCTAGTCGCCGTAGTCATCGGCCACGACCTGCGCCTCGGGCTGGCGGGTCTCTTTCGTCCCGCCCTGGCCCTCGGGCTGCGCCTTCTTCTGTGGGTGCCGGCCGGAGTCGCCATCGCCGAGCTGGTGGTTCGGCGGTGGCTCGGCTTCGATCGCGGCACCGCAGCCGCCGTGCTGCTCATGGTCGTGTTGCCGCCACCCTTCGTGATTCCCATCTTCCTCCCGGAGTCGGAAAAGGAAGAGCTTCTCTTCACCGTCTCCACCCTGGCCCTGGCGACGCTCTTCACCCTTCTGGCGGTGGCGGTGGTGGCGATTGCCTACCCGGCATGAGGCGCTCGCTGGGCAGAGGGGCGGTCCCTCCGGCGAGGTCGCACCATCTCCCATCTCCGTGGCCCGGGTGAGGTGGCCACCTCCTGCGCACGCCCGGGTCCCGGGAGCGTGAACGGGGCTGTCCTGGTGATGCCCGACCACAGCGGGGCCCGCCGATCCGGGAGCGCAATGGGCTTCGGACCTTCCTTGCAGGGCGATGGGCCCGGCGGAGTACACCGGGTTCGCGCGGGCGGTCGATCCGCCGCCCATCCCGGCGCCATGCCTCCTCTGGCCGCCCCCCCGACGACGCCGAGGACCGGGGGTGAGCCCGGGAATCCACCATCGGCCATGACGGGTGAAGCGGTTGAGGCAGCTCGCTCGGTGGGCATGGACCGGATGGACGCGGCCGGCTCCTCCTCTCCTCGAAGCGGCGTCTTGGATGGGGCCACCGCAGGACCGAAGGCCCTCGGCGGCCGCCCCCCCTTCATCCCCTTCGTTCGTCCGTTCAGCTCCGGGTCCCGCGTCGCCGCCGATCGTGGGCCAGGCCCACGAGGAACACCGCGACCCCGACGAGCGCGTGACCGGTTCCGAGCCAGGGCCGCCAGTCGTCCACCGGGAGGTAATAGAGTGCCCAGCCGCTACCGGCCAGGACCGCCCAGCCGGCGAGGAGGATCGCGCCGCTGGGCCGCTGCCGGCGCAGCGCCCACCCGCGCGGGACGTGGGTCGCGGAGATGGCACCCAGCGCATAGAGGCCGATGAGCATCGCGAGGCCGTGCCAGCGCATGAGCCATGGCTCGAGCGGCGGCGGCACCTCACCAGCGCCCGAGCCGTACAGGTAGTGGACCGGCAGCCAGATGAGCCCGGAGACGAGCAGCGACCATGCCGAGGAGACCAGGAGCGACCTCACCCAGGGGCGCAGGGCGTTCAGCGAGGTTCGCCTCAGGGGTGAATCCACGCGTGCCCTCCCAGATGGAGAACCGCCGGGTGGTCGGTCCGTCCACTGAGCCCCACCACCTTGGTGAGGGCGTCGCAATCCAGGCACCGTGGCCCGACCACGCTCACGTGCCGAGCCCGGGCCGGGCCGCCGCAGAGCCGGCCGGGCGAGGCGCTGAAGTGGCTCGTCGCGACCGCACCCTGGCGCAGCAACAGCCAGGGCCGCGCCCCTCCGCCCTCCTCGTCGCGCAGGTGGACCGGCATCTCCACCGCGCCGCGAACTGCCAGGTCGCCTCCGGCGTTCGCCCAGCAGGCCATTCGCCCGGCCCGGCCCGCGAGAGCGGCCGCGATACGTTCCACCGCCAGGTCCACCGCATGGCCCTTGGCGATCCCTCCCAGATCGAGGCGAGCGGCGGCCGCTCCCTTGACGAGGACCCGCCCGCTCATCGACCAGCTCCCCGGCCCTGTTCCCAGCGTCACGTCGAACAGCCCACCGCTCCGCCGCTGCAGGGCCGCGGCCGCCCGGAGCACCGTCGCCGTCTCCCGGCGCACCTCGAGGCGGCTGCCGGCCTTGGCCCGGTTGAATCTCGCCACGTCGCTGTCCGGAAGGAACGCCGACATCGCGGCCTCGACCGTGGCGACGGCTTGCCACCCTTCGTCCAGCGCAGCGCGCGCCCAGGCGGGAGGTCTCGCGGCCGGGAGGGCGATGCCCAGTTCGACCAGCGTGCCCAGCATCGGTCGGGCCCTGCGCAGGGTGCTCACTCGAGCTCCCCCGCCTCTCGCAGGGCCTCAACCACGGCGACGATCTGGCGAACGCCCGCGGTCACGTGGCTGCAGGAGAGGGTGGCCCCGCTGATGTTGGCGATGTCCTCGCCCACCCTGAGCGGCGAGGCGGCGGTCTTTCCCGCGAACTGTCTCCGCCAGGCGGGCAGGCGCACCTCCTGGCCGTGGCTCTCCCGGTAGGAGAGGATCTCGACGCTGCGAATGGCGCCGTTCTTGTTGATTCCCACGGCGTAGGTGATCCTCTCGGATTTCCCAATCACCTCGTCGACGACCAAGACCCCGAGCGCCGTGGAATCCTTGCGGGCGATGCGTGCCGTCCATGACGCCTTGCGGACCGGCTCCCCCAGGCGCTGGCGCAGCAGCCCCAGCTGCTCCGGAGAGAGGGATACCGCGCGCAGCTCGAAGGTCTGCGCCTCGGGGAAGGCCTCTGCCAGGGCCTGCTCGGTGGTGAGGTAGTCCACGGCGAACGACGGGGCCGGTGCGGCGATGACCACCGACGGGGCGAGCAGCGACCAGGCCATTCCTCGCCGGTGCATCAGGAGCTCCAGCCCGGGCCGAGTCCCCTCTGCAGGCTTCGGACGACGCGCCAGCACGAGGATCGCCGAGGAGCGGAGTTCGAGGCCATCCCGGGGTGCGCTCCCAGCGAACGCCCAAGTGGATCATCCTCAGTCCGGCGGCGGGGTCGAGCGGCCGGATAGCAGATGCCCGTATCATCGGAGGTGGACAGGCGGGCCGCTCGTTCCCGCACGGGGGGGGGTGTGCCTTCGACCATACCTAGCCCTTCGGCTTGCTCGGATAGGTGAAGGTCCACTCGACCACGATGGGCTTCCACCACCCGGGCACACCAGTGGCCCGGTCGACGTGGCGGTAGAACCCCTTCGCGGGAGGCGGAAGGATGGTGTACTTGAGGTGATAGGTGCCCGCTCCACCCATCCGCACGTTGTTCGCGTAGTGCGGGCCGTCGCCGGCGGTCATCGGAGCGAGGATGCCGGTCTTCTGGTATCGACCGCCCTCCTTGGTGAGGGTGTAACGGATGGTGAGGTAAGGGATCCAGGCGTCCTCGGGGAACCCGTGCTTCTCGTCCTTGGTCGCATGAACGTCCGCCTCGAGGTGGACGGTACCCGGCCCCATCTCCATGCCCGGGGGCATCCCGGCCATCTCGATGCCCAGCAGGTAGTTGGGGACGATCTGCAGGCCCTCCCTCTCGACCGGCTCGCCGACGTAGAACTCGGCTGCTTGGGCCGACGAGGCGCCCAGGAAGACCGCGCCTAAGGTGAGTACCAGGGATCTGCCGAGCTTCATTCGTCCTCTCCTCGCCTCGTGTCCGCCCGCCGCGCAAAGACGGCCGATCTCACGGGATGGACCCGAATAGGTTGTTACTGGGACTTGGTCGCGTTTCATCTACCGTTCCATCCACGTAGCCGTCAACCGCCCTGAATGCGGTGTGCAGCATGGCGGGTGGCGGGCGCGGGAGAGCAGGCCTCGAGAGTGTGCAAACCGCTGCTACGGGCCGGCCGAGCGAGCCCGGGACTTGGCCCGTGGCAGGAGCGGCGAGCCAGAGGCTCGCAGCCGCCTCATCGCCCAGCGACACCTGGCCTTCGCCTCTCGGCGAAGATCCGGTACTGGCCGCCGCTCGGGCCGGGAAGTAAGTGCAAGCACGCCGGCGGACGGCGCGGCCAGCGGGCCGCCGAGGTCTTGCTCCACCCTGCGACGGTGGGCGGCGGCGCCGCTTTAGCCCCCGCAACCCGCTGGGACCGGACGCCCGGCTGCCTGCCGCGATCCCTGCCAGCTGGATATCGCGCGAGGCCCGGTCGAGGTCACCATGGTGCTCGGCAACGCCGTCGACGGCGGACGGTGGGCACCGAGGCCGCTGGCGAGCAGGGTCCCGGACGACCCCCGCCGGGCAAGAGCATTGACTGGAGACGGACGTTGCGGTTACGGGTTCGCGACGGACGGCGCAGCATGGAGCGATCCCAGAAAGCAATCACCGCCGCTCGGCCGGGCGTCTGTCCGGGCCTCGGGCCCTCCCCTGGCCCGGCCCCGGGCGGCGAGGTCGCCCGATGACGCTCGGTGGGCCCGGCTCGCCCGCGCGCAATGCCCTCGACCTCGACTCCTTGGGCCCGCGCTACGCCCGGCTGGTCTCGTACCTGGGCAACCTCCCCGCCGGGCTGGCAAGCTACCCGGAGTGCCGTGCCCGGCGTGGCGTGGTCGACGCGGTGTTCAGCGTGCAGCCGCGCTTCGAGGAACCGCCGCCCCCGCTCGTGGGAGGGCTGTTGACCATCCCGCGCGCACCCTGGATCCCCGAGGTTCATTTCCAGGCGGGGATCCTGGCCATGGCCGATCGCGCCGGCTGGTCGGAGAGCGAAACGCTGGCCTGGCACCGCTCGCTGAACCGGAACCTGTTCCGCGGCCCGGTCTTCCGGGCCGTCATGGCCTTCCTCTCCCCGCTGCACCTCCTGGAACGGGGCGCGGCCCGGTGGAACACCTTCCATGACGGTACCTCGCTGAGCGCCCGGGCCGCAGGTCCACGGGCAGCCGACGCGGTGCTCAGTTTCCCCGCTCGGCTGTTCGAGCTGTTACACCTGCGCGTGTATGGCGAGGCCTTCGCGGCGGCGTTGGAGCATGCTCGCGCCGGTCGGGTGGTGGTTGAGCTGGTGGACGTCGGGGGAACCTCGGCCCGCTACCTGGCGCGCTGGTGAGCCCGGCAGGTAGGCCCCGCCGCCGGGAGCAGCGCTGGCGGGCAACCCCGACCGGCCTTCACGGTCTTAACCGGTCCGGTGCCCTGAAGCGGTGCATCCGGCGGCCGCTTCCCCGCTAGGGAAGGAAGCCCTCGGCGACCGCTTGCCGCATCACCTCGGCGAGCACGTCGAGCGAATCGCCGGTGTCGGAACGCACAACCACCACGCCGCCGGCATCGGAACGCGATTCAACCCCGCCCATGAGGAAGGGCAAGGGGCGACGGCCAAGGCGGAGAAGGCGTTCGTCGTAGTACGCGCCCTTGGCGTGCTCGCGGAGCCGTCGCGCAAGCTCGGTCAGGTTGCGGGCGCTGGAGGGTTCCATCCCCGGCCCCAGGCAAGAGAACTCCAGTTCATGCTCGGCCAGGGTGGCCGCCGCCCGCCCATCGCGCAGGTAGAGGAGAATGACCTGCTCGGTCGTCTCGCTGGAACTGTGGACGGTCTTGGTGGAGGTCCTGGACAGCACCATCCCGCCGGTCAGCACCGCCCGAGCCAAAGAGAAGCTCTTCGACCTCTCGGGCCGGGTGACATCGGTGCGCGCGGCCCGCACACCGCGAAGCACGGCCAGCACCTCCGGCCAGGCGAACTGGAGCGTTTCGCCCGACCGGGCCGTGAAGGTCGCCCCCACCGCTCCGAGCGAGAACCGGTGCACCGGAAGGCGGTCCTGGTCCGTCGGGCACGGGATCTCGATTGCAAGCACCGAAAGCCCCACCTTCCGCAGGGCGCCGACCAAGGCATTGGCCCCTTGGGGCTCGAGTCGTGCGAGCAGCGCAGGGGGCTCGGGCGCGAGCCGCATCCGCGCTTCGGCGCGTGTCAGACCGGACGCCTCGGCCAGCGCGGCCGCTGCATCGTCGGGGTGACCCGGGGGTCGCAGCAGGGCCACGAGCAACATCGACGGAGACCGTAGCAGAACCCGATGGACCAGTCTCACCTCGAGGCGCGCCGGAGCATTTCGGCACTACTCCCGTTCGGGAGCCGGAGGGCCCCTTCGGGAACCGCCTCCGCGCCGGCACGGCCCGAAATGAGGCGGATCAAGGAACCCTCCGCCCGACGGGGGGACGCTCCGCACCATGAGCAGCGACCCCCTGGCCGCCCCGGAAGTGGTCGTCGCCCACGAGTCCGCCCCGGGCATGGTCGCTCCCTGCCGGCGGAGGTCCGAACTCGACTGGCTGCGCCTCGGCGCCATCCTGGGCGTCTTCCTCTTCCACACCACCCGCTTCTTCGATCCTGTGGACTGGCACGTGAAGAACCCGACCACCCACCGGTGGCTCCTCGTGCCCACCGCCCTCTTCGCGACCTGGGCCATGCCGCTTTTGTTCGCCATCTCCGGGGCCGGGACCTGCTACTCGCTCCGCCAGCGGGACCTGAAGAGCTATCTCCGGGAACGGGTGATGAGGCTCCTCGTTCCGCTGGCGGTGGGCGTCTTCACGCACGTCCTCTGGCAGGTCTACCTGGAACGCGTGAGCCATGGGCAGTTCGCCGGGTCGTTTCTGCAGTTCCTTCCCCGGTACTTCGATGGCCTGTACGGCTACGGAGGGAACTTCGCCTGGATGGGACTCCACCTCTGGTACCTGGAACTCCTCTTCCTGTTGAGCCTGGTGCTCCTGCCGCTCTTCCTCTGGGCCGGGGCAGGCAGGGGCCGTGCTCTCGAGCGCATGGGTGGGGCTCTATCCCGACCGGGTGGTCCGTTCTTGATCGCGGCTCCCGTCGCCTTCGCCCTGGCCCTCCCCGGGCCGGGAAGCTTCCTGGGAGCGCGAACTTGGGGTGGCTGGAACGTCCTCAGTCACGGCTGCTTCTTCGCGGCCGGGTTCCTGTTGGCCTCCAACGAGCGCCTGTACCGGAGCATCCGGGATCACTGGTTACCGGCAACGCTGGTCGCGACGCTGCTCGGTACCGCGTTGGGGGTGGTGTTCATCGGCGCGCCCGGGCCGGCCCCCGGCAGCGTGCGGGCGTGGCTGTTCTCTTTGGGAATCTCGGTGGTCGCCTGGTCCGCGATCCTCGCGCTCCTCGGCGGCGCGATGGACGGTCTGGGCGCGGTCCGGACCCGGTTCCTCGGCCGCGCGTCCGAGATCATCCTGCCGTTCTACGTCCTCCATCAGACGGTGATCCTCACGGTCGGATTTGTCGTGGTGCACTGGCCCGCGCCCGATGTGGCGAAGTGGGCGATCATCGCGGCAACTTCTCTTGCCGCGACCCTGGCCGCCTGTGAGTTGATCCGGCGGGTCGGACCGTTGCGTGTCCTGTTCGGGATGAGGGCCTAGTCGGTTCCGGTGGCGCGCGGTTGAGAGGCACACGCGGGCACCGGGGGCGACCGGGCACGGCCAATACCGAGAAACGGCGGTTGCCGGACGGGCTCTCTCGGGCCATCCTTCGCGCGGGAGGTCCTGTCCCATGCTGACCGGCTTCACTCCGCCCTTCACCCCGCGCGGCCTGGCCTCGCTCGTGACCGCGCCACCGTGGCACTACGCCGGGTGGCTCCTCAACGTCGAATTTGGCTGCGACCGAGAGCGGGCAGCTCGCTTCGTACCTGCCGAGCTGGGCAGCGCCACGGGGCGCGGCACCAT
>Ga0335071_10001928_pt1 | contig 22396 bp, 19 predicted proteins | sample Lox_Sample_15_FD_206724 | JGI IMG/M metagenome (GOLD analysis project Ga0335071, IMG submission 206724) | Soil microbial communities from Loxahatchee National Wildlife Refuge, Florida, United States - Lox_Sample_1.5 | ecosystem: Environmental > Terrestrial > Soil > Wetlands | place: USA... | reverse complement strand
GGCCCGGAAGCGAGGTCACGCGCATTCTGGACTCCATTGCGCTTTCCACCGCATCTCTGCCGGGAGAGGCTCCAGACCGAGATCAGTCACTCTATCCTCTGGCGCCTCCCGCCTGTCCCAGGCCCTTTTGGCGCTGGCAATCAGCCTGCGCTCCGGTAGCCTTTGGCGCGTATATGAAGCAGCGCTTCAACTCCATCGAATCCGTCCTGGCCGATCTCCGGCGGGGCAAGATGGTGATTGTGGTGGACGATGCCGACCGTGAGAACGAAGGCGACTTGATCATGGCCGCGCAGTTCATCACCCCGGCGGCGGTGAACTTCATGGCCAAGCACGGCCGCGGCCTCGTGTGCCTCGCCCTCTCCGAGGACAAGGCGCGGGCGCTCGACCTGCCGCTCATGGTGCCCGAGGGCCAGAACGCCTCGGCCTTCGGGACCGCCTTCACGGTCTCCATCGAGGCGGCCAAGGGTGTCACGACAGGGATCAGCGCCCGCGACCGGGCGCACACCATCCTCACCGCCGTCCGCGGCGACGCCCGCCCGGAGGACCTGGTCCGGCCCGGTCACGTCTTCCCCCTCCGGGCGCGCCCGGGCGGGGTCCTCGTCCGCGCCGGACAGACCGAGGGCTCGGTGGACCTCGCCCGCCTCGCCGGCATGAAGCCGGCGGCGGTGATCTGCGAGGTGATGAAGGACGACGGCACCATGGCGCGCATGCCCGACCTGCAGAGGCTGGCGCGGGACCACAAGCTCGTCATCGCCTCGATCGCCGACCTCATCGCCTATCGCATGATGAAGGACTCGCTGGTCCGGCGGGCGGCCTCCGCCCCGCTGCCCACCGAGTACGGCGAGTTCACGGCGGTCGCCTACGAGAACGAGGTCGACCAGCACCAGCACGTCGCGCTCCTGAAGGGTCATTGGCGGGTCGACGAGCCGGTGCTGGTGCGCGTGCACTCCAAGTGCCTCACGGGGGACGTGTTCGGCAGCGAGCGCTGCGACTGCGGGCCGCAGCTCCACGCCGCGCTTGCGCTCATCGCGCGCTCCGGCAAGGGCGTGCTTCTCTACCTCGACCAGGAGGGGCGTGGCATCGGGCTCGTCAACAAGCTCAAGGCCTACAACCTGCAGGACCAGGGGCTCGACACCGCCGAGGCCAACGTGAAGCTCGGCTTCAAGCCCGACCTGCGCGACTATGGCATCGGCGCCCAGATCCTGCGCGACCTCGGGGTGGGGAAGATGCGGCTGCTCACCAACAACCCGAAGAAGATCGTCGGGCTCGAGGGCTACGGCCTCGAGGTGGTGGAGCGGGTGCCCATCGAGATGGAGCCGTCCCGCTCGAACCGCGCCTACCTGGCCGCCAAGCGGGACAAGCTCGGGCACCTGCTCACGCTGGCGCCGCCGGCCGCGGCGCGCAAGACGAGCCGGCCGGCGCGACGCGCGCCAAAGGGAGGAAGGGCATGAACGTCCACGAGGGGACCCTGGTCGCCCAGGGGCTGCGCTTCGCGGTGGTGGTCTCGCGGTTCAACTCGCTCGTCACCGAGCAGCTGCTTCACGGCGCGCTCGACGCCTTCAAGCGCCACGGCGGCGACGAGGCCCAGGCCGACGTCTTCCGCTGCCCCGGCACCTTCGAGGTCCCGGCGCTCCTCAAGCGGGTCGTGGCGAGCGGCAAGTACGACGCGGTGGTGGCGCTCGGCGCCGTCATCCGGGGGGGCACGCCCCACTTCGAGTACGTGGCGAGCGAGGTGTCGAAGGGCGTCGCCCAGGTGGCGATGGAGGCCGCCTGCGCCGTCGGGTTCGGCGTGCTCACCTGCGACACCATGGAGCAGGCGCTCGAGCGCGCCGGAGTCAAGGGGGGCAACAAGGGCGCGGAGGCGGCGGTCGCGGCGATCGAGCAGGCCAACCTCTTCCGCGAGCTCGCGCGGGGCGCCTCGCCGAGGAAGTAGGCCCCGCCCCGATGCCCCACGCCAAGCGCACCAAGGCCCGCGAGAGAGCGCTGCAGGCGCTCTACCAGATCGACGTGGCCGCCACCGACCTGGACGAGGCGCTGGCGCGCTTCTGGCGGAGCTTCGAGCCGGTGGAGCGCGAGGTGCGCGAGGTGGCCGAGTCGATGGTCCGGGGGGTGGCCGAGCACCGGCGCGAGATCGACGAGTCGATCGAGGTGGTCTCCACCAACTGGCGACTCGACCGGATGGCCAAGGTCGACCGGAACGTGCTGCGGCTGGCCGTCTTCGAGCTGCGCTGGCGCCCCGACGTTCCGGTCAAGGTCTGCATCAACGAGGCGATCGAGCTGGGGAAGAAGTACGGCAGCGAGAGCTCCGGAGCCTTCGTGAACGGCGTGCTCGACCGGATCGCCGGGGCGCTTCCCCCGCAGCGCCGCGGCGAGGAGACCAAGCGATGAGGGCGCGGGTCGAGTCGGGCGACCTCTCGCTGGCGGCGCTCGACGCGCTCGAGGTCGACTCCATCGCGGCCTTCGTGGGCCCGGAGCGACCGCTGCAGGGGCTCGCCGGTCTCGTCGACTGGCGGCTGTGCGGGGCGGTGTCGCGCGCCATCCTCGCCCGGACCTTCTCGCCCGAGAGCGGCGAGGCGCTCCTGCTCCCTTCCGGGGGACGCTTCCCGGTGCCGCGCATCTTCTGCTTCGGGCTGACGGGCGAGTCGGAAGCCGCCGCCGAGGCCGCGGTCCGGCGCGCCTGCGAGGTGCTCGCGAAGGCCGGGGCCCGCCGAGTGGCGGTGGCGCTGCCGGCGACGCGCCCGGGGGCCCCACTCGCCCGCGCCTGGATGGAGGCGAGCCTGAAGGCGGGCTTCTCGCTCCAGGTGCTCCTCGGGGACGGCCGCGCGCTCGCACGCGAGCTCGACAGCGCCGTGCGCGAGATGCGCGCCGACGCCGAGGTCGTGGCGCCGGTCGCCAACGTCGAGCCGGGACGCACCGCCGCGAGCTTGCCGGCCCGGGGGCCGGTGGTACGCTGACGGGGGGGCGCCCTTCGCCCCCCCTCATGGCCGACCGACGTTCCGAGAAGGCGCTCGCCGAGTTCGTATCCGAGGCGCAGGAGATCATCGACGCCCTCGGGCGCGAGATGCTCCACGTCGAGTCCGCCCGCCACGGCGGCGAGGCGGACCCCCAGGTCCTGAACGCCATCTTCCGGGGCGCCCACACGCTGAAGGGCCTCTCCAGCATGACCGGCGTCGAGCGCATGGCCCGGCTGGCGCACGCGCTCGAGGACATGCTCGACGACGTCCGGATGGGCCGCCGCCCGCTCGACGCCGCCAACGTGGACCTGCTGCTCGAGGCCCCGGAGCTCTTCGCGCGCATCATCGCCGAGGTGGCGGAGGGGAGCGGGGAGGCGGCCACCACCGGCGCGGCCGAGTCCCTGGCGTCGCGGCTGCGCGCGGCGGCGCCGCCCCCGACCGCCGCCGGGCCGGATCTCGAGCAGTACGACCTCGGCAAGGAGGTCCTGGGGGTCCTCACGGAGTACGAGGAGCACCGCCTCAAGGCCAACGTCGCGAAGGGGATCGCCCTCTACCGGGTGCGCGCCGCGTTCCCGCTCGACACCTTCGACCAGGGGCTCTCGGCGCTCCAGGTCGCGCTCAAGCCGATGGGCGAGGTCATCTCGACCCTCCCCGCCGCCGCGGACGCGGCCCCCGACGCCATCGCCTTCGACCTCCTCTTCGGCTCGCGCCAGGCCCTCTCGGAGATCCAGGGAGCGGTCGGGACGTCGGCCACCGTGCTCGACGTCCCGCGCCGCGCCGGCGAGGCGGCCTCGGCGGCGGCCGCGCGGCCGCCCCCGGCTGTCCCGGCGGTCCCGGGGCCCGAGGCGCCCCGGGCTTCCGCGCCGAGCGCGCTGCCCGCGGTCGAGCCGATCGAGGGCACGCTCCGGTCGGCCTCGCAGGCGGTCCGAGTCGACATCCGCAAGCTCGACGGGCTCATGAACGCCGTCGGAGAGCTGCTGCTCATCAAGTCGAGCCTGCTCAAGCTCGCCGAGCGGATGCGCTCGGGCGAGCAGGTGGGGGCCCTCGGCCTGGAACTGCAGCGGGAGAGCCGGGCGCTCGACCGGCGGCTGCGCGAGCTCCAGGGCGGCATCCTCGAGGTCCGGATGGTGCCGCTCTCCCAGATCTTCGACAAGCTGCAGCGCATGGTGCGCAAGATCGCGCGCGAGACCGGGAAGGAAGTGGACTTCCACGTCGCCGGGGGGGAGGTTGAGCTCGACAAGCTGATCGTGGAGGAGCTCTCCGATCCGCTCATGCACCTGCTGCGCAACTCCATCGACCACGGCATCGAGGCGCCCGACGACAGGCTCGCGGCGGGCAAGGCCCGCGCCGGCCGCGTCGAGCTCCGGGCGGCCCAGCTCGGGAACGCGGTCGAGATCGCGGTCGAGGACGACGGGCGCGGCATCGACGAGGCGCGCGTGGGCCAGGTGGCCGTCGAGCGAGGCCTCGCCACGCAGGCCGAGCTCGCCGGCCTCTCGCGCCGCGAGCTGCTCAACCTGATCTTCGTCCCCGGATTCACCACCGCCAAGAGGGTCACCTCGCTCTCGGGGCGCGGCGTGGGCATGGACGTGGTGAAGAACAACATCGCCGCCCTCTCGGGGATCATCGAGCTGAGCAGCGAGGCCGGACGGGGTACCCGGTTCGAGATCACGCTGCCGGTCACGCTCGCCATCGTGCGGGCCCTGGTGGTGGAAGCGGCCGGCCGCCCCTACGCGATGCCCCTCAACAGCGTCCTGGAGATCGTCCAGGCGGGTCCCGGCGACATCCGGACCATCGAGACGCGCGAGGTGCTGGACCTCCGCGGGGCCACCCTCCCGCTGCTGCGCCTCTCCTGGTTCCTGGGGCTCCTGCCGCAGGTCTCGGCCCGCCAGTCCACGCGCCCCTACGTCGTGGTGGTCGGGCTCGCCCAGGAGCGGCTGGGGATCGCCGTCGACGACCTGCTCGGGCAGCAGGACATCGTCGTGAAGCCGCTCGGCCGGTCGCTCGCCGGCGTGCGCGGGATAGCCGGCGCCACCGACCTCGGGGCGCGGCGGACCGTGCTGGTGCTCGACATCGGAGCCGTGCTCGAGGAGGTCTTCGACGCCGGCGCGGTGCACGAGGCGGCCGGGTAGGGGATCGTGCGATATCCCCGCCCGGCGCGGGGCGAATTCTGGGCTCCCCGGGATGGCGCTGTAGGATCACAGGGCTGCCATGGCTCCCACCGGCAACCCAAGAGACCCGCCACGGGAAGGCGCCGAGGCCGGGGCCGACCCGCTTCTCGACTTCTTCTACCGAGAGGGGGAGGCGGCGCCGGGCCTGCCCCGCGTCGGCAAGGACCGACTGCCCGGGTCCGGCGCGATGCAGGGCCGGCGGCAGTTCGTCGCGTTCCGCCTGGGCACCGAGGAGTACGCCGTCGCCATCGACCGCGTGCGGGAGATCTTGAAGGCGCCGGTCCTGACCGAGGTGCCGCGGGCGCCGGCGCACGTGGCCGGCGTGATCCTCGTCCGGGGCGAGGTGGTCGCCGTCCAGGACCCGCGGCGGCGGCTCGGCCTCCCCGGGGCGCCCGGGCCGGCGGCGCGGGTGATCGTCTGCGAGGGGGCCGGCGAGCGCGTCGGCCTGCTCGTCGACGGGGTGTCCCAGGTCCTGCGGCTGCTGCCGGCCGAGATCGAGGACCGGGCCCAGGGGATCGCGGGCGTCGACGCGAACTACATCGCCGGCGTCGGGCGCGAAGGCCAGCGGCTCGTCGTGCTGCTCGACGTCGAGGCCTTGATTGACGGCGCCGATCACCCCGCCCCAGAGGGGAGGGGGCGGTGAGCTTCGCGACCGAACGAGCCGGCTCCGATGCCGGCGAGGCCGTGGTGGAGCTGGTGGTCTTTCGCGTTGGTTCCGAGGAGTACGTGGTCGACGTGCGGCGGGTGCGCGAGGTGGTGGCGCCGCTTCCGGTCCGGCGCATGCCGCGGATCCCCGACTTCATGGAGGGGGTCGCGGACCTCCGCGGCGAGGTCATCCCGGTGGTGGACGTGCGGCGCCGCTTCGGTCTGCACGCCGGCACGCCGACGCGCAAGACGAAGATGATGGTGGTCCAGATGGCGGGCGCGCCGGTCGGGCTCGTGGTGGACGCGGTGCTCGAGGTGCTCCGGGTCCGCAGGTCCGCCATCCGGCCCGCGCCCCCGCTCGCCGGTCGCGACGCGCCGGGGCTTGTCCTGGGCGTGGTCGGAGGCCTGGCCGGCGCTCGATCCCCGCGGGAGGGCAGGTCGCTCTCGACGGGCCTCAAGTTCCTCCTCAACGTGAAGGCGCTGCTCGACCCCATCCAGCCCGACGAGGTGGCCGCCGCCCGGGCGCTCGCCGCCGAGGGGGGCAAGCCGTGACCGCGCCCGCGCCGGGCGGCGCGGCACCGCCGGGCGATCCCGGCGAGGAGGCCCGGTACCGGGCGGCGCGCGCGCTCGACCCGACGCAGCCCTCGCAGCTGGAGGAGCTCCTGCGGCACCTCGCCGACCCGAACTGGCGGGTCAGGACGGCCGCAGCCGAGCGGATCGGCTCCCATCCACAGCCGGCAGCCGTCCTCCCGGCCCTGCTCGAGGTGGCGACCGCCGGGGGCTCCCCCGGCGCGCGCAACGCCGCCTCGAGCGCTCTCATTCGTCTGGGCGGCCCCGCGGTCGGCGCGCTCCTGCCCCCGCTCGCCTCCGATCGGCCCGAGGTCCGCTGCGCCGCCGCCGACGTCCTCGGGGAGATCGGAGACCGCCGTGCCGCCCTCGCACTCGGGGACCTGCTCGCCGACCCCAACGCGAACGTCCGCGTCTGCGCTGCGGAGGCCCTGGGGAAGGTGGGGGGCGCCTACGCCGCCGAGGCGCTGCTCGGCGCCGCCGGCGCCCCGGACCCCTCCCTGCGCGTCGCCGCCCTCGACGCCCTGGAGCGCCTGGGGGTGGCGCCGCCGGTGGAGCGGCTCCGGGAGCTGCTCGAGGACCGCACGGCGCGGCGGAGCGCCTACCGGCTGCTGGGTGTGTCGGCGCAGCCGGAGGCGCTCGCGCTCCTCGCCCGCGGTATCGCCGACATGTCCCGCGGCGCGCGCGAGGCGGCCTACGGCGCCGTGGCGCGTCAGGCCGCTGCCCGCCCGGACGACCTCGCGCCGCTTGCCGCCGGTGTTCGCGACGCGTGCGCGCAGGCCCCCTCGGCGATCACCTGGGCGAACGAGGCCGTGGCCGCCACCGACCCGCTCGTCGCGTCGGGCGCCGTGCGCGTGCTCGGCTTCTCCGGCCACGTCGAGAGCGCGCTCCGGCTCGCGGCGGCCGCCGAGGAGGAGGCGCTCCGACCCGCGGTGCGGGCCGCGCTGGACGCGCTCGGCCCCGGGATCGCGGCCGTCCTGAGGGATGCCCCGGCGCGGCTCTCGCCGCCGGCGCGCATCGCGGTCCTCGCTGTGCTCGCCCGCCTGGGCGAGCGCTCGGTCATCCCCGAGATCGCCGCCGCGCTCCAGGAGCCGTCGGCGCGCTCCGCGGCCATCGAGGCCCTGGGGCGGTCGGGAGACGCGGCCGCGGTGGCGCCCCTCGCGCCGCTGCTCGACAACGTCGAGCCGGAAGTCGCCGGGCTCGCCGCCGCGGCCCTCTGCGAGCTCGCGCAGGCCGGTCCGGACGTCCGGGCCGCCGTGCTCTCCTGGTGCCGTCCGGCCGGGGAAGGGCGCACTCCTGCCGCGCAGCTCCGCTTGCTCGGGCAGGTGGGCGACGCCGTGGACGTGGCCCTCGTCCGCCGCTCGCTGCGGGACCCGCGGCCCGCCACGCGCACCGCGGCGGCCCAGGCCTTCGGCGCGCTCGCCGCGCGCGGTGTCTCCGCCGAGTTCCCGCCCGAGATCCTCGACGCCCTCGACGATCCCCAGCCGACGGTGCGCGCGGCGGCAGCTTCCGCCCTCGGCCTCGCCGGTGCGGCGGGGGTGCTCGCCGGCCGCCACCGCGAGGATGTCGCCGGGGCGCTCGGGGCCGCGATGCGGGACGAGGTCCCCTGGGTCCGTGCCGCGGCCGCAGGGGCGGTCGGGGCGTGCGGGATCGAGCGATTCGCTCCCGACCTCGCGACGCTCGTCGGCGGAGCCGAGGCCGACGTCGCCGCGTCGGCGCTGCAGGCCCTCGCCCGCATGGGCATGGCGACGCTCGCCCTGGTGGTCGCGGCGGCGGCCCATCCCGACCCGGAGGTCGCGAAGGTGGCCCTCGCCGCCGCCTCGGCGCTCCCCGGCCCAAGGGCGAGCGGCGCGCTGCTCGAGGGGCTGTGCCACGCGCGATGGGACGTGCGGCGGGTGGCGGCGCGGGCCATCGGCGAGCGACGCGACACCGAGCTCGCCGGGGCGCTGCGGGACCTCGCCGACGTGGAGGAGGACCCGCTCGTGGCCGAGGCCCTGAACGAGTCGCTCCGTGCCCTCGGAGCCTAGGCCCCGGATCGCGCCGATGTCTCCCGCTCCCCTGAGCCCGCGGATGAGCCCGGTCGAGTTCAGGCTGCTGCGCGACCTGATCCACGAGCACGCCGGCCTCTGCTTCCGCGAGGACATGCAGTACCTCCTCGAGCACCGGCTCGCGCCCAGGCTCCGCGCCCTCGGGATCGACACCTACGTCGCCTACCACCACTACCTGCGCTTCGGCGCCCTGCGGACTGCCGAGCTCGAAGCCGCCACCGAGGCGCTCACCACCAACGAGACCTACTTCTTCCGGGACCCCGAGCAGCTGCGTTCCTTCTCGGAGGAGATCCTGCCTGCCCTGGCGGGGGCCAGGGGGAGCGAGCGGCGGCTGCGCGTGTGGAGCGCGGCCTGCTCCACCGGGGAGGAGGCGTACACGGCTGCGATCCTGCTCCGGAGCTCGGGCCTGTTCTCGGGATGGGACGTGCGGGTCTTCGGGTCGGACATCGCGCGCCGCGTGCTGGCGGTGGCGCGTTCCGGCTGCTACGGTCACCACGCGTTCCGCGGCGTGGGCGCCGAGGCCATGATCCGGTGGTTCCGGCCGGAGGGCGACCGGTGGGCGGTCGAGGACTCCATCCGGGAGACCGTCAGCTTCGGGCACCTGAACCTCCTCGACTCCGCCGCCGTGGAGCAGGTGGAGCCCGTGGACTGCATCTTCTGCCGGAACGTGCTCATCTACTTCGACATCCCCACGCGCCGGCGGGTGCTGGCGAGCATCCACCGGCGCCTGAGGCCAGGCGGCTACCTCCTGCTCGGCCACTCGGAGTCGCTCCTGCACGTCACCGCCGACTTCGAGATGGCTCAGCTGAAGGGCGATCTCGCCTACCGCAAGCCGGAGGCGCGCCCGTGAGCGGCCGCAACCTCGACCGGCGCCCGATCCGGGTGATGGTGGTCGACGACTCCGAGCAGGGCGGGAGGGTCGTGGCCGACATCCTGAAGACCGAGCCCGACGTCGCCGTGGTGGCGCGACCCGCGAACGGCGAGGAGGCCCTGGCGGAGGCGCTTCGCCTGCAGCCCGACGCCATCTGCCTCGACCTCCAGATGCCGCGCATGGACGGCTTCACCTTCCTGCGGCTGCTCATGGATCGGCAGCCCACGCCGGTGGTGGTGGTCACGGGGCGGGGCAGCAAGGCGGACGTGTTCCGGGCCCTGGAGCTCGGGGCGCTCGACTTCGTGGTGCGGCCGTCCGAACCCGCTGCGCTGCCCGAGTTCCGGGAGGAGCTCCTCGCCCGGATCCGGATGGTGCAGGCGCTCCGCCTCGACTCGCTCGAGCGGCGTGCCGCGGAGGCGCCGCGCGAGGAGGCGCCGCCGCCGGAGTGGCTCGCCGTGGTGGGCGCATCGACCGGAGGGCCACCGGCTCTCCAGCGGCTGCTCTCCGAGCTCCCCGGAGAGCTCTCCCTGGCGGTGCTCGTCGCCCAGCACATGCCCGAGCGCTTCACCCGGACCTTCGCCGAGCGCATGGGCCGGACCTCGGTCTACCGCGTGGGAGAGGCGGAGGACGGGGACGCGGTGGTGGCGGGGCGCGTCTTGGTGGCACCCGGCGGGCGCCACCTCTCCCTGGAGCGGAACGGGGGAGGGTTGCGGGTCCGCGTGCTCGAGCCGTCCGAGGTCGCCGGTCGCCGCTACTGCCCGAGCATCGACCTGCTCTTCGAGTCGGCGGCGCGGGCGCACGCCGACCGGGTCTGCGGCATCGTCCTCACAGGCATGGGCAACGACGGCCGGCGCGGGATCGAGGCGATCAAGATGGCCGGGGGCCTGACGCTCGCCGAGTCGAGGGACAGCGCCGTGGTCTACGGGATGCCCGAGGAGGCCATCGCCACCGGCCGGGTGGACGAGGTGCTTCCCCTGGAGCGGATGGCGCGCCGAATCGCGCGGTTTGCCGGCGGAGGATGACGGTGGACGGACGGGACAGCCCGAGCGCCCTGGTGGTGGACGACAGCCCGGCGATGCGCCGGCAGCTCTCGCACGCGCTGCAGCGGACGCTCGGGATATCGGCGGTGGAGGCGGCCGACGGCGCGGAGGCCTGGAAGAAGCTCGCCGAGGCGCGCTTCGACATCGTCCTCACCGACGTCAACATGCCGGTCATGGACGGCCTGAAGTTCATCGCCCTCGTCCGCCAGGCGGGCGGGCACCGGGCCGTTCCGATCGTCGTGATCACCACCGAGGGAGCCGAGGCCGACCGGGGCCGCGCCATGGCGCTCGGCGCCAACGCCTACCTGGTGAAGCCGGTCCAGTCCCAGCAGGTCGCGGCGGCGGTGCGGCGGCTCCTGGGCGGGCCTACGGCGTGATCCGCTCCATCATCCGGGCGAAGGGGATGGTCTCTCGCACGTGGTGGAGCCCGCAGATCCAGGCCACGCAGCGCTCCACCCCCATGCCGAAGCCGGCGTGCGGGACGGTGCCGTAGCGGCGCAGGTCGAGGTACCACTCGAAGGCGGCGCGCGGCAGCCCGTGGTGGTCGATGGCGCTCTCCAGGGTCGCGAGGTCGTCCTCGCGTTGGCCCCCGCCGATGATCTCGCCGTACCCCTCAGGCGCGAGGACGTCGCAGCCCATCGCCACCCGCGGGTCTTGCGGGTCCTTCTTGAAGTAGAACGCCTTCATCTCCGCCGGGTAGCGGTGCACCATCACCGGCCGGTCGTAGGCACCCGCCACCAGGGTCTCCTCGTCGCCGCCGATGTCGTCTCCCCACTTCATGAGAGGGGCGGCGGCGTCGAGCTTGCCCTCGGCCTGCAGGGTCCGCTGCGCCTTCTGGATGACCTCCACCGCCTCGGTGTAGGTGACGCGCGGGAAGGGGGGCTTGACGCTGTCGAGCCGGGCCACGTCCCGCTCGAGCACGCGGGCGAGCTCCTCCCGGTGCCGGGCGAGCGCGGTCTGGACCACGTAGGTGACGAACTCCTCCATGAGCTGCATGTCGCCGTCGAGGTCCATGAAGGCCACCTCGGGCTCCACCATCCAGAACTCCGTGAGGTGGCGCCGGGTCTTGGACTTCTCGGCGCGGAAGGTCGGCCCGAAGGAGTAGACCTTGCCGAGCGCCATGGCGGCCGCCTCCATGTAGAGCTGGCCCGACTGGGTGAGGTAGGCCTTGCCCAGGTCGAAGTACGGCACCTCGAAGAGCGTGCTCGTGCCCTCGCAGGCGCTCGGTGTGAAGATGGGGGCGTCGACGAGCGTGAACCCGCGCTCGTCGAAGAAGTCGCGGATGGCCTTCTCGACGGTGTGCCGGACCCGGAGGATCAGGTTCTGGCGCTGGGACCGCAGCCAGAGGTGGCGCTGCTCCATGAGAAAGGCGACGCCGTGCTCCTTGTGTCCCAGGGGGTACTCGCGGGCCGGCCGGGCCACGACCTTGAGGTCCTTCACGTCGAGCTCGAAACCGAGGGGCGAGCGCGGGTCCTTCTTGGCCACGCCCGTCACGGCGAGGCTCGTCTCCTGGGGGACGTGGTCGGCCTCGTGGAACACCTCCGGGGTGACGTTCCCCTTGAACACGACGCACTGGATGGTCCCGGTGCCGTCCCGGACCTGAAGGAAGTGGAGCTTGCCGGACGAGCGACGGTTGTGGAGCCATCCGCGGAGGGTGAGCTCCTGCCCCTCGTGGCGGGCGATGTCGGCGACGTAGACGTTGGGTGCCATTCGAGCCTCGAGGTCGGGGAGGCGCGGAATATACCGTAGGGGAAGCCGCGCCGCGCGACGTGCGGGGCGGGCCGGGAAGGGTGTGCCCCGCGTCGCCGGCAGGGTGCAAAACCCCCGCCACGGGGTAATATCGCGGCCCCCCATGTCCTCCATGAACGAGCGTTACGAACCGAAGTCGATCGAGCCCCGCTGGCAGAAGCGCTGGGACGATACCGGCGTCTTCCTCGCGGGAAGGCGCCCCGGCGCCGAGAAGCGCTACGTGCTCGAGATGTTCCCGTACCCGTCGGGCGCCATGCACATGGGGCACGCCCGCGTCTACACCATCGGGGACGCCCTGGCGCGCTACCTGCGCATGCGCGGCTACGACGTGCTGCACCCCATGGGATTCGACGCGCTCGGCCTGCCCGCCGAGAACGCGGCGCTCAAGGACGGCCGCCACCCCGCCGAGCGCACCCGCGAGAACATCGACGCCTTCCGCCGGGAGATGAAGCGCGTCGGCTTCGCATTCGACTGGGGCCGCGAGTTCGCCACCTGCGACCCCGAATACTACCGGTGGAACCAGTGGTTTTTCCTGAAGATGCTTGAGCGCGGCATCGTTTACCGGCGCACCGGGAAGGCGAACTGGTGCACGGGGTGCCTCACCGTCCTCGCGAACGAGCAGGTCGTGGACGGCAATCTCTGCGAGCGCTGCAGCTCGCCGGTCGTCGAGAAGGTCATCCCGGAGTGGGCCTTCCGCATCACCGACTACGCCGACGACCTCCTGGCCGGCCTCGACGAGCTGCGCGACTGGCCCGAGCGGGTCACCACCATGCAGCGCAACTGGATCGGCCGCAGCGAGGGGGCCGAGGTGGACTTCGGGGCGGCCGGGCTGAAGGAGAAGATCCGGGTCTTCACCACCAGGATCGACACCATCCTCGGGTGCACCTACGTGGTGCTCGCCCCCGAGCACCCGCTCGTCGCCCGGATCACCACGCCGGACCGGCGCGCCGAGGTCGACGCCTTCGTGGCCCGGATGGGCAAGACGGAGGCGGCGGAGCGGACCGGCGAGGGAGCGCCCAAGGAAGGGGTCTTCACCGGGGCCTACGCCGTCAATCCCTTCAACGGGGAGAGGCTCCCGGTGTGGATCGCGAACTTCGTCCTGGCCGGGTACGGGACCGGCGCCGTCATGAGCGTGCCGGCGCACGACCAACGCGACTTCGAGTTCGCGAGGAAGTATGCGCTGCCGATCCGCGTGGTGATCCAGCCTGCCCGCGGCGAGCCGTTGCCGCCCGGCGACCGCCTGGAGCGAGCCTCGACCGAGGACGGCGTGCTCGCCGACTCGGGGTCCTTCTCGGGCCTTTCGAGCGCCGACGCCCGGCGCCGGATGGCGGCCTGGGCCAGGGACCGGGGCTTCGGGGAGCCCGCCGTCCGCTACCACCTGAGGGACTGGGGCTTCTCGCGTCAGCGCTACTGGGGCACGCCCATCCCCATCGTCTACTGCGACACGCACGGGGCCGTCCCGGTTCCCGAGGACCAGCTGCCGGTGCGATTGCCCCCGCAGGCCATCATCACCGGGACCGGGGAGCCGCCGCTCGCCAAGGTGCCGGAGTTCGTGAACACCACCTGCCCGAAGTGCGGGGGGCCGGCGCGGCGCGAGACGGAGACCATGGACACCTTCGTGGACTCGTCCTGGTACTACGCGCGCTACCTGTCGCCACACGACGATAGCCGCCCCTTCTCGCAGGACCAGGCGCGCCGCTGGCTGCCGGTCGACGTCTACGTCGGCGGGCCCGAGCACGCGGTCATGCACCTGCTCTACTTCCGCTTCTGGCACCGCGTGATGCAGAAGCTCGGCCTCGTGTTCGAGGCCGAGCCCTGCAAGCGCCTCGTCACCCAGGGAATCGTGAACGGGCCCGACGGGCGCAAGATGTCGAAGCGCTGGGGCAACGTGGTCACGCCCGGCCCCATCGTGGACAGGTTCGGGGCCGACACCATGCGGATGTTCATGCTCTTCGCCTCGCCGCCCGAGAAGGACATCGACTGGTCCGACGAGCAGGTGGAAGGTCTCTTCCGCTTCCTCTCCCGCGTCTGGCGCATCTTTCACGCCCGCAGGGACGTCTTCGCTGTGCCCGAGGCGGCGCTGGCGGGCGCCGAAGGCCCGTTCCTCGAGCTGAGGCGCAAGACCCACCGGACCATCAAGCGCGTCAGCGACGGCATGGAGGGCGAGCTCAAGTTCAACACCTCCATCGCGGCGCTCATGGAGCTCGTCAACGAGCTCTACCAGCTCGAGCCGGCCACGGACGCCGATCGCGCCGCCGTCCGCGAGGCGCTGCTGGCGCTCGCCACGCTGCTCGCGCCCTTCGCCCCCCACGTGGCCGAGGAGCTCTGGCACGAGGTGCTCGGCCCGGCGTCGCGCGAGCTCCTGCTCGCCGAGTCGCCCTGGCCATCCTTCGACCCCGCCCTGGTCGCGGCGGACACGGTGACCATCGCGGTCCAGGTGAACGGGAAGCTGCGCGGCGAGGTGGTCACCTCGGCGTCGGCGGGGGAGGCGGAGGTTCGCGCGCTGGCGGAGGCGGAGGATCGGGTTCGGGCCCACCTCGCGGGGAAGCCCATCCGCAAGGTGGTGTTCGTCCCGAAGCGCCTCATCAACTTCGTGGTGGGCTAGTGGCCCGGAGCGACGGCCGCGCCGCCGCCGCCGGTCTGGTCCTCGCCGCGCTCGTGGCGGGGTGCGGGTACTCGTTCGCGGCCGGCAAGGGGCGCATGCCGCCCGGTGCCGAGCGGGTCCAGGTGGCGCCACTCTCCAACCAGACCGCCGATGCCGAGGCGGGGGCGCTCGTGGCCGCCGCGCTCCGCGAGGAGCTCGCCCGGCGGGGAAGCGCCGGAGGGGCCGATGCCCCGGCGCGGATCGAGGGAACCGTCCTGCGCATTACCTTCGGACCCTCCACGCCGGACGCGGCGACCTACCGCCTCGTCCTCGAGGTGCAGGTCAGGCTCGTCGTCGAGGGAAAGGTGGCCGCCGAGCAGACGGCACGCCGCCAGCAGGACTACCTGGGAGAGGTGGACGCGCTCGCGAGCGAGGGACGACGCCGGCTGGCGCTGCGCCAGGCGGCGGCCGACCTCGCCCGGGAGGTTGTCGAGCGCTTCGAGACGCCCTGACGGGCGCTACTTCGCCGCGGCGGTCTTCGCCACCGACCGCGCCAGCCGGGAGATCTTGCGCGACGCCGTGTTGCGGTGGACCACGCCCTTCGAGGCCGCCTTCTCGATCACGCGGGCCGCGGCGTGGAACGCCTCGGCAGCCGACGCCTTCTCGCCGCGCTCCACGGCCTCGCGGACCCGCTTCACGGCGCTCTTGAGGCGGCTGCGCACCGTCTGGTTGCGGAGGCGGCGCTTCTGCGTCTGGCGGTTGCGCTTCTGGGCGGAACGGGTGTTAGCCAAGCGGATTCTCCCGGGAAAAACTCTGCGAAGGTCGCGGGTTCTACCCCTCGGAGGCGCTCGGCGTCAAGGGGAATGGGCGGCGGGTCCGCCGCCGGGGCGGGGCGCCGCTCCTTGGGCGACGCCGTTTCGACACACGACCGCCGCCCGCGGCCTTGGGCCATGCGGGTGCGCGCGACACCTGAGCGGCAGAGCCCCGTGGCTCAATGCCCAGCGGTGCGCCCGTGTGCCGCGGCCCCGTCCTGCGCGGGCCCGCGCGACGAGGTGGGCCGCCGAGTTATCCACCGCCCGCCAAATCGCCGGCTGAAGCGGCTGTGCGCTGGGCGATGACAGAGGCCACCGGCGTCGCCCGACAGCTGTAACAACAGGATATTGTTGCGAATTGCGTGGAGTCATTTCCTCGTTCTCGAGGCGCCAGACGAACGCTGGAGGCCGGCGAGAGCGAGTGGCCACAGACTTATCCACGGACTTTCCACGGCACGGGGAAGGGACGCCACGCAAAGGGGTCAGGGCTTTCTTGGACCTTCAGCGGAAAGTCCTTTGGCTTCCTCCCAGAGGCGGTCCATCTCCTCCAGGGTTGCCTCGCCCGGGCGTAGACCTCGACGCGAGAGCGCGTCCTCGATGTGGCGGAACCGGGTCACGAAGCGGCCGAGCGCCCGGCGCAGCGCTTCCTCCGGGGGAACGCCGAGCTTCCGGGCCAGGTTGGCAGCGGAGAACAAGAGGTCCCCGAGCTCGTCCTCGATGCGCTCGCGGTCTCCGGTCGCGATGGCCTCGTCGAGCTCGCCGAGCTCCTCGGCGAGCTTGGCGCGCGCTCCCGACGCGTCGGGCCAGTCGAAGCCGATGCGGCTTGCCTTCTCGGTGAGCCTCTCGGCCCTGGCGAGCGCCGGCATCTCCCGGGGGACGCCCTCGAGGACGCTCTGTCCTCCCCCCTTCGCCAGGTTCTCCTTGCGCTTGAGCTCCGCCCACTGCCGGAGGACCGCATCCGCGTCCTTCACTTCGACGCCGGCGAACACGTGCGGGTGCCGGGACACGAGCTTGTCGGAGATGGCGTCCGCCACGTCCGCGAAGTCGAAGCGCCCCTCCTCGGCCGCGAGGTGGGCCTGGAAGACGATCTGGAGGAGGAGGTCGCCGAGCTCCTCCCGGTGCGCCCGCGGGTCCCCGGAGTCGATGGCCTCGAGGACCTCGTAGGTCTCCTCGAGGACGTAGGGCCGGAGTGTCTCGAGCGTCTGCTCCCGGTCCCAGGGACAGCCGCCCGGCCCGCGAAGGCGGGTCATGATCTCGAGCAGGCGGTCGACGGCTTGGCTGGCGCGGCTCATGGTCATCCGTTTCTAGCCTGGCGGGGCCCGTGCTAGCATCCCAATCTCGCGTGAGAATCCGCGCGCTCGCCGCCCTTGCAGCCGTTCTGCTGACCCCTCCCCGGGCCTCGGCGCAGGTGCACGCGCCGACCCTGGTCGAGGAGGAGCTTCCGCAGGAGGAGGCGAGGGACAAGCCCGCGGCGCACGCCGGCGAGGTGCCGGAGGCGCAGACGGCGCCGCCCGAGCCTCCCTCACCGGCCGCCGCGGCCCAGGGCGCTCCGGATGGCGGTCCACCCGCCGCGGCGACGGCGCCGCCCGGGGCGATGCCCGGCGTGACCATCAGCGCCGAGGAGCTGAAGAAGCTCCAGCGGCCGATCGGCCCGGTCCGGGCCGACCCGGGCCGCATCGGCGAGCTCTGGCAGGAGCGGCGCAGGGCCGTGCGGGAGCAGGACCCCACCCGGGCGCGCCTCGCGGCGCAGGCGTTGCGGGAGACGATGCTCGAGCTCGGCATCGAGAACCTGCCGTGGCTGGCGGTCGCCGAGGTCCGGGAGGCGGAGCGGTCGCTGCAGGCCCGCGCGGTCGACGACGCCATCGAGCATGCCGCCTTCGCGGCGGAGGTAGCCCCGGACCTGCCCGAGGCGCACCTCGCGCTCGCCCGCGCGCGCCTGGCGCGGGAGCCCACCCACCCGCTCCCGGCGCTCGCCGCCGCCGGGGCCGGCATCGCGGCGGCGGCGCGCGAGCCCCGCGAGGTGCGCGCGCTTCTCGGAGACGTCGCCGGAGCCGCGCTCGCGGCGCTGTTCGGCGCCGCCGCCGCCACCATCGCTCTGCTCTTTCTCTCCCACCTCCGGCTGTTCCTCCACGACTTCCATCACCTTCCGCTCGTGAGGGCGGGCACGCCGGTGCAGGGGGCCGTCCTCGCCCTGGTCCTGCTCGCGATGCCCGCCGTGTTCCGGCTGGGCCCGTTCGCGATCCTGTTCGCCGCGGCGCTGGCGGTCTGGGTGTACCTCTCCACGGGCGAGCGCGTCACCGTCACCGCGGGCCTGCTGGCGCTCGTCGCCGTCCCCTACCTCGCGCAGGAGGCGGTGCGAGCCACGGCGTGGCAGGGCACGCTCGCCGACGACGTCTACGAGCTCGAGCGCGGCGCGGCCCCGGCGGCCCGCGCCGCGGCGCTGGAGGCGCGCGCCCAGGGAGAGGGGTTGCCGGCGCCCGCGCTCCAGGCGCTCGGACGGTTTCACAAGCGCCTCGGCGACCTCACCAAGGCGCGGCGCTGGTACGAGGCGGCGGCGTCGTCGGACTCCCGATCCGGCGACGTCCAGGTGAACCTCGGCAACGTCCTCTTCCTCCAGGGGGACCTCGACGGCGCCAAGGCGGCCTACCTCGCCGCCACCGATCGAGGCGGCAGCATGAGCACGCTCGCCGCGGCGCACTACAACCTCTCCAAGCTCTACCTGCGGCTCGCGGCCGTGGAGCAATCCACCGAGGCCCGGAAGAAGGCGCAGCAGGAGGACGCTCCCTTCCTTGCCCGTCACGGGTCGGACGACGACTTCCGTGCCAACCGCTGGCTCGTCGACGTGATCCTGCCCGTCGAGCGCATCGCCGAGCTCAGCGCTCGCGACGGCGTCCCCCGGGCGGTGGGGGAGTCCGTGCGTCGGCGCGTCGCCGGCCCCATGCCGGCGGGAAGCTGGCCCTGGCTGCCCCTCGCGCTCGTGGCCTCCCTCTGGGGCCTCGCGGCCGTGGCGCGCCGCGCCGACCCGTCGCGCGCCTGCGAGCGCTGCGGGCGGCCTGCCTGCCGCCGCTGCGACGGCGTGTCGGCCGGGACCTGCGGCCAGTGCGTGAACGTCTTCTACCGACAGAACGTCGTCGACGCGCGCGACCGGATGCGAAAGGAAGTGCAGGTGCGCCGCCACGTCCAGTTTCGCCGCGCCGTCACCCGGGTCCTCGCCGTGAGCGGGGGCGGTGCCGGGCACGTATTCGCCGGGCACGCGGCGCTCGGCGCCGCCCTCCTCTTCGGGCTGCTCTTCCTGGGCTTCGTCGTCTGGTTCTGGCAGGGGGTGCTGCCCCCGCCGCAGCCCTCGCCCTACGCGGCCGTGGTCCGGCTGGCCGTGTCGGTGCCCCTGTTCGCGGCGCTGTACGCCCTCGCCGTGCGCGACGCCTTCCGGCGCAGCCGAGAGGACTGATCCTCGATGGCGCTCACCGGCACCCTCAAGGACTTCGGGATCGCGGAGATCCTGCAGCTCATCGGCCAGCAGTCGAAGAGCGGCGTTCTCCACCTCAAGAACCGCGCCGACGAGATCCACATCCTCGTCTCGAGCGGCTTCGTGGTGAGCGCCGAGTACGCCGGCCGCAAGGCGCGCGAGAAGCTGGGGAGCCTGCTCGTCCGCGCCGGACTCCTCACCCAGGCCCAGCTGCAGCTCGCGCTCGACGCCCAGAAGCGGACCCTGCGGCGGCTCGGGGACATCCTCGTCGAGCTGGGGATGGTGGCCAAGGAGGAGCTGAAGGAGATGACGGCCCTCCAGACCACCGAGACCGTCTACAAGCTCTTTCACTGGAAGAGCGGGACGTACGACTTCGAGCCCGGCGAGGTGGAGTACGACCGCGAGACGGTCACGCCGCTGCGCTGCGAGTCGATGCTCATGGAAGGGTTCCGGCAGGTCGACGAGTGGCCCATGATCCGCCGGAAGATCGGCTCGACGGCCGTCACCTTCGAGCGCGTCAAGGAGCTCGACCTGGAGAAGTCCCGGGCCGCCTGGGGCTCGCCGCGGGGCTCGCCGGAGGCTCCGGAGGCCGGCGACGGCGATTCCTCGGCGCTCGGGCGCAACGAGTGGCGCGTCTACGAGCTCGCGGTGCCGGGGCGTGCCGTGGAGAAGATCGCCGACCTGTCGCGGCTGGGGGAGTTCGAGGCGTGCAAGGCCCTCTTCAACCTCGTCAACCTCGGCGTCCTCCAGGCCATCGCCCCGTCGCGCCGGTCGGCGGCGGCCGAGGTCGGCGCCTACGCCCGGGACTGGCAGCAGCGACTCAGGCAGGGGGCGTCCCGGCTGCTCGCCACGGCCGCCATCGCGCTCGCGCTGGCGGCGCTGGCCTTCGCCGTGACGGAGCGGGGCGCCGCCGTGGACCCGACCGGGATCCAGGGCTTCCGCGACAACCGGGCCGAGATGTTCCTCGCCCGCGCCCAACTCGACCGCATCCGCGGCGCGCTCGAGGTCTACCGGCTCGAGCGCGGTCAGTATCCGGACGCGCTCGGCGCGCTCGTCGAGGCGGGACTGCTCGGCCCCCGCGACCTCCGCTACCCGTGGACGGAGGAATACTGGTACCGGAGGCAGGCCGACGGCTATCGGCTCCTTCCCCCGGTCGAGTAGGTCGCGGCGTGCCGCGTGCCCGCGCGGCCGGCCGGAGTTAAGCTCACCGGGTTGGACGCCGGCGCTCCCGTCCGGCGACACCCGTGCCCCGGGGTCCGTTCTCCGAGGAGGTCGATTGGCCCAGGCTGCCGAGTCCCCGAGCTCTATCCGGATCGAGTTCCCCGACAACGACAAGGTCCGCGTGCTCTCCGGCGCGCACCAGGAGCACCTCAAGCTCATCGAGAAGCGACTGGGAGTCCAGGTGGGCTCGAGGGGCAATCAGATCGTGGTGGCGGGCGGGGACGGGGAGCGGCGCGCCGTCGCCGAGAAGGTGGTGCGCGAGATCTACGAGCTCGTGGACGGCGGCTATCCCCTCTACCTCGAGGACGTCGACCAGGCGACCAAGCTCGCCTCCCAGGGCGTGGCCCTCCGGGAGATCTTCGGGGACACCGTCTACGTGTCGGCCCGCCACCGCATCATCACTCCCAAGAACCTGGGCCAGAAGCGCTACGTCCAGGCGATCCGCGACCACGACATCGTCATCGGCATCGGGCCCGCCGGGACGGGCAAGACCTACCTCGCCATGGCCATGGCGGTGGCGCACCTCGTGGAGCGACGCGTGAAGCGCATCGTCCTCACGCGGCCGGCCGTGGAGGCCGGCGAGAGGCTCGGCTTCCTGCCCGGCGACATCGCCGAGAAGGTGAACCCCTACCTGCGGCCCCTGCACGACGCGCTCTTCGACATGGTCGACTACGAGAAGGCCACGGCCTTCATCGAGCGGGGCACGGTGGAGGTCGCGCCGCTCGCGTTCATGCGCGGCCGCACCCTGAACGACTCCTTCATCATCCTCGACGAGGCCCAGAACACGACCAGCGAGCAGATGAAGATGTTCCTGACCAGGCTCGGGTACGGGTCAAGGGCCGTCATCACCGGCGACGTGACGCAGGTGGACCTCCCGAGCGGGCGCGCCAGCGGGCTGCTCGAGGTCCAGAAGGTCCTCCGCGGCGTCGAGGGCATCGCCTTCTGCCACTTCAGCGAGATGGACGTGGTGCGCCATCCCCTGGTGCAGGAGGTGGTGAAGGCCTACGAGAGCTACGAGGCGCGCCCCCGCGCGGAGGCGCCGCCTCGCCCGGAGGGGGGGCAGGGCAACGTCCCGGCGTAGTCCTTGCGTTCCGTGCCCGGCCGGTGACAGGCTTCGCGTCCGTGCCCCAGAGGATCGACCCGCAGCCGCACCGGGCCGCCCCCCCGCGGCGACGGGTGCCCGAGCGGCTCGCCGGCGCCGCGCTCCTCGCGGCCGTGGCAGTGGGGTCCGCCTTCGTCCTCCTCCCCGGGCTCGACGCGCCGGTGATCCCGGGCGAGGAGGCCCTGGGCCTCCCCGCGACCGCGACCGTTCGCGCGCCGCGAGACCTCGCCGTGCCCGACGACGACGCGACCCGCCGCCGGCGGGACGCTGCCGCCGCGGCCGAGCCGCGGGTGTTCGATCACGACCTCGCGGCCCAGGAGGAGGCCGAGGCGCGGGTCCGCGAGGCCTTCCAGCTGATGCGGGCCACCGAGGCGCGGTGGCGGGAACGGCGGGGGCTCCGGGTGGGCCACCGCGAATCAGCCGGCGAGCAGGCCGACCTGGCCAAGGCCTTCGAGTCCCAGCGCGACGACTTCGCGTCGCGCCTCCAGCTGTGGCTCGACGACCCGGACTTCGCGGCCCTGGCGCAGGCTCGCTTCGCGGCTCCCGTCGAGGAGGAGGTCGTAGGGCTTTTGCGCCGGGGGCTGGACGGGCTGGTGGTGGAGGATCGCGCCCTCCTGGCCGCGGACCGCGAGCGGGGGCTCCGGGTGCGGGAGGTGCGCGCCGGCGAGATCCGGGGCGAGCACGCCGTGGAGGACCTGGACGAGCTGCGGGACCTCGCCGGCGTGCGCAGCGACCTCGAGCGGGGCGCCGCGGCGGAGGCTGCGCAGCCGGCGCGGCTGCGGAGCGCCATCGGCAGCCTGGGGACGGCGCTGCTGCGGCCGACCCTGGTTCTCTCCCAGGCGGAGACGGAGCGGCGCCGCCAGCTCGCGGCCGGCCGGGTCTCGCCGGTCGTGATCCCCGTCCGGCGCGGCGAGGCGGTGCTGGCGGCCGGAGAGCGCGTCGAGCCGCGGCACCTGGCGCTGCTCCGCGGCATGCGCGAGCAGGGCCGGGCGCTCGACCGGGCGGCGATGCGAGCCGGGGCCGGGCTGCTCGTGGGGGTGACCCTGCTGCTGCTCTGGATCGCGGCGGCCCGGCTGGGCGCGACGCTCCGACCGCGCAAGCGCGGCGCGCTTCTCCTCGCCGGCCTGTACCTCGTGACACTGGGCCTGTGCGCGGTCGGGCTCGCGGTG